>Ga0209176_10000269_pt1 | contig 11459 bp, 13 predicted proteins | sample NGEPer11B_FD_184511 | JGI IMG/M metagenome (GOLD analysis project Ga0209176, IMG submission 184511) | Arctic peat soil microbial communities from the Barrow Environmental Observatory site, Barrow, Alaska, USA - NGEE Permafrost305-11B... | ecosystem: Environmental > Terrestrial > Soil > Wetlands...
GAGGATGAGCTTGAGGCGCATGGCGGGACTCCAACACGGGACGCGGGCAGGGAGAGACCACGATCATACCCCTGTTTCACCGAGCTGTGAACAATCACGGAGCCATCTAAGACTTGACGGGTGTTGGTTGGGCAGCGTCGGCAACACATCTGACATGACAGCAAGGGTCCGGGTTTTGGCCTCCTCATCCCCTCGCTCGAAGGCATCAAGCCACGCCAGGGACCAAGCACATTCGTTGAATATCGTCAGCCTGGAGTATTCGGCACCGTTTTCGACGATGTTGCCAGACACGACACGATCAGCAATCCGCTCAGGATCAGGGGTGAACTGTCTGGGCCAGGTGTACTCATCCACCGTTTGAATGATTGCGGTTCTGAACTCGTCGGCCGTCATGGAGTTGGGATACGGGTCTTCCTCGCCAGCGCCCGCGCACGCCGTCAGATTGAGGAGGATCAGAACTGAAAGGAAGGGGAGGGGAAGACTCCCCCTCCAACGAAAGGGCCCACCCAACCGGATCCCTGAGACCGTCAACTGTAGACGTCCCAGTCGAGCCAGCCTTCGAAGACATCAGGAGATGGGTACTGGTTGGACGACACTGCCAGACAAAACACTGTCCCAGGCATGAAACCGCCATCGATGAAATGACGTTGATAGTCGCCGAGATACACCGGCCAGCCACGAACAAGATAGTCCGAGCACTTGTACCAGGTGAAATCGATCTCGGGGCCAGCGTTTCGCTCAAAATAGATGTTGGAGCCACCGTTGTAGATGGTGCGTGGTGTTTCGAAGTCCCTGGTGACCCCGATGTAGACGGTACCCCCGGTGTAAACGGTGGTCGCGCTGGCGTCTTGCATCGGAAGAAGAAGGGTGGCGAGCATCATGACGGTCGCGATGGGTTTGAACATGCGTCGAATGGTCATTTCTTCCTCTCCTGTCTGACGTGCTTCCAGCATCGCTCTTGTCGCAACTGGCAGGTGTTCTCGCTCTCAATTCGCATCGAATCGTTCGAGTGATGAGATCGAACCTGCCACTCACCTCCTTCCTGCCTTCTCCACAAGTGCTTCCGGCCGCCAGTCTGGAAGCCACGAAGACGCTTGTCCGGCGCGCCGTTACTACTGATGTTGCGCAAGCTCCCCGAAACCCGACATGCCCGTGAGCCGATATGTGAGAATCAGGGACGATGTCCGGATTGAGCGTTGTGCCGCAACGTCATTATTAGAGGAGACGTGTTTGGCGCATGCCGGAGGGGCAATGGTTTCGAACGCCGCCGAGATTCCGTGGCAGGAGCCGCGACCGACCGACAACGAAATCATCGCGCTTGTGCGCGATGGTGACATTGACGCCTTCGCGATCCTGGTCGATTGCTACTACCAGCAGGTGGCTCGTCACCTTGCCTACCGTTGCAGCGATCCAGATTTGGCTGCGGACCTGACCCAGGAGACGTTCGCTGAAGCCTTCCGGGATCTCGACAGGTTCGAAGGTACGGGATCGTTCGCGGCATGGCTCTATGCCGTCGCCCACAATCGCCTGCGCATGCACTGGCGGCGTCAGCGAATACGCCGGATCGTCTCCCTGGATTGGCTCATGGGCTCGGACGCAGTAACGCCGGCGGGCCTGCAAGAGCCGGACGGCAGCACGCAGTGCCACGAGCGTGTCATCGTGTCCAGGGTGCTCGCCGACCTCGCTCCTTCGCTCCGTGAGGCCCTGTTGCTTCACAGCCTCGATGGTTTTACCGCCCCGGAGATCGCCACTATCCTCGGCATCTCCCGCTCCGCCGCCGAGCGCCGTGTCAGCCGGGCGAAGGCGCAGTTTCGCGAGCTTTACCGGGATCAACACCATGATACGTAGGGACCATTTGCCAGCCATGATACGACCATGCCGGCTGAAAGCCGAAGAGCTCATAGCGTACCAGGACGGCACCTTGCCCGTCGGCCGGCGGGAGATCGTCGAGGCTCACCTGAGCGCTTGCGATCACTGCCAGCAGCGCCTGGCAGCCTTTCGCGATGTTGATCGCATCGTTCAGGAAAGCGCGGTTGCCCCCAACATGCCGGATCAATGGCGGGCAGCGCTACTCGCCCGGTTACACCAGGAATCCAATCATCGAAGCTCATCCTCTGGTGGCATGGCACTGCCACTGGGGTTGCTCCGTTTCGTGCCGCTCAGGCTGGCCGTCGCGCTGATCCTCCTGCTGGCCACCCTGCCGGCAGTGACCCAGGCAGGGTTTCCGCTGGGCAGCTTCGTCAACTTTGCCAGGGTCGAGGTCAAGCAGGCATTGCCGTCTGATGAGCACCATCCCATCAAGCATGTCGCGCCGTCCGATGCTGACGCTTCACCACCATCGTTCGATGTGGTCGCACCCGCGGAGCTCCCGCTCGGGCTGATGCGTGTCGAGCAATCGACGCCCGGTACTGCTGACCACGTTGAGCTGCTCTACCGCAACCAGGCCGACACCGCTCTCCTGATCACGCAGCTTCCCGCCGAGATCGGCATGGTGACCCTGGATCAAGAGGGTACTCGCGTGGAGACGGTGCGCGGCGATCCTGTCCTCATCACCCTCGATCCTCGCCCTGACGCCGTATCCTCGATCACCTGGGAACGCGACGGTGTGTTCTTCCAAGTACTGGTGACCGAAGCACCGATGGGAGAGTACGGCGGCTTTAAGCGGACAAATGCGCTGACCGTCGTCGAGGCGATGATGGACGCGCAGGATGATGCTTCGGACTGAGTGAGGAGGAACGCATGCGAAAACAGGTAAATCGGCGACACATCACCGGGGCGATCCTGGCCATGCTCGGGGTAGCTGTTGCATCCGAGCAGACCGGCGCCGATGAAGCACAACCGGCGCAGACATGCTACTGGCGGTACGTGGAATCCATCTGCTCTGGCGGGACAATCCAGGAGCGCTGGTGCTATCGCTGCTGCGGCCCGACCGGGTGCGAAGACCGCTATTGCGAGTGGCGCGACGCAGAAAACTGCTAGCACACGAACCTGCCATACCCCCAGGGACTGAACAGTTGCCGTGGTATCATGACGCACTGGTCCTGTTCCGCCACCGAACGACTGTGCGTGCATTCGCTCAACGTGAGGGGCTCCAGCGTGGGGTTCATCATTGTCTGTATGGCTTCTTGTCGCCTGTTTCATGATTTCCAGCCTGGGATCGATCCCAGCGTCGAGCGCTGCCCAAACGACACCGGCGTCCTTTCCGGTAAAACCCACTCCCGCTGAATGCACCGTCGAACCCCGCCCCGCCGGGGCGGTCCACGCGCTCCTGGGCACACCAGCTCCCACACCGACCGCCGCTGACGAACCACAAGCCCATACACCCGCCGTCGTCGACATCCCTGTCGGCCAACCGGCGGACCGGGCGTTACAGATGGAGATCACGTCGGTCGTGCGCGAGCTGTATGCCTGCTTCAACGCCGGTGACTCACTGCGCGCCTTCGCGCTCGCATCGGACGATTTCCTCAAGAACTTCGTCGCCGAAGGCTCGCTGACCACGCAGGATATCGACTTTCTCCTGTCCGAGCCGGTGCCGGTGCCGGTGGAAGATCGCACTACGATCCTCGCCATCACCGATATGTCACGCTTCGAAACTGGACGTGCCGGCGCATTTGTCATCACATTCGATCGATTCAACGGTGCAGACACCGTCTACATGACCCTTGTTCATCAGGGAAATCGATGGCTGGTCAACGAAATCGTTGACTTCCTGTAGCGATGCCCGCCGAACAGGCAACGCCCCCGGGTCGCTATCCGCGATCGGGGGCGTCGTTTCCCACACCTGCATTATTCAGTAACTCCCGATCAACCGTATCGGTTTCTCCGGCGTGTAAAATTGCCCGGATCAGGCGTTCGGCGGCCCGGCGGCCGTGTAACCCGAGCAGCCGCTTACCGCGGTGACCCTGAGATCGAGCGCGGCATGCTCCGGCAGCCCGCATTTCTCGATCAGCGACTCCGGCGCTTCATGATTCGTCCGGATTTGTATCAGCTTCGGTTGCTCACTTTGCTCGTTCTCGCCAAAATGGAGGCAGAGGCCGCATTGGCCCTGTTCGACCTGAAGCATGAAACGACTCCTTTCCGAGAAGATGCGTTGTCAATGCCCGACCGTCGTCCGGATCGGTGCCCCGCACTGTAGCAGCATCGGCACACTATGTCAATCATGAGCAGTTTAGTCGGATTATTCGCTATCCTTAATCAGGATGATGCATTGTTATGCCGTTCTTTCTGTGGCCCCAGTGCCGCGGCCATGAGCGCGCCACCAACGCCTCATCGCCACGAACGCACGACCAACCCACCGTCGTCAGCACCGGTGACCGCCCGCCGGAATCGTTCTTGCATTGCCTCTCCGTGACCTGGTTTCCCGCTCACCAGCCAGTCACCGCTTCCGGATCGAGGTCTCCGGGCTGAATTCGCCGAAAGGGAACCTTCATGTCGGTTCGCAAATCCTGGGATCTCGTCGTCATCGGGGGCGGTACCGCCGGAATGGCCGTCGCCATCCGCTTCGCGGCAACCGGCGCCTCGGTCGCGCTGATCGAGGCGAACCGCACCGGGGGCGAGTGCCTCTACACGGGCTGCGTGCCGAGCAAGGCGCTGCTCGCCAGCGCCCGGGTCGCCCACACCGTGCGCCACGCTGGCGACTTCGGCGTGCGGGCCGAGCCATCCGGCATCGACTTCGCCGCGATTATGCGACGCAAGGATGACATCATCGCCAGCATCGCGCCGCACGATTCCCCGGAGACGATCGCCGATTCCGGAGTCAGTGTCATCGCTGGTCACGCCCACTTCGTCGACTCCCAGACAGTACGGGTCGATGAGAATCTCCACATCGGCGACCAGATCGTGATCGCCACCGGTTCCGCGCCCACGCTCCCCGACATTCCCGGTCTCCGCAAGAGCCATTACGTCACATCGGACACGATCTTCGACCTGACCGAGCTTCCGGCCCGGCTCGCGGTGATCGGCGCCGGTCCGACGGGATTGGAGCTTGGACAGGCGTTCGCCCGCTTCGGCAGCGAGGTCACCATTATCGAGCGGGATACGCGTATCCTCCCCGAGATTGAATCGGATCACGCCGGCCAATTGCGTCGACGCCTTGAAGACGAAGGCGTGCGGGTATTCACTGACACCACCGTCACCAGTGTGGAGACGGAAGAGGGGAGCGACCACTCCACGCTGATGCTGAACCGGGCATCCGGTGAGCAGGAAACGCTCGATGTCGATCGCATTCTCGTCGCCACCGGTCGCCATCCCAACATCGATGCGCTCGGGCTGGACAATGCCGGAATCGTCGTCACCGGCGGCAGGATCGATCTGGACGACCTGTTTCGCTCCAACCTGGAACACATCTGGGCCTGCGGTGATGTCATCGGAGGGCGCATGCAGACGGCCGTGGCGGAGGACCAGGCCCGCGCCCTCACGACCAACCTGCTGGGCGGCGCGGCCAGTTGGAACGGTGACGCTATCCCCTGGGCGGTCTTCACCGATCCACCGGTGGCGGGGATCGGCATGACGCGCCTCGAAGCGCGAGGTAAATACGGCGACCGGCTCGAGGTGCTGCGACTGCCCTATTCCCGCATCGACCGGGCGGTCACTGATGGCGACGCCGATGGCGAGATCATGGTGTTGTTGAATCCCGGCTGGCTGGGTGGCCGCGGTGGCGGGCAAATCGTCGGCGCGCACATCATCGGGCCGCATGCCGACGACCTCATCAACCAGTTCGTGCCGATTTTGCGCTGGCGCCTGCCCGTCGGGCTGCTCGCCAGGGCGGCGCAGGTCTATCCCACCCATGCGCTCGGGGTGCGCCAGGCCGTAGGGTTGCATTGGCAACGCGATCACAAGCCGCCCAAACCGTCGTTGCCGAGCCGAATCCGCCGCTGGTGGCGGGATTGAGCGGGGCGTGGCGAATGGATCATTGGTGTCCCACTAAAACTGGTACAGCGCAGTTCGGCAAACGTGGAGCCGGTAGTGTCTTGCGGGTGCAAGAGGCGGTCTTGAGGAGCAGTCAGGTTCAGCCGGTTTGCAAATGCCTTCTGAGCATGAGCTCCGTAGTTGATCGACCGTTGGCAAAGACATCTGGAAAACGATCCACGAGCCGACACATCGTCGCCATGTCCGTACTCATCCAGTCAATCGCTTCGTAGATAGTGTTGTAGTCGCGCAATAGCGTTGCCCGATTCCAGATCGTCTCGTGGTGAAAAACACGATTCCTCAGGTTTCTCAGCTCATTGAAGCGCTTGCAAATCACGGTGCGTTGGCGTTGGTTCTTGGGGATATGGGGATATGAGGAAAAGCCGCCTTGAGGTAATGTGCTTTCTGGGGCCGCCAAAATCGGGCGCCATACGGATTCGAAAGTAGGGCAACCCAAAAACCAAAGTTGAGCTCGGATACGACTCGATCAGACGTTGCCTTCTTGCCCATACTATGGATTCGCCGGGTGACTCGACTCACCTCTTGCGTGTCGTATTTCTCCAATAGCCCTGGCAATGAGTACCACGACGAGGAACCATAGAGTGTGGAGAGATTGTTGTGAAGGCTGTTGCGAAGCGCTACTTCCAAAAAGCTGAGTGGGGTGTAGAGTGCCTCGCAGAGCGCCACGTTATGCAAATACGTCGTGATCATGATCAGGTCATCGGCGCCATCGGGCCGGCACGCCTCGATCCGCTCATGGGATATCCACGGTTCAAGCCTCTGGACCAGTCGATCAGCCACATGGAACTCCATGACGAGTAACGGCATCAGTGCGAGGTGGCAACCGATTTTCATTGTTGATATCGAATTGCATAAATTGTATAATACTCAACGTAATCCCAGTTGTCCGCTCCCCGTCACCATGCGGGTGAAGACTCTGGGGTCTTTTCATATACTTAGCATATTCGGACCATCAAAAGATCCCGCACGGAATCACCCGAAACGAAAACCGCCTGCATCGGCTCCGGCGCACCCTGCTACACTCGACCTACCCACAACACGGGGCGAACGTTCGTCGTTGATAGCATCGTTGAGGCACCGGATCGATGTCGATATTCAGCCGTTTCTCGCGGAAATCCGCCACCGGAGTCGCCAGTGCTTCCGCGACGCCGACACCAATCTATATCTCCCCCCGCACCCGGCTGATCCTGATCATCGCAACCTTCGTCGTGGTATCCCTGCTCGCCGCCGCGGCGCCGGCCATCCCCCGGCTGCTCATTCTCGGCGCGACCGCCGCGCTGGTGCTGTCGTTCCCGGTGCGGGTACTGTCTCGCTGGATGAGCCGGAAATGGGCGATCTTCGTCGCGGTGAGCTCCACGATCTTCCTGGCCCTGCTGCTTCTGCTGCTGCTCATTCCGTTCCTGATCGCCGAAGTCAGCGAGTTCATCACCGCCGTTCCGGAGATCGTGGATGACACCCGCGAGCTGGCGCGAACGGCACTCCAGGAATTCCACGATCGTGGCTGGATCAGCCAGAATCCCGATGTGCTCGTCGCTGACCTGGAAGAAGGCCTGTTCGACCGCGCCCAGGCGATGGCGGAATCCATTCTCGCGAATGTGCTCGAAGGCATGACACGCTCGATCAATGTCCTCATTTCGACCTTCGGGGTGATCTTCATCGCCACCTACCTGCTGATCGACATTCCACGCTTCAAGCAATCGTTCGTCAACTCATTCGCCACCAACTACCGTGCCGACGCCGAACAGCTGTGGGTCACGATCGGCGACTCGCTCTCCCGCTATCTGGGCGGCCTGCTGGTGTCGATCACCATCCAGGGCATCATGGCCACCATCGGGCTGTGGCTGCTCGATGTGCCGTATGCGTTCCTGCTCGGGTTGTGGATGACGGCGACCGCGATCCTGCCGTACATCGGCGCCTTCCTTGGGGCGATCCCGGCGGTGATCATCGCCGCCACGATCTCCTGGCAGCTGACGGTGCTCACCGTGCTGCTCTATATCGTGATCAATCAAGTCGAAAGCAATTTCATCACGCCGCGCATCCAGGGCAACGCAGTCCGCGTCCATCCGTTGCTGATCTTCATCGCGGTGTTGCTGGGGTCCGAGCTTGGCGGTGCGCTCGGCGCAATCATCGCCGTGCCGACCCTGGCCGTCGTGCGCGTGCTCGCCGAGTTCTTCTGGGTGCGGCTGCGCGTGCGTGGCGCCCATGACACATTGCTGTCGGCCATCGGCGGCGATCACCCGGAGGGGTTCCCGCCGGTACTGACGGAAGGGGGGAGCTCGAAACAGAACGACGGCGATGCTGGGTCCAGTCCCCAACACCCATCGACGGAGCACACCGCGCGACAGGACACGTAGGGGCGGACCCCCGGCAACCGTCGCCGTATGGCGACGAGATGACGGGGTTGTCCGCCCGGTGTGCCCGCAGGGCGCACAAGACGAGATCGCACGGTGTGCAGATGAGCAAACCATGGGGAATCGTGAACATTGTGGCCGCTTCGCGACCACCGGGCGGACAACCCTCGAAGGCATCCATTGCGGGATCTGGTGTGTCGGGGTCCGCCCCTACGAACCTCCGGCAACGCAATCGCACAGGAAATTACCCGTGTCGCGGCACCGCCAGCCGGGAAACGACCGGCAGGTGATCCGACCCGACATCCTCGCCAACCCATGTCGCCACCGAGCGAATGTCCGGCGTGTGCCAGATGTAGTCCAGCCGCAGCATCGGCGGCATCTTGAACCGCACATGCCGACCGCCCAGTCGCGGTTTTGCATTGCCCAGCCGGGCGGGGAAGGTGCGTTGTGGTCCTTCACCCGACTCCGCGAAGGCGTCAACCAACCCGCGCTTTTCGAGCTTGCGATACACCGGGTTGGTGGCGTGCATGTTGAAATCGCCCATCAGCACAGCCGGAGCCGACCGCATCGCCAGATCGGCCAGCTTCATCACCTGCCGGTTGGAGGCGAAGGTGAAGTCCAGCGACGCGCCAGTGAACTTCGGCGGACGAGGATGACCCACCAGGATTGTCAGCGTCACGCCGTCCACATCGATCTCCACCAGGCCATCCGGGCGACCGGTTGAGATTTCGATCGCCTCCGACCGGTGGATCGGATACCGGCTGAACACGCCTCGACCTTCGTAGCCGTCGCCAAAGGTGAACTGATGCGGCCAGATGCCGGAGCACTCCCGCGTGAGCAATGCCGCCTGATCGCGATTCAGCTCCTGCAGCGCCAGCACGTCCAGCTTCATGGCCTGAAGCGTCTCCACCAGCTGGCGATCACGCGCCAACCCGTTGCCCAGGTTGATCGTGGCGACACTCACCACCACTGGAATCGAAAGCAATGCGTCATCCTGTTGCATGGGATTGTCGTCCCTTCCGCGGGGATGCCGTCGTCACCCAGCGCTTCAACCGGCAATGCACATCTTCCGCGCCAATGATTGGACCATCGCCAATGGCAAGCGACTGGGGGTACAGCAGGAAGGGCCTGGTCTGGTATCCGCCCAGCCCGCCATGCGACCCCACCAGCTCCTCGAAGGCCGGCGTCTCGCCAGTGTCCGGATTATACGCACTGTGCACCAGGATGTCCGGAACATCGGGGAAGCCGTCCGTCCGCCGTACATGGCGCAGCGCGTTCTCGCCGTATCCGGCCAGCGGGTTCTCGCCGATCACCCGGCCATCGTCCAGCGTGATCGCGCCACGCGGCCCAAATACCACGCTGCCGCTGGCTTCGGAGTTCACCAGCAGCCAGCCAATGCCCTCATGCTCCAGCAATGTGCTGACCAGCGCGGGGAAGTGCGACTCGATCTGCTCCAGCGTGCGCCGGGTGGTCCAGCCGGTCATGCAGATCAGCCCCAGGCTGCCGGAGGCAAGCACCAGCACCTTGCCATCATCATGGTCTGGCGGGGTCGCCTCGCGAATCGACCGGTTCAGGTGACGTCGTCGCCGCGCCTCATCCGGACCCAGCCGCACCTCACCATTCCGGATGCGCCGCCGCAGCGCCGTTTGCACCACCGAGCCAGCCCGGCGATCCTCCGACAACAAATCGGTGAGCAGCGCGCTGACCGATTGCCAGCCTTCGTCGACTCCCAGCTCGCCGGCGACCGCGCCCCGCACCCGCGCGCCCGCGCCGATCGCCACGGCATCCTCCACCACCTCGGTCAGCGATTGTCCCCAGCGCTGCCGGAAGGTCGCGCCCTGGCTTTGGCCGTGATCTGATAGCACCACCAGGTGATAGGGACGCGGCGCTTCGGCGGCGGCAAGCCGCAACCGGCCAATGTCGCGATCGATATCCCGCAGCACGCGCAAGGCATCGGCGGGCAGGATGCCCGAGTGGTGCGCCACCTCGTCATAGGCGATATAGGTGGTATAGATGGAAGGCACACCCCGCATCAGGTCACCCGCCACGGTGAAGGTGCTGAATTCCCGCAGGAGGCTTGTTGTCGCCGCTCGCAGGAACGGGTACACGCCAAAGCGGCGCACACGCGGTCGCACGTTCCGGATCAATTGCCAGATGGAAGCCACATACTCCCGCACCACATCGGCAAGGTAGAGCGCGGCGGTCCGGCCGATGTTATACGGATTCGCGTAAAACAGCGCATAGCGCGTGGCAGGCGAGCTGTCCGCCACACGCAACGTCGAGACCGTGAACAGGCTGTCCGGAGCGTCGCCAGAAAACATGTTGCCTCGGCTCGCGCCATCATCCACGAGCAATCCGTGACCGGTCGAGAGCCGCTGCTCCAGCGCCGCGCAATCGCGCACGGTGTTGGACACCATCACCTGCCGCGCGGAACGATCGTACCAGCGGAACGCCGGGATGTTGTCGTTGGAACCCAGCAGGATTCCCGCCTGGCTGGCCGACGTCTGCGACGACAGATCCGGCTCCCAGGCGATCAGGTCATGACTGCCATCGTCCAGCCAGCAGGCGATGTTGGGCGCATATCCCTTGCGGATCGCTTCACGCAGCACCGGTTCGGACAGCCCGTCGATTTCGAGAAAGGCGAATCCCGGCGTGCGGGTCACCCATTGGTCTTCACGCGCCATTCGCACCCGCAACGGTTCGAGCACGAACCGGTGCCAGGTGGCGTCATCGCTCAGCGAGATGAGGCTGCCAAGAAACGTCGCCAGCGCGGCCAGCGAGGCGGCCAGCACCGCCGCGGGCAGAAACCCATCGATGTTCCAGCCGGGCAGGAAAAAGTCGGAGATCAACAGCACACCGGCATTGAGCCCAAAGGAAACGATCGGAAAGAGCACCGACCGCACGCGGATCGCCAGCTTGATCAGCTGGGGCATGACAAACGCGTTGATTGCCGACACCGACAGGATCACGATCAGCGCGTCTTCGTAGTCGCCCAGCGTGATCGTCTCAAACCAGCCCGCCACCAGCGTCAGCAGCAGCGCCTGCAGTGCCCAGACGACCATATGCTGGATCGCCGTGATGGTGGTGCGGGTCAGCGCGTGCATGGGAGGGCGCATATCAGGCAGGTGGTGGCGGGCGCGTCGCCTCTGCCCTCAGGTTGCGCTCGATCTTGCCGACCCC
>Ga0209176_10000270_pt1 | contig 11452 bp, 11 predicted proteins | sample NGEPer11B_FD_184511 | JGI IMG/M metagenome (GOLD analysis project Ga0209176, IMG submission 184511) | Arctic peat soil microbial communities from the Barrow Environmental Observatory site, Barrow, Alaska, USA - NGEE Permafrost305-11B... | ecosystem: Environmental > Terrestrial > Soil > Wetlands...
GCACGCAACGTCTCCTGTGTGGGGGCGGAACCCATAGCAGTGACCAATTGCCTGAATTTTGGCAACCCGGAGAAGGGGCCCATATCCTGGCAACTGTCTCAGGCCATAGAAGGGATGGCCCAGGCCTGTGAAGCGTTCGGGGTACCGGTAATCTCTGGCAACGTCTCCTTGTACAACGAGAGTTCCGGGGAACCCATTTACCCCACGCCTGTGGTGGGGATGCTGGGCGTCATGGAGGATGCGGAGCGGCACGTGGGCACGGGTTTCCTGGGGGAAGGTGACGTCATCTTCTTCCTGGGAGACGCTCCGCCCGTCCTGGATGGGTCTGAGTATCAGAAGCGTTGGTTCGGTCGGGTGGAAGGTAGAATTCCTGATGTGGACCTGGAGGCTGAAGTTCTGCTTCAGGGTGTGCTTCGCAGGGCGATTGCGGACGGTATGATCCGGTCGGCGCATGATTGTTCGGACGGCGGTCTTGGTGTGTGCCTGGCAGAGTGCTGCCTTGCCGCCGGTATTGGGGCGCGGGTGGATCTACATGGTCTTCCCGGCCTGGATCTTACACGGAGTGACATCACCCTCTTCGGCGAAACGCCTACCCGGGTCGTGGTCAGTGTGGATTCCGGCGTGGCGAAAGGATTCCGGGGTCTCTGCGCGGGCGCGGAGCTACCCTGCCGCGATATTGGCCGCGTGAGTGGTGACGCGTTGGCAATACGCGTGGGCGCTGAAGAGATAGATATTCCTCTCCCTGTGTTGAGGGAGGCTCACAGCAGGGGGCTTCAGCGGTCTTTGGGCGAGTAGACGTCTCTTGGACTATAATCTGGGTATGATTCCCAATTTCACTGATTCGCCCCGGGAAGAGTGCGGAGTGTTTGGCATCTACGCTCCAGAGAGAGACGTGGCCCGCCTCACCTACTTCGCCCTTTTCGCTCTTCAACACCGAGGCCAGGAATCAGCAGGCATCGCCGTGAGCGACTGCGGCCATATGATGGTTTTCAAAGAGATGGGACTGGTCGCCCAAGTCTTTAAGGAGCAGACACTTCAGAGCCTTTCTGGGCAGCTGGCTGTTGGCCACGTGCGCTACTCTACTACCGGGTCCAGCGACTGGATGAACTCCCAACCGCTGCACAGGACTCGCAATGGTTCTGCAATTGCCCTGGCTCACAACGGGAATCTCGTCAACAGCGATGAACTACGCGCGGAGTTGCTAGAGGGTGGTGTGGCGTTGGACACCACCTCAGACACGGAGATAATTGCCGCCTTGCTGTCCGAACATCCGGCGGAAGACGTCAAGGACGCGCTCCGTGACGTCCTCCCGCGCCTCCGGGGAGCGTTCAGTACAGTCCTTCTCACCGAGAAAGAAGTAGTGGGGTTCCGGGATCCCTATGGAGTTCGGCCCTTGGTCCTGGGCAACTTGGAAGGCAGCTATGTGCTGTCGTCCGAAACGGCGGGTCTGGACATCATTGGTGCTGAGGCGGTCTGTGAGATAGAACCGGGGCAGATGTGCTGGTTGGACGAGGAGGGCTATCACATAGAGCAGGTGGTTGAGAGAGAGAAGGAGTCACTCTGCATATTTGAGTTCATCTACTTTGCTCGGCCTGATTCCGTGATGAAGGGCGAGACGCTCTATGCTGCGCGAAGCAGGATGGGTGAGAAGCTTGCTGAAGAATCGCCTGTGGATGCAGATCTGGTCATCCCTGTCCCAGATACAGGCAAATCCGCCGCTATCGGCTACTCTGCACGCAGCGGTATTCCCTTTGGGGAGGGCCTGATCAAGAACCGCTACGTAGGACGTACTTTCATCGACCCCGATGATGAACTGCGTCGCCTGGGAATTCGCATGAAGCTCAACCCTCTCACTTCAGCCATCAAGGGGAAGCGTCTTGTGGTGGTGGATGATTCAATTGTCCGCGGCAATACCACGCGTAGCCTGGTGCACATGCTCTTCACTGCCGGGGCGGAGGAAGTTCATCTCCGCATCTCCTCGCCTCCCATCATCTACCCCTGCTTCTATGGGATAGACATGGCTGTGCAGGATGAGTTCATAGCATTTCAGAAGAGCATGGAGGAGGTCGGTCAGGAGATAGGCGCCACCTCTCTTGCCTATCTGTCGCTGGGCGGATTGCTCGCGGCTATTCAGGTTGAGAAGGAGGGATTCTGCACGGCCTGCTTCAGCGGCTCCTATCCCATCTCCGTTCCAGACGAGCTCAAGGTGAGCAAGTTCCGGTTCGAGGCGGCGATCAAAGGGAAGCGCTAACGGCCGGAGCCCGCGGTCCGCATGCCCCACTGCATTGCCGGCGGGGGTGAGATGGTGAGATCAGAGTACCACCAGGGCCGCAGATATCACAATGACACCCACCTGCAGGGCGATCCCGTATCTTGGCGCACATTGTCCGTGGGGGAATCCTTGGAGGTGACTGGGGAACCAACGTCTGCCCTTTCTTCTTGACGGCTGTATGGCGGCAATCACATCCAGGTCTGGGAGAGCGGAGATTGCACCCGCGAGGAGGACGGAGGTAGGTAGACTCAGATAGGAGTGGGCCAGGATGATGGTGATGACGGAGATGGTTACGTCAATGGCAGCCCAGAGCGGTGCGCCCGTGGAATGCGTGTAGTCCCAATGCGGCACCAGGTCGAGCACGATGTGGGCCAGGAGGGCAAGTGCCAGGATCAACCATAGTGGAGCGTCCACGGATGGTTGTGTCAAGAGGTTGCCCAGTGCCAATCCGGTCCAGATGTGGGCTATCACCCACACAGCTCCAGCGCCCTATCTCTCTGGGTTCTGCCGCTCGGGCGCCACTCTAGCTAGAGCGCTGATACGGTCCACGGCGGCGGATGTATCCTGTGCGGAATCGGCTCCCCTGTCCTTTAGTGTGTGGTGCAGGCTGGTGGCCCGGCCTTCTGTGAGATCCCTCTCTTCCAGCGGCGGTTCCGCTATAAGGATGATCTCCGGCGCTGCGCGGTGTTCTTCTCTTACCATGCGGTCAGAGCCCTCCAGCAGCTCCAGTGCGACCTCAAGGTTTGCCAAGTTTCCTTCAGCATACACCTGCGGGGCCAGGACGACGCAGTCTGCTTCTTTCAACAGATCCCGGTGTTCCTGCACGGCTGTCTCCGGCAGAGGCTGGAATGGGGGTGCGGAAACTACGTGCAACCCATAGCGCTGTGCTGCAGCGTAGTCCGTGTCAAACACACTGACCACCCCCACAGAAGGGGTGAATCCTGAATGTACCAGCTCTTCAATGAGAGACGCTCCTGCTCCGCCCCCGGTAATCACATGTACTTTCAGTTCAGCAGCCCCCTCCACGGTGTTGCGGGGGCTGAGAGAGAGGGGTGTGACGTAGGGTCGGCCTGCCTGTCTGTGGACGGCAACCCTTGTTCCGAACGCGTCCAGTATTAAGTTCGGTGTCAAGACGCTGTCCGGGTGGCCTTGGGCTATCAGACATCCCTTGTGGAGGACCGCCAGATTGTCACAGTACTGGGCGGCCATATTGATATCGTGGACTATCACCACTATGGTTTTCCCTTCCTGGTGCAGGCGTCCGAGCAGCTGCATGACTTCCAGCTGGTGGTTCAAGTCCAGGTTGTTGAGGGGCTCATCCAGAAGCAGAATAGGGGTCTCCTGGGCCAGTGTTTGGGCAATCAACACCCGCTGTCGCTCACCCCCGGAAAGATCCGTCACCGGACGATTCGCCAGGTATGTCACCTGCAGCCTGTCCATGGCCTCCCAGACCGCGGGGTCACGTATCTCACTTCCCTTGAATAGTTGAGAATGGGGATACCGGCCCATGGCCACGACCTCTTCAACAGTGAACTTGAAGTCCAGGTTGAAGGCTTGGGGGACCACCCCCACGTGTCGGGCGAACTCCTGGATGGGGTAGTCTGATATGGGTCGCCCGTTAAGGGTGACCGTACCCCGGGAGGGAGTCAGGGCGCCCGTGAGTGCGCGCAAGAGACTGGTCTTGCCTGATCCGTTTGGCCCCAGAAGACCCAGGAACGAATGTCCGGGGATTCCCAGGGTGATATTGTGCAGGACCTCGGATCCGCCCAGTTCGATGTGCACTCCTTGTGCTTGCAGGGATAGGGGAGTCTCGGGCTGCGGTGGATGATGCGCTGTCTGGGGGGAAGCTGTAATCCTAGACCCCCTTTCTCAGACGGAGGAGGTACAGGAAGAATGGTCCTCCTACGAAGGCGGTTATGATGCCTACGGGTATTTCCGCGGGTGCGAAGATTGTTCTGGCCGCTGTGTCGGCCGTTAGGAGGAACAGCGCTCCAAATAAAGCTGTAGCCGGCAGTAGGTAGCGATGGTCAGGGCCTATGATCAATCTGATCATATGGGGAACCATCAGGCCCACGAAGCCGATCAATCCGGAGAAGGCAACCGCTGCCGCGGTTGTTATGGAGGCGACTATCAACATCCTGGTCCGGGTGCGTTGCCCATCCACCCCCAGTTCGCCTGCCCGATCTTCCCCCATCAGCATCAGGTTCATCCGATTTGCGTGGGCCAACATCAGCAAGAAACCAAGTAGGGTCACGGGTGCGGCAATGTAGACATCTGACCACTCGGCCGTGGTCAGACCGCCCATTAACCACATGATGACCGTGCGCAGGTCGTGTCTCGTGGTGACCATGAGAAGAGATATCATAGCCGTGAAGGTCGACCCTACGGCTACGCCGGAGAGCAGCAAAGAGGACGTGGAGGTCTTACCTGAAAAGGTAGCTAACCTGTAGACCATGAAAGCAGACAACGTGGCTCCAACAAAGGCGGCAACGGGAAGAGTCCAGATTCCAAGAGACGCTAAGGGCTTCCATACGATCGCAACGGTGGCGCCAAGACCGGCACCGGCCGAAACGCCCAGAAGATAGGGTTCTGCCAGGGGATTGCGGAAGACTCCCTGAAAGGTAGCACCTGCCGTGGAGAGGGCCAGGCCCACCACCAGCGCCATAGCTATGCGGGGGAAGCGGATTCCCCAGAGTAGTCCCGGCGCCCAATTAGGGAAAGCGCTACTTTCTTGCGACGCCCCGCCTTGCGGAAGGAAACGGTGGATCGCCGCCGGCACTACCTGCCCGGGGGAGAGCCGGGCGGCCCCCAAAGCTGCTGACATAACGATGGCGGCCAGAAGGACCACCGTCAATGCGGCCATCAGGATGCGGAAGCGGGACCGTCTCTGTGAGGCGGCGGAGCGCACCGTCCCCTCGGGGTCGGTGCGCTCCGCTTCTGCACTTCTGGGCTGCCGCTTCCGCAAGCGCCTGACCGCCTCCTACTTGAAGGCGTCGGGGTGGAGGGCTCTTGCCAGGATTTTGATACCTTGCGGCAGGCGCGGTCCCGGGCGGGTGACCGTGGTGTCATCCACCACGTGCACGTTGCCATCTTTAACCGCCTGCAATTCCGCGAATCTGGAGTCTCCGGTGAATTCATCAGCTGATTGAAATGTGGACTGCGGCAGCAGCACGATCTCAGGGTTTTTCTCCACCACTTCTTCCGGCGTGTATTGAAAGTAGGGGCTGGGACCGTCAGAGGCGATGTTGTTGCCGCCCGCCAACGCCAAGAGCTCATCCACGAAAGAGCCCGGTCCTGCGGTCCAGAGGGTGCTGTCCAGGGTGTAGAAGACGGTGGGGGACTCTCCTGTCTCCGCCGCGGTATTGGCGGTGCCCTCTATCTCTACGCGCATGGAGGTGATCAACTCTGTGGCGGCCGCTGGTGCCCCGACAGTCGTTCCTATGGTCTCTATGTCCGTATAGACACCTTCGAGACTGGACGGGTTCATGATGATGACCGGGATGCCGGCTTCGCTCACGGGGGAGAGTGCTTCCTCGTTCCCAGCGTAGCCTACAACCAGATCAGGGTCTCTGGCAATTACCTTCTCAGTGTTGGCTTGGAAATCTCCAATCTTCTCTATCTCAACTGCTTCTGCTGGGTAGTCGCAAAGAGAGGTAACGCCGACCACGCGGTCACCCACTCCGAGCGCGAACAAGATCTCCGTATTTGCCGGGGAGGTGGATACGATGCGTGTGGGAAGCTGCTCAATTGTCACCTCTGTTCCGTTATCATCCGTGACGGTGACGGGGAACACGGCCTCTTCCTCGGGCTGAGTGTCCTCGGTTTCGACTACCGTGGTGGTAGTAGATGCTTCCTCTTGGACTTTGACCGTGGTTGTGGTTTCTTCCTGGCTGCCGCAGGCAGAGAGGAGGGCGCCCGTCGCGAGGAGCAACGCCGCGAGCGTAAGCACCACCAGTGCTTTCGCCCTTGAGGGTGCGTTCTTGCGCAGGGGTACTTTGGGAAGCTTGAATTTTCGGTCCACGTGGGACTCCTTTCGGTTCAGCTGTTTATATCCAGCGTGTATATCCAGCAAGTTGGCAGAGAGCAGTATGTGCACTCTCCGGCTGGACCTCGGACTGGCCGAACCGAAGGCGTCCCACTTCCCGTGAGACAGAGTTCCCCTCTCCTCGGAGGGGGGCTGCTCCTCCCTTCCAGCAGGTAGCCTGACTTCCGCGGAGACCGCGGTTACAGCGGCGGGACCGTGCCGGACTCTCACCGGCTTCCCTCTCGACCCTGACGGGTCTATCTGGAAGGGCACCAATCTTGCCCCACAAGGAATATACCAATACTGCCGGGGGCCTACAACAACTATTCCATAACTGGTTAGACCAGTGGACCAGCTCCGAGTGATCGAATCTGACGGGCCGGCTTTGCGGGTTCTCCTTTCTGTTAGGATATGGATGGATCTGAAACGGCTGTACCCTTGACACACCGCCACCCGCAGGGAGGAGGCTCAATGTCTGAACATGATGCAGGACAAGCGAAACCGTCTCGAGGGGGAGAGGGTGGGGAGGGAATGACGTACGCCGACGCCGGCGTGGACATCCGAGCCGGAGAGGAAGCGGTCCGTCTCATAAGGGAGCAGGTGGATAGTACGACCATCCCCGGAGTATTGGGAGGGTTGGGCGGGTTCGCCGGTCTTTACGAATTGCCCGCGGACATGGACAGGCCGGTGCTGGTTACGGCTACCGATGGGGTGGGCACAAAGCTACTGATTGCTCAAGAGGCAGGCAAGCTGAACACCGTGGGCATAGACCTGGTGGCCATGTGTGTCAATGACGTGGTGACGGCGGGTGCTTCTCCTGTGCTTTTCCTGGACTACATAGCCACCGGCCGCCTGGAACCTGAAGAAGTGGTAGAGGTGGTCTCTGGCGTGGCCAAGGGTTGTCGGGAGGCAGGCTGCGCATTGATTGGGGGGGAGACGGCGGAGATGCCCGGGCTCTACCGTGCGGGGGAGTTCGATCTTGCCGGATTCTGCGTGGGACTCGCGGAGAAGGAGAATCTGATCGACGGCTCAGGGATGGAAGTGGGGGACGTGGTGATCGGTCTCTCCTCAAACGGGATTCACTCCAACGGATACTCCCTGGTCCGGAAGATACTGGACGCAAACCAATGCTGCCTGGATGACAAGTTTCCCCATTTTGGCGAGACCATCTCCTACACTCTGCTCCAACCAACCCGGATATACGTGAACGCCGTCTGGTCTCTCCTGGAGAAAGGGGTTCCGGTGCGAGCCATGGCTCACGTCACCGGAGGGGGGATCAAGGAGAACTTGTCCCGGGTTATCCCTGAGGGGTTGAGCGCTGAACTCCACTTCGATAACTGGAAGATCCCGAAGGTCTTTCGCACCTTGCAGCATCTGGGGGCGGTAGAGGAGAAGGAGATGTTTGCGACCTTCAATATGGGAGTGGGATTTGTTATTGTCGTCCCATTCGAGTCGGCTGAATATGCGGCAAAGCTACTTCTTCGTGCGGGGGAGGAGCCGATGTACCTGGGTGCGGTGGTCGGTTCAGACCGGGGCGGCGTGACGCTGGAAGGGATCTTCTGATGGGGGCTGGTGCGTTCAAGCTGGCGGTTTTGGCTTCCGGTACCGGTTCCAACCTGCAGGTCATCGTGGATAAGTTACACGGGCGCGTCAGTGGGATTGAGGTAGTGATGGTAGCCGGTAACAATCCGCAGGCTTTGGCTCTTGAGCGCGCGGCCCGCGCGGATATCGCCACTGCTGTGTTCCCGCCGGACGAGTACCCTTCTCGGGAGGCGCGCGATTGGGCGATGGCGGCGGAGATTGAGAACGTGGGGACGGATCTGGTTGTTCTGGCAGGCTACATGCATCTCCTCACCGAGAAGTTTCTTGGACGTTTCCCGTACCGGGTCATCAATCTACACCCCGCGCTTCTCCCCTCCTTCCCCGGCGATACGCCTATCCCGGATACAGTGCGCTATGGAGTCAAGTTGACCGGGGTCACCGTCCACTTTGTGGATGGAGGAGTGGATACGGGGCCGGTGATCCTGCAGGAGGTAGTGGTGGTAGAGGACGACGATACGGAAGAGAGCCTGGCAAGCCGCATCCACAAGGTGGAGCACAGACTCCTTCCGCGGGCGATCGAGCTGATTGCCGGAGGGTACGTGAAACCTCCGGTGGCAGGTGGACGCCTGGTGAGGGTGGACAATAGCGAACCCAGCCAAATCGCCTAGAGGAGGGAACGTGAAGGTCAAGAGAGCTCTTGTCTCCGTGTCCAACAAGTGGAATCTTGAGCCCTTTGCCAGGGGCTTGGTGGATATGGGGGTTCAGATAATATCCACAGGAGGTACGGCTCGGCACCTCCAGGAGGTCGGCATCCCGATAACTCTGGTTTCTGAGACGACAGACTTCCCGGAGATCATGGACGGGCGCGTGAAGACTCTGCATCCGGCCGTCCATGCCGGCATCTTGGCTGATCGCGCAAACCGGCAGCACATGGAGGCCATCCAGGAGCTGGGGATTGAGCCCATAGATCTGGTGGTTGTCAACCTCTACCCCTTTGAGCAGACGGTGGAACAAAAGGGGGTGGAAGAGGCAGAGGTAATTGAGAACATAGATATTGGCGGCCCCACCTTGGTTCGGGCGGCGGCCAAGAACTTCACCGGCGTGGCTGTGGTGGTGGATCCTCACCGGTATGATGATGTCCTTGCCGAGATGAAGGGGGACGAGGGGACCATATCCCTGGAGACCAGGCGATCCCTTGCTACTGAGGCCTTCCATCACACCGCCCATTATGACCTGGCGATTGCCGCGTGGTTCAGCGATGCAGAGGGCGAGTTCCCGGAGTTCACAATGATGGATCTCAGGAAGATCCAGGATCTGCGCTACGGAGAGAACCCGCACCAACGGGCCGCCTTCTACTCGGATGCCTTTGGGCGAAAGCACCTGCTCTCCGCTACCGAGCAACTGCATGGGCCCGAACTTTCCTTCAACAACCTCTTGGACTTGGACGCCGGACGCAGGCTGGCTGCGGAGTTCACGCTTCCATGCTGTGTGATCATCAAGCATAATAACCCGTGCGGAGTTGCTCTGGCCGACGGCATCACTCACGCGTACGAGAAGGCCCTCTCTAGTGATCCCGCGTCCGCCTTTGGTAGTGTGGTGGTGGTCAACCGGGTGGTGGATGAGGAGCTGGCCCAGTCGCTCAGCTCCAACTTTGTGGAGGTCCTGTTCGCGCCCGGGTACCTGGAAGAGGCTCTGGAGATCCTGGTGCAGAAGAAGGGAATCAGGATAATCGTGGACCAGGAACGCCGCCGTAGTCCCCGGGGAATGTTGGATATGCGGCGGGTGCTGGGGGGTGTCTTGCTGCAGGATTGGGACTCAGAGGTGGACGAACGGGAGGGTATGGAGGTCCTTACCACGCGGCAGCCCAGCGAGGAGGAGTGGGGTGATCTGCTCTTCTCCTGGCGGGTGGCCAAGCACGTCAAGTCCAACGCCATCGTGGCCTGTAAGGATCTGATGACCATAGGCGTTGGTGCCGGTCAAATGAGTCGCGTCGATTCCGCCAAGATAGCGGTAGATAAGGCGAGACACCCGTTGGAAGGCGCCTCCGTGGCCTCTGACGCCTTCTTCCCCTTCACCGACGCGCTGGAAGTGATGGCGGACGCTGGTTGTGTGAATGTGATCCAGCCTGGGGGCGCCAAGCGCGACGATGATGTCCTCCACATGGCCGAGGAGAGGGGCATGGTTATGGTGGTGACGGGTAGGAGGCATTTTCGCCACTAGGTGGGTGAGGCCCGTGCGATGACTGATATCTCTAGGCAGGGGCAGCATTCCACCGAGCGCTTGAGAGTGGCGCTGCCGGCCGGATTGGTGCTGTTGGCGCTTCTCTACCTGCTCTCTCGGGAGAACTTCCTCCTGTTTTATGCTCTCGCTGGCTCCTTGGTTCATAATGCGATCTCTGCGACTTGTTTCCGCCGCCATTGGTGTAGGCGCGGTGGTGACGGCCTTGCTTATCTTGGTCTTCACGGGGCTATTTCCCACGGCATTCGTGGAAGGGGAGGGCCTCACCACCTTCAAGGTCTGGAGCGAGTACGCCGTGGTCGGCGTGCTCCTTCTCACCGTAGGGGCGGAAATCTCCTTCACCTTCTACGTGAGTGTGTACGGCTTCTCGAATTTCGTGGGCCATATCTTCAAGTTGGGAGCCGCTCGAAAGCTACTTCGGTAGGAGTGCGGGTACGTCATTCAGCCATGGCCTTTGCCCTCAGTGCTCGCGTGAGTACTACCCTGAGATGTTCCGGGAGAATCGGTAGGGAGGCAGGGTAGGGAGGATGGGCAGGGAGGCAAAGATACCGGCTAACTGCGTTCTTTCAGCTCGGCGGCGGCTTTCTCCAGCTCCTGGTTGGCCTCCAACGTGAGCTCAGCCACCTTCTCCAGGGCCCGGACCGTCTCCGGGAAGCCTTCCTCCGTCAGTTTCTCCTTCCATTCCAGGTAGGTATCCCGATGTCCTCGGTTGTGGTCCATCCAGTGCTGTATGAGTTTGGATATCTTCTCCGGGTCAACGCTCATGTTCCTCCATCCTCCTCAAACCAGAGCTCTATCATTTCGTCTATGGCCAGGTCTGGGATAGTCGCGTGCAGGAAAGAGCGGAGCTCATTCACCTCTGGACCGTCCTGCGTGATCATCACGTGTGTTTCGCCCTCTACGTCATACTCGTAGGTGAGGGGCAGCGTCATCCGACCCTCCGTGCTTCCGGGAAGCGGCCCCGGTGGGAGCTTTATGCCCACTATGGTTCCTTCTCCCGCCACGGAGTAGCGGAAGGGTTTCCCGGCCAGTTCGTGCGTATAGGCGGCTTCTGCTTCCTCGCGGAATACCTTACGGTACTTCATGGTCATCATCCTTGTCTCTCCCCAAGGGACCCTGAGGCTTCCTTGACCGTCTACGCAGCCGGCCCCACCCTCGATGGCTGTTCAGTGGTCATACGAGCATACAGGTACCGCGAAACGGCTGATTGCAAACGGGAAAACAGACTCCGGTGCCGCCTGGTGGGCGACTGCCCGGGGTGATCGGCGCGGATCATGGGGGTTTGCACAGGTTGACGCTTCGCTCTGCATTGGGCTAGAATCCTTGCATAACTCCGAGGGCCGTTAGCTCAGCTGGTAGAGCACCGGACTTTTAAT
>Ga0209176_10000272_pt1 | contig 11411 bp, 9 predicted proteins | sample NGEPer11B_FD_184511 | JGI IMG/M metagenome (GOLD analysis project Ga0209176, IMG submission 184511) | Arctic peat soil microbial communities from the Barrow Environmental Observatory site, Barrow, Alaska, USA - NGEE Permafrost305-11B... | ecosystem: Environmental > Terrestrial > Soil > Wetlands...
GGAGTTGCGCAATTGGCAAATCCGAGAACTTTCGCCGGCAAATGCGTTCGTTAAAAGTGCGGGGGTCTTTCAGCTTCGGCCAATAGCCAACGCTTCTGCGAAACTCTAGACGCTCGTAGAGGCGAGGTCCGACCAACAAGCGGTAAGCGCGTTTCGCGTACGACTTCAGCTGTCGCCTATAGCTCCACTGGGCGGCTAAACAGTCGGGCCGGCGGAAGGAGCTAGGCAGGAGTCTAAATAATCCCGAAGCGCTCATAAAATTGGCGCACCCGTACATCTCGCAGAAGCCCTTCCTGGCTCTGGGCCAGCCGAACGCCGGTGTAGTTGTTGCCCTCGAGAAACACCGGGCCGTCGCTACTCATGACTATGTCCCAGCCAACGTAGTTTATGAATGGCACCTCTCGCATTAGCCGCAGCGATTCGTCACGTGCAACGGCCCAGCCGGGCACTTCCTCGCCGGCAATGGCTTCTCCCGTATCGGGATGGTGTGCGTAGAAACGTGGTTGGCGTGGCGAAGACGCATCGTGGTCGACGGCTTCTGCCAAGACTCCCGTCGTTACATCGAAAGGTGCCACGAGGCCACCTTGTCCAAAGTTGTCTACGGTACCCGACCTCGCCGAGCCGAGCCGCAAGACTGCCCGGGCTATGAACGGTTGTCCGCTTCCATCCCGCATGCAAATAACCCGAAGGGTGTTCGTCGTGCCGGGATACAGTCTCTCGAAGAAGGCTGATTGCTCGATGAATTGACTGACGATGTATCCGTTCCGCTGGGAAACGAACTGGTGAAACTCATCGACCGTCATGGACGAATCCGCAAGGGTGACAACGCCGCTGCAAAGGGTCGGAAAGGAAATTTCGACACCCCCTCCCCCTCGTGCCGGCTTCATGACGAGTCGATATTTACGATTGGGATCGCGGCAGGCCGTAAGCTCATGCCAATGATCGGAGACGATCACTTGCCGTTGTCGGTCAGAGTACAGATAGTTTTCCGGCACCCGTGTGAGCTTGCCAACGAGGTGAGCGAAAAGAAGCTTGTCCTCGAGAAGCTCCCGCGCCGGTTTTGCATTGATGAAGCGGGTAAACTGCCGCTGAACATCGCTTAAGTACTCGCCGGATTTTATACCACGCCTTCCATACAGATAGACTCGATCTGCGGCAAAGCCATGCCAAACGCCGAAGAGCACATCTTTGATGGGATAATGACCAAGTCCCTCGAGGACTTCCTACGCGTAGGACCGAAGATTGACGAGCAAACGGACCAACCGCTTCAGGCCCTTACCCGGCACGTGCGGCACGCTAACCGACAACGCCGGCAAGCGGAAAGGACGCGGAGGTGATGGGCTTTGCGTGGAAGAACTGGCCACCATTATAGATCTCGTACCGTGCCAGTCTCTAGATCAAGGACGCGATTGTGAAATCTCACCAGAGCATAAAACTTCTGCCAAGTGAATGAACGAGCGGTGGCGAAGTTCAGGGACATGAAAACTCTCCAAAAGTTCGCCGCCACCCACGCCTCGGTCAACAATCACTGACAATGTCCTCACCAGCTATTCGGCCCCTTCCGTGAGGCGGGCAAATAGGCGACTGACCACCAGCCCCAGAAGCGCGAAACCACTCACGACCCAGAACACGTGCTGATGGCCGCCGGCTCCGGGTGACTCGTCGAGCAGGTAGCCCATGAGCGGCCCCATGAAGACGTCCGGCGCGAAGCCTATAAAGGAGACGAAGCCGACCGCGCTCCCTGTGTATGCGAGGGGGACCTTCCCGTCCCGCATGATCGCGAAGTACAGGCCACGCAGCGCAAAGACTCCCATGCTGCTGCAGATGATCGTCAGCAAGAAGATCCATATCATCCCTGCGCCGAGAAGCCCGGACGCCAACATGACACTCCCGGCCGCGAGAACCGCAAAGGAAGCCGTGGTCATGGTCGGCGCACCGATCCGGTCGGCCAGGTATCCGGCGCCGATGGCCGCGATGGGACGCATCCACAGCGACACGACGCCGGCCTCGGCGGCGTGGACCTGGTTCAGGCCAATAACCTGGTGCGCGTAGAGTGAGAAGTCGTCGATCGCCTTGAAGCCAACATACGCACACAGAATGATCGCTGCCTGCAACCAGACCGACGGCATGGCGAACACATGGCCAATGTCACGCAGAGACAAATTCGCCTCTTGCCGGGCTTGAGACAAATCGCGCCGAGGCAGCACCAGCCAGACCAGCAAAGCGGCAAGGCCCGTTATGACCGACAGCAGCAGAATAATCTGCCGCAACGCTTCGGTCCGCTGTGCGTGATTGGCCGTCTCGCTGTCCGCGGGGAGAAACGAGGCGAAGACGGTCCCGCCAGCAGCCCCCGGCCGCCATCGAGCAAGCCGAAGGCGCGGCCTTGAGCGTTGTCGCCGCCCCATTGCCGCGTGGCGCGGATCAGTGGCGCCCAAAAAAGGGCAATCGTCGTGACGCCCCAGTAGGCGTAAAGGACCACGAGCGTCGACAGTGGCGGAACTGTCATCATCACAACACCGCCGGCGGCAGTGGACACCAGCGCGATGGCCAGCAAAGCGCGCGCGGGGAACCTGTCGGCCAACGGTCCGCCAAAGAAATATGCCGCCATGGCGACAATGCCATAGGCGGAATAGGCGGTGCCAAGCTCCAGATTGGTCAGGTCGAAGACTTCCAGGAGCGTGGGCCGGAATATGCGCGCCAGGACAAAGGGCAGCAGAAAGACGGATTCGCCGGCGATAATCAGCGCCGCGATGGTCAATCCCCGCCGCACTTTGCTCGGCTCGCAATCGGGTTGCAGCTCGCTCTCAGCGTCGGACCGGCGAATGGCTCTCTCCCCAGAAATCACGCGAACGCTTGCCCCAGTGCGTATACTGCAACATGACATACGTGCCTGCATCCGACTGACCGGAACGCCGAACGATATGACTGCACCGACGCACACCGTCCGCAACAGCCTGTTCGACAAGGAGCGCACATTCACGCTTGGCGCAGACGCCCTTTGCTGGCGCGATCCGAACGGCAAGGGCCAGATCCCTTATGCGAATGTGCGCGAAATGCGCCTGATCAGCTATACGTCGCTCATCGGCGAGGCCTTCCAATGCACCGTGCGCGCTCGGAATGGCGACCTCGCCAAACTGCGATCCGCCCACTATTGGCGCCTCGGCGACTTCAAGGATCGCACATCCACCTACGCCCCGCTTGTCGCGGAACTGACGAAGCGTGTCGCAGCAAACGCCCCCGGGGCGCGGTTCGTCACCGGCAGCACTGCCCTGTGGATCGTTTGGCTCGTGATCTGCATCCTGTGCGCCATCGTTGTAGCGCTCGTGATTTTGTCGCTGTTCGAGGGCGTACCGCCGGCCGCTGGCGGGGTCGCGGCAATCGCTATTTGCATCGGGGCGGTGCCGATCGTGATCCACCGCATGCGACACGACCGTGCTCGCCGCTTCGATCCCGAAGCGCCACCTCCTGAACTGCTTGGTGCACGTTCATCGCCGCATGGCGCCTGAGCAGCACGCGCGCCAGCTCCAACGGCTCACGACAGGCTGAGCTGCGGGCGCACGATCATGAGCCAAAAGATGGCGAGCACGGAAGCGAAGGCCGGAAAGCCAAGCACGAACCAGCGGCGAAAAAGCGCGTGGTATTCCGCCGGAAGCGGTGCCTTTGCTTCCGCGGCGGCGGCGGCGAGATCCCGCATGCGCAATTGCATCCACACGACCGGCAGCCACAACGCACCCGTTACGAGATAAAGCAGGATGGAGAGGACGATCCAGCCCTCCCAAGGGGAGTAGCCAACACTCCGGACCAGCAAACCCCCTGTGATCGGCTGCACCACAACCGCCGTAGCGGTGAATAGGAAGTCGGCAATGACCACGATGCGCGCCACGCCGGCGACCACGGCCGGGTCGTTCGAGCGATGCGCCATCAGCATGAAGAAAGCAATCCCTGCCCCGGTGCCGAGCAGGACGCTGGCACCTATGACGTGCACGTATTTGAGCAAATGGTAGGTGAGCATCATCGCTCTTCGAGGATCGCCAGGGCCACGAGGTTGAGTGCAAGGATCGGGAAGATTTTCGTCATCGGCCCGAGCGGGTCTGTCCAAAGTGCCGGCATCAAGATCGTGCCGATGATGACGTATGCGACCGAAAGACCGAGAGCGGCCCAAAGTGAGAGACGCGCCGTAGGCCGGCAAGCGATCCCGAGCCCTATGAGAATGTCGGCCATAGCTCCCGAAACGATCAGAAGCGGCCCGTGCCGCGCGGCACCGCTTTCGGCCATGAGCTCCATGCCGGTCTCCCATCCCGGCCCGAGCGCGATGACGCCTGTGGCGATCCAGTACAGTGCAAGCACGCCGAACACGACAGACTTCAGAAGGTATAGTTTGGCGAACCACTTGTCTTGGACGGACGCGGGCTCCGCGGCGAGCGCATCGTGAAGCGATTGCGGCCGGATGCCGGTCGCGGCCGTCCACGCGCCGGACTCTCCGACGATGCCGCGCGAGATCTCGCGCCGGGCGGTGCTGCGTAAGGGCGGACGCCAGCCAAGCCAACTGAGCAAATCGCCCAGCCCATAGAGAATCCGCGCGGGCGCGGCCGCAACCCTCACGGACCTTGCCGGTTTCCAGCCGAGCCATTGGCGATAGGCCGTCACGACCTCGACGAAGCTCAGCCGGTCGGGCGCCGCCACCTCCAAGATCAATTTCGAAGGCGCGCCAGGTCGAAGAAAGAACGAGACCGTTTCCACGAGATCGTCGAGTTGCACGATCTGCATGGGCTTCATGTCCGGCGGAACGGGCAGGACGGGAAATGCGGCCAAGGCGCGCAGCAAGGCGCTACCGCCAAACGCGGCGCGACCGATCACCAGGACGGGGCGTAAAATTACCCAGTCGAGATCCCGGGCCATCAACAGCTTGTCACCTTCAAGCTTTGTCCTTGAGAACGCCGTGGGGCCGGCGCGGTCGACGCCGATCGCCGAGATATGGACGATCTTCCTCACTCCCAGCGCTTCGCAAGCCCCGAAGAGCGCGCCCGTCCCATCGACGTGAACGCCGGCCGTCGAGTCACGCACACTATCCTGAAGAACACCGGCGCAGTTCACCACCGCATCGATGCCCTCCAAGTATGGCTGCCAATCCTCTTCCCGGGTCAGCTTGGCGATATCCGCGGCAATCGCACGGCCCTGCCCGGCGCCTTCCCGCGCGGACCGCGCCAATCTCACCACGTCGTGGCCTTGAGTACTCAGGCGCGCCGATACCGCGGCACCAATCAAACCCGTGGCGCCGAGCACGAGGACCCTCAAAGGCCCTCGGTGATCAGCGCTCGGATCAGACACCAGATTGGCCGTCCTGCTCATGCCCTGCGAAAGTCTCCGTTTATTCTAGGGTGAGACGGCCGCGGTCGCGGTCGCCAGCTGCAGCTTCCAATCTTCGAGGGGTGTTCCATCCAATCGCAGTCGGCTGGCAATATAGAAGAGTCGCTGCGTCGCCGGCATATGCGGTGCGGTCTCGAAGCGCTGGCGGAGCCAATAGGGCGGAACGGACTGGTAGTACATAGTCGCACGCACGGTGATCCTCTGGGGATCGACGTCATCCGGCAATGACAGCTCGTATCTTACGCTGTCCCTCCCCTGCCCGCTGACATAGTCCGCATCACGCACGGCGTCGGGACCTGGGTGCGTGGCCTCCAAATAATCTTTGAATTCCGCGTAACGCCCCGGAACAGGCCCACGCAACTGCCAACCGAAGGGTAAGAGCCGGTTGTCTTTCACATGCTTGTGCCGGCGCACAAAGCTTGTAGTGAAGTCGCCTTTGGCGTTGCGGATCAGCTCCTCGTAGACCTGGACCTGGTCCTGCCGCGTGATGACCTCATGGTGAGGCTGGTACTGCTCCGATCCGTCCGCGCCGCGCTCGAAGAATTCCGTCGGCAGCACCTTGCCGCCATCGTCGACGAGGACGCCAACAGAATTGGTGCGGCCGGACCCCCAAACAACGCGGTCGCCGTCCTCCGTTGCCTCGATCACGAGCAGCTCCAGAAAGCTGCGCCGGAAGCCAACGCCACTCAGAAAGCGATGCCCAACCTTGTTGGTGACCTCGACGTCGACAGTCAGTGTTTTGTCCCCGTCGTCCAGCCTGGTCTCGACCTCGAGATCGACCGTGTTTTCACGCGCCTGCCTCACAAAGCCTTCGAGCGCTTGGGAAACGCCGTCGGCACCCGTCATGACATCGGTCTTGCGGACGCCCAGTGTCTCGTTGAACTGCTCAAACATAAGCAGGAGCATGGCGTTTAGGCCCTGGAATTTGTGCCGGCTGATGCCGCCTTCGCGGAAGCGAACCTTGAGCTGGTCCGCCCCCACCAAATGGTGGGCTTCGGGATAGGTCTCGTCCTGAATCGCGGCAATGCGGCCCGTGAGGGGCTCCGCATGCAGCTTGCCGTCTGCGCTTCTGAAGTTCTCCGGCATATGACAGCCCTGGCAGCTTTGCGCGCGTTCGGGCGTCTTGTTGTATTGCGGATACTCGTCCTGATAGGCGCTGTTGAACCATTCCAGATATGTCGCCTGTTCGATCGTGTGCTTGAAGGGCTGGAACAATGGCTCAACCGGTTCCTTGTCGAGCATGGTTTGCTCTTCGGGGGCCACTGGCCGATCGACATTGGGCAGGATGACCGTGTGACAGGACCCGCAAAGCCGCGAGCTTTTGATGAAAGGATCGAATTTCGGCGTGAGGCCGAGCGCATTCTTCATCGGCTGCGTGACGATCTCCTCATCCTCGAAGGGACCGTAAATCTCACCCGGCTCGCCCGCCGGCAGGCGGCCGGTGGTGCTCTTGGTCAGATACTTCTTTAGCGCGCCGATATCGGTGGAAGCGAGTTCCGGTGGACGCGCGCTGTGGCACAAGGCACAGCTCACGCCGTCGCGACCCAGAGCGCCTTACTTGTAATAGGGGTGGCCCCGGTCCTTCGCCGTAAGGAACAGGTACTCGCGCCGGAACAACGGATCCAATCCAAGCTTTTCGGCGTCCTTGCTGAGCTGCCGCTGCCCCATCGAGGCATGACAACTCAGGCAGAGGTTCTCCAAATGCCTGACGCGCGTCGTCGCCTGCTCCGGCTCGGATCGAAACTGTTTCTCCAAGAGCGCGATCTCGCTGTCGAGCTGCGCATGAAAGACGGGATCGCGTCCTGCGAGCCCCATTGGCGACCAGCGCCATTCTCCGTAGTACGAGAGATTGTAGCCCTCACCGTATGCTGGCCCCGTCTGAAGGAATTGGGCCGGACCGGCCGCCGTCTTGTGGCTCAGTCCACCGTGACACCCCATGCATTGGTCTGAGCTGACGAACCCGGACTTGCCTTCAGCGGGCGCCACCACGCGATCTCCAGTCTCGCTCGGGAGAGACTGGACTTGGCCTCGTCCGGGAAGGAGCGCCGAGGCGAATATCTCGAGGAATTCGGAATTGGGCGCGTCCGATGGCTGCGAGGGTCGCTCGGGCTCTGAGTCGTCCAACGTGGTGTGCTGCGCACCTTGCGGCTCGCGCAAAGCGGCGTGCGGCTGAGAAGGCTCTTTCGCGGCGCTGCCGTTACGCCACGACTCATCGACGCGATAGCGGATCGGTAAGCCGGGAAACCCCTCGATGTTGCGCGTGGTCGAAAACGTCGAATGATGTGCCGCGGAGGCGTGACAGCGAATGCAGTACTGACCGACGCCTGAGTGGGGGTAGCGAAGGCCTGCTGCCTTGTGGCTCTCGGCCTCCGGCCTGTCTCTCGTCAGCTCAGACCAGAACCATCCGTCCTTGGAGCCTGCCGCGTCGCGAACCATCACGGTCCACGATGTCAACTTGTCTGCAACCGCTTCCTCGTTGAGCCCTTCGTAGCGCGCTGCCGGGGGCCGGAACGACTCCTTGACGATGATGGCACCATCCTGGATCGGCGCCTCGCGATCGCCGGTGATCCACTCCATTACCTCGGGAGAGTAGTAGATGCGCACCGCAGGATGGGTGCCGTAGTACACGCCGTTGATAAAGGGACCCGTATCGCGGACAAGATTGCCGGCCATCGCCTTGTCGACACACCAGCCCAGTGCAGCATAGGCGCGCGCATTCACGAACGTGTAGAGCCGGGATTCGTAATCCTCAGCCGACAAGGCCGTGTGCCGCGGCAGGTCGGCGCGTTTGGCGTCCCTGCAATATTGAGGGATCGTACTCGACTTGGAATCGTCCGCGCGCGACGCCAATGTTAGAGGCAATGCGGCGGCGAGCAGTATCGCTGCCAACGCCCCCAAGCGACGAGACCGTGACGGACGCCGTTTGGACTTGGCGCTGAAACCGGCCACGTTTAGTCCCTCATACGGCGCATGCGATCCTCACCCCTTGGGCCGCGTGAACGCTATTCTCACACGATCCAATACCCTTGGCTGGCCTCCGCCGGAGACGATCATCCGAGTAAAGAGGCAGCAGTCAAGCGTTGCCGGCCAGCCCCTTTTCATTCCTGGGCCGCATGTTGTAGCCTCCCCAACCGACCGCACAATTTGCGTGGGGCGCATGGGCACTGCCACAAAGAAGAGCCGCTCGGCGGCTGGCGCCAAGCGGCCGGCCAAACCGAAACGCAGGACATCGCCGCCGGCTACCATGGCGGCCATGGCGACGCCGGGGCGGCGCTGGTATGAGCATCCGCTGGCGAGCCCCGTCGTCTGGTCGGTCATCTCGGCCGTTGTCGGCGGCGTCCTCTACAGCGGCGCTGAACTTTACCACCAAGCCTACGAACTTTTGCCCGTTACCGGGCCCGCGCCCTTCGAAGGCGACCGCGTCGGCATCCTCTTGGCGCGGCTCGAAAACGATCCAGACAATGAATATGCGCTTCGCGTACGCAGCGCGCTCGAGCATCAGTTCCCTGTCGCGGTCGATGGGAGCTCGAGTGTCGAGGTCAACCTCTATCCGAAGAAACTGACATTGTCCGAAGAAGGACGCCTGTCGGAGACTCTCGCGCGGGCTAACACCGAAGGCCGTCAATGGCTGGAGGAGCAGAAAGCCGACCTTTTGATTTGGGGACGCGCCCTGCCCAATGAGAAAATGTTGGAGCTGCGCATTCTCACCCGCGAGGCGGAAGCCAATTCGACATCTGTGCAGCCGGAGCTCTATCCGATCAAGATCCCGAGCGAGTTCTCCGAACAGATCGGTGGCGCGCTCGCCGGCATGGTCGCAGGCGCCGGCGCAAATGCCTGGAACCAGCGGGGCGGCTATCTGTCTCCGGCGCGCACCCAAGAGCTTGCCGACTGGATGTCGAGGCTCAAAACATTGCAACACGAGCTTCCCGATTCCTTGGATGAAGACACCCGCGCCGAGATCCGGACAAAGATCAGGACGGCCTACGCGCAGATCGGCGCCGCGCTTTTGGCCGACGGTAACAGTCCACTCGCGCTTCAGGTGCTGAGCGATCTCTTTTCTGCCGACGACAACGAGGGCGACAGCATCCTTACATCGCATCCGTTTCTTGCGTCGGAGATCATCGCCGATATCGTCTCCCAGTTTTCCGCCTCCGCGGTCGGGCAAATGGGGGAGGAGGAGGAAGCCTCACTGACGACGCTTATCGGGCAGACCTCGGCATCGTTCGAAAAGAGCTACAGGGCGGGCGATCTTGGCAAGATCGAATACGCCTATCTTTCCGCTTTGATGTCCAAGCTCGCGGGCGAGGTGCAGGCGAAGCTGGGGAAGCAGGAAGAGGCGAAGGCCAATCTTACCGAGGCCATAGACGCGTTCGATACCGTCCTTGCCGGCCTCCCGCCGACGCATGACGCGCTTTCGCGCGCGCGCATTCAAAGCTATTTGGGTGAAGTGCAGATGGCGCTCGCGCGGCAGTCCGATATCGACGAAGCCCGCCCGCTGCTGGAAGCCAGCATCGAGAACTTCACGGCCGCCTTGAATGCGGTCTCGCCGGAGGTGGCCCCGCGCGAAGCCGTGCGGTTTGGTTATCTCGTGGCGACCGCGGAGGTGACTTTCGCCGAATGGTTCGTCGATGTCGGCGCGCTGAAGCGCGGTATTCACGAGCTGGAGGACCTCCTCCCCTTGCTCGATGCGAACGAACGGGACGGTGATGCGGCCGGCGTTCGCGTGCAACTCGCCGCGCTTCTCGTGGCCGATGCCATCTTTCACTCCGGCCTTGCCGGCGCCAAAAAAAGCCTCGCACTCTTGGACAACGTCATACCGTCTGACCAGCAAGACGATGCGGGCTTCGAACATTGCGCGTCGATGGACGCCGAGCAGCGCGCGCTTTGTATCCGCCGTCATGAAGTCATGGCTACGCAGGAGGAGGCGACTGTGCAGCAGGGCAGATGCCTCGCCAACCTCGCAGCAGGTTACCGTTTCGATCCGAATGAAGACGCTCTTTCCGCGTGGGCCCTGGAATACCTCGAGCGCAGCTCCAGAGCCTGCGAAGCAGCCGCAGTTTCCATGCTAAAGCTCGGCAATGTGGCGGGCTGGGTGGAGGCGAAGGTGACCATTGCCGACGGGCTGCGGCTTATCGGCGAGCGCACGGAAGACGCAAGCCGGCTCGAGGACGCGCTAAGCGCCGTGGAGGAAGCGGACGACAAGCTCACCGCCATCGACGCCCCTTCCCTCAAAGCGCAGGCGACGCTGACAAGAGCAGCGGCCTCCCGGGCGCTGGCCGCTTTGCAGCACGATCCCGACTTGCTGCGCGAGGCGATCGAGCTAGAACTCGCCGCGCGCAACATCTATGTCGGCAGGGCATTCGCCGTACAGCGCATCTACGCGGAAATGCAGCTTGCCCGCTCTCTTACGAGCCTTGCGGAATTAGAGAAGACGGATGAGGGATTGGCGGAAGCCATCGAGCTTCTGACGAACGCTAAGGATCGCTACGCGGCCGGCGGCGCCACCTTAGCGGCCAGGGATGCGGCAAAGGCGCTGGAGGAGGCTCAAACCGTTCAGGCGAGCCTTGCGACCAACTGATTGAGCTGCCGGGGCCGCCCTGGGGACCTCCGTCAGCAGTTTGCGTCTATGAGCTTTTGGGATAGCCCCGCGATCGCGTCATCGTCGGCAAGCTCCAAGGACTTGCGGGCATCGAGACAGTTCTGCGCCGGATCGTCGTTGTTTGCCGCCCTCAGGCCGTAAAACATCCCGACCGTGGCGTTCTCGGCCGCTGCATTGTCAATCAGCCGCGTGCAGGACGCGACGATGTCCCCTTTGTTGCTTCCCTGAGTGCAGACGGCGAAATCCGTTTCGAAGCCGTCGTAAGCTAACGCCTGAGTGGACGCAATCATCGCCAGAACTGGCAACAGCCTCAAAACGAGCATTTCATTCTCCATCTGTCCGCAGATCGCGCTCCAACAGTAAGCCCCGACGCCTAGCCGATCGACTCCTAATTTGTTCCTGTCTTGAGCGCGGCCCATCTGCGCCGAATCCTGCGCCCGCACGG
>Ga0209176_10000273_pt1 | contig 11389 bp, 9 predicted proteins | sample NGEPer11B_FD_184511 | JGI IMG/M metagenome (GOLD analysis project Ga0209176, IMG submission 184511) | Arctic peat soil microbial communities from the Barrow Environmental Observatory site, Barrow, Alaska, USA - NGEE Permafrost305-11B... | ecosystem: Environmental > Terrestrial > Soil > Wetlands...
CGACGGCCAGATCCTGCTCCTGCTGTTCAACGGCGACGTCGATGCCATCGATTTCATCTTTCCTTATTTCGGCAAGCGCCATTTGCGCTGGCGGCTCCTTTGCGACACGGCCAACGGTTTGATCCGTCCAGACCCCTCGCCCATCGCCACCGGCAAGACCACCATTCCAGGACGCGGGCTCCTGCTATTCGAGAGGACCGATTGATGGCGGCGCGTTTCGCGCATGAATTGCCGTGGGGAGCTGAGATCGTCGACGGCGGCGCCCGCTTCAAGCTGTGGGCGCCGGCGCAAAGCAACGTGTCGCTCCTGAGCGAGAACGGCACGACCGTGCCAATGGATCAGACAGGCGAGGGTTCGTTCGAGGTCACCACCGATGCCGTGCCTGTGGGGGGCGGTTATCACTTCGTCCTCGCCGACGGCATGCGCGTGCCGGACCCTGCGGCGCGCGCGCAAATGGGCGACGTCCATGGGCCGAGCCGGCTCGTGGACCCGCGCGCCTATGACTGGCAGACGGCGGACTGGAAAGGCCGCCCCTGGGAAGAGGCCGTACTCTACGAGCTGCACACCGGCACGTTCTCCGCCGACGGCACCTTCGACGGCATTGCCGACGATCTCGATCGTCTCGTCGATGTCGGCGTCACCGCCATCGAGATCCTGCCCGTGGCGCAGTTCGCCGGCAATCGGGGCTGGGGCTATGACGGGGTGCTGCTCTACGCGCCACATACCGCCTATGGCGGCCCCGAAGGCTTAAAGCGTTTCGTCGATACCGCGCATAAACACGGACTCATGGTCCTACTCGACGTGGTCTATAACCATTTCGGCCCTGACGGGAACTATCTGCACCTCTACGCGCCGGACTTCTTCGATGCCAAGCGCCACACGCCCTGGGGCTCGGCAATCGCCTTCGACCGCGCTCCGGTGCGCAGCTTCTTCGTCCACAACGTGCTCTATTGGCTCGAGGAGTTCCAGTTCGACGGCCTGCGCTTCGATGCCATCGATCAGATCAAGGATCCCTCGCAAGAAGAGATCCTGGCCGAGATGGCGCGCGAAGTGCGCAAGCGCTTTCCCGACCGGCACATCCATCTCACCATCGAGGACGACGAGAACACGACGCGGCTGCTGCAATTCGATGACGGCAGCCCGCGCCTCTTCACCGCAGAGTGGAACGACGATTGGCACCACGCCATGCAGGCGTTTCTGACGCACGAGAATGCCGGCTATTATCAGGACTATGCCGACGCGCCGGTGCGCCGTGTGGCCGAGACCATGACGCGAGGCTTCGGCTACCAGGGCGAGCCGTCCCCTTTCCGCGGCGGGCGCAAACGCGGTGAGCCGTCGGCGCATCTGCCGCCCACCGCCTTTATCGACTTTCTGCAAAACCACGACCAGACCGGGAACCGCGCGCAAGGCGACCGCATCACCACGCTCGCCAAGCCGGAAGCGGTCGAGGCCGCGCTGGCGCTGCTGCTGCTGTCGCCGCACACCCCCCTCCTGTTCATGGGCGATGAGTATGGCGAGGTGCGCCCGTTTCAATTCTTCACCGACTTCACCGGCGATCTCGCCGAGGCCGTGCGCAAGGGCCGCAACGAGGAATTCCGCAACAACAAGGCCTTCGCCGAGGCCTTCACCAGGAACCTGGTGCCCGACCCGAACGCGCTCGAGACTTTCGCGGCCTCCAGGCTCGCGCCCGTGGCCTCGGCCAGATTGGCGCATGTGAAACATCTGATTGCCACACGCTTCGCCTATATCGTGCCGCGTCTTGCGGAGATCGGCGGCAACGCCGGCAAGGTCGACGCCATCGCGGGCGATGCCTTTGCGATCAGTTGGGCCTGCGGCGACGGCAGCAGACTCCAACTCACCGCCAATCTCGCCGACACGGCGGCCGCACTCCGGACCGGGACGGGCACGCCGTTTTTCACCCACCCCGGTGATGCGGATCTCGCCCAAGGGATGCTGCCGCCTTGGTCCGTTGTCGCCGCACTGAAAGGTCAGGAGTAGAGAATGCCGGGACGGCTCGAAAAATTGGCTAAACGTTTCGGTGTCGCCAAGGGCTATGTCAGCGAGAAAGGCGATTGGGTCACCACGCCGCCCGAGACCCAAGCCAAGGTGCTCGAGGCCATGGGCGTGCCGGTCCACGACGCGGACGCAGTCCTTCCCGAGCCGCCGCCCTTCGAGGACGTGGCGGCCCTGTCGGGAAGCGCGTATTGGCCGCCCTTCCTGGTCGACCATCGCGCCTGGGGCATTTCGGTGCAGGCCTATTCGCTGCGCTCGTCGCGGAACTGGGGCATCGGCGATTTCGAGGATCTGGCGCAGCTCACCGAATTCGCTGCCGGCCTCGGCGCCGATTTCGTCGGCGTCAATCCCTTGCATGCGCTGTTCGTCGCCGATCCGTCGCGCACGAGCCCTTACAGCCCCTCGAGCCGCGACTTTCTCAACCCGTTGCTGATCGCGCCCGACCGCGTGCCGGGATTTGGACAATTGCCGGAACGGGCAGAGCTCGAGGCCGCACTTCCGCCCCTGCGCGAGACCGAGCTCATCGACTACACAGGCGTTCACCGCGTGAAGATGCGCGCGCTCGAGGCGCTGTTCGCCCATTTCGTGGCGAACGCGAACGCCGACGCCAAGGACGCCTTCGAGGCGTTCTGCCGCGAGCACGGCAAGACGCTCGAGGGTCACGCGCTGTTTGAGGCCCTGTCCGAACGCTTCGTTGCCGAAGGCCGCAGCGCGGCGTGGACGACGTGGCCCGAAGACTATCAAGACCCGGACAATCTCGCCGTGCGCGACTTCGCGCGCGCCGCCAAGCACCGCATTGCCTTCCACGCTTGGCTGCAATGGGTCGCCGACAGCCAACTCGCCAATGCCCGCGAGCGCGCCAAGGCGGCCGGCATGCGGATCGGGCTCTATCTCGATCTCGCCGTGGGAATTTCTCCGGACGGGTCGCGCAGCTGGATCAATGGCCCTGCCATCGCCCGGCAGGCGCGGATCGGGTGCCCGCCCGACCCCTTCAGCGCCGCCGGTCAAGATTGGGGCCTCGTCCCCTTTTCGCCGGTCGGGCTCGCCGAAGAACGGTTCGAGCCCTACCGTTCGGTGCTGCGGTCGAACTTGCACCATGGCGGCGCCTTGCGCATCGACCACGCCATGGGCTTGCAGAGACTCTATTGGATCCCCGAAGGCAGCACCGCCACGGACGGCGCGTATGTGGCCTATCCCTTTCGCGAGCTCTTGGAGGGCGTTGTCGAGGAATCGTGGATCGCCCAGACCATCGTCATCGGCGAGGATCTCGGTACCGTTCCGCCGGGATTCACCGACATGATGGTTCGGGCTGGCCTTCTGAGCTACCACGTCTTCTATTTCAGCGAGCGGGACGGCATCTGGATGCCGCCTCACGCTTACCGGCGCGAAGCCCTGGTGTGCGCATCGACCCACGATCTGCCGACCCTGAAAGGCTGGTGGGTCAGCCGCGACATCGATTGGCGCGTGAAGACGGGCCGCGCCACAGAAACGGAGGCCGTGGTGCAACGGCACGACCGCTTGCGGGACCGGAAACTACTCTTAAAGGCTCTCGTCGGCGCCCAGGCGCTGGCGCCCAACGAAGCGCGCGCCGAGTCTCCGGAGATGCCCAATGACGTGCTGGTTGCGGTCCATCGCTTCCTGGCGCTCACGCCGTGCCGGCTGCTGGCCGTTCAACTCGACGATGCGCTCGGGCTCGTCGAACAAGCCAACCTGCCCGGCACCGTGGATGAGCATCCCAACTGGCGGCGCAAGACCCCCGTCACGCTTGAAGCGCTGGGCGAGCAGAAGCTGTTCCGTGCCGTGATCGAGGCGGTGGCGGCCGAACGTCCACGGCGATGACCGAGCGCGCCACCTATCGGCTGCAGCTCCGCGAAGGCATGGACTTTGCGCGCGCCGCCAGCCTCGCCCCCTACCTTGCCAAGCTCGGCGTCTCGCATCTTTATGTCTCGCCCATCCTGCGCGCGCTGCCCGGTTCGACCCATGGTTATGACGGGGCGAGCTACGACGAGATCGAGCCCACGCTCGGCGGCGCGGACGGCTTTCGCGCCATGGTCGAGGCCTTCCGCGCCGAGAGCATCGGCGTCATCGCCGACTTCGTGCCCAACCACATGGGGGCAAGCCCCTTCAATCCGTGGTGGTGTGACGTGCTCGAATGGGGCGCCGACAGCCCCCGCGCCAGCTATTTCGACATCGACTGGTCGGCGTCGAAGCTCCTGATCCCCGTACTGTCCGAGCCCTACGGCCTGGAGCTCGACAGAGGCAGCTTCGGCCTCGATTTCGATCCCGAAAGCGGCGGCATGAATTTCACCGTCAGCGGCATGAAGCTGCCCTTGAGCCCGCCGAGCTACGCCAACGTGTTGGCGCGCGCCGGGGCCGAGTTCGAAGACCTCACCAACCGCTTCGCCAGCACCACACCCGAGACCGCCGGCGAACTGACAGCCGAGCTTGCCACGCGCGCCCAAGACGCAACCCAAGGCGAGAGGCTGCGGGCCGCGCTCATCGACATGGCGGCGGACCGCGAGGCCATCCATGCCCTGCATGAGGCGCAGATCTGGCGGCTCGCCTATTGGCGCGCGGCGCGCGAGACCCTGACCTATCGCCGCTTCTTCGAGGTCGCCGATCTCGTCGGCGTCCGCATGGAACAGCCGAGCGTATTCGAGGAAACCCATCGCCTCATGTTGGCACTGGCGCGCGAGGGCCTGATCGACGGCTTGCGCCTCGATCACGTCGACGGCCTGGCCGACCCGCTCGCCTATTTCCTCAAGCTGCGGGAGATGATCGGCGAAGACCAACCCTTCATCCTGCTGGTCGAGAAGATCCTGGAGGGCGCCGAGACGCTGCGGCCGGATTGGCCGGTGCAAGGTACGACCGGCTACGAGTTCATCCGCGCCCTCGGCGGCGTCCTCACTAGTCCCCACGGCGAGGCCGCGCTCACGGCCGCCTATCAGCAGTTCACCGGCGAGACGGTGGACTACGCGACATTGCTCGTCACCATCAAGCGGCACATTTTTGTGCGCAACCTGGCCGGCGAGCTCGACGTGCTCACGGGCCTTGCCTCGCAACTGGCCCAAGCCGACCTCGCCACGCGCGACTATGGCCGCGACACGCTGCGCCGCGCCATTATCGAACTCGGCGTCTCGATTCCCGTGTACCGCACCTATGTCGACGTCAACGGCGCGCGGCCCGAGGACGAGGCGCTGATCGCACAGGCGCTCGAGACGGCGAAGAGCACGCGCGAGGTCGAGGACGAAGGCGCCATCGACTTTGTCGCGCGCATCTGGCGGCTCGATCTACCGGACCCGACGGCACGCGCCGAGGCCCTCACCTTCGTGACGCGCTTGCAGCAGACGACCGGTCCATTGATGGCCAAGGCCGTCGAGGACACGTTGTTCTACTGTTACAACCGCCTCATCGCACTGAACGAGGTCGGCGGCTCGCCGGAGGATTTCGGCCGTCCGGTCGAACGCTTTCACGAAGAGATCGCGAGCCGGCGCCTCCACCAGCCGCACGGCCTTCTGACCACGTCCAGCCATGACACCAAGCGCGGCGAGGACGCCCGCGCGAGACTCTACACCTTGAGCGAGACGCCGCGCGCCTGGGCGCGCCAGGTGGCGCGATGGTCGGCCATGAACGCGACGCACCTCACCGAAACCGACGACGACCGCGCGCCCATCGCCAATGACGAATGGACGTTCTACCAGGCGCTGGCCGGCGTGTGGCCGTTCAGCCTCGACATCACCAATGGCGAAGCCATGGCCGCGCTCGCCGAGCGAATGACGGCTTTCATGCTCAAAGCCATCAAGGAGGCGAAGGTCCGCACCAGCTGGACGGCCCCGGACGAGGCCTATGAGAGCGCCGTCGAGGTCTTCGTGCGCGGCGCGCTCGACCCCGCAAGGAGCCGCGGCTTCCTCGAAGACTTCTCCCGCGAGCAGGCGAAGCTCGAGGTGGCCGGCGCCCTCAATTCCTTGGCGCAGACGCTCCTCAAGCTGACCGCGCCGGGCCTGCCGGACATCTATCAAGGGGCGGAGCTGTGGAATCTGAGCCTAGTCGATCCCGACAACAGACGCGCCGTGGACTTCGACGCCAGGCGGCAGCTTCTCGACAGCGATGCCTCGCGCGCCGCCGCCAACCTCCTCGCCGATTGGCGCAGCGGCGCTATCAAGCTTTCGGTCATCGCCAAAGCGCTTCAGGTGCGCCGCGAGCAGCCCACCCTGTTCACCACCGGCAACTACACGCCGCTCGACACCGGCGGCACCCATGGCGGCAGCGTGCTGGCCTTCTTGCGCAGCGACGATGCGCCCGCCGCCATCACCATCGTCCCGATCCGCGCGAGCACGCTCGTGCACGGCAACGATCGGCCGCTGGTCCCCCCTGAATCCTGGGACGACACGTTCGTGACGCTGCCGGCGGAACGGTCGGGGCGCCAATGGCGCAACGCCCTGACCGGCGAAACACTATCCGCGACCGACGGCCGCTTGAGCGTCGCCGAGGTCCTGCGGACGTTTCCGGTCGCCTTACTGTTGGCAGGCTAGGCGTCTTGACAGGCTAGAGCGCGTCGGCGCCGATCTCGCCTGTGCGCACGCGCATGGCGCCTTCCAGCGGCAGCACGAAGACCTTGCCGTCACCGATGCGGCCCGTCCTCGCTGCCTCGCCGATCACGCCGATCACGGTATCGGCGTCCGCGGCGCTCACCGCGAGCTCCAGCTTCACCTTGGGCACGTATAGCGTGGTGTATTCAGCGCCGCGGTAGATCTCGGTCTGTCCCTTCTGGCGGCCGAAACCTTGCACCTCGGAGACCGTCATGCCTTGCACGCCGATCCCAGCGAGCGCCTCGCGCACCGCATCGAGCCGGTGCGGCTGAATGACTGCGATAATGTACTTCATATGCACGTCCCCGCTTACATGTTGTAGCCGCGTTCGCCGTGGATATTGAGATCGAGACCTTGCTCCTCGATCTCGGCGCTGACACGCAAGCCGACGAGTGCCTGCACGAGCTTGATGATGATGTAGCTGACCACCACCGACCATATCAAAACGGCGATGAGCCCGGTGAGCTGAATCAGCGCCTGGCCGCCCATGGTCCGCCCTTCCGCCAGACCGACACCGCCGAGGGCCGCATCGGCGAACACCGCGGCGAGCAGGACGCCGACCGCGCCGCCAATGCCATGTACCGCCAGCACATCGAGCGAATCGTCGATCTTGAACCGGTGCTTGACCACCATCACCATGAGATAGCAGGCCGAGCCGCCGGCCAATCCGATCACCAAGGCAGCCCCGGGGCCCACATAGCCGGACGCCGGGGTGATGGTAGCAAGCCCCGCGATCGCCCCGGTAACGGCGCCGATCATGCTCGGCTTACCGAACTTCACGGTCTCGATGACGATCCACACCAGCGTCGCGGTCGCCGCCGAGATATGCGTCACGGTCATGGCCATGCCCGCGTCGGCCCCGGCCGAAAGCGCGCTGCCGGCATTGAAGCCGAACCAGCCGACCCACAGCATGCAGGCGCCGACCATGGTCATCCACGGCGCGTGCGGCGGCCGCACGTCATGCGGAAAGCCCATGCGGGGCCCGAGCACGATGGCGAGCAGCAGGGCCGAGACCCCGGCCGTCAGATGCACCACGAGGCCGCCGGCGAAATCGAGCACGCCGCGCTCCGCCAGCCAGCCGCCGCCCCAGATCCAATGCGCCACCGGCACATAGACGAGGAACAGCCAAAGCACGCTGAACAGGACCACGGCGCTAAAGCGCATGCGTTCGACGAAAGCCCCGACGATGAGCGCCGGCGTGATGATGGCGAAGGTCATCTGGAACATGAAGAACACCGATTCGGGGATCGTAGTGCCGGCGGCGGCGGCATCGCGCGGCACGCCGATGAGCAGCACCTTTTTCAAATCCCCGATCCACGCGCCCGAGCCGGAGAAAGTGAGGCTGTAGCCCGCGAGCAGCCACAGCACCGTGACCACGGAGGCGATGGTGAAGCACTGCATCAGAACCGAGAGCAAGTTCTCCGCGCGCACGAGCCCGCCATAGAACAAGGCCAAGCCCGGCAGCGTCATAAACAGAACCAGCGCCGTGGCCGTGATAAGCTAGGCGGTATTCCCCGCGTCGATCATCGTATTCCCCCCTAGATGCCTGCTCAAATACAGGTCTTTGCCTATTTATGTAGCACGAGGGTGCGGGGGCAGGGCAAGAGCGCCCAAACCAATGTCATTTGCCCAAAGATAAAGGCAGCAAGCCCAACGCAGCCACAATCCTGACTCCTGGCGTGGTATAATTCTTTGATGAGCAAGGCTTTTACCAAGGAGCCGGAAGGCGGGGACGTCTATGACGACCTTCCCGACCGGCCAATATCGCCCCATAGCCTGGTGACCGAGCGCGGGCTTGAGCTGATCGAGGCGGAGCTTGCGCGTCTCCATGAGGAGCATGCCGCGGCCCACGACGCCGACGACAAGCCGCTGCTCGCCAAGATCAATCGCGATTTGCGCTATTGGACCTCGCGCCGGGCCACCGCCCAGGTCATCGAGCCGCCACAAGACGCAACCGAGGTGCATTTCGGCTCCAAGGTCACCATCGAGCGCGAGGACGGACGCCGCCAGACCTATAAAATCGTCGGCGAGGACGAGGCGGATCCGGCCCAAGGCACGCTGTCCTACGTCTCTCCCGTGGCCCAAGCGATCATGGGAAAACCCGCCGGCGAGACCGTCCAGGCAGGCACGGGCGAAGCCACGATCATGGAGATTTCCTGACGGCGCCGGCGTCCCGAGCTTGGGGCGCCTTCAGCTCACACGGGCGAGAGCTAACGCGCTGAAGAGGCTAGGTTTTACCCTCGACATGGCCGAGATCGCGCGCGGGCGCGACGTGGTCGCGCACCAATTGCTTGAGCTCCTTCATCTCGGGAAACCGTCCCTGCTCGCTCCGCGACCAGATCAGCGCGCCATCGATGCGCACCTCGAACACGCCGCCGGTATCGTCAGGGATCAGCGTGAGCGAGCCAAGCTCCTCGGCGAAGGTGGACAAAAGCTCCTGGCCCATCCAGGCTGCCCGGAGCAGCCAATTGCACAGCCGGCAATAGGTGATGGTGACGTTTGGCGAGGGTGCGATGACCTGGTCCTCTGGTTTGGCGCTTGATTTTATGGGAGTCTAGACCGCGTCAAGCAGTCTATTCCAGCCTCAAGCACCAACAGCCAAGATAGGCCAATCCTCCAGGAGTTTGGACGAGGACGTGTCACCGATCAGCAACAGGCGTTTCCGATGGTATCCCAGGGGCTTGTATCCAAGGCGCCCGGTCATCACCTCGTAATAACATCCTGACTTGTTCGAGCCTCATAACTGCGGGAAGAGAGAACCTATGAACTCAGTGATTCGCAAAGCTGCGCCGATTCTCGTGGCGACTTTGGCCCTCGCCGGCCTGTTTGTGTCCACCCCCTCTCAGAGGGTCGAGGCCAGCCCCTTTGACACGCTGCTCGGCACCTGGCGGGGAAGCGGCACCATCCGCCTGACTTCGGGCACCGAGCGTCTGAGCTGCAACGCCTACTACACGGGCGGCGGTCAGCAGCTTGGTATGGCCATTCGCTGCTCATCCCCAAGCGGCAAAGTGGAAATTCGGAGCAAGCTGAGCCTCAGCGGCAACCGACTCAGCGGCAATTGGGAAGAGCGGACCTATAACGCTTCGGGCGCCGCTTCGGGCACCGCCAATCCGGGTAGGCTCAGCATTCGGGTCTCCGGTACGGTCAAAGGCAGCATGATCGTGAATTACAGCAAATCCAGTCAGAACGTCTCTATCTCGACCACCGGAAGCACACTCCAAGGCGTGTCGATCCGCCTGACCCGCAGCTAATTCGCCGTTAGTCTCAGGCCCGAATCGTAACCGCCAGGAGGGGTGACCTTTAGGGGCGCCCCCTTTCCGGCTGGAAGAATTCAGGTGGCTAGGAGCGAACTGCTATGGGCGAGGCTTTGCTGACGCACAAATTGGTTGGGAAGCGGCTCAAGCTTTCCGCGGGCGGCTCTTGGACCGCCCCCCACGCCGGCGAGCTTGAAGCGCTCGTCGAACGGATCACTGACGAGGCCCCCAAGGCCAAGGACGTGTCGATCGACATGGCCGGCGTCCGCGAGTTCGACACCTTCGGTGCATGGCTGCTGGAACGGCTGACGCGCCCGTGGGAGACCTCCGGCCGGAAGGCCGTGATCGTCGGTCTGCCCGAGCACGATCTTGGCCTTCTGGAGGAGATGCACGGCGTCAACCGCGAGCCTCCGCCGCAAGCGCCGCGCCAGAACCCCATCGTCTCCGCGCTTGCCGCCATTGGCCGCGGCGGCGCGTCCTTCGGGCACAATCTCATCGTCTTCTCCGAGATGTTTGGCGCGGCCGGCATGGCGCTGGGGCGCGTGCTGGTGCGCCCGCGCGAGTACCGCCTCACCTCGACCGTGCATCAATTCGACCGCGTGGCCTGGCAGGCAGTGCCCATCATCCTGCTGATCACCTTCCTCATCGGCGCCATCATCGCGCAGCAAGGCATCTTCCACTTCCGCAAGTTCGGCGCCGAGCTCTATTCCGTGGATCTCGTCGGCATCCTCGTCTTGCGCGAGATCGGCGTGCTCATCGTCGCCATCATGGTTGCCGGCCGCTCGGGCAGTTCTTACACCGCCGAGCTCGGCTCCATGAAGATGCGCGAGGAGATCGATGCGCTGCGCACCATGGGCTTCGATCCCGTCGAGGTCCTGATCCTGCCGCGAATCCTGGTGCTCGTGGTGGCTCTTCCCGTGCTGGCCTTTCTCGGCTCCATGGCGGCGCTGTGTGGCGGCGGCCTGGTGGCCTGGCTTTACGGCGGCATGAGCCCCGACATCTATATCGCGCGGCTCATCGACGCGATCTCCCTCACCCACTTCAATGTCGGCATGATCAAGGCCCCCTTCATGGGGCTGGTCATCGGCATCGTCGCCTGCGCCGAAGGCTTGCGCGTCAAAGGCAGCGCCGAATCCCTCGGCCTGCAGACAACCAAATCCGTCGTCGAATCGATCTTCCTCGTGATCGTGCTCGACGGCCTGTTCGCCATCTTCTTCGCTTCGATCGGAATGTAATCCTCTCATGACCGAGAAGAACACCGTCATCAAAGTACGCGACCTGGTGGTCGGCTTCGGCGCGGAGACCGTGCTCGATCATCTCGACCTCGACGTGCGCGGTGCGGAGATCCTCGGCGTCGTCGGAGCATCCGGCGCGGGCAAGTCGGTTTTGCTGCGCACCATTATCGGCCTCCTGCCCCGGCGTCATGGTTCCATCGAGGTGCTCGGCGTGGATCTGGAGCATGCGAACGAGGAGGAGCGCCGCGCGCTCGAACGCCGCTGGGGGGTTCTGTTCCAGCAAGGCGCGCTGTTCTCC
>Ga0209176_10000275_pt1 | contig 11328 bp, 9 predicted proteins | sample NGEPer11B_FD_184511 | JGI IMG/M metagenome (GOLD analysis project Ga0209176, IMG submission 184511) | Arctic peat soil microbial communities from the Barrow Environmental Observatory site, Barrow, Alaska, USA - NGEE Permafrost305-11B... | ecosystem: Environmental > Terrestrial > Soil > Wetlands...
GCTTGTGGGGTGCTGGCGGCCATAGCCCTGGCGGAGGGCAAGAAACCGGCTGCGGTCCCCTACTCCCGGGTCAAAGAAGAGCTTCTACGGCAGGAGTATCGACTGAGCGAGTAGGTGCTCCCTGCACGCCGTCTGATAAGCCCACCTCCTCTGGAGGGCAATTTATAGAACTTTTCGGACGCAACCCGGGCAAGGTGCAGCGGTATAAGCTTCGCTAGACGAACGGTTGAAATGCCCGCACATCTTGTTGACAAGGAACGGCATCGGTGGGGAGCCTCCCAGTGCAGTGAAGTGCAGTGTCGGTCATGATTCGTGATTGTAATAGCTGAGCCGGTCGCCGTCCCGTCCCGCTCGTCTGCTGCGACCTCCACGTAGGCCGCCCGGGTGCAGTCGTCCACGCCCACCGCTTCGGCTGTATGCGCCGGAGTTTAGCGGTACTCGAACACCCTTCGTGCCACGAGCAGTCTCCCCTCCCGGGTCAGCTTTGTAGGATGGATAAGCGCTATTGAAGAAGACGGGGGACCGCTGGGAGATCGCCGTATGGAACTGATCTACTGCCTGGACGCTCCGCGGCGATGGCGTAGGGCTTGTGTAAAGAGCAGCCAGCAGCGGAATTGCCTAGCAGATGCTGACTTGATCGTGAAACGAACAAGTTTTCCCCACAAATGGGCGTGTCTAGCCTGCCTTACAAGCAGGGGGTCGGGGGTTCAAGTCCTACTGCGCTCACCTCCTTTTCTTGCCGCTAACAAGCCAAGAACTCCGCTCCATGCCCGCGATTCTAGCCGTTCTTCCATCTTGGCGCAATTTGCAGTATGATGGATGGTGTCGCGGCGGGGCGGACGGTGAAAATAACTAATCGACTGGTGGACCGAATCGAGGTCGATCACAAACAGGCGCTGGCCTAATATGAACAGCCTCCTGCATTCTGGCTCCATTCGAACAGGGAGGCTCTCTTCTTCTGAACGTTCATTTATCTCGGAGGTGATATTGATGCTCGGTGGTTTTGTCCCTTGGCCGAGGGAGCTGCAGCAGGAGTACGTGGAGCGGGGATACTGGCAGGAACTGACAATCGGGGAGATGCTGGACCGCTCGGCCGATCATTTTGCCAACCGGGAGGCGCTGGTACATGAGGATCTTCGAATAACCTACGCCGATCTGAAGGGCCGAGCCGACAGGCTCGCCACGCACATGCTCAATATGGGCTTGAGGGCGGGCGACGTTGTCATCGTTCAGCTGCCCAACATTCCCGAATTCGTATTTACGTATTTTGCCTGCGTGAAGATAGGCGTCGTCCCCGTGATGTGCCTTGCCCAGCATCGGGAACACGAGATCAGCTACATAGCTGATCTCGTCAAAGCGAAGGGGTACGTGTTCGAGGGAAGCTTTCGGAAGTTCGACTATGTGGCTCTGGCGAAGAAGGTCAAGCAAGACGTGGACTCCATGCAGTACCTGTTTGCTGTCGGGAATGGAGGGCAAGAAGGCGTTATCTCGGTTGGCGACCTGCTGGAAGAGCCTGCGGAGATCGAAGGCGACGGTGAGGACCTCGCTTCGTTTCGCCCTTCGCCCTACGAGATCGCCGTCTTTCAGCTGTCCGGGGGCACCACCGGTATGCCCAAGGTGATACCGCGGACGCACAACGACTACCTCTACAACTCGGAGCTGAGTGGTGCAATCGCCGGGCTGAACATGTACTCGGTGTTTTTGGCGACTACTCCGCTTCCTCACAACTTCGCCCTCGCAAGCCCGGGGATCCAGGCGGTGTTTCAAAGGGGTGGGAAGATCGTCATACCCGAGTCTCATCGGCCGGAGCACGTCTTTGCGGTCGTCGAGAATGAGAGTGTGACCTACGTTCCGGCGGTTCCTCCAATGATTATCAATTGGCTGAACTCCCCGGACATCGATCAATACGACCTGAATTCGTGGGAGGTCATCATAAATGGGGGAGCGAAGCTCACTCCGGAGGTTGCTGCGCGGGTGGAGCCGCTCCTGGGGTGCCGGCTCCAGCAGATATTCGGAATGGCCGAAGGGCTGCTGGTGATGACCGAGCTGGACGACCTTCCAGAGGTGATACGGGAGACGGTGGGTACGCCTATCTCGCCCGCCGACGACGTGCGTATCCTCAACGACGACGGCAGCGCCTTGCCGGTCGGAGAGGTCGGAGAGATGGCGTGCCGCGGGCCGTACACGATCCGCGGATACTTCGGTGCGCCGGAGCACAATCAGAAGGCGTTTACGGAGGACGGCTTTTTCAAGAGCGGCGACGTTATGCGTATCAGACCGGACGGTCACATGGTTGTCGAGGGGAGAAAGAAGGATCTGATAAACAGAGGTGGAGAGAAGATAAACGCCGAAGAGGTGGAAGATCTGATCCTTGCGCATCCGGATGTCGAAAACGCAGCGGTAGTAGCTATGCCGGATCCGGTGATGGGTGAAAGAACGTGTGCTTACGTGATAATGAAACCTGAGAAGGAGATAAGCCTGCAAGAGCTATGTGAGTTCATGCTTGGAAAGAACATAGCAAAGCTCAAGCTTCCTGAACGTTTGGAGATAGTAGGCGAGTTTCCTCTTACGAATGTCGGAAAGGTGTCAAAGAAGGAGCTGCGCAGAGATATCGAGGCTCGCTTGGACAACGGCTGACGAGTGACCGCAGGCCTGCAGGGGAAGGAACGCCCCCGGTTGGGTGCCGCGGCTTTCGATCTATGGGCTCTGCAGGAAGTGTGTGCACTTACGGAAAGAGAGGCTCGTGATCCCTCGAATTGATCTCTCGATCTGGACCTGCTATGATCGTTGCCCAACTGGGTCCTTGCGGTAGCCAAGGAGTCCACGTCACTAACGTAAGAGATCAGGGGGATGTATGGGGTTATGCAATGGAGTGGTTCGTGGTCGTTTCTATCTGATACTTATAGGCACGCTCGTGCTGGCGTTGGCTCTCGGCGGCTTTCTCGCCTCGTGTGGAGGCGAAGGCGCGGAGGATGAGACGACGACCACCGAGGTCATGGAGGATACCGGGGCCGAGGACACGGGTGGCGAAGAGGAGACCACCACAACCGGGGCCGAGGCATCGGGTGAGCCGCTCAAAATTGGGGTGCTCCTGCCCTACTCTTCGGTCTATGCTGTACTGGGTGAAAGCATCACCAACGGCATGAATCTGTACTTTGACGAGATCGGTAACGAGGTCGCCGGCCGACAGGTCGAGATGATCCAGGAGGACTCTGAAATGAGCCCGGAGGTCGCTCTCCGGAAGCTACGTAAGCTTGTCGAGCAGGACGAGATCGACATTCTGAGCGGCTTCGTGAGCACGGGAGTGGCGTACGCGGCTCGGGATTACATTCACGACAACGAAGTGTTGACCGTAGTGTCAAACGCGGGGGGGAATGATCTCACCCGGGCCCGCAAGAGCCCCTACATCTTCCGCGTCGCACACAGCTCATGGCAGATCTCGCATCCGATGGGCAAGTGGATTGCGGACAACATCTCGAAGGACGTCTTCACCGCCGCTGCCGACTACGGTTTCGGACGGGAGAGCGTGGCGGACTTCCTCTCGAGCTTCACCGAGGCGGGCGGCACCCAAGCGGGTGAGGTATGGCCGAAGCTCGGAACGAACGACTTCAGCGCGGTGCTCACCCAGATCAAAGAGGCGGATCCGGAGGCGGTGTACTGCTTCTTTGCTGGCTCTGACGCTGCCAACTTCGTCAAGCAGTTCGCCGATTTCGGTCTCAAGGAGCAGGGAATCCAGCTCACCGGGGCCGGTTTCCTCCTGTCCGAGGAGGTGCTTCCCGAGCAAGGCCAAGCCGCCGAAGGAGGAATCAGTGGTCTGCAGTGGTCCCTCAGTCTCGACATTCCTGAGAACGAGGCCTTCAAGCAGGCCTACGAGGAGGCGTACGGCGAGAAGCCAGACGTGTACGCGGTTGGCGGGTATGACGCGGCTCGTGTGATTGCGGAGACTGTCGAAGCTACCGGTGGCGACACCTCTGACAAGGAAGCACTCATCGCTGCGATGGAAAAAGTGAGCTTCACTAGTCCGCGAGGTGAGATCCAGTTCGATCCGGAGACCCACCACCTCATTCAAAACATATACGTGAGGAAGGTTCAGGAGGTCGACGGAGAGCTACAGAACGTAGTCATCGATACGATCGAACAAGTGCGGGATGCTGGCTGAACTCTGCCTTCCCCTTGGAGAATAACAAGTGGAAGTTCTAGCACTGCAGGTTTTGAACGGCCTGGTGTTCGGGGCAATCCTGTTTCTTGTGGCTTCAGGGTTGTCCCTCGTCTTTGGCCTCATGGATTTCCTCAACCTAGCCCACGGATCCTTCTACATGCTGGGAGCCTATTTGGGCCTCAGCGTGTCTCTCGCAACGGGGAGCTTCTGGTTAGCTCTCGCGATCGCTCCCATTGCCGTAGGTATTCTCGGACTTGGATTAGAGCGGACGCTACTGCGGCCCCTGTATGCCCGCGGCCATCTGGACCAGGTGCTTCTCACGTTCGGGCTCGCCATACTCATGAACGACGCCATCAAGTGGGTATGGGGGGCCGACGTCCGCTCACTGGAGGCCCCGGCCATCCTCTCTCACAGTGTGAACATTGGGGTGGGTAGCTATCCAGCGTACCGACTGTTTCTGATCGTCGTGGGGCTGGTGGTGGCGGTTGCCCTGTGGTGGCTCATCGAGCGGACGTCGCTGGGCGCCAAAGTTCGTGCGGGCGTGAATGATGCCGACATGGCCTCCGCCCTGGGACTGAATGTAGAACGTGTGTTCTCTCTGGTCTTTGGGCTCGGGTTAGCACTCGCCGCGTTGAGCGGAGTTCTGGCTGGCCCGGTGTTCAGCCTTTTTCCGGGCATGGGCTTTACCATTTTGATCAGTGTGCTAGTCGTCGTGGTGGTAGGTGGGATGGGGAGTCTTAAGGGAGCCCTTCTCGGGAGTGTTCTCATCGGACTTTCCGACTCCTTCGGGAAGGCTTATCTTCCGGAAGTCTCGCGCGCCAGCATCTTCTTGGTGATGGTCGTGATTCTGCTGGTCATGCCGGGCGGGCTCATGGGCAGGTCGCTTCGTGGGTGAATACCGAGGCGTGCTCCGGCAGGCAGGTCTCTATTCCTCGCGGCGGGTGCGGGCTGCCTTGGGTGCGGTGCTCGCTCTTCTCGTCGTGTTCCCACACTTCAGCTCGAGCTACATTCTGAGCCTCGGGACTGAGGTGCTCATTTTTGGGCTCTTTGCGCTCAGCCTGGATATTCTCCTCGGATTCACGGGACTGGTTTCACTGGGCCATGCGCTTTTCTATGGATTGGGAGGCTATACGCTTGGTCTCGCCGCGAACCATCTGGATCTCACGAATTCGCTCGTGCTGATCCCGGCGGTCATGGCGGGTGCGGTCGTCGTAGCCATGAGCGTAGGGTTTCTCAGTCTCCGCACGGTCGGCATCTACTTCCTCATGCTCACTCTCGCATTTGCGCAAATGGCCTATGCGCTGGTGGAGCAGTTTCACAACTTCACCGGTGGAGACGATGGATTGGCCCGGATCACCCGACCCGAGTTCGCCCTTGGCGGCTTGAGCTTTCGCATTGGGGGCGGGATGGAGTTCTACTACTATGTGCTTGCCGTATGTGTGATCCTCTTTTATGTGGTGCTCCGGGTCATTCACTCGCCGTTCGGGCACGCGTTAGTCGGCATTCGCGAGAACGAGAATCGCATGCGTGCGCTCGGTTATGACGTCTTCCGTTACAAGCTGGCAGCATTTGCGTTTTCCGGGGTCCTGGGAGCGCTTGCGGGGATGCTCCACTCGGAGTTCAACATCTTCGTATCTCCTGAGGCCTTCTACTGGACCACCTCCGGGACGGTTCTCATTATGGTGATTATCGGCGGTACGGGGACGCTCATCGGGCCGGTGATGGGAGCGGGCCTCGTGCTGCTCATGCGGAATCTTCTCTCGAGCTACACGGAACGGGAGGCGATGATCACAGGCATCGTTTTCATACTGTTCGTCCTGTTCCTGCGAGGTGGGCTGATGGACGTTCCAGCCGTCGTCCGGACTCAGCTCACCAAGATCCGCAGTCGCGCGCGGAGTGGGAAGGCGGGTGTCTCGTGAGCGAGCTTCGGGTGGAGAACCTCAGCCGGCGATTCGGGGGTCTATTCGCTGTCGACGGCGTATCGTTTCACGTAGAGTCAGGAGAGCGCCGGGCGATTGTCGGACCCAACGGTGCCGGGAAGACAACGCTCTTCAACTTGATCTCGGGGGAGATTTCGCCGACGGCGGGCGAGATATACTTGCAAGGAAAGAACATCACCGGAGCCCGCCCCCATGAGCGGGCCCGCTTGGGCATGGGACGCACTTTTCAACGGAACAACTGCTTTCCCAGCCTGTCTGTGTTCGAGAACGTGTCCCTTGCAGTGCAGCAGCGCCGGGGGTGTGCGCGCCGGTTCTGGCGTTCCTTGCGCCGGTTCGGGTCGGTATTAGAGGAGACCACTGAGGTGCTCGAGCAGTTTGAGCTTACATCCTATGCAGAGGTCTCCGCCTGGAACCTCTCCTATGGCGTGCAACGGCAGGTCGAGGTGGCCGTAGCGGCCGCATTGCGGCCACGGATTCTCCTTCTGGACGAGCCGACCGCCGGGATGAGCCCCTCTGAGACCTTGCATATGGTGAAGTTTGTTGAGCGCCTGCCCCGGTCGATCACGGTGCTCATCATCGAGCACGACATGGACGTAATCTTCTCGCTCGCCGATTCGGTGACGGTCCTTCACTTCGGGCGGGTAATCGCGGATGGGTCTCCCAAGGAGGTCAAGGGGAGCCCCGAGGTGCAGGCGATCTACTTTGGGGAAGAAGAAGAGGCCTATGCTCACAACCAGGGTAAATCAGTCAAATCTTCTGGAGAGGGTGCGCAGGCGGGTGGGCAAGGATGAACAACGTCCTCTCTTTGTACGAGGTAAACACTCATTATGGGCCGAGTCACGTGTTGCAGGGAATAAATCTTCGAGTAGATCCATCCGAGAGTGTGGCCATACTGGGTAGAAACGGGGCTGGCAAGACCTCTACCATCCACAGCATCATGTCCATGGTCCCCGTGACTTCAGGGACGATCACCTTCGCGGACACGGAGTTGACTCGTCTGCCCTCGTATCGTGTCTCTCACCAGGGCATAGCCCTGGTTCCTCAGGGCCGAAGGCTTTTCCCAGATCTGACGGTGCGGGAGAATCTGCTCCTCGCTGCCCGTCCAGGTGTCTGGGACTTGGACGCCGTCTATTCCGTTTTCCCCCGTCTGCATGAGCGGGCGGGCCACGGAGCGGGACAGCTCAGTGGCGGGGAACAGCAGATGGTGGCCATTGGGCGCGCCCTGATGACCAATCCTCAGCTACTCCTGTTGGATGAGCCCAGCGAGGGGCTTGCCCCCATGATCGTGAAGCAGATAGGCGGTGTCATCAGGAAGCTGAAACAAGAAGGACTTTCTATACTCCTGGTGGAGCAGAATATCCCCCTAGCTCTGGGGGTAGCCGATCGGGTCTACGTTATGAGCAAGGGCAAGATCGTGTTCGAGGGCCCCCCCGCCGTTCTGGCTATGGACGATGAGTTGAAGCAGCAGCATCTGGGGGTGTGAGACGGCGTGGAGGAAACACGGGGTTCGGCCGGGCTCGTCCGGTGGTTGCCGCGGTGCTGGGGTGGATCTTCTTTCGCATTAACCTTACGCTCGTTCGGTGGGTGGGGGCGCCTTGATACTCGCCGATATAGCCGCAACGACGGAGGCTAGACGTACATGATAGAAAACCGCCTTACGCTTCTGGAAGACGCTTTGCGCAAGTACGATCCGGAAGGGTTTTGGACGGGGCAGAATGAGGGGTACGGCACGGGGGCCCCGCGTATCCCGGAAGGTAGCTTCAAGACAGGGGGTAGACGATGTTCGAGATTCCGGAACAGATGAACGTGACCGACATGTTTGTGGATCGTAATGTCCGCGAGGGCCGGGGCGACAAGACCGCGGTCGTGGACACGGGAGAGGGGAGGTCCTTCACGTACTCGCAGGTGCAGGAGCGGGTGAATCGGTTCGGGAACGTACTCAGGGAAACGCTCGGTACGCGCCTCGAGGAGCGGGTTCTGCTCCTCCTCCTGGACAGCGAGCCTTTCGTGGCGTCCTTCTTCGGATCGATCAAGGTGGGCGCTGTTCCCATCCCCACGAACACCATGTTCACGCCGGCAGAGTACGAGTACCTTCTGAACGACAGCCGGGCCCGCGTGCTCGTCATCCACGCGGAGATCCTCGAGCAGGTCTCCCCCATCCTCGACAACACCCGCCACCTGGAGCACGTCGTAGTTGTCGGCCATGCTCCGTCTCTCGAAAAGCAGGAGGGGATCTCCGTCCACCAGTTCGAGGATCTTCTTGCCGAGTCCTCTCCAGAGCTGGAGCCCGAGGTGATGAGCAAAGACGACGCCTGCCTCTGGCTGTATAGCTCGGGCACCACGGGCTTCCCCAAAGGAGCGGTGCACCTGCAGCACGACATGCTCTACACCTCGGAGCACTACGCGCGACAGGTCATTGGTTTCTCCGAGGAGGACCGCGTGTTTTCCGTGGCCAAGCTCTTCTTCGCCTACGGGCTCGGAAACGCGCTCTACTTCCCCTTCTATGTGGGAGGTACGACCATCCTCTATCCGGCCAAGCCGGACCCAGAGACCTTCTTCAGCATCATCGACGAGCACAAGCCGACCATCTTGTTTTCGATCCCAACCGCCTATCTGGGCATGCTGGGAATAGAAGACGCGGAGGAGCGGTTCGACATCTCAAGCCTGCGGGTGTGCGTCTCTTCCGGAGAGCCTCTGCCGCAACCGGTATGGGAGCAGTGGCGCGAGCGGTTCGGCCTGGAGCTTCTCAACGGAATCGGGTCCACGGAGATCCTGCACATCTTCATCTCCAACTATCCAGGCCGTTCCCGGCATGGATCAACCGGTCAGCTCGTTCCCGGCTACGAAGCCAAGCTCTTGGCCCAGGAGGGCGAAGAGGTGCCGATGGGCGAGGTGGGAGATCTGCTAATAAGCGGAGACTCCATATGCGCCTTCTACTGGAACAAGCATGAGAAGACGAAAGATGCGATTCAAGGCCGCTGGATTCGCACCGGCGACAAGTACTCTGTCGATGAAGACGGCCACTACTACTACCAGGGCCGGTCCGACGATATGCTGAGGGCGGGAGGCATTTGGGTTTCTCCGGTAGAGGTCGAGGCCACTCTCGTCGAGCATCCCGCGGTGCTGGAGTGCGGTGTGGTCGGCACCGAGGACGAGGCGGGGCTCATAAAGCCGAAGGCCTACGTCGTTCTCGCTTCCGGCTATACCGCGAGCCCAGAGCTGGAAGAGGAGCTAATTGCCCACGTGAAGGCGAGGATCGCCCGCTACAAGTATCCTCGGTGGGTGGCGTTCATCGACGAGCTCCCACGGACCGCGACGGGCAAGGTGCAGCGGTATAAGCTTCGCCAGATGGTATAAGGGACTCCTTCCTCGAGCACTCTCGCCCAAGAGCAATATGGATTTGGAGGTAGCAAGATGTTTGAGCTTCCGGAACAGATGAACATAGCCGATATGTTCCTGGACCGAAACGTACGTGAGGGTCGAGGAGACAAGACGGCGGTAATCGACACTGGCACCGGCCTGACCCACACGTACGGTGAAGTGCAGGCTCGGGTAAACCGGTTCGGTAATGCCCTGCGGGACCGGCTTGACACGCGCCTGGAGGAGCGTGTGCTTCTTCTTTTGCTGGACAGCGAGGCTTTCGTGGCGTCCTTCTTCGGATCGATCAAGGTGGGCGCTGTCCCCATCCCCACGAACACCATGTTCACGCCGGCAGAGTACGAGTACCTTCTGAACGACAGCCGCTCCCGAGTCCTCGTGATCCATGCTGAGCTCCTCGAACAGGTTGTGCCCATCCTCGAAAACGCTCGCTACCTGGAGCACATCGTGGTAGTCGGTGACGCTCCGACTCTCGAGACGCCGGAGCGCGTCATTGTCCACAGTTTTGAGGATCTTCTGGCCGGATCTTCGACAGATCTCGAAGCGGAGCCCATGAACAAGGATGATTCCTGTCTCTGGCTGTATAGCTCCGGTACTACAGGCTTCCCCAAAGGGGCGGTCCATCTGCAGCACGATCTGCCGTATGCAACCGAGCACTATGCTCAGGGCATACTGGGTATTTCCGAGGAAGACCGCACCTTCTCCGTAGCCAAGCTATTCTTCGCCTACGGACTGGGAAACGGCCTCTACTTTCCCTTCTATGCGGGGGGAACGACCGTTCTGTACCCGGGCAAGCCGGACCCAGAGACTTTCTTCAGCATCATCGACGAGCACAAGCCGACCCTCTTCTTCTCCGTCCCCACGGCCTATCAGAGTATGCTTACATTAGAGGATGCTTCCGAGCGGTTTGACACCTCGAGTATTCGCCTGTGTATCTCAGCCGGGGAGGCATTGCCGCCCAGCGTATGGAATCGTTGGCACGAGCGTTTCGGCGTGGAAATTCTCGATGGTATTGGATCCACGGAGATACTCCACATCTTCATCTCCAACCGGCCGGGTCAGTGTCTTCCCGGATCGACCGGCCAGCTCGTACCGGGTTACGAAGCCATGCTTCTCGACGAGGACGGTGCTGCGGTACCGGTCGGCGAGGTAGGAGACCTGTTGATCAGTGGAGACTCTATCTGCGCCTCCTACTGGAACAAGCACGAGAAGACCAAGGACGCTATTGAAGGACACTGGATACGGACGGGCGATAAGTACTCTATGGATGAGGACGGCTATTTCCAGTACCAGGGCAGGTCTGACGACATGGTGAAAGCCGGGGGCATTTGGGTCTCACCCGTAGAAGTCGAGGCTACCCTTATTGAGCATCCTACGGTGCTCGAGTGCGGCGTGGTGGGGGCCGAGGATGAGTCGGGACTCGTGAAGCCCAAAGCATACGTTGTTCTGGCACCGGGTCATGAACCGAGCTCTGAGCTCGAAGAGGAGCTCGTGAATTATGTGAGGGGGCGAATCGCCCGCTATAAGTACCCGCGCTGGATCGAATTCGTGGAGGAGCTTCCAAAGACGGCAACGGGGAAGGTCCAACGGTACAAGCTCCGGCAGATGGGGTAGTCAAAAAAGAGAGAATCGTTCCGCCCAAGCACGGGAGTACGTGCTAGTATCCCGCGAATTCGCTTAGGGCAAGAAACCGGCTGCCGTCCCCTACTCCCGGGTCAAAGAAGAGCTTCTACGGCAGGAGTATCGACTGAGCAAGTAAGCCCGCGCGGGCTCCAACCCCTGTGTTGGGTAAAGTGCCCCACCCGCGATGAGGTAAAGGTTTCTCCCCTTTTAGCCGATTAATTCCATGAA
>Ga0209176_10000282_pt1 | contig 11157 bp, 10 predicted proteins | sample NGEPer11B_FD_184511 | JGI IMG/M metagenome (GOLD analysis project Ga0209176, IMG submission 184511) | Arctic peat soil microbial communities from the Barrow Environmental Observatory site, Barrow, Alaska, USA - NGEE Permafrost305-11B... | ecosystem: Environmental > Terrestrial > Soil > Wetlands...
GACATGCGCCTCGTGTGCGGCCCGCATCGAAAAGAAGCTGAACAAGATGGACGGGGTCAGCGCCAGCGTCAACTACGCCACCGAGAAGGCAAAGGTGACTTACACTGGGACGGTTCAGCCCGAGGACTTTGTCGCGACGGTTGAAGCAACTGGTTACACCGCTTCTCTCCCCCTGCCCCCCGACGCCACGGACAGCGTGCCCGACGACGATCAGGATGCCAAGAACAAAGAAGCGGCGGGATGGTGGCAGCGGCTCGTTGTGTCGGCGATCCTCGCTGTCCCGGTCCTGCTCATGTCCATGGTGCCGGCCCTCCAGTTCGACAACTGGCAATGGTTGTCGCTGACCCTTGCCTCTCCTGTGGTCGTCTGGGGCGCCCTGCCGTTCCATCGCGCCGCCTGGACCAACGTCAGGCACGGCGCGGCCACGATGGACACCCTCATCTCGGTCGGTGTCAGCGCCGCGTACATCTGGTCGCTGTGGGCGTTGTTCTTCACCGACGCCGGTATGACCGGCATGCGCATGCAGTTCAACCTCCTGCCCAGCGAAGACAGCGAGCCTCACATCTATCTCGAGGTCGCGGCCGCAGTCACCACGTTCATCCTCGCCGGCCGTTACTTCGAGGCACGTGCGAAGAGGACCTCCGGCGCTGCGCTCCGAGCGCTGCTCGACATGGGCGCGAAGGACGTCGCCGTCCTTCGCGACGGAACGGACGGCCAGACCGAGGTGCGCATCCCGACCAGCCAGCTCGCGGTCGGCGACGTGTTCGTCGTACGCCCGGGCGAGAAGATTGCCACCGACGGCGTGATCACCTCCGGCACGTCAGCGGTCGACGCCTCCATGCTCACCGGCGAACCGGTCCCCGTCGAGGTCGGACCTGGTGACGCCATCGTGGGCGCCACAGTCAACGTCGGAGGCAGGCTCGTAGTTCGCGCCACCCGTATCGGCGCCGACACCCAGCTGGCCCAGATGGCTCGCCTCGTCGAGGACGCCCAGAACGGCAAGGCCGAGGTACAGCGATTGGCCGACCGAGTCTCTGCCGTCTTCGTCCCGATTGTCATAGCACTGTCGCTGATCACTCTCACCGGCTGGCTTCTGACGGGCAGTTCGACGACGGCAGCCTTCACCGCCGCAGTCGCTGTTTTGATCATTGCCTGCCCCTGTGCCCTGGGGCTCGCAACACCTACCGCATTGCTTGTCGGAACCGGCCGCGGTGCCCAATTGGGCATCCTGATCAAGGGTCCTCAGATTTTGGAGTCGACTCGACGTGTCGACACGATCGTCCTCGATAAGACGGGAACCATCACGACCGGCCACATGAGTGTGGCCGCCGTACACGCCACCGATGGCGAGTCGGCTCAGGAGGTTCTCAGGCTTGCAGGAGCCCTGGAAGACGCCTCTGAACACCCCATCGGGCAAGCAATCGCGCGTTACGCAAACGAGGCTTCCGGAAGCCTCTCCTCCGTTGAGAGCTTCACCAACCACGGCGGACGCGGCGTCTCCGGGGTCGTCGAGGGCCACGCCGTGGTTTCCGGCCGGTATTCCTGGCTCCGCGAAGAGTGGGCCATGACCGCCCCCGACTCACTGCTGCGGGTGGTCGAAGAGGCAGAGGCCGACGGCCGGACGCCGGTGTGGGTTGGCTGGGACGGGCACATCCGAGCGGTGATCGTCGTGTCGGACACGATCAAGGAGACATCAGCAGAAGCCATCGAGCAGTTACGTGGCCTGGGCCTGCGCCCGGTCCTCCTGACCGGCGACAACCAACGCGCTGCGCGGGCCGTTGCGGCCCAGGTCGGTATCGAATCCGCCGACGTGATCGCCGAGGTGTTGCCGGCCGAAAAAGTCGACGTCATCAAGCAGCTTCAGGACCAGGGCAAGGTCGTCGCGATGGTCGGTGACGGCGTCAATGACGCCGCAGCCCTCGCCCAGGCCGACCTCGGTCTGGCCATGGGCACCGGCACCGACGCCGCGATAGAAGCCTCTGACCTGACGTTGGTTCGTGGGGACCTGCGAGCCGCTCCGGATGCGATTCGACTGGCCCGCGCAACGCTGAAAACGATCAAGGGCAACCTGTTCTGGGCATTCGCCTACAACGTGGCGGCCCTCCCGCTGGCTGCCTCAGGACTTCTCAACCCGTTGATCGCCGGAGCCGCGATGGCATTCAGCTCCGTGTTCGTCCTCAGCAACAGCCTCCGACTGCGACGATTCTCCCCCGTCCAGTGAGGCCAACGCCCTGGCAGCGCTGTCTTCGGCGAATCTTCACAAGAAACAAGTGCCGATCTTCATGGCCGTCGACCAGCATGTAACTGATCGCTAGGACGATTACCCCCAGCTCACCGGCCAAGAGACACGTCCGAGGAGGGTGAGACCAGACATGACCTCCACCGCAAACTCCAAACCGTTCGATGCGGGACCGTCACCCGACGACCAGCCGGTGCTGACAGCGACCGGCATCGAAAGGTCGTACCACCATGGCCTGTGGCCGCTGCGCCGATCCCGCCCGGTTCTCCGAGGCGCCGACCTCGATCTCCATCCGGGTGAGGTCGTCGGCTTGGTCGGAGAAAACGGGTCCGGTAAGAGCACGCTCATGAAGATCCTGGTCGGTGCCCTGGTGGCCGACGCAGGCACTGTCACGAAGAACGGCCAAATCGGCTACTGTCCGCAAGAGCCGTTGCTGTATGGACGCTTGACGTGTGACGAGCACTTCGAGTTGTTCGGTCGCGCCTACCGGATGTCCGTCGCAGCCGAACTGAAGAGCCGCGGCGCCATCTACGAGTCCCTTGGTTTCGCGCGCTATGCCCGGACGAGAGCCGACCAGCTGTCCGGGGGCACGCTGGCGAAGCTCAACCTGGGTCTCGCCCTGCTTCCGGATCCGGAGCTGTTGTTGCTGGATGAGCCGTACGCCGGTTTCGACTGGGACACGTATCAGAAGTTCTGGGGACTGGTGGAGGAGCGACGTACTGCGGGCCGCAGCGTTCTCATCATCAGCCACTTCGTGGTCGACGAAGCCCGCTTCGACCGGATTGTCGAGGTTCGTGACGGCAGAACGGTGCCGAGATGACGACCACGCTGCTGGTGCACCGGTTCCTCAGCGACTACGTGCGGAACCGGGCCAACCTCTTGTTCCTGGCGCTGGTTCCGATTGTGTTTGTCATGGTCGCAGCCGGAACTCTGGCGGATGCGTCGCGGCTTCTCGGCGGCGCCGGCAACGACTCCTCCATCGAGACCGTCACCGCCGGCTGGACGGCCGGTTTCCTGACGGCGATCGCCATGTATTTCCAGGTTTCCGCGGCACGTAACACCGACCGCCGACTGGTTCTGTCCGGCCTGTCCGGTATCCGCCTCGTCACTGCGCGCATGGCCGCGGGAGCCCTGCTGGCCGCAGTGGCCAGCGCCGCCGCGTTGGTCGCGCTGGCGGCCCGGACCGGGATAGACGACCCGCTGCGAGTGACGGCGGGCACCCTCATGTTCGCCGTCATCTACCTGGCGTTCGGCGCCATTGTCGGTGCGACCGTACCCAACGCCGTCAACGGCACGGTCGTTCTCATGTTCATCTGGATCATCGATGTCTTCTTCGGTCCGACCCTGATCTCGTCAGAGTCGGTCCTCACCCGCCTACTGCCGACCCATTTCGTCTCACTGTGGACCGTGAACCTTCCGTCGGGACACGGCGGCCTCAGCGAGCTGGCATGGTCCCTGCTGTGGACAACGACAGCACTCGCCGTCGCCTTTATCGTGGTGGTTCAGACCAGTTCGGTGAGCCGCCGCAGGCACGCCCGGAAGTCCGTCCCGTCAGCCTTGACCCAGCTCAGGACCGGGCTCAAGATGGGCTGGCACGACTGGCGCCGTACACCCGTGCTCTGGCTGCTGCTCGCCGTCGTTCCAGCCGTGTTCATCTGGCTCGCCGATGCAGTCACTCCCAACGGAACGACCCCGATCACGCTACGCGAGAACGGCATCCGCTTCACTGACATGGTCGACCCGGCCCACATCCACGCCGCGACCATGGCCCCCGTGTCAGTGGCATCGCTGGCCGCTCTCGCCGGAGTGTTCATCGTCCTGGACGCCCGATCCGCCGACCAGCGTCTCGCTCTCGCCGGTCAACGAATCTGGGTCCTTCTCGCCACCAGGCTCGGAATGGTGCTGACTGCCGCCGGATTAGCCACAGCAATCTCCGTTGCAGTCACCGCGACCGTGTTCGACGCCCACCAATGGGGCTTGTACATCGCCGCCAACGCGTTCATTGCGGTGACATACGCCCTGATCGGCGTTCTGTTGGGCCCCATCTTCGGGCGCGTCAGCGGCGTGTTCATGGCCTTTCTGATCCCGTTCCTCGATCTCGGGATCGGCCAGAGCCCGATGCTCCAAGGCGAGCCCGCTTCTTGGGCCCGCTACCTACCGGGCTATGGCAGCACCCGCATGCTCATCGATGGAGCACTCACAGAGGGCTTTGACGAGGTCAACTCTTTGCTGATTGCCTCAGGGTGGTTGGCTGGCCTCGTCCTGGTGGCTGTAGTGCTGTTCCGCCGTACAACATCTCGATGAGACCGGATCCTCACGACCTTCAGCACACTTGGCTGGGATCCCACCCTGCGAAACCTTGGTGCATCCCCGGGTTGTGCACCCCGTCAAACCCCATAGTCTGCGCGCACGTCTGCACGTGCTGACCGAAGTCCTCACCTGCGCCGGCGGCCGTTGCTGGGCCCGCCGTCAACACCAGCAGCACCGCCGCCATAGTTGCGAAACCTACTGCCTTTGCCGTCGATTGCCACATACCGCTCACCTCAAGATCACTTGGTTTCAAGACCGCCTGTTCACAACAAGGGTCCCCCGTTACCGGTATTCGCGCCAGGGTCGTTGTTCTCAGGTCCTGGGGACCAACGTCCCGTAACCGGACTGTTGTCACAACGAGCACCTGCACCTTGGCGCGGTCTACCGTCCCACGACCAGCGCCACCCAGTAGGCGAAATGCCGAACGGCAGATCCAACTTGGTCATGGGGCTCGTCGCCCTCGTATGCGCCAACGCAAGACGGACTATCCACGCTTTGACCCGACGCGACATTTGCAAGACGACGAAAACTTACACGGTGATGATTGCCTTGCCATGCATCGCGTCTCATAGGAAGGTGGAGCCCGACAAGTGTGATGTGTATGACACGGCGGGGAGATTTCATGAGTGCCACTGAAGCCCAAGGCGACAGCCCGACCGAACTCAAACGGGTGATGGGGCCCAAGTTGCTCCTGCTCTTCATCGTCGGCGACATCCTCGGGACAGGCGTCTACGCCCTGACCGGTCAGGTCGCGGCCGAAGTCGGCGGCGCTGCCTGGTTGCCGTTCCTTGCCGCCTTCGTCATCGCCACGATGACGGCGTTCTCGTATCTGGAACTGGTCACCAAGTATCCGCAGGCGGCCGGTGCCGCGCTCTATATCCACAAGGCGTTCGGCATTCACTTCGTGACGTTCATCGTGGCCTTCGCCGTCATGAGCTCGGGCATCACCTCGGCGTCGACGGCCTCACGCGCCTTCGCCTCCAACCTTGCCATCGGGATCGGTTGGGAGGCCAGCAACACCGCAATCATGCTGATGGCACTGGGGTTCATGGCCCTCGTGATGGCGATCAACTTCCGTGGCGCCAGCGAGAGCGTACGCGCCAACGTCGTACTCACCCTGATCGAATTGTCCGGCCTGCTCCTCGTCATCCTCGTCGGCTTCTACGCGATGGCCGGCGGCAATGCCGATTTCTCCCGCGTCGTCGCTTTCGACACGCCGGACGACAAGAACGTCTTCCTGGCTATCACCACGGCGACATCGCTCGCGTTCTTTGCGATGGTCGGCTTCGAGGACTCGGTCAACATGGCCGAGGAGACGAAGGAACCGAGTCGCATCTTCCCCAAGATGATGCTCACCGGGCTCGGCATCACCGGGCTGATCTACGTGCTGGTCTCGATCTGCGCCGTCGCGCTTGTCCCGATCGGCGAACTCGCCGGCAACGACACTCCGCTCGTCACCGTCGTGGAGACGGGCGCGCCGAATGTCCCCATCAAGGACATCCTGCCGTTCATCTCGATGTTCGCGGTCGCAAACTCTGCACTTATCAACATGATGATGGCGAGTCGGTTGCTCTACGGCATGTCGAAGCAGGGAGTGCTCCCACCCTTCCTGGCCAAAGTTCACCGCAAGCGCCAGACACCCTGGGCCGCGATTATCTTCACGACGTTGTTGTCTTTCGTGCTCATCACGTATGTGTCGTATGCAAGTCCGGACGCCGTGGCTGTGCTTGGTGGAACCACCGCCCTGCTGCTGCTCGCGGTCTTCGGTGTCGTCAACATCGCCGTGTTGATCCTGCGCAAGGACCCCGTCGAACACGAACACTTCCGCACGTCGACGGTCGTAGCGATCGCCGCTTCCGTAGTGTGCCTCTACCTGGTGACGCCGTTGTCGGGCCGCGATGCGGCACAATATGAGGTTGCGGGGCTCCTGCTCGCGATCGGGCTGGTCCTCTCCGTGCCGATGTACGTCTTGTCAAGGAAGCACGGAGAGGACCTGCAGATGAAGGATCCGTCAGACATCCCACCGCACAAGATCCCGTAGGCGGGCTGATGCTGCGGCATATGCCAGGTACCCCCAGTGGTGGAAGCACCCAGAGGCCACCTACCGGCTCGAGTCGCTGTGGCGCTCGTGGGAGCACCTCAGACTCAACGCAGCCACCGGCTCCTCGGACTGGCTGCGTGACCACGCCGACCATCACCTGCCGATCCTGTTCGCCGTCAACGGACCCTTCAAAGGCTGCTCCGTCCAACGCGGACACCAAGACCGCAACCTCACCCTCAAATGCGAACCCACCCCGACAGGCTTCTTCGCCCCTGAGGACTAACAGCCAGAGCGAGCACCAGAAACGCTGCTGCCACCAGTCCCAATGCCGACGGCGCCAACAGCGACTTAGGCAAACCTCGGAACGAACGGTAGACCGCTCGATTCCGCGCATCATTCGGATAGCCCTTTAGTGATATGTCACACAATTGGCTGATTGGTTACGCCTTTTGGTCTACTGGGTCATGAAGAGCCATGTCAACCGGTGACAGGTCACGATCTATGGTGGGTGCAATGGCTGAGCCAAGCGGTCGAGAGAGTGCCCTTCGCCCTGTGTCCCGCCCGCGGCTGCACAAACAGCTGGTCGAGCGGCTGCTGGCCTACGTCTCCGATGAGGGGCTGAGCGCCGGTCAGCGCCTACCGACCGAACGCGACCTGGCCCAGCAGCTCGGCGTCAGCGGCGCGTCCGTGGCACAGGCCGTCGTGGCGTTGGAGGTGCAGGGAATCCTCAGCGTCCGGCAAGGGGACGGGATCTACCTAGTGCGCCAGGCCGATCCTGCCGAGTCCGTACAGGAACTGATCAAGCGACGGCAGCGGCTGCCGGAGATCCTTGAGGCCCGGGAGGCCATCGAGGTAAAGATCGCGTCCTTGGCCGCGCAGCGTCGTACCGAAGAGGACATGGACGCCATCGACGCGGCGCTGGACAAGATGGCCGCCGAGGTGGCAGCGGGCGAGCATGGCTACGACGGAGATATGACGTTCCACGCGGCCGTGACCTCTGCGGCGCGCAACCCCATCCTCACCGGCTTGATGGACCTGCCGGCCGAGTCGATCGAGGAGACCCGTCGCGAGTCGTTGTCGCAGCCTGGCCGGCCCCTGCTGTCACTGGCCAGCCATCGGAGCATCGCCAAGGCCATCCGCCGCGGTGACCCGGCGAGCGCGGCGCGGGCGGCGCGCCGGCACATCACCCTGGTCGCCGACGTGGCGCTGCTGACTTTGGAGAGCGAACACGGAGCGAACACGGAGCCTGACACCGGAGGCGGAACTGACCTGCCCTTGGCCAATTCTTCGCCGGATCAGCTGACTTCAGGGGTAGTGGTGGCTTAACCGATGATGGTTCGGACGTGAATCGGCGCGGGGTTGCCCTGATGTCCGCGGCGCACGTCGTCGATGACCTGTACCAAGGTGTGGTTCCCGCTCTGCTGCCCTTCTTCGTTCTCGAGCGGCACTACAGCTACGCCGCGGTTGCCGGGCTGACACTCGCGGCGACGGTGCCGTCCTCGGTCGCCCAGCCGTTCTTCGGCTGGTGGACCGATCGTGGGTCGCGGCGCTGGATGATCCCCGCCGGCATCGTCACTGCTGGGATCGGGGCAGGGCTGGCGGGTCTGTGGTCCAACTATCTGCTCACCTGGGCGGTCCTCGCGTTGTCCGGACTCGGCGTGGCCGCGTTTCATCCGGAAGCGGCCCGTGCGGCTCGGCAGGCGGCGGGCAACAGCAACCGGGCGATGAGTGTGTTCGCACTAGGTGGCAGCGCTGGCTTCGCACTCGGGTCGCTGGTCGCCACACTGGTCCTGCTCATCGGAGGGTTGCGGGCAACCTGGTTGCTCGTGCTGCCAGCTGTGCTGATGGCCCTGCTGCTGTTGAGGAGGCTCAACACGGTGCTCGATGGCCGTATCGGGCAACGCCGCACCCACACGATGCCCAGCGGCAACGACGACTGGCCGGCCTTTCTGCGGCTGACGGCGGTGGTCGTGGTGCGCTCCATCTTGTTCTTCGGGCTCTCCTCGTTCCTGGCGCTGTACTTCATCGGGCAGCTCGGAGCCTCGCCGGGAGAAGGCGGCGCGGCGCTGACCGTGTTTCTGGTCGCCGGCGCAAGCGGCACCTTGCTGGGCGGATGGATCGCTGATCGCTCCGGCCGCCTGGTGACCATCCGGATCGGTTTCGCCCTGGCGGTCCCAGGCTTGCTCGGGCTCGTGCTGGCGAGCAACCAGCTGATCGCGCTGATGTTCGTGGTGCTGACCGGCATCGCCACCTTCATGCCGTTCAGCGTGCTCGTCGTGCTGGGACAGGACTACCTGCCGAACCGGATCGGCACCGCCAGCGGGGTCACCGTGGGGCTCGCCGTGAGCATCGGAGGATTGTTCAGTCCGCTCTTCGGCTGGCTCGCCGACAGCACCACCTTGAGGCTGACGCTCTGCGCCTTCATCGTGCTCCCGATCCTTGCGCTGTTGCTATCTGTGCTCATACATGAGCCAGGCGCGCGCAGGGGCCAGCCAAGCGGTACGCCGGAGACGGTTGTCCCGGACGTTGGTTGAATCGACGAGTTCTTCGCGACCGAGGTTGATGTAAGGGTGGCTGAGTACCTCAAGCGAGCCGGGTCGAGGGCGGTCGAGAGTGGGCAAGGGCGCTTGCGTGCGGCACCGCCAGTTGTCATCGAGCGATAACATTGATCCTGCAGTGTGCCCGAAAGTTCACAAACACACGAGATGAGTCATGCGCTCGCGACCGGAGTCCGAGAAGCGGAAATTGAATTGCTGTCAGGTCAAGCTTGAGAGCTCAAAGCCTTGATGTGACGAAGTGATTCCAGGTCCAACTCGACGCGTTGGCCGTGGACGACCACAACAATTGAGGCTGATTCGGCGCCAGTGGCGTTGAGGTATCCCAGCAACGTCGACAGCAACATGTCGCTCTGGCCTTCAAGTCTGGACACGGCGCTCTGTTTGATGCCCATGGATGCAGCGATCTCATTCTGAGTCAGTTGAGCTGCGTTGCGGATTGCTGAAAGATTGGCCGCATAAACCCTGTCCATCTCGATTTGGGCAGATTCACGTTTCCTCCGGTCGGCGTTGATCCCCCGAACATCGGCAAACCGCGCCATGAAGGTGTCGTCAACCTCGACGAAGTTGCTTATGTCGCTCATTTCCGGTTCCTTTCCGACAACCATTGTTCGATAGTCGCATCTGCTCGTGAACCCACGGAGTCGTAGAACACGTCACCCATGCTCAATTTGTCGTTCGCAAAAAGTGCCACCACAATCTCTGCTGATTCGTCGTCGAACCAGCAGATCATGCGCATTGCCGTCTCCGCGTCGTACGGGTGGGAGACCCGCCATACCGGAAACTTTCTCGACTGTCGTACCCGCTTCAGCGTGGCCGTTTCTTCGGTAGGGATCGCAGCCAGGGATCGCAGGTAGTTGAACTCGTCTTGGAGCCGTTTGGCTCGCGCCAGCGCGCCAGGTTTGCCGGCTTTGGCTGCCTCCACGATTGCTTCGGTCTGTCGGTCGAAGTCTCTCGTGGTGTAAACCTTCACAAGCTAAATACTACTTCAAAGATATATTACATTCAAGTTATGTGTCAACTAGATTGAGAAAGAGAAACCGGCGCCGGGCCGACCCCCCGCCAGGACGCGTATCCGGTTCTTGTCTGTCGTCGCGCAGACCTGGCCGCCGGTTTGCGCGACGACGGCTAACTCATACCTTTATCTCTCGCATCACGACGGACTAACGGCCTGCCAGTTAATAACTGGCAGGCCCTAACGTTGCCTCATCTAATATCTCCGCGTAGCGGTGTGTCACTGCGGTGGTGGCGGTGGCTGTCGGGATACGGGTACCTTTGAGCCGAGCCTCGGTCTCCTCGTCGCGACGATTCGCCGCGTTGACCGTACTCGTTCCAAAGTTGGTTGTAGGTGTCGCACAGAAGAGTGGAGCAGCATGGATCCGGTTGGTGGGCTCGTCTCGGGCATCGGGCTTGTCTTCTTGTCGGGTGTGCTTCATGTCGTCACCACTCAGGCCAGCAAGAGGAGCCTGGATCGCAACTCGGCCATCGGCATCCGCACGAAGGCCACCCAGTTATCGGACTCCGCCTGGCTCGCTGGCCACCGCGCCGCCCGACCGTGGATCCAGGTCACAGCAATCACGGGCTACGACGCTGCGACCACGGCGATCATCCTCTCTTTGGCGTCGATGGCAGCGAAGAGGGAGAGCCCAGTAGCGCTGATTGTCTCTCTGGCAGGGTACGTCGCAGTCATTACTCTGCTGATCGTCGCCACAGGCAAAGCGAATACCGCAGCACGAGCAACCGCTCACCACTGACAGCATCGACTTACGGGGGAAGAACTTGAAGAAGAAGCTAGACGTGTCTGTTAATGATGGATTCGGTGGTAGGTGACGAGGGCGGCGAGTAGTACTCCGCCGAGGTAGGTCGTGGCGTATTTGTCGTATCGGGTCGCGATTCCTCGCCACTGTTTGAGTCGGTTGAAGCCGCGTTCGACGGTGTTGCGTTCGCGGTAGATGTCTGGGTCGAGCCTCTGGCTTTGCGCCGGGCGACCTGGTCAGAGCGCTCGGGAATGG
>Ga0209176_10000291_pt1 | contig 10749 bp, 8 predicted proteins | sample NGEPer11B_FD_184511 | JGI IMG/M metagenome (GOLD analysis project Ga0209176, IMG submission 184511) | Arctic peat soil microbial communities from the Barrow Environmental Observatory site, Barrow, Alaska, USA - NGEE Permafrost305-11B... | ecosystem: Environmental > Terrestrial > Soil > Wetlands...
TATGAGGACCGGGATGACCGGGCGGGAGCTAAGTTCACCGCCATGGATCTCATCGGGCTTCCCTGGCAACTCATCGTCGGGCCCAAGGGTCTGAAAGCCGGCGAGATCGAGCTGAAGGAGCGCGCGACCGGCGCCCGCCATAGTCTTACCTTCGATGCCGCGTTGAGTAAGCTCATCGCCTCGGCAGAGAAGGCGAGAAAGGAAGCAGCATGAGCGCGACCACGAGCACACGGGCATTTGCGCCCTTCGAATGGATGGTGGCGCTGCGCTATTTGCGAGCCCGCCGGAAAGAGGGCTTCATCTCGGTCATTGCCGGCTTTTCGTTCATCGGCATTACCCTTGGCGTCGCGACCCTCATCATCGTCATGGCGGTGATGAACGGCTTTCGCCAGGAGCTCTTCGACAAGATGCTTGGCCTCAACGGCCACGTGGTGGTGCACAGTCTCGGCGAGTTCACCGATTACGACGAAGTGGCGAACCGCATCCGCGAGGTCGACGGCGTGAAATACGTGCTGCCCTTGGTCGAAGGACAGGTGCTGATCTCAACGCCCTACACGTCCAGCGGGGCACTGGTGCGGGGCTTGCGCGAAGCCGACCTCAAGAGCCTCAAGGCCATCTCCAGCAATATCCGCTTCGGCACGCTGGACGGCTTCGACGGCAAGCCTGCGCTGGCCCTTGGCAGCCGCATGGCCAACGACCTGAACGTCAAGGTCGGCGACGAGGTTTCCATTCTGACCCCCAGAGGCCCCTCGACCGCGCTCGGCACCGCGCCGCGCGTGAAGCGCTATCCTGTCGCCGCCGTCTTCGAGATCGGCATGTCGGAATATGACGCGAGCATCTTGTTCATGCCGCTCAGCGAGGCACAGCGCTATTTCAGCCAGCCCAAGACCGTCACGGTGTTGGAGGTCGTCCTCGATTCGCCCGACGAGGTGGCAGAGCTTGTGCCCAAGATCATCACCGCCGCCGGTCCGACCATTTATGTCAGCGATTGGCGTCAGCGGAACGCGACCTTCTTCACCGCGCTTCAGGTCGAACGCAATGTCATGTTCCTCATCCTCGCGCTCATCGTGCTGGTCGCCGCTCTCAACATCATCTCGGGCCTCATCATGCTGGTGAAAGACAAGGGCCGCGACATCGCCATCCTGCGCACCATGGGCACCACACGCGGCGCCATCATGCGCATCTTCTTCATCACCGGTGCCTCGATTGGAATCGTGGGCACGCTCGCCGGCCTCGCGCTCGGCGTACTCGTGTGCCTCAACATCGACCGCATCCGTGGGGTCATCGCCTGGCTCACCAATACGGAGCTGTTCCCCGCCGAGCTCTATTATCTGTCTAAGCTTCCCGCCGAGATGGACACGGGCGAGACCGGTTCCGTCGTCATCATGGCGCTTATCCTGTCGGTGCTCGCCACGGTCTACCCGTCCTGGCGGGCCTCGCGTCTCGATCCCGTCGAAGCGCTTCGCTACGAGTAGGGGGAGCCGTGGACAATCCTGAAAGATCTCCGGTCTTGCGCCTTGAGAACCTGGACCGCGGCTTCACCCAAGGCGGTCGCCGCATCGACGTGCTCAAGAACGCCTCGGCCGCCTTCTATCCTGGCGAGACCGTGTCGCTGCTCGGCCCCTCGGGCGCTGGCAAATCGACACTGCTGCACATTGCCGGCCTGCTCGAGCGGCCGGATGCCGGCGCGGTGGTTCTCAATGGGGTCGATTGCGGCACGCTGTCCGACGCCGAGCGCACAAGGGTCCGCCGCCTGGAGGTGGGGTTCGTCTACCAGTTCCACCATCTGCTGCCGGAGTTCTCGGCACTCGAGAACGTCATGCTGCCGCAACTCATCCTCGGCCGGACCAAGTCCGAGGCAGAGACGCGGGCCAAGGAGCTGCTCGGGATGCTCGGCCTGAAAGAACGCTGGGATCACCGCCCGACGGAACTCTCCGGCGGTGAGCAGCAGCGCGTGGCCATCGCCCGCGCCGTGGCCAACCAGCCCAAAGTGCTGCTGGCGGACGAGCCCACGGGCAATCTCGACCCCAGCACGGCCGAGCGCGTGTTCGAGGAGCTCTTGCGGCTCGTGAGCGAAGAGGGCGTGGCGGCGGTGGTCGCCACCCATAATCTCGAGCTTGCCGCCCGTATGGACCGCACCTTGCGCTTGGCGGACGGCCATCTCGTCGAGGAAGAAATCGTCGTAGTCGAAGCCAGCAGCTAGGCTTTCCTTACTTTTTCCAACCATCCCGCTAAGAACATAGCAAGAACATGCGTTCACAGGGCCACGGTGGGCCGGTTCAGGCCAGCCTCGGGGCGTGGGGCGTGCGGCGTGTGTAACGGTGAAAAGCGCAGATAGGCCTCGAACGAATCGTCCGCATCCGGGAGTGTAAGGACGAGCCGCCGCCTCTGACGGGAGACACCTTAAGCGTGACCGAGCGCCCCCAACCCTTCGTGCATCTTCGCGCGCACTCGGCCTATTCGCTGCTCGAAGGGGCGCTGACCGTTCCCCGCCTGCTCGAGCTTGCCAAGGCCGACGAAGCGCCGGCACTGGCGCTGACGGATTCCAACAATCTATTCGGCGCGCTTGAATTCTCCGAAGCCATGGCCGGAGCCGGCATCCAACCCGTCATCGGCTGCACGCTGGCGCTTGCGTTTGCCGCAGAGCGAGAGCCCACGCCCGGCGCCGACCTGCGTGGACCGAAGGCGGACGGCGGGATCGCACTCCTTGCCAAGGACGAGACCGGCTACGCCAACCTGATGCGTCTTTCCACCAAGGCCCATTTCACGGCGGCCGAAACCGGTGAGGCGCTGGTCACGCTCGAGGAGCTTTCAGCCCATGCCGACGGCCTGATCGCGCTCACCGGTGGCCCCGAAGGGATCATTGATTGCGCGCTCGCCGACGGGAACCCGGATTTGGCGCGTGGACGCCTGGAAGCGCTCCAGGCGCTGTTCGGCGACCGGCTCTATGTCGAGCTCCAGCGCCATGGCCTGCCGCAGGAGAGGGCAGTCGAGCCCCATCTGGTGACGCTGGCCTATGACCTGGCGCTGCCGCTGGTCGCCACCAACGAGCCGTTCTTCGCGGCACGAGACGATTTCGAAGCCCATGACGCGCTGATCTGCATCGCCCAGGGAAGCTATGTGGCGGTCGATGAGCGGCGGCGCTTGAGCCCCGACCACTATTTCAAGACGGCGGAAGAGATGCGGGCGCTGTTCGCCGATCTGCCCGAGGCGATTGAGAACACCGTGGAGATCGCCCAGCGCTGCGCCTATCGCCCCGTGACGCGCGACCCCATCCTGCCCGCCTTTCTCTCTGGCGAGAAGGCGACCAGCGCGCTGGCCGAGACGGAGGCCGCGGAGCTGAGGCGGCAGGCGGAAGCCGGCTTACAGGAGCGGGTCGCTCAGCACGGCACCGCGCCTGGCCACGACCAGGCGTCTTATCGGGAGCGTCTCGCCTTCGAGCTCGATGTCATCACCGGCATGAACTATCAGGGCTACTTTTTGATTGTTGCCGACTTCATCAAGTGGACCAAGGGGCAGGGCATACCCGTGGGCCCCGGCCGCGGCTCCGGCGCAGGCTCGCTTGTCGCCTACGCGCTCACCATCACGGATCTCGATCCGATCCGCTTCGGGCTCCTGTTCGAGCGCTTCTTGAACCCCGAACGCGTGTCCATGCCCGACTTCGATATCGACTTCTGCCAGGACCGGCGCGACGAGGTGATCGCCTATGTCCGCGAGCGCTACGGCGCGGACCGCGTGGCCCACATCATCACCTTCGGTAAGCTGCAAGCGCGCGCCGTGCTGCGCGACGTGGGCCGCGTGTTGCAGATGCCGTATGGCCAGGTCGATCGTCTGTGCAAGCTCGTGCCGATGAACCCGGCCAACCCGGTGACACTGCCACAGGCCATCGCCGGCGAGCCACGCCTTCAAGAGGAGCGTAACAAGGAACCCATCGTCGCCAAGCTGCTCGATATCGGCCAGCGGCTCGAAGGGCTCTACCGCCACGCCTCGACCCACGCGGCGGGCGTCGTCATCGCCGACCGGCCCCTGATCGACCTGGTGCCGCTCTATCGAGATTCGCGCGCCCAGCTGCCCGCCACCCAATTCAATATGAAATGGGCCGAAGCGGCCGGCTTGGTGAAGTTCGACTTCCTCGGCCTCAAAACCCTGACGGTCATCGACACGGCGCGGAAGCTCATTGCGCGTCAGGGACTTCAGATCGACGTCTCGACGATCCCGCTGGACGATGCGGCCGCCTACGAGCTCATGCAGCGCGGCGACACGGTCGGGGTGTTCCAGCTCGAAGGACAGGGCATGCGCGATGCGCTTCGCAAGCTCAAGCCTGACCGTTTCGAGGACATCATCGCCATCGTGGCCCTCTACCGCCCGGGCCCGATGGACAACATCGACACCTACGTGAACCGCAAGCATGGACGCGAGGAGATCGAGAGCCTCCATCCCACGATCGAGCCGATCTTGGCGGAAACCTACGGGGTCATCATCTACCAGGAACAGGTGATGCAGATCGCCCAGGTCTTGTCCGGCTATTCGCTGGGTGAGGCCGATCTGCTGCGCCGCGCCATGGGTAAGAAGATCAAAGCGGAGATGAATAAGCAGCGGAAGCGCTTCATCGACGGCGCCGTCCGGAACGGCGTGGACAAGGGCCGCGCCGAGTACATCTTCGAGCTGGTGGCGAAGTTCGCCGGCTACGGCTTCAACAAGTCCCACGCCGCGGCCTATGCCCTGATCGCCTATCAGACCGCCTATCTCAAGGCGAACCACCCAACGGAATTCGTTGCCGCCTCCATGACCTTGGACATGGGCAATGTCGACAAGCTCAACGGCTTCGCCCAAGAAGCACGCCGGCTCGGCATTCCCTTGCAGCCGCCCTCGGTCAATCGCTCGGAAGTGGGTTTCATCCCCAATGACGGCGCCATTCGTTACTCCCTCGCGGCGTTGAAGAATGTCGGCCGCCAGGCCGTCGAGTTCATCTGCGCCGAGCGCACCAAGAATGGCCCGTTCAAGGACGTCTCAGACTTTGCGCGCCGCCTCAATCCGCGCCTCGTCAACAAGCGCGCCATGGAGACGCTCGCCGCGGCGGGGGCGCTTGACGATCTCGGCATCGATCGGGCCACGGCCTACGCCAATGTCGACCTCATGATCGCCACCGGAAACCGCTCGCTAGAGACGAGGGCCGAAGGCCAGGAGGACTTGTTCTCCGGTGCACGCCATGCGCCGCCTCCCATCGAGCTTCGCGCGGCAAATCCGTGGGTCCCCATCGACAAACTGTCGAAGGAATTCGAGGCCGTCGGTTTCTTCCTTACGGGCCACCCGCTCGACGGCTATGAGGAGGTCCTGGAGGGCCTTGGCGCCGAGACCTGGGCCGAGTTCGAGGCCAAAGCGCAAACGCGCCGCGTGGTGGGGACGCTTGCCGGCACGGTGCTTTCCTCTCGCGAGCGTCAGGGAAAAAGCGGCAATCCTTACGCCTTCGTGGTCTTCTCCGACGCCACCGGCCAGTTTGAGGCCGTGGTCTTTTCCGAGGCGCTTATCGCCGCCCGGCACTTGCTGGAGCCCGGCACCGCCGTCTTGCTCGACGTGGAGGCGGAGGCCGACGGAGAGACGGTGCGGGTGCGGGTGCAGCAAATTTCGTCCCTCGACGGCGCCGCAGAAGGCCGCTCCTCGGGCATGAAGGTCTATGTGGAGGATGTGCGCGCGCTCGCGCCGCTGGCCGAGCAATTGGGCTCCAAGGGCGGTGAGGGCAAGTTCCGTCTCGTGGTCCGCCTGGACGAGATTGCCAAGGAGGTCGAGTTCGACCTGCCCCAAGGCGTCGACACCACCCCCCGTCAGCGCAGCGAGCTCGAGCTGGTCGAAGGGGTGGCCTCGATCAGCGCCCTTTAGCCCTTACGGCCCTCTAGTCCTTTAGCCCTTACGGCCCTTGGCCTTCCGGGCTTTTCTGCCCTTGCCAAGGGCAGGCGGCACCCCTATAACGCGCCCATCTCACACGCGGGGATTAAGCGTCACAAAGGTCTTCTAGCCTTTGCGCTCGCTCCGGTGACCGGTTCCGGCCGGTCTCTTCACCCCGCGGCGGCAGAACCGGAAAAAGGAGTAAAGCAGTCCCATGGCACTGCCCGATATCACTATGCGCCAGCTCCTCGAGTCTGGTGTGCATTTTGGTCACCAGACCCACCGCTGGAACCCGAAGATGGCGCCGTATATTTACGGCTCCCGCAACAACATCCACATCATCGATCTGACCCAGACGGTACCGCTGCTGCATCAGGCGCTGGTCACGGTCTCCGACGTCGTGGCCAAAGGCGGCCGCGTGCTGTTCGTCGGCACCAAGCGCCAAGCCTCGGAAGCGGTCGCCGACGCGGCCAAGTCGTGCGCCCAGTACTTCATCAATCACCGTTGGCTTGGCGGCACGCTGACCAACTGGCGAACCATCTCCAACTCCATCAAGCGGCTAAAGACACTTGAGGAGCTTTTCGAGGGCGACCATCACGGTCTCACCAAGAAGGAGCTGCTGCAGCTCACCCGCGAGAAGGACAAGCTCGAGCGCTCCTTGGGCGGCATCAAGGATATGGGCGCGCCGCCGGACCTGATGTTCGTGATCGACACCAACAAGGAATCGATCGCTATCGCCGAGGCCTGCAAGCTTGGCATGCCCGTCGTGGCCATCGTCGACTCCAATTCCAATCCAGACGGCATCAGCCACCCCATCCCGGGCAATGACGACGCAGGCCGCGCCATCACGCTTTACACCGATCTCATCGCGCGCGCCGCGATCGACGGCATCGAGCGCGCGCAAGGCTCCACCGGCGTCGATATCGGCGAGGCGGAAGAACCCATGGGCGAGCCTAGCCTCGAGGGCGCGGAAGCGCCGAAAGCCGCCGAAGCCGCTCCGGAGAAGAAGCCGGCCAAGGCAAAGTCAACCGCAGGGAAGAAGAAGGCCGAGACCCCTGAGGACAAGACCCCTGAGGCCGAGACCCCTGAGGCCGAGACCCCTGAGGCCGAGGCCAAGACCGCTGAACCCGAGGCCAAGGCAGACGCGTAACGAGAGGCCCTTTCGGCAAGACGCGACGAATGAAGAGGAACGTATGGCGACGATAACTGCAGCCATGGTCAAGGAGCTCCGCGAGAAGACCGGCGCGGGCATGATGGATTGTAAGGCAGCCCTCAAAGAGAACGCTGGGGACATGGAAGCGGCCGTCGACTGGCTGCGCGCCAAAGGGCTCTCCAAGGCGGCCAAGAAGGCCGGCCGTGTCGCGGCCGAAGGCCTCATTGGCATGTCCGGAGACGACAAGGCAGTCGCTCTCGTGGAGGTGAATTCCGAAACCGACTTCGTCGCCCGCAACCCGGCCTTCCAGGACATGGTCACGGAGATCGCCGCCGCCGCGATAGGCGCCAAAGGCGATTTGGATAAGCTCGGCGCGGCCGGTTATGGCAGCAAGAGCGCGACCGTCGCCGACACGCTGAAGGAGATGATCGGTTCCATCGGCGAGAACATGACGCTCCGCCGCACGGCCTACCTTGCCGCGGATAACGGCGTGGTGGCGACCTACATGCACAACCAGGCCTCGCCAGGGCTTGGCAAGATCGGCGTTGTGGTCGCGCTGGAGTCCACGGGCGATCCCGAGGCGGTGAAGACGTTTGGCAAGCAGGTCGCCATGCATATCGCCGCGGCCAATCCGCAATCGGTCGATACGGACAGCTTGGATCAGGATCTCGTCGAACGAGAGCGCGCGGTGCTCACCGAGCAGGCCAAGGAGTCCGGCAAGCCGGAGGAAGTCATCGCCAAGATGGTCGAAGGCCGCTTACGGAAATTCTATGAGGAGGTCGTGCTGCTCCAGCAGCCCTTCGTCCACGATCCCGACAACACGGTGGCCAAGGCCATGGAGGCCGCGGGCAACGATGTCGGTTCGCCGATCAAGATCACCGGGTTCTACCGGTTTGCGCTGGGCGAAGGCATCGACAAGGGCGAGAGCGATTTCGCCGCCGAGGTCGCCGCAGCCGCATCGGGTTCCTAGGGCCGCGCGGCGCCTCTCATGAGCCGCCGTGGGACCCTAGCGTGAAGACGCCGCATCGCCACCGGAGTTTGCGCTGATGGTCAAGCCACCTGCGACTTCCAAGCTTCGCTACGGACGTGTGCTGGTCAAGCTCTCCGGTGAAGCGCTCGCCGGTGACAAGGGCTACGGCATCGATCTCGGCGTCATCGAACCGATCGCCAAGGACATCGCCAAGGCGGCCGAAATGGGCGTCCAAATCTGCCTCGTCGTCGGCGGCGGCAATATTTATCGCGGCCTGATGGCGTCGGAGAGCGGCATGGACCGCGCCCGCGCCGACTATATGGGCATGCTCGCCACCGTGATGAACGCCCTTGCGCTGCAGACGGCGGTCGAGCGCGCCGGCCCCACAGCCCGCGTCCTGTCAGCCATCCCGATGCCCACGGTCTGCGAGCCCTATATCCGGGACAAGGCGCTCGATCATTTGGAGAAGGGCCGGGTGGTGATCTTCGCCGGCGGGACGGGCAACCCGTTCTTCACCACCGATACCGCCGCGGCGCTCCGGGCGGCCGAGATGGAATGCCAAGCCCTCTATAAGGCCACGCAGGTGGATGGCGTCTACAGCGCCGACCCGCACAAGACCCCGGACGCCAAGCGCTATGACCGTTTGAGCTATGCTGATGTGCTGAAGCAGGATCTGAAGATCATGGATGGCGCGGCGATCGCCCTTGCCCGAGACAGTCGGATTCCGATAATCGTGTTCTCCATCAAGGGCCAAGGCAGCCTAGCTCTAGAGTTGCAAGGGGAGGGCGCCTCGACCACCATAGATGGTGGATAGGGAACTCTGGCGAGCGCTCGCAAAACGCCAGACAGAGCTCATACCGAGCCCGGTTCACGGAGAGCCGAGCGAGAGGCGAGCAGGGAAGGCAAGATGTCTAGCTTCGACTTGGACGAGATCGAACGGCGCATGCGCGGTGCGCACGCCGTACTCAAGCAAGAGTTCAGTGGTTTGCGCACCGGCCGTGCCAGTGCGAGCCTCCTGGATCCGATTATGGTGATGGCCTATGGCAATCCCATGCCGCTCACTCAGATTGCCACCGTCAACGTGCCGGAGGCCCGCATGATCACGGTACAGGTCTGGGATAAGAGCCAGGTGAACGCCGTCGACAAGGCCATCCGGGAATCGGACCTTGGGCTTAATCCGGTGATCGAGGGACAGCTCTTGCGGCTGCCGATCCCGGAACTCAACGAGGAGCGCCGGCAAGAGATCGCCAAGATCGCTCACAAATATGCCGAACAGGCCCGCGTCGCGGTGCGCAATGTGCGCCGGGATGGCATGGAGCACCTGAAGAAGGCCGAAAAGGATGGTGATATGGGCAAGGATGAACACCATTCTCTGGCAACCAAGGTGCAGGATTTGACCGATAAGGTCATCAAGGAGATTGACGAGGCCCTTGCCACCAAGGAAGCCGAGATCATGCAGGTCTGAGGAGGCATCATGCGGATCCTACTTTCAGCCTTGCTGCGGAGACACTGACCGTGACACTCGCGATGGACAACAAATGGGGCGACGCCGACAGGCCCGTTGCACGCCATGTCGCGATCATCATGGACGGCAATGGCCGCTGGGCCGCGCAGCGGGGCCTGCCGCGCATCGAGGGTCACCGCCAAGGCGTCGAGACGGTCAGACAAGTCGTCGAGACCGCCATGGAACTCGGCATCACGCATCTTACTCTGTTCAGCTTCTCCTCGGAGAACTGGTCGCGACCCAAGCAGGAGATCTACGACCTGTTCGGTCTGCTCCGCCGCTTCGTGCGCCGCGATCTCTCCGAGCTGCACAAGAACAATGTAAAAATCCGTGTCATTGGATCACGCGCAGGGCTCGAGGATGACATCCTGCGCATGCTCGACGATGCCGTAGCCCTCACCAAAGACAACACGGCGCTCAACCTGACCATTGCGTTCAATTACGGCGCGCGCGACGAGATTGCCCGGGCCGCCAAGCGCATCGCCGAGGACGTCAAAGCCGGTGTCATTGCCCCCGAAGAGGTCACGCAAGACCGCTTGGCCGCTTGCCTCGATACCGTCGATCTTCCCGATCCGGATCTCCTGATCCGCACTTCGGGTGAACTCCGTCTATCGAATTTCCTGCTTTGGCAGCTGGCCTATGCAGAGTTCGTCTTTGTCGACGTCTATTGGCCCGATTTCACGAAAGAGGTCTTCGAATCGGCCATCGCCGAATATCAGCGGCGCAGCCGCCGGTTCGGCGGCACGTCGGCGAGATCGACCGCGTGAACTCTTCCGCAGCGCCCTCCGGCAACAATCAGCCCCGCGTAGAGTCTCGTTCCGCCCCGGAACTCTTGAAACGTGTGGCCTCGGCCCTTGTGCTTGCGGCAATCGCACTCGCCGCCGTCATCGTAAGCCCGTGGAGCTTCCTGGCTCTTGTGGTCATCGGTGCCGGGTTGCTGGCCTGGGAATGGGGGAGCCTCACGCGCGGCAACGGTTTCGACGGCACGTCCCTGATCCAGGCGGTGAGTGTCACCGCGCTCGCCATCTTCATCGCGCTCCACCGGTTAGACCTGGCCGCCTTCATTCTTGCCGCCGCCGCCATTGCCATCACCTTTTCCAGGACCGACCGGAGCCGCGCGCACTGGGCCCTAATTGGTCTTGTCTATGTCGCACTGCCGGCTTGCGCGCTGGTCTGGCTGCGAAGCGACCCGACATTCGGGCTCATGGCTGTGCTCTATCTGCTCCCGGTCACCTGGGC
>Ga0209176_10000293_pt1 | contig 10729 bp, 16 predicted proteins | sample NGEPer11B_FD_184511 | JGI IMG/M metagenome (GOLD analysis project Ga0209176, IMG submission 184511) | Arctic peat soil microbial communities from the Barrow Environmental Observatory site, Barrow, Alaska, USA - NGEE Permafrost305-11B... | ecosystem: Environmental > Terrestrial > Soil > Wetlands...
CTTGGCCGTCCATCATTGGACTTCTTCCGGTAGCTCGTCGCTCACGATCACCACCTCCTGCCATGATTTCACCATGGCTTATTGGTGGCTTCAAATCGGAGGGGAGAAGGATATGGGCCCTGTACTCAATCGGGCTTATGTTCTGAGGTGTCATCCCGATTTTATCGTCGACAGATTCATCATTGAAAAGTTGCCGGCCTAAAGAAACCGTTGGCCGTTGGGGGGAGCGAAAGCTTCGGCGTCGTTCTCGCCACTTTCCTGCCTCAAACAGGTGAGTAGGCGGTGGAGTTTGACCGCTCGCGGCGGATGTCCAGGCGAAACGGAGCCAAGCCGGACAAACTCGATCCGCTTCCCGCCACTCGTGAAGCGCTCCCGCGCAAGCACCTAGCTCAACCGCGCCGGCGCGCTAATGGAGAGGCCGTTGGAGTGCTACTCTCCATCCGTAACGGTACAATTGAGGACCGCACCGAGTCGCCTGTCATGTGGCTCCCCCCGATTTTGTAGGCAGGCAAGCCCACCGACCAAGCGTGGTAGTAAAGGAGGAGCAGAGTTGAAAAAATCCATCACGGACTTCGAAGCCAAAGGTAAGGCTAATACCGATGACGTGTTCTCGCTAGTGCAGGAGCTCTGCGACGAGTTCGGACCAAAGAAGTCGTTTTCCCCAGCACCACAGGGGAAACGGCCATGCGAGCAGCTGAAATACTGGAGGGGTTGCGGGTAATCGTCGTGACCCACTCCACGGGTCGTAAGGATCCGGGGAAGCAGGGGAACTACCTGAAAAGGTACGGAATGAGCTCCAAGGGACTAGGGTAGACGTTCTGACGGCCAGTGAGGGCTTTGGAGGCATGGGGCAGAGCGTCCAACAACGATTCGATACCTAGCAGATAGAAGAGATCATCGCACATACATTGACGCAGTTGGCAGATGGCTACACGGTGGCGGTGACAGTTAGCCTAGCCTCAACCTTCATCAAGCACTCACCGGAATGCCCGTGAAGAGAGGACAGTGACCTCCTGAGCAGGGATACTGCAGGTTGAAGAGGCCAGCAGTCCCAAACACAAGGAGGTCACCGTGAAGGCGAAGAATACTCCGCCGCCCGCTTCGATGAAAGTCCGCGCCGATTGTGGCTCCTTGACCTCCCGGGCGGGCACCGCTCTGCTGGTGGGGGGCGATCGGGTGGGACTCACCGCCGCACTCAAGGGGGTCCTCTCCGACCTGCGCATCCGCCGGGGACGGCACGAACCGGGGCAGGCCCTGCGCGACCTCGGGGTCATGCCGGCCGACGGCGGCGATGCCCTCTGCGACCTCGATGCACTGCGTGACCAAGAGGTGCTCTTCGGGGCGGTGGCCTCGGATGCGACCGCCTGGCGTCTGATCGCCGCCCTCGACGAGGAGCACCTGGCGAAGGTGCGTGAAGCTCGGGCCAAGGCCCGGCGGCGCGTGCGGGAACTCGCCGAGCCGCCCAAACGCCTCATCCTCGACATCGACGCAACGCTGGTGACGGCCCACTAGGAGAAGGAAGGAGCGGCCGGTACCTACAAGCGCGGTTTCGGCTTCCATCCGCTCCTCTGCTTCGAGGCCACGAGCGGTGAAGCCCTGGCCGGGGTCCTACGCCCCGGCAACGCCAGTGCAAACACGGCGGCCGATCACACGGAGGTGCTCGCCCGCGCTCTCTCCCAGCTGCCCGCAGAGGCCGTCAACCCCGGCACCCTCGTACGCACAGATTCAGGCGGGGCGACGCATGCCTTCACCGACGCAGTCTGTGCCGAGAAACTCAGCTTCTCGGTGGGTTCCGCCCTCACCGAGCCGGTACGAGAGAGTATTTTTCTATGTTCTCATGTTTGTCAAGGGCTCGTGAGCGCTCGGAAGACCTCTCGAGCCACGTAGCGTTTGAGGCAGCGGATGATCTCGCGTTTGGAAAGGCTCTCTGCCAGTCGTCGGGCGACATAGTCCTTGGTCCGCTGGTCCCTGCGCATCCGGCACATGACCACCATGTGCAAGGCCGAGTTGACTTGACGGTTCCCGCCCGGGTTCAATCGGTGCCGGTTGGTCTTGCCGCTGGAGGCAGGCAGGGGTGCCGCCCCGCAGAGCACGGCAAACCCGGCCTGCGAGGAGAGCCTCTCCGGGTTGTCTCCCGCCCACACCAAGAACTCGCCGGCGTTCCAATGCCCACCCCCTCCAAGGCAAGCAGCTTGGAACCGAGCTCGGTCACCAGAGGCTCGATGAGACGATCGAGATCCGCGATCTCGTCGTTTAGGTCGAGCACTCAACGAGCCAGGGATTTGAGGGCGATCTTGGTGGCCACCGCCGGATCGCGAGAGGCAATCGTGTCCGGCTTCCAGGAGGCGCAGGTACGAATGAGCTGCATGCGGGTCATGTGACGTACAAGGTCCCGAATCTCCTCGGGAGAGGCCACCACGGTGTTGTAGAGCTGCTGTAGGGTGGCCCCGCCGGGCCCGGGCGGCGGAGAACGCCTTGCTGCCGAGTACCCCGCCCTCGAGGCTGACAGCGGCTGCCATGTGCAGGTCCTGGTGCGTGTCGACTCCGCCGACGACTTGCAGCACCATCGCTTCGGTCTCCATTGTCGACTCCCTTCCTGATTCCTGATAGTCCTCAACTTCAGGCGCCTATCTCGCCCAAAGCCGGACACGGCAGTGAAGGGACGCCTTCAGGTCAGGTTCTCATCAGGTCACGATCTCTGGGAGAGGCCAAGTGCCTCTGGCCGGTGTCCGCGGATGACCGACAGGTCCAGGGAATGACACCACGGTCGATCAGAGTGCGGGTCAGAACACCCGAGGGCCACCGCTCCGCCTATTCTCCCGCGTCGATCTGCATTCGGGTCAAGCCACCTGAAGGAAACCGGCCCCCACATACTCACTGAGACCCTCACGTCCCATCCTGGGGCAAAGCTGACCCCGGAGGGAAGACTGCTGGTGGTGACGCGGGTAGTGGAGTTCGGCTGGACACCTACGCAGACCGCCGAAGGTGTTGGTGTCTCCCGGGCCACCGTGTACAAATGGCTGCGCCGCTTCCGGGAGGAGGGGCAGGCCGGCCTTCCTGGATCAGAACCTCCCGACCCCGCCGTTCCCCACGTGCGCTCCCCCGCGGGCGAGTCGAGGAGATCCTCTCTGTGCGCAGGAACGGCCTCTCCTGGCTTTCCCATCTGGACCGGACCACCCGGGAGGTGATCCGCTAAGAGAAGGAACGTCCCGGGGAGCTCCTGCACCCCGCTGGGGATCCGGCACTACACCACTCGCCCCTACCGACCCCAGACCAACGGCAAGGCAGAGCGCTTCATCCGCCCACTCCTGCAGGAGTGGGCCTACGCCGGGCTCTACCTCGGAAACCTTTGAGCGTCGCCGGGTTCTCCCGGAGTGGCCTCCGATGCTACAATCATGACCGATCTCACACCGCACTCGGAGGCCCCTCACCGATGCCGTTCCTTGTCAACAAGGTGTGCGGGCATTACAGCTAGGCCGGAATCACCGCCACACCAGACCAACACACGGCACGGAGGCACATTCCTAGACAACCCTGATGTTGGCAAAATGTTGGCATAACGGACCGCCAGGCAACGAAGAAGGCACTAATTCAGAAAAAGTAGACTCAGTGTGCAGGAGCTTAAAGTGACGGGGCGCGGAATCGAACCGCCGACACCATGATTTTCAGTCATATGTTCTACCGACTGAGCTACTCCGTCCAGGGTGATGCGCCGCGATGGTGTCGGAGCCGCGCCAAGACAGCATTTCGGCGGCGCTAAACGGCGCAGAAGCGACAGCTCGCGCAGCACGTCGAGCGGCACCGAATTGTGACCAAGCCCAAGGCCGCTTCCAAGGTGAGGCGCAGTAATCAAACACCGCCCCAAAAATCGAGGAATTTGCCGCCATGCCCGAGACAATGAAGATGGTGCCACCATCTACCCCACCGCCCCTTCCGGCACAGATACGCGCAACGATGAGCAACTCCTTACCCTGGTGTTCGTAAACATCCATGAACCTCCTCGTCATCCGAATACGATCCAATGTTGGATATGTTCCTATTATCCGCATAACGTTCCGTAGGACACCACACTGCAAGGCTCGCGTACAGGATTCAACCATCTATTCGGAGGGCGGGAAACTCCAACTTGCGCACTCCGAAGGCGCGGCGGCCTGGTGCGACCACCAGCAACCTAGACGGGGTTGGCTGGAGATCACTTTCTTTCGCGGCACGAGAGCCAACGAGGCACCCGGGCCATGTACTCCCGGTAATCCTCCCCGAACATTTGCTCTAGATTGGCTTCGTCCAATTGGGTTCTCCGCTCGTACCAAGGAAAGTTAAGCACGACCGCCGCGGCCGCAAAAGGTGACGAGGTAAACTTAGCAAGACCCACCAGATAGACAAGGTGACCCAGAAACATGGGGTTGCGGGTGACAGCGAAAGGTCCGGTGACGACCAGGCGATCGGGGGGCGTCCTGAGTCCCGGGCCTCCACCCCCGCGACTGCTTCTGTACCGGCCCACAAGGTAGTGCTGCGCAAATCCCCAGGCCATGAGCAGAAGCCAGATCGGCCGAACGGGCCGCCGGCTGATTACCTGCTCCACTCCAACAAGTGCAGGAATTACAAAGAAGGTACGGGTAAAGGTCGATCTCAGTGATAGTCGCATTTCTACTCCTGGGAGCTGGTGTCGATAGACAGGATGACGCAGTCCAGGCCGGACCCCGCAATGATATTCACCGTCGGTGGTATGCCGAAGCACATCGTGAGGGGGATCGGCTCCTCGTCGTCGCAGTAGTTGACCTCGATCTGCCTGATGTGGGGTCTCGGGACCGATTCGAACGTGCTTATGTTCCCCCAGCGAAAGTTCTTCCGATTGAAGTCGATGTGGCTGCCTCCATCGAAATACTCGCTCCCGATCACCGATTGTCCCGACCCGGTGGTCATCTCGGTCTCGAGCTCCGTGTGCCGGAGCGGCACCATCCACTTGCGCACACCCAGGTCGTCCGAGATCACGTGCTCCTGGCGGGGAGCCTCCTCCTGAATTATCTCCACCGGCTTCAACAGTTTATTGAAAGCCTGTGCAATCTTCTTGATCCGCTCGACGGTCTCTTCCACCATCCACATCCTCTCCTCTACACTCAACACCCGTGTCCGCATACAATGCAACCACTTTACCGCATTATATCCCCCCGTCCACTACAATAGTCTGTCCCCTAATAAAGTCACTGTCCGCCGAGGAAAAGCAGCTGTGTCTACCACATCCTCCGGATACTCCACTCGCTTTAGCGCCCCTCGTACGATAGGCTTGTTACGCTTCTCCAGAGCGCCCTACTCCTCCACATTTTCCGTTAACGTCCCACCAAGCGCAATACAATTCACGTTTATCCAGTATTGTACTGGTTCCCCCTATTGCCATCCACCCATCCACCAATGGGGATAGGCGCTGGAATTATTGCCAGGTTGCGCGTCCGGAAAGGGGGGGCCGGAATAGGAGGACCAAGGGCCGGTGTTTGTCAAGACAGTTGACGCGTCAACCTACGCAGCTTTGTTTAACTCCTGCATGTCGTTCTCCGGGTTCAGCCAGACCTGGTCCGGCAGCGCCCAGTTTCTAATCTCACCGGACCAACGATCCGGACGTCGCGCTTTCGCGGCTTCATAAACCTGCTTGCGGTGCTCGAGGATCACTTCGACCTCGCCACCATGGCACTGCTGGGGCGTCGTGAACTGCAAACCGCTGTGTTTGTGCTCGGTGTTGTACCAGCGGGTGAACGACAAGACCCACGCTCTGGCGTCTTCGCTGCTCTTGAAGCCGTTGACGGGATAGCCGGGCCGGTACTTGCACGTGCGAAACAGCGACTCCGCAAAGGCGTTGTCGTTGCCCACCCGCGGCCGGGAGTACGAGGGTGTTACGCCCAAGCGGTACAGCGTCTCCAGCAAGGTGGCCCCCTTCATGGGGCCGCCATTATCCGAATGCAGTATCAACGGCCGGGCGCTAATGCCTTCGGCCAGACAGGCCTGGTGAATGAGTTTGGCGGCCAGATCGCTGGCTTCCGTTTCATGCACTTCCCAGGCCACGATTTTGCGGCTGTACAGATCCAGAATCAGGTACAGGTAATAGAACAGGCCCCGGGCCGGGCCCGGCAACCAAGTAATGTCCCAGAGCACCACACCTGGTTCGGGCCGGTGGCGCAATGCGTACTCGGCGTCCGCCGTTGCGGGGCCGTGCTGCGACCCCGGTGGTGTTGCTGGTTGGCAGCCCGCAGGACCCGGTAAAAGCTCGATTCCGAGGCGAAATAACGGCCCTCATCGGCCAGCGCCGGGACGATCTGGCTGGGCGGCAGGCTCCGATGCGTCTCGCTGTTCGCCACCGCCAGGATCTCATCACGCTCGGCCGGACTCAACTTGTTGGCCGGGGCCGGCCGTTCCGCCTCCGGTCGCCGATCCGAGACGACGTCACCGTCCCGGGTCCAGCGCTGATAGGTCCGTACACTGATTCCTAACACGGCGCACGCCTTGTGGCGCCGTGCACCGGCGGTGACACCGCTTCGTCGACCAGCGCCACCGCCTGGCTCTGGACCGCCTCATCGGCGTTGGCCTGCAGACAGGCTTCACGCCAGGCCGCGATCTGTTCGGAATAAAGGCCCTTCTCCCGGCAATATTCACCCAGCTGGGCCTCGTTCATCGACGCGGTCTCCAACACCACCGCAAACTTGTCGGCAGACGACCACTGCTCCGAATTCTTACCATCTGCCGGCACGGCGAACCCCTCTAATCTGGCTCGCTTGCGCCAATTGTACAACGTCGCATCGGAGATCCCGGTCTCCTCGGCCAGCTTGGGAATCGAAGTGTTACGCGGCGGCATCATCTTCTCAATTACCGCAGCCTTTCGCTCTTCGGAATAACGTGGCATCACTCACTCTCTTCGCCCCCTCCTTTCGTTTACAATCACTCACAAGAGGCGACAACTATCCTGACAGAGGGGGAGGCTACGGCTGGGTGTTACCCCCAACATAGCTACTCCCGCTTCGAGAACTCTTGAAACGGAGAATCACTTCCTCTAATATGCCCGCCGATACCCATGGGGGTATCCAACACAGCTATACGGGTGGAGGGAGGAAGAGCGAGGATGGGAGACATCTCGAGGAGAGAATTCCTGAAGAGGAGCGCCGCCTCCGGCTTGACGGGAGGCGTAATCCTCAGTGGATTGGAAGGGTTGGCCGTAGCATCCACAGGCGAACCCGTAGGTTCGGTCATTGATCTGACCAGGTGTGACGGCTGCGCAGACCGGGAGGTGCCCGCCTGTGTTTCCGCCTGCCGAACGAAGAACAGGGGCCGGTTCCCCGAGCCTCAAGAGAACATTGGGGATTACTGGCCGAGGGACAAACACGAAGACTGGTCGGAAAAACGAGGACTGACTTCCCGCCTCACCCCGTACAACTGGACTTTCGTGCAACACGTGACGGTGGAACACGAGGGGCAGGAAATCGAGGTTTCCGTCCCCCGACGCTGCATGCATTGTGACAACCCTCCCTGCGCCAAAGTATGCCCCTTCTCTGCGCAAAAGAAGACCAGCGAGGGTCCGGTGCTGATAGATGAAGACCTCTGCTTCGGCGGAGCTAAGTGCCGCAGCGTATGTCCCTGGGGCATCCCCGCAAGACAATCAGGTGTTGGCCTATATCTCAAACTAATGCCCAAGCTGGCCGGTGGAGGGGTCATGTACAAGTGCGACCTCTGCTACGGACGCCTCCAGGATGGCAAGACTCCCGCATGCCTCGAAGCTTGTCCTAACGACGCCATACTCTTCGGAACCAAGCCAGAGATGCGCAATTACGCATACGCGCGGGCAAAAGAGACCGCCGGCTACATATACGGTGAGGAGGAGAATGGCGGGACCAGCACCTTCTATGTCTCCCCCGTCCCGTTCGAGTCGATAGACAGTGCGCTCAAGAAACAGAAACAGGCCCAAAAGAATCCGCAGGCTCCGGGATTTCCCACAATGCCCGTAGAAGCAGGCAACTACCTGAACACCCCAAACGGCATGGCGTGGGGCTTCGCAGTCGCTCCGGTCGCAGGCGTAGTGGCGGCAGGAGCAGTCGCATATCGCAGCTTCAAGGGAGAGGAGAGTGAGAAGTGATGGATAACGGAGTACCGAACACAGTGCCGGGGCCGGCTGTCGTCTCACCCCATCCAGAAGCGCAAGAAAACATAAGAACTCTGAAGAGGCATGGCTTCTCCACCCGGTTCGTGCACTGGGCTGTGGCGGTGAGTGCCATTATCCTGGTGCTTTCCGGCCTAGGCCAGCTGCCCCTCTTCCACCGTTACATGGTGGATGAGCTGCCCTACTTGGGGTGGACGTCCGACTTTAACGTTACCCTAGCCATACACTACTCCGCCGCCATGCTCCTGACCTTCGCCGCCATCTACCACGTCCTCGTGCACACCCTCCGCAGGGAGTTCACCATCGTTCCCCGCCGGGGCGATTTTAAGGAATCCTACCTCATCATCAAGGCCATGCTGGGATCGGGTGAGGAGCCGGACAGCCACAAGTATTTGGCTGAGCAACGACTGGCCTACGCCTTTATCGGAGCCAACCTGGCGCTTCTCTTGGCAACAGGCTATATAAAGGTACTCAAGAACCTGGCCGGTTCTGATCTACCGTACGAGATGTTGTGGACCAACACCCAACTACACAACCTGGCCACCGTCTTATTGATACTGGGCGTGGTGGGTCACCTGACGGCCTTCGCCTTCAAAGCCAATCGTCCTCTCCTCCCGTCCATATTCCACGGACAAGTAGACGCCGAATACGCACGGAACCGGCATTGTCTATGGTGTGAAGAGATTGAGGACCAGTGAGGTGGGAGGCCACCCCCAGTCCGGCGGCTTCTCAGCGCGGTGGCTTCCTTATGTATCATGTGCCCATGATGTCCCCCATGACGGGTGCACATCGTGACGGCCACGAAGGAGACGATCGGCTTGGGGCGCGACATCCACATTAAAGGAAACCTTCTCATCCCGGAGGATGAGATTACCTATGCTACCTCACGCAGCGGAGGACCGGGGGGCCAACACGCCGACAAAGCAGATACCAAGGTGACCCTGCGCTTCCCCGTAACAGAATCCACTACTTTGAGCACAGAGCAGAAGAGGCTGATCCTGGATAACCTCTCCAACCGCATCAACAAAGAAGGGGAGCTGCTTATCTCCTCTCAGAGGCACCGCTCCCAATCGGCCAACCGGGATACGGTCCGCAACCGCTTTGCAGACCTTCTGGAAGACGCCCTCACCCCGGACGAACCCCGACGCCGCACCAAAGTCCCCCGTTCCTCAAAGACCCGGCGCTTACGTAACAAGCGCAAACGCAGTCGCCGCAAGGAAGAACGCACTTGGGCTCCTTCTGAAGAGGATCTATTCTGAATCGCCGCCGGGACAGTCCGGACATGGCAGCCCGACGCTGCAGCCCGGCCGAACCCCCCGGAAGCTGAACTCAAGAGCAGAGCTCCGGCTCCGGCTCCGGCTCAAAATGGGATGGCACCCACTGGCCGACAACAAGGCCCACCAGCGCGACGGCCACAGTCATACCGGCCCCAACGTAGAAAGTGGCGTGAAGCCCGCCCCAGATGTAGACAAGGGCCATGACCGGAGGACCAAGCGTCTGACCCAGACGGATGATCATACTGGTGATGGACATGAAGGCGCCGCGATACTCCAGGGGTGCGAACCCGGCCACCGCCGTCTGGATGGTAGGGATGTTCGCCCCCTGCCCTACTCCGAAAATCATGATGGGGATGGCCATGGTCCAAAGGCTGGACGCCAACGGCATCCCTATCAACCCCACAGCGTAGATGAGGAAGCTCATCTTGATGATGGTCCCCACCGAGAAGCGGCGATTGATCCGCCCCATTTGCGACGATACCAGGGCAGTGGTCAACGACATCACGGACATCATGAGACCGATGACCTGCGACGGTGCGCCGAACTCCCGATCCAGCAGGAAAGTAAAGTAGGTGAGGTAGGTACCGAAGAGGATCATGAAAAGGACAATCCCTGCAGCAAAGAGCCCCAAGACCCGGATATCCTTGAAGTAGCCCACAGCACCCACCAGATAGTCACGGATGCCCTCAACATTCTCGGGCTCCGGATTGTCCAGTCCCAGCAGCACGATGAAGCCAACGGGAAGTGCTATCGAGGGCAGCAGGAAGCACCCGCCAATGCAAAGAGAAAGGGACTGGGGACAAGGATCTTCTTCCGGCCCCAGCGGTCCGCCAGCACACCCAGGAAAGGCGTGAGGAAGACACCGGGTAGGGTGAAGAAGGTGATCAGCAGCCCCACTTGCGTCTCCGAGATGGCGAACTCCCGGATGATCTTGGGGAAAGCAGGCGTAATGCTGGAGACGCTCATCACCACCATGAGCGTCACGGTGAAGATGACTCTGAGATTTCTGTTCCGCAGAAGGCCGCTATCAGGCACATGGACATATCTCTAACTCGAAGATGAGAAACGTCAAGAACACACAAGAGGACCGCGAATCGGTCGGGAGCAGTGTAGACTCACCTCCCGACGACCTCGCAATTATACACAATCGGAAGGAGCTCATCCCGGACCGGCAAGACCTATCTCCACGGCCCGCCCCCCGTCAGCCAGGCAACTCCGCGACGAGGAGCTCACACCCGAGATCATCCGCGTCTACGAGGAGAATCAATCCGTCTACGGCCCCCGCAAGGTATGGCGGGAACTCGGGCGACAGGGG
>Ga0209176_10000294_pt1 | contig 10698 bp, 10 predicted proteins | sample NGEPer11B_FD_184511 | JGI IMG/M metagenome (GOLD analysis project Ga0209176, IMG submission 184511) | Arctic peat soil microbial communities from the Barrow Environmental Observatory site, Barrow, Alaska, USA - NGEE Permafrost305-11B... | ecosystem: Environmental > Terrestrial > Soil > Wetlands...
GCCCCTTCTTCTCCATCCACTGCTCGTTGAGCACCGCGATCGTGTCGGGGTTGACCAGTCGCAGACACAGTTCGGTGGCGGGGTGGAGGCGCATCCGGCGCATCACGAAGCGGCACAGTTGAGTGAGGCCGACGATGTCAACGTCGACCTCTGACTCATTGAGAACGTCTACGTTCACTGGATCTATTGCCCTCTTCGTATTCGTCGTATGCGGCCACGATGCGGCCGACCAACTTGTGGCGCACCACGTCCTGATTGGTGAGCATGCTGAAATGCACTCCAGACACGTCGTCAAGAATGTCACGGACGACGCGCAATCCACTCTTCTGCCCCGACGGCAGATCGATCTGGGTCACGTCGCCGGTCACCACCATCTTCGAGCCGAAACCGAGGCGGGTCACGAACATCTTCATCTGTTCCTGCGTGGTGTTCTGCGCCTCGTCCAAGATGATGAAAGCGTCGTTGAGGGTGCGGCCACGCATGTAGGCGAGCGGGGCGACCTCGATCGTTCCCGCGGCGAGCAGTTTCGGGATCGTCTCCGGATCGAGCATTTCGTGCAGGGCGTCATACAGCGGACGAAGGTACGGGTCGATCTTGTCGCTCAACGTGCCGGGCAAATAGCCGAGCCGCTCCCCCGCCTCGACGGCGGGCCGCGTCAGGATGATGCGGTTGACTTCCTTCGCATGCAACGCCTGCACAGCTTTCGCCATGGCGAGGTAGGTCTTGCCGGTTCCGGCCGGGCCGATGCCAAACACGACCGTATGGTGGTCGATCGCATCGACATATCGTTTCTGGTTCACCGTCTTCGGCCTGATCGTGCGGCCACGGTTGGACAGAATGTTGAGGCTCAGTACCTCGGCAGGGCGAACTTGTGTTTCGGCGCGCAGCATCCCGACGCAACTCTCGACGATCTCCCGGGTCAGACCCTGACCCGTCGCGACGATCGCGACAAGTTCGTCCAGCAGACGCTCGATCAGCGCGCCTTCGCCGGGGGAACCGGTGACCGTCAACACGTTGCCACGCGCATGGATGTGCGCTTCGAATTCGTCCTCGACCAGGCGCAGAAATTCGTCCGCAGGCCCGAACAGTGCGACGGTCGGGATGCTCGCCGGGATGGAAAACGTATGCGGAGCAGCGTTATCAATTGTCATAGGTTCCTCCATCGTAGAACGGTTGGGGGAACAAATCAGCCCGGCGGCCAGGAGAAATCACGCCCGGCCAGAACATGGGCGTGACAGTGGAACACCACCTGTCCTGCTTCTGCTCCGGTGTTGAAGACGAGCCGGTATGCATTGGCGAAGCCCTCGGCCTCGGCTACCGCACGTGCGTCATCGAGGAGCGCCGACGCCACCTCGGGCGCTGCGGCGGCAAGGTCACCGATGTTGTCGTGATGGATGCGCGGAATGACCAGCACATGGGTTGGCGCCTGCGGGTTGATGTCCCGGAAAGCCACGGTGTGCTCATTATCGGCAACCACGTCTACTGGGACTTCTCGTGCGATGATCTGGCAAAACAGGCAACTCATTTGAACGCACCCTTGAATCGACCGAACACACCTTTGTGACCCGAACCGAACTGCCCGTCGGGCTGCTCCTCGTTGCGTGATTTTGCGAACTGCTGCAGAAGTTCACGCTGTTCGTCGTCGAGACGAGTCGGGGTTTCCACGATGACATCGACCAGCAGGTCGCCGCGCCCAGTCCCCCTCAGCCGCGGAACGCCACGACCGCGGACCGTGATCCGGTCACCGGACTGAGCGCCGGGATCGATTTCCAACCCCATGGTGCGCTCGATGTCGGAATCATGGTCGTCAACATCGACCAGATCGGCTTCGAGGGTTGGCAAATCCAGGTGCGTGCCCAACGCTGCGGCCGTCATCGGGAGTGTCACATTGCACATCAGGTGGTCGCCATTGCGCGTGAACAACGGATGCCGCGCAACGTTGATCTCCACATAGAGATCGCCGGCCGGGCCGCCGCCAGGACCGACTTCGCCTTCACCTGCCAGCTGGACACGTGTGCCGTGGTCGACGCCCGCGGGAATCTGCACGTTGATCGTGCGGCGCGAACGCACCCGGCCTTCGCCCGCGCATTCAGGGCACGGGTTGGGGATGACGGTGCCGTGCCCATAACAGGTCGGGCAGGGGCGGGATGTACGGATGTCGCCGAGGAGGGAGCGTTGCACGTGCTGCACGTCGCCATGCCCGTGACACGTGCTGCATGTCGTCGGGGTCGAGCCTTCAGCCGCGCCGCTTCCCGCGCAGGACGTACAGGTGACGGCCGTGTCCACCTTCAGCTCGCGCGCAACTCCGAACGCGGCCTCGGCAAGATCGACTTTGATACGCAGGAGCGCGTCCTGGCCTCGACGCATCCTCGACTTGGGGCCACGCTGGGCGCCGCCGCCGAAGAAGGCGTCCATGATGTCGTCGAACGAGAACCCCTGGCCGAAGCCGCCATTGGCTCCACCGCCGCGACCGCCGCCGCCGCCCAAGGGATTGCCGCCACGATCATAGACGGCACGCTTCTGCGGATCCGACAACACTTCGTAGGCCGTGGTGATGTGCTTGAACTGTTCCGCAGCGTCCTCCCCGGAGTTGACGTCGGGGTGGAGTGTGCGCGCCAACTTGCGGTACGCCCTCTTGAGCTCCTCGGGAGTCGTTTCGCGGCTCACGCCGAGGATGTCGTAGTAATCGGGTGACATGTATTCCTTTGCTCTGTTCAACTGTCGGCCAACGTACGGCCGACGTAGCGGGCGACGGCGCTGACAGCGGCCATCGTCCCTGGATAATCCATCCGCACGGGGCCGACGGTGCCGAGTGTTGCCAGCGCCATGTCGTCCTGCCCATACGTGGTCGAAACGACCGAGGCGCCGACCAACTCCTGGTAGCCGGTCTCACTGCCAATACGCACCCTCAGGAGCCTGGCCGACGTCGCTTCGCCCAGCAGTTTCAGCAACACGACTTGCTCCTCGAGCGCTTCGAGGACGGGGAGGATCGCGGTGTCGAAATCCGCGCCGAAGCGCGCGAGGTTTGCGGTGCCGCCGACGGCAATACGTTCATCGGACCTCTCGTTCGAAAACGTCTGCGCCAACGTCGTGACGATCGACGTCACGATCGGCCGGTCACCGGGGGTGAAAGATTCGATGAGATCAGCGAGCCGCAGCGACGCTTCGGGCAACCGCTCGCCGAGGGTCGCCTTGGCGATGCGGCTGCGGACGTCGGAGATCAATTGTTCGGTGGGAGTCTCCACCAGTTCGACGATGCGCTGCTCGACCCGACCGCTGCTCGTGATGACGACCAGCAGGATGCGGGCAGATTCCAGCGGTACGAGTTCGATGTGGCGGACCGTCGACCGTGTCAAAGACGGGTATTGGACGATGGCGACCTGATTGGTCAGTTGCGCGAGAACTTTCACGCTCCGCTGTACGACGTCTTCGACGTCAACGGCCCCGGTCAGGAATGTCTCGATGGCACGACGTTCGGGCGGGGTCAGCGTCTTGACCGCCGCGAGCCGGTCGACGAACAATCGGTAGCCCTTGTCGGTCGGAATCCGGCCCGCGCTCGTATGCGGCTGGGCGATGAATCCCTCGTCCTCGAGAGCGGCCATGTCATTGCGCACGGTCGCAGGCGATACGCCGAGATTGTGACGCTCGACGAGCGCACGCGATCCGACGGGTTCCTGGGTCGCGACATAGTCTTCGACAATGGCGCGCAACACTGCAAGCTTGCGTTCATCGAACATGCGGACCCCCTAACTGGCACTCGCGGGTTACAAGTGCCAGTCTAGCGAGGTGACACACATACACGTCGACGACGGGACCATCAGGGTCATCGGCGACCGCCAACAGCTGATTTATACGCCGCAGCTGCTGTCCGTGGCCGATCTCGCCGGCAACATCGAGTTGACGGTCGCGCACGAGTCACGGCAGGCGGACCTCACGATCGCGTCCGTATGGGCAACCGACCTCGGCGACTGCTACGTCGAAGCCATGTATCCGGGCGACGGCCCCGACGGCGGCGAACTGGTCGTGGTCGTGCCGGCAGAAAATGCCGTCATCGTTGGCGACCTGGCCTCGGACGGCACGGCATCCAACGCGTGGGCCGCCGCCCTTGACCTCGTGCTGGGGCTCACCAATACCAAGACAATCGTCTACACCACGCAAGGTCAGTTGCCGCGTGAAGACCTTGACGACGCGCACCAAAAGATGCTGCGGAAACTCCTTGGATAGATACAACAAAGACGTGCTCGCCGGCGACTGGCGCAAACCACCGCGCGGCCGTGCCGAGCAGCAGCCGGCGACGCTCGACCTGGTCGTCGAAGACGCCACGACGGACTTCTGCGGCGCGATCGTGCGCGTCGACCGGGATCTCCATACCGTCGAACTCGAGGACCGGCACGGCAAACGACGCACCTTCCCTCTGGGGCCCGGATTTCTACTCGATGGCAAACCCGTCGTCCTCAACGCGCCGTCACGCAAAGCCCCGAAGACGCCCGCGCGGACCGCATCAGGTTCGGTTGCGATGCCGAATGCCCGCGCCAGAACGGCGCTACCGAGCCGGATCTATGTCGAAGGTCGACACGATGCCGAACTTGTCGAAAAGGTGTGGGGCGATGATCTTCGCGTGGAAGGCATCGCGGTCGAATACCTCGGCGGCATCGACGACCTCGTGGGGATCGTGAAGGATTTCGGGCCCGAAACCGGGCGGAAGCTCGGCGTCCTGGTCGACCATCTCGTGCCCGGCTCGAAGGAGTCCCGCATTGCGGCACAGGTGAACGGCGATCACGTGCTCGTCGTCGGTCATCCCTACGTCGATATCTGGCAGTCGGTGAAACCGTCGCGGATCGGGATCGAGCAGTGGCCGGTGGTCGACAGATCCGTCGAGTGGAAACACGGCATCTGCGAAGCGCTGGGCTGGCCGCATAAAGATCAGGGGGACATTGCCCGCGCCTGGCAACGCATACTCGGCACCGTCCACACGTATGCCGATCTCGAACCCGTATTGCTCGGCCGCGTCGAGCAGCTGATCGACTTTGTTACCGCCTAATCAGGCAAGAGTGCGCGGACCACGGCGTCGGCGAGAAGCCGACCCTCACGGGTCAGGACGAGCGGGTCGGTGTCGGTCACCAGCCCGCGCCCTACGAGTTCAGGAATCGCTGTCCGCCCAGCCGCGTCCAGGACCTCGAGATCAAGGCCCGTACGCAGCCGGGATTCCAGCAATACACGCTCGGTGCGTGTGGTTTCCGCATCCAACAGTTCCGAGTCGTGCATCGGCGATTCACCGGCGGTGAGTCTCCCGGCGTAGGCGCTGGGGTGTTTGACGTTCCACCAGCGGGTCCCACCCACATGTGAGTGCGCACCCGGTCCGAACCCCCACCAGTTCGCGCTCTGCCAATACAGCACGTTGTGCCGGCATTGCGACGACTCGTCGCGCGCCCAGTTCGACAATTCGTACCAACCGAAGCCGGCGGCAGCCAGCATGTCATCGGCCAGCAGGTATTTGTCGGCCATTTCATCGTCATCGGTCATGGCGATCTCGCCACGGCGCACTTGTCGGGCGAGGGCGGTCCCCTCTTCGACGATCAGCGCATAGGCGCTCACATGATCGGGTTCAAGCACGATGGCATGGTCGATCGAACGTCGCCAGTCGTCCATGGACTCTCCGGGCGTGCCGTAGATGAGGTCGACGCTGACCTGACCGAATCCGGCATCGCGGGCCCAACGAACCACATCAGGCACCCGCTCAGGGTCGTGCGTCCGATCAAGTGTCGCCAACACGTGCGGGATTGCGGATTGGACGCCGAAGGAAATGCGATTGATGCCTCCTGCGCGAAGCGTCACCAGTGTCTCGGGCGTGACGCTGTCCGGATTGGCTTCGGTCGTGATTTCAATGCCCGGCGCAAATCCGAACGCTTGCCCGAGGCCGTCGACGATGCGCACCAGGTCGGCGGCGGGCAGTTGGGTCGGCGTGCCGCCACCCAAGAAGATGGTTTCGACCGGCGGGTTGTCCGGCAACGTCCGTCTCGCCAGCGCTATTTCGGCGAGCACCGTGTCGGCATACGAATCTCGGGTGACACCCGAACCGAGTTCCTCGGCCGTATAGGTGTTGAAATCGCAATAGCCGCACCGCACCGCACAAAACGGAACATGCACGTAAATACCGAAGGGTCGCTCGCGCATAGTGGCGAGCGACCCTTCGGCGATTATCAGTTTTGGCGCTGAGCGCCCGAACTGATTAGGCGTAGAAGCCGTCAAGGAGTTCCTTGTTGTTGTCTTCGACGACGCGGCGCTTGACCTTCATGCTCGGCGTGAGTTCACCGGACTCGATCGTGAGGTCGCGGTCGAGGATCTTGAACTTCTTGATGGTCTCCCAGGGGTTCAGCTTCGCGTTGAGCTCAGCGACATTGGTCTGGATGACCTTCTCCATTTTCGCCGACCTGACCACTTCGGTGTAGGACTTGCCTGCCATGTCGTGGCCGGCTGCCCACTCGGCCACCGCATCGGGGTCCAGTGTGATCAACGCCGAACAGAAGTTGCGATCGGCACCATGCACGACCATCTGGCTGGCCAGCGAACAGACACCCTTGAAGATGCCTTCGACGTGCGAGGGCGCCACGTATTTGCCGCCCGACGTCTTGAACAGGTCCTTCTTGCGGTCGGTGATGCGCAGGAAACCGTCGGCGTCGATCTCGCCGATGTCACCGGTCGCGAGCCAGCCATCGGCATCCTTGGACGAAGCGCTCTCCTCATCCAGGTTGTGATAGCCCTCCATGACATGCGGGCCCCTGATGAGGACCTCGCCGTCTGCAGCGATCTTCACTTCGCTGGTTGGGAATGCCAGGCCGACGGAGCCGAGTTTGAAGTTGTCGGGCTGGTTGACGAAGGCCCCGGCCGATGTCTCGGTCAGTCCATAACCTTCGAGGATGAGCACCCCGGCGGCATGGAACCATTCGGCGATATCGGTTGACAGTGCGGCAGCACCCGAGATGAAGAAGCGGACCCGCCCGCCAAATCGGTCGCGTACCTTCGAGAACACCAGTTTGTCGGCAATCTTGAATTTGACGTCGAGCGCCTTTGGCACCGGCTTGCCGGCACGGACCAGGCGCGAACGCTCAAGGCCGACCTTTTCGGCCCATTTGAAGATCTTGAGCTTGACTCCGCCTTCGGCTTCAGTCATGCCGACGATGCGGCCGTAGGCCTTTTCGAAGATGCGCGGCGCGGCGCCCATAAAGGTGGGCTTCACGATGGCCAGGTTTTCGACGATTTTGGGGACGCGTCCGTCGATCGCGGTCGCGAAGCCAATCTGCAGCTGGGTGGTGAGCAGCACCTTGCCGAAGGAGTGAGCCATCGGCAGCCAAAGGAACTGCAGGTCGTCCTCGGAGAGGAAGCCGCCGGCAGCGACCGAGGCGCCCTCATAGGTCCAGGCGTCGTGCAACAGACGGACGCCCTTCGGGCGGCCCGTGGTGCCCGATGTGTAGATCAGCGTCGCGAGGTGTTGCGGCGTCGTGGCGGCAACCCGGTCTTCGACGACGGTCGGGTGTTCGGCGAGGTAGGCCTTGCCGAGCTCCTCCAGTTCGCTGAAACCCATGACCCAGTCGCCGTCGGCCGTGCCATCGAAGACAACGACCTTGGATACGGACGGCAGTTCGGAATGCCTCGCTCGAAGTTTGGCGACCTGGTCGTCATCCTCGGCAAACACGATCCTGCTATCGGAATCGGCCAAGATGTAGGCAACCTCCTCGCCCATCGTCGTTGGATAGACCGTCGTCGTTGCTGCGCCGGCGGCATTGATCGCGAGATCGGCGAGGATCCATTCGATGCGGGTCCCCGAAGCGATGGCGACTCGCTCCTCGGGCTGGATGCCGAGCGACACCAGTCCGGCGGCGATATTCGTGACCCTCTCGCCGGTCTGCGCCCAAGTCAACGACTGCCATACCTCGTTCTTATCGGGGTAGCGGTATGCCTCGCGATTGGGCGAACCCGTAACGCGGGCGAAGAACATTTCAGCCACGTTGCGTGCGCGGTTTTCAACAACAGCAATCTGTTCGGCCGTCGGCGTCGTCGTCATAAGTCCCTCATCGGTTCGTAGTGTTGAGGCTCACGGTAGCCCACCCGCACTACAACATCTACTGTTTGGTAACTTTTCGCGCGGACGCACTGATACGGGCCTCCTCGAGCAGCCCTGGCAACAAGTGACGTTCGGTGGTCATGGCCCGGAACAGATAGCCGATCGTGAGATCGTGCGACCGCTCCTCTACAACCGTGACCCCGTCACCGGCTTCGACCTCACCCTCGGCGATGACGCGAAAATAGGCACCGGGGCGGCCGCGTTCGGTGAAACGCCGGACCCAATGCGGCTGGTCGACGAATCCCTGGAACACCGAGCATGGGATCCGCACGCAGGACGCCTCGAGGACCGCCGTACCGATGCGCCATCGCTCCCCGACCCGCACTGCGTTCAGGTCGACGCCCCGAGTCGTGAGGTTCTCACCGAAGTCACCCGGGACAAACTCCCGTCCCGTCGCGACCGACCACTCGTCAAGGTCCTCTGCCGCAAACGCGTAGACCGCCTTGTCGATGCCACCGAGTTTCAGCGAACCCCACGGCACCTCGGTCACTGAGCCGACGTTGACCGATTCGACGATCACTTCTTGGTCGCTTTATCGCCCGTTTCGCCGGTGGAGAGTGCCGCTATGAAGGCCTCCTGAGGCACTTCGACACGACCGACCATCTTCATCCGCTTCTTGCCCTCCTTCTGCTTTTCAAGGAGTTTGCGCTTCCGCGAGATGTCGCCGCCGTAACACTTGGCGAGCACATCCTTGCGGATTGCGCGGATGTTTTCGCGGGCGATGACACGGGCGCCGATCGCGGCCTGGATCGGCACTTCGAACTGCTGCCTCGGGATGAGTTCTTTGAGTTTGCCGGCGAGCGCGACGCCATAGGTGTACGACGAGTCCCGGTGCACGATCGTGCTGAATGCGTCGACGATCTCGCCCTGCAGCATGATGTCCACCTTGACCAAGTCGGCCTCCTGCTCGCCGGTCGGTTCGTAGTCGAGCGAGGCATAGCCTTTGGTGCGGCTCTTGAGCGCGTCGAAGAAGTCGAACATGATTTCGCCCATGGGCAACGTGTAGCGGATTTCCACCCGGTCCTCGGACAGGTAGTCCATGCCTTGCAGCGCACCACGGCGTGACTGGCACAACTCCATGATGGCGCCAATGTATTCGGCCGGGCTGAGGACGGTGGCGCGTACGACGGGTTCGAAGACGCGGGCGATCTTGCCTCCGGGGTATTCGCTGGGATTCGTGACTGTGTGTTCGGTGCCGTCTTCCATCTCGACGCGGTAGACGACGTTGGGGGCGGTCGAAATCAGGTCGAGATTGAATTCGCGTTCCAGCCGTTCGCGCACAATTTCGAGGTGCAGGAGTCCCAGGAAGCCGATGCGGAAGCCGAAGCCGAGTGCGCCCGAAGACTCCGGTTCGTATTGCAGCGCGGCGTCGTTGAGTTGGAGCTTTTCGAGCGCGTCGCGCAAGGTTGAGAAGTCGTCGCCGTCCATCGGGTAGAGGCCGGCGAAGACCATCGGGTTGGGGTGCCGGTAACCGCCGAGTGGCACCGTGGCGCCGTGAATTGCGGAGGTCACCGTGTCGCCAACGCGCGACTGGCGTACTTCCTTCACGCCGGTGATGAGGTAGCCCACTTCCCCGACGCCAATTTCTTTCGCCTTGACAGGGTCGGGCGAGATGACGCCGACCTCAAGCATTTCGTGGACCGCGCCGGTCGACATCATCTTGATCCGGTCGCGGTGCGTGAGTTTGCCGTCCTTCACCCGCACATATGTCACGACACCGCGGTAGGTGTCGTAGACCGAATCGAAGATCAATGCACGCGGCGGCGCATCCGGGTCGCCCTGCGGCGGCGGCACCTGATCGACGATCAGATTCAGAAGCGCCTCGACTCCTTGGCCAGTTTTGGCCGAAACCCGGCGTACGTCGTCGGGGTCGCCGCCGATGATGTGTGCGATCTCGGCCGCATACTTGTCCGGTTGGGCGCCGGGCAGGTCGATCTTGTTGAGCACCGGGATGATTTCCAGGTCTGCGTCCAGCGCGAGATATAGGTTCGCGAGCGTTTGCGCCTCGATGCCTTGCGCCGCGTCGACGAGGAGAACCGCGCCTTCGCAGGCCTCCAGGCTTCGGCTGACCTCATACGTGAAGTCCACGTGGCCGGGAGTGTCGATCATATTGAGGACGTATGTCCGCCCGGCGTCGTCGCCACTGGACTTCGTGAACGGCATTCTCACGGCCTGGCTCTTAATAGTGATGCCACGCTCTCGTTCGATGTCCATACGGTCGAGGTATTGCGCACGCATCGCCCGACCGTCGACGACTCCGGTGTGCTGAAGCATGCGGTCAGCGAGGGTGGACTTGCCGTGATCTATGTGCGCAATGATGCAGAAGTTACGGATGATGGCGGGAGCTGTTGCCCCTGGTTGGGGTGATGCGGAGGGGCTCGTCGTCATGGTCTGCCTATTGTCCCACGAACAAACTCGTCGATACCGCACAGGTTTCGCCGCCCCGTAACGCGCGTGTTTGCAAATTATCGATGCACCCGGTAGAACCGAGAAATGAGCGAGACGCCGATCCGGGTATTCCTTCTCGACGACCACGAAGTCGTCCGCCGTGGCCTCCACGAGCTCCTGGAGAGCGA
>Ga0209176_10000295_pt1 | contig 10694 bp, 8 predicted proteins | sample NGEPer11B_FD_184511 | JGI IMG/M metagenome (GOLD analysis project Ga0209176, IMG submission 184511) | Arctic peat soil microbial communities from the Barrow Environmental Observatory site, Barrow, Alaska, USA - NGEE Permafrost305-11B... | ecosystem: Environmental > Terrestrial > Soil > Wetlands...
ATATCGAGGCGCTGGGTGCCGACATGGTGACCTTGTCGGCCCACAAGATCGGCGGACCGAAAGGGATCGGCGCACTCGTCCTTGCTGAGGGCGTGGGCGTCGAAGCCCTGATCAAGGGTGGCGGCCAAGAGCGCCGCCGCCGTGCCGGCACCGAGAACGTCTCAGGCATTGTCGGTTTTGGTGTTGCGGCGGAACTCGCCGCTGCCGAGCTTGCGCACATGGACCGGATCGCCAAGCTCCGGGATGCATTGGAAGAGGGCGTGCGCAAGATCGCCCCCGATGCGGTGGTCCTGTCCGCTTCCGTGCCGAGGCTCCCCAACACCGCCTGCCTCGCCGTTCCGGGGGTGAAAGCCGAGACGCTGGTGATCGGGCTCGATCTGGCTGGTATCGCGGTGAGCGCAGGCAGCGCCTGCTCGTCCGGTAAGGTCGAGGCGTCCCACGTGCTCGCCGCCATGGGCATGGCGCCGGAGATCGCCCACGGCGCGGTCCGGGTAAGCCTTGGATTTGGCAGTGAGAATACCGATATTCAAAGATATCTAGGCGCCTTTGGCGACCTGGTGAAGCGTCTCAAGAGAGATGCGAAAGAAGCGGCCTAAATGGCTGCGAAACAATAGAAATTTGGGAAAGTAGTCATGCCAGCAGTGCAAGAGACCGTCGAACGCGTCAAGCAGATCGAGGTCGATAAGTACAAATACGGCTTCTTCACCGACATTGAATCGGTCAGGGCCCCGAAAGGCCTGAACGAGGACATCGTTCGGTTCATCTCGGCCAAGAAGGACGAGCCTGAGTGGCTGCGCGACTGGCGGCTGGAGGCCTATCGCCGCTGGCGGACCATGCAGGAGCCGGCTTGGGCCAACGTCCACTATCCGAAGATCGACTTCGAGGACCTCTACTACTACGCCGCGCCGAAGAGCACCGAAGGGCCGAAGAGCCTCGCGGACGTCGATCCCGAGCTGCTCAAGACCTACGAGAAGCTCGGCATCCCGCTCAAAGAGCAGGAAGTGCTGGCCGGCGTGCAGGGCGCGCCCAGGGTCGCGGTCGATGCCGTGTTCGATAGCGTGTCGGTGGTCACCACCTTCAAGGAAGAGCTCGCCAAGGCCGGCGTGATCTTTTGCTCCATCTCGGAGGCCGTGAAGAACCATCCCGAGCTCGTGAAGAAATATCTCGGCTCCGTGGTGCCGGCGACCGACAATTTCTACGCCACGCTCAACTCCGCGGTGTTCTCCGACGGCTCGTTCGTCTACGTGCCCGAAGGTGTGCGCTGCCCCATGGAGCTCTCCACCTATTTCCGCATCAATGCCGAGAACACGGGCCAATTCGAGCGCACGCTCATCATCGCCGACAAGGGCTCCTATGTGAGCTATCTCGAAGGCTGCACCGCGCCCATGCGCGACGAGAACCAGCTGCATGCCGCCGTGGTCGAGTTGATCGCGCACGACGACGCCGAGATCAAATACTCGACGGTGCAGAACTGGTATCCGGGCGACGCGAAAGGCAAGGGCGGCGTCTACAACTTCGTCACCAAGCGCGGCGATTGCCGTGGAGACCGCTCCAAGATCTCCTGGACGCAAGTCGAGACCGGCTCCGCCATCACCTGGAAGTACCCGTCCTGCATCCTGCGCGGCGACGACTCACGCGGCGAGTTCTACTCGATCGCCATTTCCAATGGCTATCAGCAGGTCGATAGCGGCACCAAGATGATCCATCTGGGCAAGAACACGTCGAGCCACATCATCTCCAAGGGCATCGCCGCGGGGCATTCCAACAACACCTATCGCGGGCTTGTCTCGGCGCATCGCAAGGCCTCGAACGCGCGGAACTTCACCTGCTGCGATTCGTTGCTCATCGGAAATAAATGCGGGGCCCACACCGTGCCCTATATCGAGGCGAAGAACGCAAGCGCGACCTTCGAGCACGAGGCGACCACCTCGAAGATTTCCGACGACCAGCTGTTCTATTGCTTGAGCCGCGGGTTGTCTGAGGAAGAAGCCGTGGCGCTGATCGTCAACGGCTTTGTGCGCGACGTGCTTCAGCAGCTGCCCATGGAGTTCATGGCCGAGACCCAGAAGCTCATCTCGATCAGCCTCGAAGGCTCGGTCGGCTAACGGCGCGAAGAGAATCAATACCAAAGAGTTGGAAAGACGGATTCATGCTTGAGATCAAAAACCTCCACGCCAATGTCGGCGGCCGCGAGATCCTGAAAGGCCTCGACCTGACCCTGCCTGCGGGCGAGGTGCACGCCATCATGGGCCCGAACGGCTCCGGCAAATCGACGCTCGCTTATGTCCTGGCCGGCAAGGAGGACTATGAGGTCACCGAGGGCTCCATCACCTTCAGGGGCAAAGATCTGCTCGATATGGACCCGTCCGAACGCGCCATCGCCGGCGTGTTCCTCGCCTTCCAGTATCCGATGGAGATTCCCGGTGTCGCCACCATGACCTTCCTGCGCAGCGCCGTGAACGCGGTCCGCAAAGCCCGCGGCGAAGAGGAACTGTCCACGCCGGACTTCCTGCGCGTGGTGAAGGAGAAGGCGAAGGAGCTCAAGATCGACGTCGAGATGCTGCGCCGTCCGCTCAATGTCGGGTTCTCCGGCGGCGAGAAGAAGCGCAACGAGATCCTGCAAATGGCGCTGCTCGAGCCTGGGCTTTGCGTGCTCGACGAGACCGATTCCGGCCTCGACATCGATGCGCTGCGCATCGTCGCCGACGGCGTGAATGGGCTGCGCTCGAAGGAGCGCGCCATGCTCGTCATCACCCATTATCAACGCCTGCTCGACTACATCGTGCCGGACAAGGTGCATGTGATGTCGGCCGGGCGGATCGCGCGCTCTGGCGGGCCCGAGCTTGCGATCGAGCTTGAGAAATCCGGCTACGCCGAGTTCGGCGGCGAAGCCACGGCCGCGTGAGGGGAGAAGCTATGGACTTGTCCGTCCAACAGTTCCGCAGCAAGGCCGAGCAGGACCTGCTCGATCTTTACACCAAGGCCGCCAAGGCGCTGCCGGGCGCGGGCAATCCCTTTGTCGCGAGCTTGCGCGACAAGGCCATCAAGACCTATGGCAGCCTCGGTCTGCCTCATCGCCGCATCGAGGCCTGGAAATACACCGATTTGCGCGCGCGTCTCGAAGAGGTGCCCCCGCTGATCGCAGCCCTTGGCGCGACCGCGGGCGAGGCGGAGCTTGAGAAGGCGCTCGGCAAGCCGATCGCCGCCTTCCCGGCCTACCGGCTCGTGCTCGTCGAAGGCGAGTTGCGCGTCGATCTGTCGGACATGGCCGGCCTGCGGGATGCCGGCGTCGAAGTCGGCTCTCTGTCGCACCTGCTGGAGATGCCGCCTGAGTGGCTGAAAGCGACCCTCGGCCACGTCAATCCGCGCGAGGACGACGCCATACTGGCGCTCAATACTGCGTTGATGACGGGCGGTGTCGCGTTGCGGCTTCCCGAAGGGCTGACGCTCGATAAGCCTATTCACATCGTCCATCTCGACGGCACCGGCGCGCCCGCCCTGGTGGTCACGCGCAACGTGATCCTGGCCGAGAATGGCGCCTCCGCCATGGTGCTTGAGAGTTTCGGCAGCCTCGGACTGAAAGGTCTCCTGCGCAACGCCGTCACCGAGGTGAAGATCGGCGACAAGGGCGCGATTCATCACATCAAGGTGCAGCGCGAAACCGTTGAAACGACTCACCTCAATGTGTGGTCGGCCAATATCGGCGCTGACGCCCGCTATGACGCCTTTCAGCTCTCGACCGGCGCGAGCCTGGCCCGTAACCAGCTCTATGTGCGCTTCGACGGGGAGGGCTCGGCCACCGACGTTTCCGGCGCCACGCTGGGCCGCGGCAAGCAGCATTGCGATACGACGCTGATCGTCGAACATCGCGTGCCGCGTTGCGTGAGCCGCGAGCTGTTCAAGCTGGTCTTGGATGACGATGCCCGCGGCATCTTCCAGGGCAAAGTCGTCGTCTCGCCCGACGCGCAGAAGACCGACGGCAAGCAGATGGCCCAGGCGCTGCTCCTGTCCGAGACGGCCGAGTTCGATTCAAAGCCGGAGCTCGAGATTTTCGCCGACGACGTGGTCTGCGGCCATGGCGCGACCTCGGGTCAGATGGACGAGGATTTGCTGTTCTATCTGGAGTCGCGCGGTCTCCCGGAGCCGGAAGCGCGCGCGCTGCTCATCCAGGCTTTTGTCGGCGAAGCTTTCCAGGTCGTCGACAACGAGGACCTGCAAGATGCCTTCGCCGCGGCGTCCGCCGACTGGCTCGGCGTGCGAACGGAGTAGAGGTAAGGCCGATGACCATCATCACACCATCGGCCAAGGATATCCGCGCGATGGATGCGCCCTTCGATGTCGAAGCCGTCCGCGCCGACTTTCCCATTTTGTCTGAGACGGTCCATGGCAAGCCACTGACATACTTGGATAATGGCGCCTCGGCCCAGAAGCCGCGACAGGTCATCGACGCGGTCTCGAACGCCTACGCCCACGAATACGCCAACGTCCATCGCGGGCTCCATCATCTGTCGAATCTCGCCACCGCGAATTTCGAGGCGGCGCGCGAGAAGGTGAGGGCGTTCCTCAATGCGCGTGCCGACGAGGAGATCATCTTTACCCGCAACGCCACCGAGGCGATCAACCTCGTGGCCTCGTCGTTTGGGCGGCCGCGCATCGGTGCGGGCGATGAGATCCTGCTCACGATCATGGAGCACCATTCCAATATCGTGCCGTGGCATTTCATTCGCGAGCGGCAAGGCGCGGTCCTGAAATGGGCGCCGGTGTCGGAGGAGGGCGAGTTCCTGCTCGATGAGTTCGAAAAGCTGATCACGTCGCGCACCAAGATGATCGCCGTCACCCAGATGTCGAACGTGCTGGGCACCATCGTGCCGGTGAAAGAGATCGTCCGCATCGCCCATGCCCACGGTATCCCGGTGCTGGTGGACGGGGCCCAAGGCGCGGTGCATATGCCCGTCGACGTGCAGGATCTCGATTGCGACTTCTACACCTTCACCGGGCACAAGCTCTACGGCCCGACCGGCATTGGCGTGCTCTACGGCAAGAAAGAGCTCCTGGAAGAAATGCCGCCATATCAGGGCGGTGGCGAGATGATCGGCTATGTCACCACCGACGAGATCACCTACGGCAAACCGCCGCACCGCTTCGAGGCGGGCACCCCGGCCATCGTCCAAGCCATTGGGCTCGGGGCCGCCATTGACTATGTCGAGAGTGTCGGCCGCGAGGCTATCGCCGCCCATGAGCAAGCGCTCCTCGCCTATGCCATGGAGCAGCTTGGAGAGTTGAATTGGCTCAGGATTTTCGGCCGGGCCAAGGATAAGGGCAGCATCATCTCGTTTGAGGTCGATGGGGCCCATGCTCACGATGTGAGCACAATTCTCGACCGCCACGGGGTGGCCGTGCGCGCTGGCACCCATTGCTGCGAGCCGCTCCTGGCCCGCTTCGGGGTAACCTCCACGTGCCGTGCCTCATTCGCCATGTATAATACGGTCGAGGAAGTCGACCGGCTGGTGGGCGCGCTGCGCAAGACCCGTGAGATGTTCTCTTAAGAGCGATAACTGAGATGATTGAAAAGACTCAACGAAACGAGACCGGAGAATCAGCCGACGATCTGTCGCCAGGCATGGCGCAATCAGCGCCGGGTCACGTGCAGGCGCCGTCGGAAGCCCCGTCTCCCGGCGAGCCGGGCGCAGCGCCCGAGCCCGCGGAGATCGACGAGACGGCCCCGTCCAGCATTCCCCCGAAGGAGCTGGAGCGTCTGCGCGAGGATCTCGTCTCCGCGCTGAAGACCGTGTTCGATCCGGAGATTCCTTGCGACATCTACGAACTCGGCCTGATCTACAAGATCGACGTCGATGACGACCGCAATGTCGAGGTCGAGATGACGCTGACCGCGCCGGGCTGTCCGGTCGCGGGCGACATGCCGGGTTGGGTCGAGAACGCGGTGGCATCGGTGCCGGGCGTGGGGCAGGTGAAGGTGAACCTCACCTTCGATCCGCCCTGGGATATGTCGCGGATGTCCGACGAGGCGCGGCTCGCCCTCAACATGTTCTAGGACGTGACTTCTAAGGGCTTGAACTGACGCCAAAATCACCCCACGTTGGAGCTATGACCATACCCCGTCCCCAAGTTATGCGCCTGACCGAGTCCGCCGCGGAGCGTATCCGCCAGCTCTCTACCGCCTCCGGTAAGGAGATTGAGGGCGTGCGCATCGGCGTGAAGAACGGCGGCTGCGCCGGCATGGAATACACCATGGAATACGCCGCCGAGCGCGGGCCGCATGACGAGGTTGTCGAGGACAAGGGCGTCAAGCTCCTGATCGACCCCACCGCGGTCATGTTCCTGCTCGGCACCGAGATGGACTATCAGGTGGACCGCATGCGTTCGGGTTTCGTGTTCAACAACCCGAACCAGACGAGCGCCTGCGGCTGCGGCGAGTCGGTCTCGCTCACGCCGGCCGGCGAGACGGCGCCGGAAGTAGCCGTCTCCGACTAGACCTCATCCCTGATATGCGAATGGCCGGGACAAGCCCGGCCAAGAGGAATACTCAGCGCTTGGGAGCGTAGCTCTACGGCACGCGCACCGGGCGCATCATGAAGGCCGGCACGTGGTCGCCCATGCCTTTTGACTTGCCGCGCGGCGCGTTCGCCCGCCGAGCCTGATCTGGCTGGTCGGGCTTCTTGTTCGACCCATTACGCCGCACGTTTCTGCGCTGATCGTCCCGGGACTTTGCCTGCTGGCCGTTGCTCACAGCCTCAGGCTTTGGCGTCTCGCTGCGAGGGGCCGATGTCTCACTGCGTGGTGCGGATGTCTCACTGCGTGGTGCGGGCGTCTCGCTACGCGGTGCCGGCGTATCGTTGCTTGGGGCCGGCGCATCGCTGCGTGGGGCTGACCGCGCCTCGTTACGCGCCTCGTTCGAGGACCCTGCCGATTTCTGCCCGCCGCGCCGCGAGCGGCCGCCACGGCGGCGTCCGCGTCCGTTGCCGGGCTCGGAAGTCTCTGTCGAGGCCACCTCGGCCGCGGCCGGCGCGCCGTCGACCCATTGAATCTCCTGATGCAGCATCGACTCAATGGCTTTCAGCGCCTTGTGGTCCCTCGGCGTCACCAGCATGGCGGCATAGCCTTCGAGGCCGGCGCGGCCCGTGCGGCCGATGCGGTGTATGTAGTCTTCCGGATGGACCGGTACGTCGTAATTGAAGATGTGGCTCACCGCGGGGATATCGAGACCGCGGGCCGCCACGTCGCTCGCGGCGAGGAAGGCGATCGTACCGTTGCGGAAAGAGTCCAATGTCGCCGTGCGCTGCCGCTGGTCCATATCGCCATGCAGGGCGCCGACATTGAAGCCGTGGCGCTGGAGCGAGCGGAAGACGACACCGACATCCTTCTTGCGGTTGCAGAAGATGATGGCGTTCTTGACGTCCACTTCCTGCATCAGCTCGCGAAGCGCCTGGCGTTTGGCGGCCGGCTCGTCGGACGTCCGCTTCAGGCGCTGCACGATCGTCGACGCGGCGGTGGCCGGCGGGGCGACTTCGATGCGTTCGGGGGTGTGGAGGAAATTATCGGCGAGGCGTTGGATTTCAGGCGGCATGGTCGCCGAGAAGAACAGGGTTTGCCGCGTGAAAGGAAGGCGTTTGCAGATGCGCTCGATGTCGGGAATGAAGCCCATGTCGAGCATCCGATCGGCTTCGTCGACCACGAGGATCTCGATGCCGTTGAGAAGCAGCTTGCCGCGCTCGAAATGGTCGAGCAGGCGTCCCGGGGTGGCGATCACCACGTCGGCGCCGCGGTCCAGCTTTTTGTCTTGCTCGTCATAGGACACGCCGCCGATCAGGAGCGCCACCGTCAGCTTGTGGTTCCGGCCGAGGAGCTCGAAGGCTTCGGCCACCTGGGCGGCGAGTTCGCGCGTCGGCTCCAGGATGAGCGTCCGCGGCATCCGCGCCCTGGCGCGTCCACGTTCCAGCCGCGTCAGCATGGGCAGCACGAAGGATGCCGTCTTGCCGGTGCCGGTCTGGGCGATGCCGAGCACGTCGCGGCCTGTAACCGCGACCGGGATGGCACTGGCTTGAATTGGGGTAGGGGTCTCGAAGCCCGCCGCGGTGACGGCAGCTTCTACTTTGGGGCTTAGGCCGAGGTCAGAAAAGTTCATGCGTTAGCAAAAATACCGCGCTGGCTTTCGCCGCGCGCATCTTCTTTCTATAGGCGCAAAGATTTGCTGCTACGATTCGTGGGCTATGCGCAAGACTCCACGGGAACATTACGGCCTGATGACCGCATAAGCTTGACAATCACATAGGCGGCATGAGCGGCGCGCGCAAGGGGCAAAAGTTCGCACAAACAAGGTAAATCGCAGGAAAACCGCGAGCCTGGGCTGCAAGAGGGGCGAGACCGATGCGTGAATCCGACTGTGCCGACGTTGTGATCAAGCCGCCGCTCCTGTTCCTCGGGGCGCTCGGGCTCGGCTACCTTCTGAGCCGGTATCTGCCGGTCGGCCCCGGGCTCGCCTCGCCGAACGCGCTCTGCCTGACCGTGGGCCTGATCTTCGTCGCGGTGGGCTTCGCGCTGGCTATCCGCTCCGTGCAAATGTTCCGCCGCGCCGGCACCAACGTGGTCCCGGGCGAGCCGGCCACGGCGCTGGTCATGACGGGGCCTTACCGGGTGACCCGCAATCCGATCTATATCGGCTTCGTGCTGGTCTATTTCGGCCTGTCCATCGTGCTGACCAGCATGTGGATCCTTCTGCTCCTGCTGCCCGTTCTGGTGATCCTGCAGCGCGGCGTGGTCCGGCGCGAGGAGGCCTATCTTGAGCGGAAGTTCGGCGAGGCCTATCACGCCTACACGAAACGCGTGCCGCGCTGGCTCTAGCGCCCCCTATGCCCGGCTAGATGTCCAGTGCGTCCGGCTCGGCGAAAGCGGCGCGATCCTGGATGAACTTGAAGCGGGCCTCGGGCTTGTTGCCCATCAGCTGATCGACCAGCTTGGTGGTGCCGGTACGGTCCTCTTCGTCGATCTCCACGCGCAGCAGCGTCCGCGTCGACCGGTTCATGGTGGTCTCTTTGAGCTGCCTGGGAAGCATCTCGCCCAAGCCTTTGAAACGACTCACGTCGATCTTGCCCCGACCGTTGAACTCCGACGCCATGAGCTGGTCTTTATGGGCGTCATTCCGCGCATAAAGCGTCTTGGCGCCTTGGCTGATGCGGAACAGGGGCGGCACGGCCAAATAAAGATGGCCGCCTTCGACGAGCCCCTTCATCTCTTGATAAAAGAAGGTGATGAGCAGCGAGGCGATATGCATGCCGTCCACGTCCGCATCCGTCATGATCACCACTTTCTCGTAGCGGAGATCGTCCTCGCTGTAGCGCGTGCCCGTGCCGCAGCCGAGCGCCTGGATGAGATCGCTCAACAGCTGGTTGTCGGCGAGCTTCGATGAGCTCGCGCTCGCCACGTTGAGGATCTTGCCGCGCAAGGGAAGCACGGCTTGCGTGGCGCGGTCGCGCGCCTGCTTGGCCGAGCCCCCGGCGCTGTCGCCTTCGACGATGAAAATCTCGGTGCCCTCAGCGCCCGTAGAGGCGCAATCGGCGAGCTTGCCGGGAAGACGCAGGCGGCGGGTGGCGCTCTGCCGGCCGACCTCTTTTTCTTTGCGGCGCCGCAAGCGCTCCTCGGAGCGGTCGACCACCCAGTCGAGCAAGCGGCTCGCCTGATTGGGATGGCCGGTCAGCCAATGATCGAAGGAATCGCGCACGGTGTTCTCGACAATGCGCGCCGCTTCCTGCGTCGCCAGCCGGTCTTTGGTTTGCCCCTGGAACTCCGGCTCGCGGATGAACACCGACAGCATGGCGGCAGCCGTGCCGAGCACGTCATCCGCGGTCACTTGCGCCACGCGCTTGATGCCGGTGAGCTCGCCATAAGCCCGCAGGCCCTTGGTGAGCGCCGCGCGCAGGCCCGCCTCATGGGTGCCGCCGTCCGGCGTCGGCACGGTGTTGCAATAGGAGCTGAGAAAGCCGTCGGCGTTGACCCACGCGATCGCCCATTCGACCGAGCCGTGGCCTTGCGCCTTTTCGATGCGCCCGGCGAACACGTCGTTGGTGACCGTGGTCAGACCTTCGATGCGGGTGGCGAGAAAGTCCTTGAGACCGCCGGGGAAATGGAGCACCGCCGTTTCGGGCGTCTCGGCGTCGTTGCCGAGCAGCGCCTTGGCGCAGGACCAGCGGATCTCGACGCCGCGGAACAGATAGGCCTTCGAGCGTGACATGCGAAACAGGAGCGACGGCCTAAAGGCCGCGCCCTTGCCGAAGATCTTGGGATCCGGCTTAAAGCGGATGCGTGTGCCGCGCCGGTTCTTGATGGGTCCGAGGTTCTTTACCGGGCCGTCCGGGGTGCCGCTCGTATAGCTCTGCCGGTAGAGCTTCTGGCCGCGCGCCACCTCGACCTCGAGCGTCTCGGACAGCGCGTTCGCCACCGAGACGCCGACGCCATGCAAGCCACCGCTCGTGGCGTAGACCTTGGAGTCGAATTTGCCGCCCGCGTGCAGCGTGGTCATGATGACCTCGAGCGCGGACTTCTTCTTGAACTTAGGATGCGGATCAACCGGGATGCCACGGCCGTTGTCGGCCACGGTGAGGGTCCCGTCCGCGTCGAGATCGACCTCGATGCGGCTCGCATGTCCCTCCACCGCCTCGTCCATGGCGTTATCCAGCACC
>Ga0209176_10000296_pt1 | contig 10573 bp, 9 predicted proteins | sample NGEPer11B_FD_184511 | JGI IMG/M metagenome (GOLD analysis project Ga0209176, IMG submission 184511) | Arctic peat soil microbial communities from the Barrow Environmental Observatory site, Barrow, Alaska, USA - NGEE Permafrost305-11B... | ecosystem: Environmental > Terrestrial > Soil > Wetlands...
AAAGCCTTGGAGAGAAAGTTCGACTGGGCCATCGAGAAATGTGAATTGGGAAAAGGCAAACGCGTCCTGGAGATTGGCCCGGGCTGGGGCGCCTTCGCCGGCCACGCGTTGCAATCCGGGATCCAATACACCGGCATCACCAACTCAGAGGTGTCGCAATCCTTCCTGCGCGACAAGCTCGCCAATTTCGGCGATCAATTCGAAATCCTGCTCACCGACTTCTACGACTACGAGCCCGAGGAGCCCTTCGACGCCATTGTCATCATGGGGGTCATCGAGCATCTGCCGAATTACGAGAAGGTCCTGCGGAAATTCTACCGGCTTCTCAAGCCTGGCGGCCTCGTGTTCCTCGACGGCAGCGCCGCGCGCAAGAAGTACGAGCTGTCGACCTTCATGGTGCGCTACATCTATCCCGGCAATCACTCCTTCCTCGTGCTCGACGACTTCCTCAACAAGATGAACAAGACCGAGTTCGAATGCGAGGAAGTGCATAGCGACCGCTGGAGCTATTACCTGACCTTCAAGCAGTGGGCGGAGAATCTCGAAGCCAACAAGGACTATGTGCTGAAGACCTTCGGCGAGTTCGAGTACCGGCGCTTTCGGCTCTATTTGTGGGGCGCCACTTACGAATTCCTCGCCCGCCATCTCGATTGCTACCGCATGATCCTGTCAAAGCCCAAGGACGCTTAAAGGCCTCTTTAAGACCGGCTGACGCATGACTGAGGCAACGAGTCCTCGTGGACCCACAGCCCAGGGAGAAACAGTCATGTGCGGTATTTGCGACGCTAAGGCCTTATCGCGGCGACATCTCATGGCCGGAGCGGGTGCGCTTCTGGCAGCGACCACACTTCCCGTAAGCCGTGGCCGCGCCGCCGAACCGGCGGCGAACGCCATTTCGCCTGCCAAGGCGCTGGATCGGCTCAAGCAGGGCAATGCCCGCTATGTCGCCGGCGAGATGAACGAGCGGGATTTCTCGTTTGGCCGCGCAGCGCGGGCGTCAGCCCAGTATCCGATCGTCGCGGTGCTCGCCTGCGCCGACAGCCGCGTCCCGCCGGAGATCATCTTCGACCAAGGGCCCGGTGAGGTTTTCGTGGTGCGTGACGCCGGCAATGTGGTCAGCAATTACGGCCTCGCCAGTTTGGAGTTCGCCGTCGCGGTCCTCAACGTGCCGCTCATCGTGGTGCTTGGCCATTCGAGCTGCGGCGCTGTTGCTGCGGCGATGCAGTCGGCGCGCGAGCGCAAGAAACTGCCGGGCCATCTGCCTGAGCTGGTTAAGGCGATCCAGCCCGCGGTGGATGCCGCCCACGGCAAGCATCCGAGCGATCTCCTCGCCGCCACCATCGAGGAGAATGTCCGCCTCGGCATGAGAGAATTGAAAAAGCGGTCGGATGTCATCGGTGACGCCATCAAGTCCGGCAAAGTGGGCATCCAAGGCGGCGTCTACCAGCTCGACACCGGCAAAATCGAAATGGTCTGAGCGGAAGAGGCGGAGCATGGAGGATACTCTTGAGCGCTGGCGGTTGGAGAAGACCGCCGCCTATCTGTCGGGCGCCGTTGCCGCGGCCGAGCCGGATTTGACCCGCGCCAAGCTGTTCCGCGACATGGCCGCCTCCGCCGAGCAGCAAGCCGGCATCCTCGCCAAGGATCTGAAGACTGTTCCGGACTTCACGCCGGCTTTGCGGGCGCGCATCACGGTTGTGCTGTTGCATGTGATCGGGCCCCGCGCCATGCGCCACGTGCTGTCGGCCTCGAAGGTCCGCGGCGTGTCGGTCTATCGCGGCGAGGTCACGCCTTCGCCAGCGGAAAGCGCGCCAGGCCACCCGATGCCGACCTCGGTCGAGGACGTCGGGCGACAACACAAGACCTATGGCAGCGGCACGCTCCGCGCCGGTGTGTTCGGCGTCAATGACGGCCTCGTCTCCAACACCTGCCTGGTCATGGGTGTCGCCGGAGCGGGCACGAGCCCAAACGTGATCCTCTTGACCGGCGTCGCCGGCCTCCTTGCCGGCGCCTTCTCCATGGGCGCGGGTGAGTTCATCTCCATGCTGTCGCAGAAGGAGATGTTTCAGTACCAGATCGCGCAAGAGAAAGACGAGCTGGAGCGCTATCCCAAGGAGGAGGCCGAGGAACTGGCGCTGATCTATCAGGCGCGCGGCATTCCGCTCAAAGAGGCCCGCCATCTCGCCAGCCATCTCATCGCCAATCCGGAGAAGGCCCTCGATGCGTTGACCCGCGAGGAGCTCGGTCTCAATCCCGACGACCTCGGCTCGCCCATCGGCGCGGCCATCTCTTCATTTCTGATGTTCTGCTCCGGCGCGTGCCTGCCGCTGATCCCTTACGTGTTCGGTTATGCCAGCCACGGCATTCTCATCGCCTCGGTGATCTCGGGCACGGCGCTGTTCGGCGTCGGTGCGGCGTTGAGCCTGTTCTCCGGGCGGAACGCCTTCATCGGCGGCGCGCGCATGCTGGCCATCGGTTCGGCCGCTGCCGCGGCGACCTATTTCATCGGCTCGCTGTTCGACGCCACTGTCTAGGTCCCGGCATTTGCCGAAAATTCGCAAGATCTCCGGCACCCGTTCTTTAGCCTAAGGCGAGGCTTCCCGCGTTCTTAACAACGCCTTAGGACAGCGCTCCTATGGTGCGGCAGCTTTTCTTGAGGAGGACCCCCACCATGCTCCGCCGCACAGCGATCTACTCGCTCATTACCGCCTTTGCTCTGGCCACGACGCCGGCCTTTGCCTGCACCGGCATCAGCCTCAAGGCCACCGACGGCACCGCCATTCGCGGCCGCACGCTCGAATTCGGCTTTCCGCTTCAGTCCAACATTCTCGTCGTTCCGGCGGGTAAGGAGTTCAGCGGTGCGCTGCCTGACGGCGGCAAAGGGCTCACCTACAAGACACGCTACGACCTCGTCGGCGCCAACGCCGTCAACAAGGTCATGATCGTCGATGGGATCAACGACCAGGGCCTGTCTATCGGCCTGTTCTATTTTCCGGGCTACGCCCAATACGCGCCCTTGACCAAGGAGAACGTCTCGCGCGCGATGGCGCCGCAGGACTTCGGCATGTGGGTGCTTGGAAATTTCGCCACGGTCGACGAGGTGAAGAAGGCGGTACAGGACATCGCCATGGTGCCGACGAAGCTCCCCGGCCTTGGCAGCGCCGAGGGCATCGTCGCCGATGTGCATTTCTTCGTGAAGGACAAGAGCGGCAAGTCGATCGCTGTCGAGCCCATCGGCGGCAAGCTGCAGGTCACCGACGCGCCGCTCGGCGTCATGACCAACGCGCCGACCTATGACTGGCACATGACCAATCTCGACAACTACATCAACCTCTCGGCCAAGGACATCACATCCGAGAAGCTTGGTGCGGTGACGCTGAGCGCCACCGGTTCGGGCTCCGGCATGCTCGGTCTTCCCGGCGATTTCACGCCGCCCTCGCGCTTCGTCCGCGCCAGCATGTTCAGTCAGGCGGCCGTGCCGAACGCCAACGCCGAAGACGCGGTGTTCGCGGCCTTCCACATCTTGAACCAGTTCGACATTCCCAAGGGGTCGGTGATCAACGGTTCGGTCGGCAAGCCCGCCGCCGAGATCACGGAGTGGACGACCGTCTCCGACCTCAAGAATCTGCGCTGGTACTTCCGGACCCATCAGGATCAGTCGATCCGCATGGTCGATCTCAAGGAGGCCATCAAAGCGGCCAAGGGTGAGATGCGCACGATCAACATGGAGGCGTCGACGCAAGCCGTGGCCAATGTCTCGGCCGAGGTGAAGAGCATGAAGCAGGCGGCCAAATAGCCGCCACGCCTAGTTTAAGCCGACATGCAAGCGGCCTCGGGGTTCTCCCCGGGGCCGTTTTTTGTTGGGTGCGTCCGAAAATGTCCCATTTGGGTACGGATCGGCGAGAACTTCGCGCAAGGTGACGCAGAAGGCGAGACAACCGGCATTTGGATGAATAGGATCGGGCGACTTGAGGGAAACGACTGCTGCGCATCGCCATGTCTCATCACTTTCTGATCCATCCTTTCGGATGCTTGCGTGTTCTTGTTTGCGTCTTTGTCTTATCGCTGACGGTCTCCGTCTGCGCGCCGCCGCTCGCTTGGAGCCAGGATGCGCCGGCCGACGACGTCACCGAGCAGGACGCCGCACCGCAGGACGCGCCACCGGAGCAAGCGCCAGAGGACGCCGCACCGGCGGAACCTGAGCCGGCCGAGGCCGAGCCTGAGGAAGCGCCCGAGGACGCAACGCCGGCGGAAGCCGCGCCGGAAGACGCTGTCCCTGAAGAGAACAAGCCGTGGACTCTCTCGCAGCCCTGCGAGAACACTCAACATCCCTACGAGGCCGATCTCTGCCAGCAATGGCGCACGGCAGAGGCCGCCGAGAAGGCCGCTGCCGCTTCCGAGCGCGGCTTAGGCCTGACGCGCCTTTTGATGCTGCTCGGCGCCCTAGCCACGCTCCTTCTGCTTTTGGCGTTTATCCCGCTGACGATGGCGGCCTTGGCCGCGCGCCGAACAGCAAACGCCGGCACGCCCGACTATGCGGCCAATACGGACCGCGAGGACGAGGTTCGCGCCTATGTGGACGTGGACAAGATCGAGTTCATCGAGACGCCGGAGTCCGAAGGCATCGTCAAGGTCAAGGTCACGTTCCGCAACACGGGACAGACGCCGGCCTTCAAGGTGAAGAGCGCGGGCCAAGTCGGCATCCGTGACGTGTCGGACGAGGATCTGTTGTCCGTCATGCCGCTGCCCGACCGCGCTCGGAATGCGGCGCGTCCGCGTATCGGCCGCGATGCGACGGCCGTGGACATCGTCGAGTGCGATTCCACAGCGAGCCTCGCCGACCGCGTCATGAACGGCGATGCCACCATCCTCGTTTGGGGGTTTGCCGAATACATGGATGTCTTCGACCGCAGGCGGAAGACGGCGTTCCAGTATCTCTGCAATGCTGAGACGCTGGAGACCGGGCAGATCTTCAAGCCCATGGTCCGCGGCGACGAGGACGGCTAGCCCCGCTCAGTATAAAAATGCCAGCGGGCTACGTTGAGCCCGCTGGCGTCTCCTTGGGCGGGAGGAGGGATCCTCCCTTAGTTGCGGCACTTCTGCTTCCAGTTTCCGAGGAGGCCGCGCTTCCAATAGCAGTTGGGATAAAGCGGCGGAGCCCAGTGCATCGCGTATCCGGGAATGGGCCCGCGATAGCCCGGCACCCACACGCAACGGCGCGGGCCGCAACTCCAGGCGGCATCCTGAACGAGCGCGCCGTGCGTCGCGCCAGGGGCCGGCGGAGGTGCGAGAGGCGCAGCTTCGGCGGGCTGTAGAGAACTTGCGAACATCAAGCCTGCGGCAAGTGCGGTGCTGAGGAATAAACTCTTCTGCATTTTTTCTCTCCGTGTTCGTTGACGGGTAAGGGCAACGTCTCGGCTGGCCAGGAGTTCACCCGAAAGCCGCCGCGGCTCCCTAACGGACTGAGACTCGGCGCAAATTCGGAACCGTATGGGCTTCTCAACGGTTTCTTGTTTTATTCGGCCTCTACTGTCGCTCCCTGGAGCGAAGCTCCAGAGCCAAGCGTCGGCTGGCCGACTTGGCGTGCCGGGACCGTCCAGCCGGAGACCGTCATGCCGCCCCGTTCGCCATTGCCCTTGCTGCCGACCACCGCCGATAGCCGCGCCGGCGTCCTGCAAGGCTTGCTGATCGCCACCGTTGTCATCGGCGCGCTCTATTTCGGCCGCGAAGTGCTGTTGCCGCTCGCGCTCGCCATCCTCTTGAGCTTCGTGCTTACCCCGCCGCTGCTTGCGCTCCGCCGCATCAAGGTGCCCCGCGTGCTCGCCGTCGGCCTCGTCGTGGTGACCGCCTTCGCCATCATCGGCGGCCTCGGCTGGCTCATCTCGCGCGAGGCGACCAAGCTCGCCATGGAGCTGCCGAGCTACCGGGTCACGCTCTCGCAGAAGGTCAAGTCGCTGCGTGCGACCACCAGCGAGTCGCAGGTGCTGCAGAAAGCCGGCGACGTCCTCTCGGACCTCCAAGCGGAACTCGACCAGCCCGATATCGTGCCGGCCACGCCCGAAATCGGCGAGCCGGCCGACCGCCCCGAGCGTGAGCCGATCCCTGTCGAAATCCGTGAGCCCGAACCCACGGGGCTTGCGCTCTACCGCTCCATCGCGGGCACCATCCTGCCGCCGCTCATCACCGCCGGCATCGTGCTGCTTTTCGTCGTGTTCATTCTGCTGCAGCGCGAGGATTTGCGCGACCGCCTGATCAGGCTGTTCGGCGGCTCCGATCTCCAGCGCGCCACCTCGACCATGAGCGACGCGGCGTCCAGGCTCAGCCGCTATTTCTTGAGCCAAGTGCTCATCAACGCGGCCTACGGCGTCTTTATCGGCTTTGCGCTCTGGGCCATCGGCATGCCGAGTCCCATTGCTTGGGGCGTGCTCGCCATGCTCATGCGCTTCGTGCCTTATGTCGGCTCCTATATCGCCGCCGCCTTGCCGGCGCTCATCGCCGCGGCCATCGACCCCGGCTGGACCATGGTGCTCATGGTCGTCGGCCTCTTCGCCGCGGGCGAATTGACCATGGGCCAGGCGGTCGAGCCGCAAGTGTTCGGGCGCGGCACCGGCGTGACGCCCATCGCCGTGATCGGCTCCACCATCTTCTGGACCTGGCTGTGGGGGCCGCTGGGCCTGCTCATCGCCACGCCCATCACCGTGTGCCTCGCCGTGCTCGGCCGCCACGTGGAAGGCTTGCGCTTCTTCGAAGTGCTGCTCGGCGATCAGCCGGCATTGTCGCCGGAAGAGAGCTTCTATCAGCGCACGCTCATCGGCGATGCGGCCGAGGCCACCTACCAGGCCGAGCTCGCCCTGAAAGACCAGAGCCTGGTGGCCTATTTGGGTGACGTGGCCCTGGGCGGCCTGAAGCTTGCCGAGCAAGACGCCGTCCGCGGCGCGCTCGATACCGAACGCACCGAGCGCATCGCCACGACCGTGAAGGAGATGCTGGACAATCTCGCCGATTTCGAGCCGCGGCGCTGGTTCTCGCGGCTGCGCCAGAGGGCGGAGAAGAACCACGACGAGGAGCCGCTCGAAGGCTTGGCCGGGCTGGAGCCGGAGGACGAGGACGATGCGCAGCACATCGTCGATCCTGAGACCCTGGCGCCCGGCTGGGACGTGGAGACGCAAGTGCTGGTCATCGGCGGACGCTCGATGCTGGACGAGGCCGCCGGCGCCATGCTCGCCGCCGTGCTGGAGAAGCGGGGCTTGCGCGCCGAGGCGCTGGCGCCCGAAACCATCTCGGCCGGCCACATCACCTCGCTCGCCAGCACCAAGGCGAAGCTCGTCTACCTCTCCTATCTGGGGCTCGGCACGGGCCCGGCGCATATCCGCTATCTGGTGCGGCGCCTCAAGCGCATCCTGCCCGAGGGCACGATGATCCTCGTCGCCTATTGGGACCGGGACGAAGACACCGACGGCCTCAAAGCCCTGCTGGAGCTGGTGCGGGCCGACGCCTATGCCACCACGCTGCAAGAGGCTGTCGACACGTGCGTCCAGGCCGCCACCGGCGAACTTGAGATCGAGCGGGAATCGCCTGCGTCCGGCAGCTCCAACGGCCAGCCGCTACGCGCACCCGCCGTCACCCCGCCGCCGAAGCGCCCGACCCCCAAAGGCCGCAAGCCTCAGACCGCACCTGCTTAGGTCAACGCCCCCGGAGCGGCCATCGCCCGTGCGCCCATGCACGCCTGGACTGACCGGCACGGGTCGATAAAGTCGCCGCCGAGCGTGGCCGCTCAATTGAGAGAGGGGCGAGTGCTAAAGGTTGCCTTGGGACTCGGTAGGGACGTATTTCCCCCTAGCGATACGTCCGCAACCGGACCCCCGACTGAGCTGTTCTGTCTGAGAAGGTCCTCTTCGCTTTGGTGGGGGCCTTTTCTCTGGCGCTCTCGATACGCTGTCCCCGTCAAGGGGAGGGAGACTCAACCGTCTTGGGGTCCCTGAAACACAGTGCCATGAAGCCGCCGAGCGCCAGCGCAAAGGCCAAGAACAACAGCGCCGCGGAGAAGCTGCCGGTCGCCTGCTTCAATACCCCGACGATATACGGCCCGGCAAAGCCGGCCGCGTTGCCCATGGAGTTGACCAGCGCGATTCCCGCCGCGGCGCCCGTGCCGGTCAGCAGCGCCGTGGGCAGCGACCAGAACGGGCCGAACGCCGAATAGAAGCCGAGCGTGGCGATGGTCAGCGCCACCATGGTGGGCACCAGCGGCCCCGAATAGGCCGACCAGGCAAAGGCGCACGCGGCGAGCAGAAGCGGCAGCGCGATGTGCCAGCGGCGCTCGCCCGTACGGTCCGAATGCCGCCCCCAAGCCACCATGGCGATGGCCGCGAATAGATAGGGGATCGCCGTGAGGAAGCCCACCTGGAGCGGATCGAGACCGAAGCCCTCGATCACTTGCGGCATCCAGAAGCCGATGCCGTACAGCCCGATCACCATGAGGAAATAGAGCGTGCCTAGCGCCAGCACCCGCGGCCGGGTCAGCGCCGCACGCAAGTCCGCATAGCCTATCGCCTTCGTTGTCTCGGCTTCCGCCGCGAGTGTGGTCGCAAGCGCCTGCCGTTCATCGTCGGTGAGCCAGCGCGCCTGCGCCGGCCTGTCGGTCAGGACAAACAGCGCCGCGATGCCGAGCAGGATGGCCGGTACGCCCTCGATGATGAACAGCCAGTGCCAGCCCGCCAGCCCGAGAAAGCCGTGCATCTCCAGCAGCGCGCCGGACAGCGGCCCGCCAAACACGGTGGCGAGCGGCACCGAGGCCATGAACAGTGCGATGATGCGCGCCCGCTCCGCGGCCGGGAACCAGAAGGTGAGATACAGGATGATGCCCGGGAAGAAGCCGGCCTCGGCGATGCCGAGCAGCAGGCGCATCACGTAGAAGCCCGTCTCGCTACGCACCAGCGCCATGGCGCAGGCGATCAGCCCCCAGGAGATCATGATGCGCGCGATCCAGATGCGCGCGCCGAAGCGCTGCAGCGCCAGATTGCTCGGGATCTCGAAGGCGATATAGCCGAGGAAGAAGATGCCGGCGCCGAAGCCATAGACCGACGGCGAGAGGCCGAGGTCCTTGTTCATGTGCAGCGCGGCGAAGCCGACATTCACCCGGTCGAGGAAGTTGATCGTATAGGCGAGACAGAGAAACGGAATGAGCCGCCGTGTGGCCTTGGCGATGGCCGAGGCCAAATGGCCGTCCCTCGTCTGCTCTTGGTCCATATGCCCCCCGGCATGGCGTATGCTGGCGCGCGGCCGGCAACTGATTCGGCCACGAACCTAGAGGAGGGCACGACCCATGGCCATTTCCTTGGACGAAGCCGCCGCGGTATTGCGCCAAGCCATGCGCGAGACCGTGAAGCGCTATTCGTTCTGGTACCTGATCCAGGGCGTCTTGTTGGTGGTCGCCGGCGTTTTGGCCTTTGTCTATCCCCTCATCGCCTCGGTCGCCATCGTCGTTCTGTTGGCCTGGATTCTGATTATCAGCGGCGTGCTGCAAGGCATCGGCCTGATCGGCGCGCGCCACGTCCCGCATTTTTGGCTGCAGGCGGTTTCCGCAGTGCTGGCTATTCTGATTGGCCTGCTGCTGCTGCGCTCGCCCGGCAGCGGGCTGTTGCTCATCACCGTGCTGCTGATCGTGTTCTTCATGGTCGAGGGCATCGCTAAGGTCATCTTCGCGCTGACCATCAAGCCGTTCCCCAATTGGGGCTGGGTACTGGGCAGCGGCGTCGTCAGCATCTTCCTGGCCGTCATCCTGTGGGCCAACATGCCGCTCAGCGCCGATTGGCTGCTCGGCGTGCTGCTCGGCATTCAGCTGATGTGCGAGGGCGCCGCACTCACCTACCTCGCCTGGCATGTGCGCACCGCGCCCGCGGTGACCACCTAAGGGGCGTCCGTTTCCTCGAGGAAGCGGGTGTAGATCCACCCGTCCTGCTCGGTGGCGGGGTCGGAAATGTGCACCCAATTGCCGTCGCGCCCGACGACGCGGAGCTTGGTGCCCTTCTGGGCGACCTTGAACGTCTCGTCCGTGGACGACGGGCCTTTGCGCACATTGACCGCGCTCGCCACCTCCACCCATTCCTCGCCCGTAGCGAGCTCGGTGGCGGCGGCCACGAGCCGCCCCAGCGGTCCGGGCGCAGGCTCCTCCCGCGCCGCGCTGCGCGGCCCCTCGGGCGCCGGCTCTTTCGCTTCGGGTGCCGAGGCAGCCGCGGCCCGTTCGCCGCTGCGCATCCAGTCGTGCTTGAGCGCGGCAAGGCCGGCGTCGCGATCGGCGAGACCGAGCGCTGTGGCGCGGTCGTACCAGGTCTTGGCGGCTTGCCGGTCGGGCTTGATGCCCTGCACGCCGAGCGCGGCGATGAAGGCCGGATCGTACGTGGCGCCGACGGCAAGCGCGGCCTCGCCGCTGCCGGCTTCCGCCGCGCGCTCATAATAGGCGCGGGCGCCGGCGAAATAGCCGACGTCGATCATCTTCTGGCCATGGGCCATGAGATCCTCCACCCGGTCCGCCTCACCGGACCGTACGACGAGCCCGGCCGTGGGCGGGGGAGCC
>Ga0209176_10000297_pt1 | contig 10562 bp, 12 predicted proteins | sample NGEPer11B_FD_184511 | JGI IMG/M metagenome (GOLD analysis project Ga0209176, IMG submission 184511) | Arctic peat soil microbial communities from the Barrow Environmental Observatory site, Barrow, Alaska, USA - NGEE Permafrost305-11B... | ecosystem: Environmental > Terrestrial > Soil > Wetlands...
TGCCATTATGGGCGGGGAGCATTGAGGGGGCTTCAAGAACGTGCAAAGAAAATGTAAAGGAGGGGGAGAGTCGGAGGGGAGAGGGTGGAGTTGAAAAGAGGAGTGCAAATAGAAAAAGCCCTGCCGGGCTTTCCTACTTGAGTCAATGACTCTGCGAACGGGATGTTGTTCTAGGAAATCCGTCCGCTCACCGCGTGATCCGCTTTAGCGTGGACAATATCACCCACCCATACTCCACATTGGGGACAAACCCAAGCATAGAGAGGAATCTCAATGCGGCAGTGGTGACACACTTGCCGATGGCTCATGCGCATCCACCTCCTCTCTGGTCCCAAATCGTGGCTGTAACCACTAGACCGGGGCGAAGTATAGCACAAGGTATGCACTAGAGGCTTTGAGGGGGATCGGCCCGGGGGAACGGCTCAGAAGGGGCTGCTCAGCGGGGGTGGGACTCAGTAGGGAGAGGCTAGTAACCTCTCCAGGCTTCTCCGGACCCCCTGGTTTCCGCCCATATACGGGTCTCCGTGTCCGGAAAAGACGGCAGAGATCTCCATTCTCAGCAGTCGCTCCAACGAACGATACGCCAGCACTGAGTTGTAACGGAACCACTTGGCCGGGTAGGAGAAGGAGACGGTGTCTGAGTCCCTCCGGCTGCCCGCAGAGTCCGGGGCGCTCCTCTCCGTCAGAAGGGCGTCACCGGCGAACAAATAGCCGGTAGAAGGCAGGTATAGGCCGATGCTTCCGGGGGAGTGGCCGGGCAAATGCACGGTCATCACTCCGGCCACACTGTCACCTTCCACCAACTCTCTGGAGACGGTAATGGGCCCGGTCGGTTTGAAGAGCCGCACCTGGGCCCCGGCCAGGGCCGCGAGCACGCGCCCGCGCGGCGATGGGCTGAATAGACGGGGACGCCCACGGCGCACGTAGGGGGCCTCGTCTCTGTGGCAGGCGGCGTATGCGCCGGTGCCTTGGACCACTGCGGGCGCGCCTCCCACGTGATCCACGTCGGCGTGAGTGAGTATCAGCCAGTCCAGTCCCAAACCTTCTCTCTCCAGGAACTCCACGATTTTCCGGCCGGTCTTCTTCAATCCGGCATCTACCAGGATCCTCTGCTCGGGGAGGTAGTAGCAATTGGATTCACTCCTTCCTCCCCGGAGGAGCCACACATCTGGAGCAGGTTTCCGGAACTCAAGAGTCATGGCAGGTAATGATATCTTCTGAGCAGGAGTCCTGCACTATCTGCTTCCCGGCTCCGGCGTTTATCTGGAGGGGGTCATGGATAGTGTCACCCCCACTCGGGCAAAGACAGAGATAGGCAGGTCTTTGGCTGTTCTGGATATGGCGACGGCAAGGAGGTACGTGTGCCCATAACAAATCTGGTCTCTTACTCGGTGGAGCGTTTGGAGGTGATGACTCCCGACGGCAGTGTGGATGAGTCTCTCATGCCTGATCTTTCGCCGGAGTACGTGCGAGAGATGTACGAGATGATGGTCTTCACCCGGCGGTTCGATGAGCGGATGTTCAGCCTGCAGCGTCAGGGCAGGATTGGAACGTTCGCCCGAGTGCTGGGGCAGGAAGGGGCTCAGCTCGGTGCGGCCTACGCCATGGAGGATCGTGACTGGCTGGTCCCGGCGTTTCGCGAGACGGGAGCACAGCTGTTGCGGGGTATGAGGCCGGAGCACATGCTGCAGTACTGGGGCGGGGATGAACGCGGCAACGTCATCCCTGAAGGTGTGCGCATGCTGCCCACCTCCATACCCGTGGGCACTCACATGCTGCACGCAGCCGGCATTGCCTGGGCTATGAAGAACGACGGGGAGGATGCGGTGGCCCTGACCATATTCGGGGAGGGCGCTACATCCGAGGGGGATTTCAGTGAAGCGATGAACTTTGCCGGGGTCTTTCAGGTGCCGTAATCTTCCTGTGTCAGAACAATCAGTGGGCTATATCAGTGCCCTACCATAAGCAAACCGCTGCCTGCACGGTGGCCCAGAAGGCTATCGGCTACGGTATGCCGGGCATTCAGGTGGACGGCAACGACATTTTTGCCGTCTATCGGGCTACCCGGGAAGCCCTGGAAAGGGCTCGTGGCGGCGAGGGTCCCACCCTGATTGAGGCCCACACGTACCGGTTGGGCGACCACACCACGTCCGATGACGCCCGGAGGTATCGGGAAGCGGAGGATGTGGCGGAGTGGGAGGCCAAGGATCCGCTTCTCCGATTGGGGCTCTATATGCGGGCCCAAGGGCTGCTGGATGATGCGGAGGAACAGTCTGTCGGGGAGGCCGCCGATCAGAGGGTGGGGGATGCCGTGGAGATCTTTGAGTCCATGGATCCCCCGTCTCCAGAAGAGATATTCACTCATGTGTACGCGGAGATGCCCCACCATCTGGAGCAACAGCAGGAAGAGCTGTTGCTTCGGTTGAAGGGGAAGGGGTAGCGATGGCCCGTCTTAATCTTGTCCAGGCCGTAGACCAGTGCCTTCTGCAGGAGATGGAGAATGACGAACGTGTGGTGATTCTGGGAGAAGACGTGGGTAGGGACGGAAGTGTCTTCCGGGTCACTAAAGGGTTGGTGGAGAGGTTCGGAGAAGAGAGGGTGATTGACACCCCGCTTGCGGAGTCGGGGATAGTGGGTCTCTCCATAGGTATGGCTGTGGCCGGTTACAGGCCGGTGGCGGAGATGCAGTTCTCCGGCTTCTCCTACCCGGCGTACGATCAGCTCGTCTCTCATGCTTCCCGCATGCGGAACCGCAGCCGGGGGCGATGGACGGTTCCCATGGTAGTGCGCATGCCCTATGGGGGCGGCATCCGGGCCCTGGAGCACCACTCGGAGAGTATGGAAGCCGTGTTCGCCCACGTTCCAGGGCTAAAGGTGGTGATCCCCTCAGATCCGTATCAGGCGAAGGGTCTCCTGGCCGCCGCCATCGCAGATCCGGACCCGGTTGTTTTCATGGAGCCGAAGCGCATCTACCGGGCCGTCAAGACAGAGGTACCGGACGAGCGCTATGAGTTACCGCTGGGGGAGGCCAGAATCGTACGTGAAGGTGGGTGGGGACTGCACAGTGGTGGCCTGGGGAGCACACGTCCGCACCGCCCTGCAGGCGGCGGAGGAGTTGGCCGATGACGGCAGGTATGATGTGGAGGTAATAGACGTGCGTACGATCTCCCCGTTCGATGCGGAGACCGTAGTGGAGAGCGTGCGCAGGACGGGGCGGGCGGTCATAGTGCATGAAGCCCCGCGCACCGGAGGGTTCGGTGGGGAGATATCCGCCCGGATAACGGAGGAGGCCCTTCTCCGGTTGGAGGCTCCGGTGAGAAGGGTGGCCGGTTTCGATACCCCTCCTCCCTTGGCGAAGTTGGAGGACTACTACCAGCCCAACGTGGAGCTGGTGGCACAGGAAATCATCACTACCATGGAGTTTTGACATGGCCTATGAGTTTAAGTTCCCAGATGTAGGTGAAGGGATCACGGAGGGCGAGCTTCTCTCTTGGAAGGTGGCGGAAGGAGAAGAGGTCCGGGAAGATCAGACGCTGGCCGAAGTGGAAACGGACAAAGCCGTTGTGGAAGTCCCTTCTCCGCGGGCGGGTCGCATCCAGAAGCTTCACGCTGAAGAGGGGGATATGATCGAGGTCGGCCAGGTCCTGGTGACCATAGAAGAAGCTGCAGCCAAGCCCGGTGCGGAACAGAAAGAGAAGGAATCTGAGGTGCCGGCCGGGGGATCCCAGGAATCCAAAGCGCCCGAGCCGGGAGAAGTGAAGTCTTCTGCCCACCCCAAACCGCCGGCGACTCAGATTGAAGAGGCTGAGGAGTTCTACACAGGTTCCGTGGTTGGCCGGTTGGAAGAAGCTCCGGAAGAAGACGAGGAACCAGGGGAGCAGAAGGACCAGCGGCCGCAGGAGGAGGAGGAAACTACGGCGGTGAAGGTGGAAGCCCTGCCTTCTGTCCGCGCGCTGGCCCGCGAACTGGCAGTGGACCTTTCCCAAGTGCACGGCACTGGGCCTGGGGGGCGAATTCTCCGCCGGGATGTAGAAGACTACGCCGAAGCTGCTACCTATGGCAGGCAGAGTGTTGGCGCCCCTTCGGTTGCGGCCGGGGATGTCGCGGACGCCGAGCCCTGGATGGATGGTTCCCTGGAAGAGGACGACCACGGAGTGGTGGAGAGGATCAAGTTCCGGGGTGTCAGGCGCACCATGGCCCGCCGCATGGCGGAAGCCCGGGATAAACAGGCTCTGGTCACCACCACCGAGGAAGCCGACGTGTCGGTGGTGAAGCGGATAAGGGAGAAGGAGCGCACGTTGGCCTCAGAACGGGGGATTAAGCTCACGTACCTGGCCTTCGTTGTGAAGGCGTGTGCCGTGGCTCTGCGGCGTTTCCCCCGCCTGAATGCCGTCCTGGAAGAAAGCTGTGAAGAGGTATTGCTGAAGAGGTACTACAACATCGGTCTGGCCATCGACACCAAGGCCGGACTGGTGGTGCCCAACATCAAGGAAGCGGATGGGAAGAGCATCTTCCTCATCGCTGAAGAGATTGTGGATCTGGTGGACAGAGCTCAGGAGCGCAAGCTGGGGTTGGATGAACTTCACGGGGGTACGTTCACCATCACGAATTATGGAGCCATAGGTGGTATCCACGCGACGCCCATCCCCAACTACCCGGAGGTGTCGATTCTCGGCATGGGCCGGGTTCGCGCCGTGCCGGTGGCGCTGAGGGGGAAGGTGGCAGTGCGTCAGATGCTCCCACTATCTCTGACTTATGACCACCAGCTCGTAGATGGAGCGGAGGCCGCACGCTTTCTCAACCTGGTTGTCAACTACCTGGAGGACCCGGATATCCTTCTCTTGGAGGGTGCATGATGCTGCGGGAGCGGGATTGAGGTCCTCGTTTTCTGATGCCGGGCGCTTGCTTGAGGGGGCGGAGCCGGAGGTTGCCCTCCTTGCTGCTACCCGGCCGGAGGTCGAGCCCCTTCTCCGCGTGGTGGAAGCTCCCCGGGAGGAGACGGTTGCCGGGAAACCCTGGTGGCTCTGCCGGTTCTCCAAAGGAGCGGGGAGCGGGACAGGGGTCATCATTCAAGCCGGCTATGACAAGACCAACACCGCCCACGCTCTGACCTGTCTGCTGGAGAGCACAAGACCGAGCCTGGTCTTGCAGGTAGGCATAGGCGGGGCCTTCCGGGAAGCGGGCTTGGATCTGGGCGATATTGTGCTGGCTACAGCGGAGATTTACGGGGATACGGGCATCAGGGCACCGGAAGGGTGGATCTCTACGGAGGAGTTCGGGTTCCCTCTCCTGGAGAGGAACGGTCGTCGTTTCTGGAATCGTTTCCCCTTGGACGACGGGCTGGTGCAGCGTTGCGCGGAGGTGGTTTCTGCGGGGGATTGGGGCGTCCGAGCGCCCCGGGTTGTGGCCGGCTCGTGTGTGACCCTATCGGAGATAAGTGGGAGAACTGAGGACGGTGACGATCTGCATCGGCGCTGGGACGCCCTCCTGGAGTCCATGGAAGGAGCCGCCGCCGCGCATGTGTGCGCCATTTACGAAGTGCCTTTCCTGGAGATACGGGGCGTGAGCAATCTGGTGGTGGACAGGGAAAGGGAGTCCTGGGACGTGAAGGGCGCGGCGGAGCGGGCGGCCCAGGCTGCTGCTCTGGTGGGCTCCCATCTGGACGAGGTGCTTCGGTGATCCGTCTCGCCTACTCTCCATGTCCCAACGACACTTTCATCTTCCACGCCTGGGTGAGCGGAGCGCTCCCGGACGCTCCTCCGGTGCGCGAGGTGCTTCTGGACATAGATGAGCTCAACAGTCTTGCTCAGGAAGAGGGTGCGGATGTGGTGAAGGTCTCCTTCCACGCTTTGGGTCATCTGCTGGATCGGTACTCCCTGCTGCGCTCGGGAGGGGCCCTGGGGAGAGGCTGCGGTCCGCTATTGGTGGCCCGGGAGGAGAACGCCGCGGTGGTTGGGCGGCTGGAGGACATCAGCGTGGCCATCCCCGGTGAGTTGACCACGGCCACCCTCCTCCTCCGCCTCCTGGCTCCCGGACGGTTGAAGACCGTCGTCATGCCGTTCGAGCAGATCATGCCCGCCGTGGCCGGGGGAGAGGTGGACGCCGGGGTGATAATCCACGAGAGTAGATTCACCTACCCGCAGTTCGGCCTTTCCTGCGTGCGGGACCTGGGGGATTGGTGGGAGGAGACAACCGGTCACCCCATCCTCCTGGGAGGGATTGCGGTGCGCCGTGGCCTGGGTGCGAGAGGGCTGCGCAGGTGGATAGGGCCGTACGGGCGAGTGTCGAAGCCGCTTGGGGTGAGCCGGAAGCATCGCGGGCCTATATCGACCGCCATGCGCAGGAGATGGACCCGGAGGTCTGTCGCAGGCATATAGAGCTCTACGTGAATGAGTTCACCGTCGATTATGGGGAGGAGGGGGAGGAGGCAATAAGATTTCTGCTGCGGCGGGCGGAGCAAGCAGGTATCATCCCCGGTACGGACCTGCGTTCCAGCGGGTTGTTCTGGGATGATGCCCTGGGAAGTGCTTGGGAAGAATAGCGGCGTGCTTCACATAAACGATCTAGCCAAGTCCTACGGTGGGCAAGAAGTCCTGCGGGACGCTTCCCTCCACGTTAAGCCCGGCATGCGCATAGGGCTGATTGGCCCCAACGGCGCCGGGAAGACCACTCTGCTTCGTATTCTCGCAGGAGAAGAGGACGCAGACTCGGGGAGCGTAGTGGGCCGAAAGGGTCTGCGCGTGGGCTTCCTCCCCCAGGAGATAGAGGAGATATCCGGGCGTAGAGTGTTGGAGGAAGTTCTGAGCTCGTACGCGGAGGTCCTGCAGGCGGAGGAGAAGCTGCGTGAGCTGGGGGCGGAGGTAGCAGCCCGGGAAGAGGCTGAGGAAAGAGGCACCCCAGACTTGGTGCGGCGGATGGGTGCCGTCCAGGATGAGCTGGAAGCTGCAGGGGGCTATGAGCTGGAGTCGCGGGCAGAGACCATCCTGCGCGGCATGGGGTTTCAGGAAGAGGACTTCGAACGGCCGGTGGAGGAGCTCTCGGGTGGGTGGCGCATGCGTGTTGCACTGGCCCGTCTGCTCATGGACGAGCCGGACCTTCTTCTCATGGATGAGCCTACCAATCATCTGGATCTGGAGAGCCTGCTGTGGCTGGAGGAGTTTCTCCTGGGCCGGACGGGGGCCCTGATGCTGGTCAGTCATGATAGGTATTTCCTGAACCGCATGGTTATCCACATCGCGGAAGTGGGGAATGGGGCTCTTGCCCTCTATGCGGGGGACTACGACTACTACGAGGCGGAGAAGGAGCCCCGCCGTCAGGCCCTCGTTGCCGCCGCCAGGGTGAGGGAGAAGGAGAGAGAGAAGGCGGAGAGATTCATCCGCCGTTTCCGCGCCAAGAACACCAAGGCCCGCCAAGTCCAGCAGAAGATAAAGCAGTTGGAGAATATGGAGCCGGTGGAGGTGCCTGACTCCGGATCAGGGAGCATCTCCTTCACCTTCCCTCAGCCTGAGAGAATGGGCCGGGTGGTGGCGGATGTGCGGTCCGTAGGTAAGTCCTACGGAGAGACGGTCGTATATCGGGATCTGAACCTAGTGGTGGAGAGGGGAGAGAAGGTGGCGCTCGTCGGTCCCAACGGGGCGGGGAAATCCACGCTGCTCAAGCTTCTCGCATGCGTTCTTCTACCGGATTACGGGAGCATTACTTTGGGTCAGAACGTGTCCCTTGAGTACTTTGCTCAACACCAACTGGAGGCGCTCGATGGGGACCGGACTGCGTTGGAGGTGATGGAGGAGAAGGCGGACGGCCTGGAAGATGCGCCGGAGGTGCGCTCGTACTTGGGGGCGTTTCTCTTTGACCAGAATGACTTCTACAAGAAGGTCGGTTCGCTCTCGGGTGGCGAACGGGCCCGGCTGGCACTGGCTTCTATGTTGATGGATCCCGCCGGCCTGCTTCTCCTGGACGAACCCACAAACCATTTGGATATGGCTTCCCGCCGTGTCCTTACCCAGGCCCTCAAGGAGTTCAGGGGGCTGTGGTGCTTATCAGCCACGACCGTCATCTAATAAACTCCATCTGCAACAGGGTCATAGGGTTGGAGAATGGTGCCGTCACCCGGTATATGGGCGATTGGGAGTACTACATCTGGAAGAAGGAGCGTGAGTCCGCGGATATTCTACAGCAGGGTGATCCTGCGGACGCCGGTGACGGGAAGGGCGGAGCCGGTTGGGGGCAGGGCAGGGAGGCAGGCGGTGGTTCTGCCGGGGGAGAATCCTACCGGGTGCGTAAGGAAGTGCGGAGCAGATACCGTCGCGTGGAGAAGTCCATACTGGAGCTGGAGGAGAAGCGGGACCGGCTTGATGCGGCTTTGGCCGATGACCGTCGGGCGGCCGACCACGAGTTTCTGCAGTCGGCCGCGGAAGAGAGAAAGGGAGTGGGAGAAGAGCTCACCGCCCTGTATGAGGAATGGGAGAGTCTGGTGGAGAAGGTGGAGGCGTTGGGGATGGAGGGCTAGTGACCAACCGGGACATGACCGGCAATCCCGCCAACGCCGCCAACAAAGAAGCCCTGGAGAAGGTTTCAGCCATGAGGGAACGGCTAATACGGGAGGTACAGTTGACAACGAGTAAGGAACAGGTGGTCATTCACGGCGAGTATGCCCTGGAAGGTATTTTGGAGTTTCCGGCAGGTGACGTGGCGGGGGGAGTGGTGATCTCTCATCCCCATCCGTCGTACGGAGGCACTATGGTGAACCCCGTGGTTCATCACATGGCCAGAGGGTGTCAGGCGCAGAATCTGGCGACTCTGCGGTTCAACTTCCGCGGCGTGGGCAACAGCGAAGGTTCGTACAGCCATTCCCGGGAGTACAGGGATGTCTCTGCCGCCGCTAGGTTTCTCAGGGGGCGTCTTGCGGAGGAGGCGGGAGTGGTGCTGGCCGGTTATTCCTTCGGTGCGGGTATGTCCGCGTTGGCCGTGGCGCAGGGGGCGGAGGGCACGGAGGATGTGGCCGGGCTGGCCCTGGTGGCCGGGGTTATCGGAGTGTTCTCAGCCCTCTTCAACCCCAGCCAAGTACGGGTAGTAGGGCAGCTGGTCTCCTCAGACAAGCTGGTGAAGGCCAACTCTTACCTGAGCGTCTCCCGGGAGGGTGCGGAGATAGGGGGTTATCTCGTGGGCGGGGCGCTGGTAGCCTCTCTGGGTTACTTCGCTACCTTCACTGTAGACGCAGCCACGTACGGAGTGTCCGCCCTGTTGTTGTTGGGCCTGCCGGATACAGGTGGAGGTGAGAAGGGGACGCCGAGGCTGAGGCACCTCCTCAAGGGGTCTCTGCAGGCGGTAGACGGTATCTGGCGCTCAAAGCGATTGCGAACAAACCTCTTGTTCGCACTACTTCCCTTTCCCTTCCTCATGATGGGGACACCCAACGCCTACGGGCTTGCTCTGGATGTGTTTGACAAGGGCCCGCAGGGGTTTGCCCTCATGGAGGTGTTGACTTCAGGGGGTTGGATAGCAGGAGGCCTAATAGCGGGACGCATGAACTTCAGTGGAGACCGCAATGGCTATGTGTACTGGTCGGTGCTGGCCATGGCCGCCTGCATGGTAGCCGTGGGGCTGAGCGGCAGCTTTTGGGTGGCCGTGGCCTTTCTCACGTTGGGCGCGGCAGCCAACGTGGGCCTGATAGTGGGCTCCATGACCCTATACCAAGAAATCCAGGAGCGGCCGGACAAGGGCCGGATGATCGCCATCCGCGCGGGCTTTGGGCAGATGTCCATGACTTTGGGTCTGTTGGGAGGTGCATTCTGGGGGAGTACATCGGCATCACCACGGTCTTCTGGACGATTGGATTCACCGCCATCATCCTGGGAACGGTGGTATATCTGCCCTACCGTATGCGGAGGGGCCTTGCCCGCGAGAGCGCCGGCGTTGACCCCGACGGAGAGGATATCGTCACCGTCACCGAGGGCTAGGTGCAGACGGCCGGAAGTTGCAGGACGGTCCGTACGATCATCCCGGTCTTGTGGTAGCCTTTTTGTGACACTAATGGACTGTTCTCTTAAGGCACTCATCATGATCGATTCCACTGTGACATCCGCAGAACGTTCCGCAGGACAAGCGCCCGGCGCCGGGGCGCAGGAGGAGGGGAACGAGGAGGCATTGCGCGTGGGCGGGATGGCCCTGCAGAAGGGGGTCATGCTGCATTCTCTACGGCCAGCTCTCCGGTGCGGTAGAGCCCGTGGCGGAGGTAGTTGCTGCGGTGACAGTGGTCTACGTTCAATCTTCCCTCCCTTATGCCCTCGCGTTTGCGGCGGGTGCTATGATTTACGTGGTGGTGGAGGAGCTGATCCCGGAGTCGCAACGTGGAGGGCACGCCGACCTGGCCACCATGGGGGCTGTGATCGGTTTTGCGGTGATGATGGTTCCGGACGTTGCTCTCGGTTAAGAACTAGGAGGTCAGATGCTTTGGTGGGTGTTCCTGCTGTTCGTCGGCATGATGGTAGTTGTCGGCGTTTGGCTGGCGTGGTTCTGGAGAGGGAAACAGAAGGAATATGAAGCCAAAGTGAGTCGTGGGG
>Ga0209176_10000304_pt1 | contig 10286 bp, 9 predicted proteins | sample NGEPer11B_FD_184511 | JGI IMG/M metagenome (GOLD analysis project Ga0209176, IMG submission 184511) | Arctic peat soil microbial communities from the Barrow Environmental Observatory site, Barrow, Alaska, USA - NGEE Permafrost305-11B... | ecosystem: Environmental > Terrestrial > Soil > Wetlands...
CTTACACCGGATTGCGGACCTGATCGCGGAGCGCACCATGTCGCAGGCGGCCTGCCGCCGAGCGGTACTTCGTCCAACTCGACCGGGCGGAGGACCGGGCTGGGCGCTAGGGGACGCCTAGCCCGGACGTACCTCCTTGGTACCTCCTTCGCCGTCCCTTGAATGCGAGAGCGCCGGTGGCATCGGGGGGCCCCCGGCGCTCGCTACAGTGCTCTCGCGGCCTTCCGGCGCAACCGGGCGTCCTGTGCGGCGAGGGCGTCGTCGGAGCGGCGCTGCATCTCATTTGCGGTCAGCTCGGCTTTACGCGATTCGAACTCGGCTTCGCTGCCTCCCGTCACGAGGAAGCGGCGACGGAGCCGGGCGGTGATGCGCTCGCGCTCGGCGTCCTCGCGCTCACGGCGCTTGGCGGCGTTGTCGCGTTCGCGTTCGGCGTTCACCTTGGCGGCGTAGCGTTGATGCTCATCGCGCTGGCGCTGGCGCTCGGCATTTGCGCGGTCGAGTTGCCGCTGGCTCGGGGTTCGCTCGGTCATGGTTTGCTCCTGTCGTACGTGAATCCGGAAGGCAGGCGACCCGGCCTAGACGCGAACCGCCTTACCGGGGCCGGATAACCGACCGTAGGCTTGACCCCACCGCACCCAAGGACACGGCGGTGCTACGGAAAAGGGGAACACGCCGGGGCGGGGTGACGCAATCTGTTCGTCGCGGACGTACGCGGCGTTCGCTCGTTCCGACATCTTGCGGCGGGGCGGCGGGCGTGGTTTACTTGACGTAATCGGGACAGCCAGCCTGCCCGCACAACACAGTGTCGCCGGTGGAAGACAGTGCAGCCCGAACAGGGCGGGAGTCCTGCCGAACAAGCGACAGCGTCACCTCTGCTCGAATCGCACCGCGAGAGGCCGCAGCAACCGACCGATGGGTTGGGGGCTGCGGCCTTTTCCGTTCCTGGAAAACAGCCCGGCTCCGGACCCTCACCAGAGAGGAGGCCCGCAGTGGCCGTAAAGGAAATCGCGGGGCAGCGATGCCTCATCCCGAGAGAGGCCGGGGAGCGGCTCGGCCTGTCGGCGTTCACCGTGCGCGGCATGATCGAGCGCGGGGAGCTACCCGCCGTGAAGATCGGGGACAAGAACTACGTGCTGGTAGCCGCCGTGGAGCGCATGCGCGAGCGTATCGAGCGCGACATGGCGGCGGCGGTGGCGCAACACGAAGGAGGCGAGCGATGACCAGGCAAAGTGAAGCCCCGGCTGGACGACCAGGGCAACACCACAAGGAGAAGAGCGGCGCGGAGACGCGGCTAGCTCTTATGTCTACCAGTCTACCACACGACGGAGCGCCTGACAATCCCGAGAACTCACCGGACGGTGACGCCTACCAAGGTCGTGGTCCGTTCAGGACAGGCGAAATCCGGGCGGCGGCGAAGCGCTACGCCAAGCGCGGTTACGCGCCGACGCCGTGCATCCCCTCCACCAAGCGGCCACGGCTGAAAGGGTGGGAGAAGCGCAAGCTGACCGGGGAGGAAATCGACACGCTCTTCCACGAGCCAGACCCTGAACGAAACGCGGCGGGCGACAGCATCGGCCTCGTGCTCGGCCAAATGTCGGGCGGGCTGGTGGCTGTGGACCTCGACAACGTCGAACAGGCAATCGCGGACTACCTCCTGCCGACGACCGCGCTGGTTGACGGCAGGCCGGGCAAACCGGCGAGCCACCGCTTCTATGTCGTCGCGGAGGAGCGGCGCAAGCGCGACTTCCCTCACCCCGACAAGGGCAGGGGCAAGATTCTCGAACTGCTAGGCGACGGCGAGCAAGCCATCGCTCCGCCGAGCAGCCACCCGAGCGGCGAGTACCGGGCGTGGGAGCAGTACGCAGAACCCGCCGAGCAGGACGCGCAGGAGCTGGTCGAGGCTTGCTCCCGGATTGCCGCCTATCAGGTCATCGCGGACCTCTGGCCGGGCAGTGGCCGTCACAACCTGGCGTTGCCGCTGGCCGGTGGGCTGCTGCGGGCCGGAGTCGTGGAGGATGAGGTGGAGTGGCTGCTCGGCTACCTGTGCCTCGACCCGACCGGTACCGATCCGAACAAGGACAACCGCGACATCGAGCGGGAGATTGCGGCCATCGTGGGCGACACGTCGCGCAAGCTTCAGGAGGGCGACCCGAGGGTTTCCGGCTGGCCGACCTTCGCGGACATGCTCGGCGGCAGAACCGTACAGCGCCATCTGGACGCCGTGCTGCGGTGGCTCGGCGTGGCCGACGTTGACCTCGACGACCCGCGACCGCAGGTGTCCGTCTTCGGTACGTCGCACAGCACCGCCAAGCGCACGTGGCCGGTGGTCGAGGACGCCAACGAGCCGCCGGTACTGTTCCGGCGCTCGAAGCGGTTCCTGCGCACGAGGCCGCACGACGACAGCGACGAGGTGACGGCGGAGGAGCTGGACTACAACGGCTTCAAGTACCAGCTGTCGGAAGTCGTGTGTTTCACCAAGCAGGATGACAAGGGCAAAGCCCGTCCGATTGACCCGCCACAGGGCGTGGTGCAGGACATGATGGCGAATCCAAACCCGCCGGTGCCGGTGCTGAATCGCATCGTGTCGGTGCCGGTGTTCGCGCCGGACGGCACGCTGCAAACCGCGCCCGGCTACCACCCGGCGGCGCGGGTCTACTACCAACCGGCGCACGGGCTGGAGCTTTCGGAAGTGCCGGACGCGCCGACCGACGGGAACATTGCGGAGGCGCGGTCCCTACTGCTGGAGCTGCTGCAGGACTTCCCCTTGGTGGAGCAGGCGGACCGGGCGCACGCCGTCGCGCTGGCGTTGCTTCCGTTCGCCCGTGACCTCATCGACGGGCCGACGCCGTGGCACATGGTAGGGGCGTCCAAGTGGGGGACGGGCAAGGGCTTGCTGGCGCAGGCGCTGACCATGATCTTCGAGGGCGGCGAGGGCGCGTCCGGGCACCCCTTGAGCGGGACCGAGGAGGAGGTCCGCAAGGCGATCCTCGCGGCACTCATGGGCAGCAGCGGGTTCATCCTGTTCGACAACATCGACGGCATGGTGGACTCGTCCTCGCTGGCGGCGGCGCTCACGGCGGTCAACTACGAGGACCGCAAGCTCGGCGTCTCGGAGAACGCTCGTATCCGGGTCCGCTCCGTGTGGATCGGTACGGGAAACAACCCGGCATTGTCGGGCGAACTGACCCGCAGGACCGTGCGCATCCGTCTCGTGTCGCGGGAGCAGCACCCGGACAAGCGGAGCGACTTCCTCCACCCGAACCTCCCGCAGTGGGTTCGACAGAACCGGGGACGGCTCGTCGGCGCGTGTCTGACGCTCGTGCGGGCGTGGGTGGCGCGGGGTAAACCGCTCGGCAACGACACCATGGGTTCCTACGACGATTGGGCGGGCGTGATGGGCGGCATCCTGGACACGGTGGGCGTGCCCGGCTTCCTCGACAACGTCGAGGAGTTTCGCTCGGAAGCACACGGTCAAGGCGTGGCCTGGGAGTCGTTCACCGAGGGCTGGTGGGACGCGTTCGGACCGCAGCCCGTGGCGGCGGGGGAACTGCTCCACAAAGCGCAGGAAGCGGGAATCGACCTACCACTGCTGAACCCAGAGCACCAGAAGCAGAAGCTCGGCTACCTGCTCGGGAAGCAGGTCGGCAACATCTACGGCGACTACGTGATTAAGCTCGGCCCGAGGCAACGCGCCAAGAGCAACACCTACGTGCTGGTGTCGCGCTCGGGGGCGGATTGGACGCCGCCGGAGAGGCCGACCGGCGACCGTCCACCGGCCTTCGACGGCAACAGGGGGAGCGCCGGGTGATGGCAGTACCCGCGAGTACCCGCAGGTACCCACAGGTACCCATAACTACCCGAGAGTACCCGCGAGGCGGCCTCCCGTGCGGGTACTCTTGGAGGCTCCAGAGGCGTCTCGCGGGCCGGGAAGCCCGTCGTTACGGGCCGAAGAGGCCGTGCGGGTACTGCGGGTATGCGGGTACTACCCGACGACGCACGACGCTCTTCCGGGCAGCCGCCGAGAGGGGGGGGTGTGCCGTGTTGTCACACCCCGGAGTACCCGCAAGTACCCGCAACACATATGAGGACGCGGCAGTACCCGTAAGTACCCGCAGTCCCCACAGAGACACGGGCGGTACTGGTCAAGGGCCGGTTCCCTTCGAACGGAACAGGAGACAGAACGATGACTACCGAGAACGAGAACCAGATGGCCGACGCACTACGAGCAGCCTTCACCACTACGGACGACAGGGGTGACGCCGCTAACGTGGCTGACGGACTACTCGCTGTAGCCGGGGCGGTCAACCGGCTTGCCGACGCGACGCAGCGTCTCGGCAACGGCTCGGCGGCAACGGACATAGGGGCCATCGAAGGTCTGTCGATGCAGGTCCGCGACGGCCTCAACGGGATCGCGGAATCAATCGAGAGCAGCACGAGGTAACGGCGCATAGTCCCCGAGGGCCGGGGCGGTAGTGTCCCGACACGTGACGACCGGCCCCGGCCCCCCGACGACCGGACGGCACGACGATTCAAGGAAGAGGCAAGGAGACAGAACAGTGACAGCGACAACAGAGAACACCACCAACAAGCAACAACAGGCAGAACGCAACCTCGCCGCCTTCCACGACCGGCTACGCGAGGCGTACGGCGGGGAGCCGGTGGAGGCGAAGGGGCGGGTCTGTATCGACCGGCTCAAGCGCTACCATTGCCTGCGCAACCCTTCGATGGGCCTGCGGCACGAGTGCCTGCCGCCCGACGCGGACCACGCCTCCCTGTGGTCGGTCAACGGTCGTCCGGTGGCCTTCGTGAGCCAGCCCTACGCCGGTTGGCTCGACGAGCCGGTCGAGCGCCGGGAGACGGTGCGGACCAAGATATCCCTCGACTACCACACCGTCACCGACGACCACGGACGCGGCGCGGCGCTGCGGTGGGCGGAGGACAACGGCTTCGACCTGCACCTGTCCGACGCGAGCTGGTACCGGCCCGGCGAGACCATCCTCGCGGTCTACACGCTGCGGGAGGGGGAGTAGAGGTGCAGTTCGCGAACACGACCCCTTGTGAATCGCTAGGGGTCGAGGACGCTCGACCGGGGGGTGAACTGGACGGCTCGGACTCCGCCCCCTGCTCCTGCGAAGCCTTGCACGACTAACTCAGGGGTGTACTTGACATAGATTGACACGAATGGTAATCGTGTGGTTTAATTTATGTAGAGTTGAGGAGGCAACGGGCCTTCCCTCGACAAGCCTAAGGAGGCAAACACATGAGCAAGCGCAACACCAAGACCGTCAAGGAAGCGACCGACCTGAAGCGCTGCGAGTGCGGCTGTGGAGTGGTCGTCAACAAGCGATTCGCCCAAGGGCACGATATGAAGCTCCGCTCGGCGGCGCTCAGGGCGTTCGACGGTGGCGACGATGCGGCGAGCGACGAGCTAGTGAAGCGCGGCTGGTACTCGGCCAGCGAGCTAGCGGAGCGCCGGGAGAAGACCGAAACCAAAGTCGCGATGAAGGCCGACCGCGAAGCCGCCAGAGCCGCCAAGCGAGCCGAGCGGGAAACCGCCAAGGCCGAGAAGGCCGAGAAGGCCAGCGCCGAAGCCGACGAGGAGGCCGAACCGACACCGGCGCAGCCCAAGGTCAGCCGTGGTCGAACCCGACGACGGGACGAGCAGCCTGTTGCAGCGGCGGCCAGCTAGACAGACACACGCGGCGGGGGAGGGCCGAGCGTCCTCCCCGAGCCAAGGAGCAGAACCATGCAAACACGACAAATCAAAGGCATCGTCCTTAGCGACATCGACGCCGGGCTTGAGTGGCTCGACGGCGAGGATATGGTGTTCGGAATCTACGCGGCCATGGACGGCTTGGCGGACGACACCAGCGAGAAGATGAGGGAGGCGGCGGCATCGTGAGCGAACCGATCAGGGCCGGGATATATCTTCGAATCAGTACGTCTGGACAGGAGGACGGCTCCAGCCTCGATGTGCAGGAGGACGACTGCCGGGCACACGCAGCCGAGCGCGGCTACGAGCTAACCTCCGTCTACACCGATGTTCACTCGGGCGCGGACCTGTGGCACCGGCCACAGCTTCAGGAGGTGCTGGCCGACGCGGCGGCGGGCAAGTTCAGTGTCGTCATCGTCCACCATACCGACCGGTTGTCGCGGGAACCCGACCACCAAGCCTTCCTACGGGTACAGCTGAAGCGCGACGGCGTGGCGGTCGAGTCCGTAACCAACCCGCGCACCGACTCCTTTCAGGACCGGCTGATGGGTTCCTTCGAGGACTTGTTCGCGCAGCACGAGCGCGTGCGGATTCAGGCCCGCATGGCGTCCGGTCGTAAAAACCGCGTCGGGAAAGGACGGCTGCAGGTCGGTGGCCACCGGCTCTACGGCTACCGCTACGACGACCCGGCCAAGAGCCAAAAGAACCGCTACGTCGAGGAGCCGACCGAGAGTCCGGTCGTGCGGCGCGTCTACCGCGAGTGCGTCGAGGGCAGCAGCCTGAAGGGCATCGCGGACGGCTTGAACGCGGACGGCGTGCCGACCGCCAAGGGCAGCCGCTGGCACGCCCGGCAGGTCAGCCGCATGCTGGCCAACCCGGCCTACCGGGGGCGCTTCTACGCGAACCGGCACCACAAGTGGAAGGACGAGCGAACCGGACGCAAGCGCGAGCGCATCCGGCCCGAGTCCGAGTGGACGGAGATTCCCGGCGTCGTCCCGGCGCTGGTGGACGAGGAGACGTGGCGGCGGGCCAACGAGCGGCTGGAGCGCAACCGCGTCGAGGCGAGCCGACCCTACGACCAGGCCGAGGACACGCTGCTGCGTGCGGGTTTCGTGTTCTGTCGCTTCTGCGGCCACCGGATGAGCGTCAACCGGCGACGGGGCAAGCTCGTCTACAAGTGCCAGACGGCCTACCGTGACCCGGAGTCTGTGTGCCGGGGCTGGTCGGTCGAGGCGACGAAGCTGGACCGCTTCGTGTGGGGCAACGTCGAGTCGTGGCTAGGCGACCCCGGCGTGCTGCTGCACGAGGCAAGGCGCAGCCGTCCAGCAATCGAGGCGGCGGTGGTCGAGGACATGTCGAGCTACGACCGTGGCCTTGCCGAGATCGAGGCTAAACAGGACAACCTGGCCCGACAACTGGAGCGGCTCGACGGTGCTGCCGCCGACCCGGTGCTGAAGCGGCTGACCGAGCTTGGACACACGGCCCACGTGCTCACGACCGAGCGCGAGGCGGCTGCCGGGCGGGTGGAGGCCGCGAAGGCGGCAAGCGACGTGGCGGCGTCCGTCTGGAACGAGATTCTGGGTTACGCGGATGGCGTCGAGGACTGGACGTACCAGCAGCGGCGTGAACTGCTGCACCGGCTCGGGCTGCGGGTCACGGTCGAGAAGCGCGGCAGCGGGCGCTACCGCTTCTGGGTGGACGTGAGTCCGCCGTGGCCGGACGGGACGGCGTGGTGGCCGAACCTGTTCGCGGACCTACCGGACGGACCCTTCGACGTGACGAACGGGGAAGCAGCCCTGACCGATCTGTCGAAGTCCGTCTATGCCGCCTACACCAGGACGCAGGTTCTCGCCGCGGAGCAGGAATCCGACGACGACTGACCGCTCCCCTGGTTGCATTGCCGTGCTCAGGGAATGTCCTCCGGGTGTGTGTCACATTTTGGTATCTGCGGCCTCGTAGGGGCGGACCCCCGGCAACCGTCGCCGCAGGGCGACGAAGTGACGGGGTTGTCCGCCCGGCGGACGCGAAGCGTTCGCAACGGCTGCCACGTCGTCTTGCCGCCTGCGGCGGCCGGGCGGACAACTCCTTCGGAGGTCCGCCCCTACGAAAACCGGTGAGCCACCCATACCAGAATCTGCATCACACCCATGTCCTCCCGCCCAGCAGCTCGCGCCACACGCTGCGGTGAGCTACACCGGCGTAATTGCCTCCGACGTGCCAAGAACGTTGCCCGCGTCGTCCAGCGCCTGCACAGCGATGTACGCGCCCGTTGTCTGCACCGTGATCGTGGTTTCGAATCCGGAGCGCGGCGCTGAGGCTGCCATCTGGAGAACGTCGGGGTCCGAACCCGCCAGCACCTGCCAACTGGCAACTTCCGTCGCGCCATTCCAGCTCGCGTAGACCGTCACCTCGCCGCTGGCGCTGGCCACTGCCGCCGCCACGGGTGGCTCTTTCGGTTGCCCGGCCCACAGGAACCGGTACGCGCGATACGATGTGCCCCCCTCCGGAAATCGGCAGTTGAAGACCATCTCACCATCCTGGGCAAACTCCGAGAACACGGGCGCGCTCCCCCAGCCAATGAAGACATTGCCGTTCGGAAGCACCTGCATGTTGCCCTGGCTCACCGAGAGAATATCGGTGGGGTGGATATATTCTCGCACCAGCGCCGCTGTCATTGCGTCCTCATCGAGTTCCAGCACCAGCCCCCTGGAGTGCGCATGCGCGTCCGCGTCCTGATCGACTTCAGAATTGTCGAAGAGCGTCATCTCGCCGTTGGGATGGACACGCGCATCGTGCTGGTAGGCGAAGGGCGTGCCCGGACCCATCGTGAAGTCACTCTGCGTGCCGTTCAGCCGCCAGGTGACCTCACCCGTCAAACGATCGATCTTGTAGATCGCGTTGGTGTGGCGGGCGGACACGATGAGGCTCCCCTGAGCATCGTCCTCCACCGAGTTGATGTGGAAATAGTCGTATGGTCGGTCCGCGCCCGGCTCCAGTGGCCTCACGCACTCGTCAACCGCGACATGATCCAGGCTGTGCCACTCGAACAGCACTCGCCCGGTTTCGATGTCGATCTCCTGCACGATGCCGTCCATGGTCGTGCCGTACATCGAGCCGCCCGCCGGTGACAGGTCCCAGTGCACCGCGTGGTACAGCGTGATCAGGGCCGTGCCTCGTGGCGTCAGCAGGAACTCGTGGACATCGCCACCCGGGAAGCCGTTGCCAACCTGAAGCTGGGCGATGCGCTGGTACGAGCTGTCGCACATCACATAGTGGCCCAGGCCATATCCACCGGGCGCGGTTGCCTCGGCGAAGGTGATCACCGGCTGCCCCTGATACTCCTGGACGCGGACGTCGTAGTGCTTGTCCAGGTCGCTGTTGGGGGGCGCGAACCAGACCAGCTCGCCGCTGTTATCGAGGATCATCGCGCCATTTTGACCCTCAGGGATGCTGGCGCTGAGAAAGACAAGCCCCGGTGCGGTTCCCCCGGCGGAGACCGTCACATCCATGACCGGAGGGAGCAGGTCGGGTCGGGATCGGAAGGTGCGAGGCGGCGTTTCCGGAGCATCGGTCACACGCTCGTCCGGTGTTGGTACCGTCGGGGCGGGTTGCACGACCCCGAAGGACAGCGGTCCGTCGCTGGAGCGCTCCAGCGGCACATCGGCTTCCACCGTCACAAGCTCGCCTGGCTGGAATCTCGCATCGGGAACAAAGCTCACGCCGTCGCCATCGGAGTGTGGCAGCAGAACGCCGGAGTGCCCGCCGCTTTCCGAACCGATCACCGTGACGGCGCCGAGGTCCTCAGTCGCAACCCCGCGAAACGATATCTCTGTGTACGGTGATGCGGTCCAGGTGCCATGCCGGGGGAACACCTGCACGCCTGACGTCGACTGGCCGTGCGCGAAGGCGGTTCGCGCCGCACTATGCAATGGGGACGAAGCGGCGACAGCGAACGCTCCGGCGCCAGCCGCGCGAAGGAACGCCCTCCGGCTGGAACGGAAGGCGACAGATTTGTTCGCCGGGTGTGTCGCGGAATCCGGTTGGGAATGACTCATCGATGATCTCTTTCTTGCCAGCGTGAGGCAGCCCACGCACGATTTCGGGAAACCTCATCATATCAGACGGTTTCACCCTCATTCTGCGATCGAGCCGATCCTGCCCATACTCACATGGCCAGCCCAATCTCTCCATGAAACTTGACACACACCACACGGAAGGAAACCGCTATTGGCAGAGGCAGGCGCGGTGGTTCAGGTCTTACGGCGCGTCCGAGTCGGCGAGGCTGGAACGGAAGAACTGAATGGTCTTGCCCAGCCCGGCATCGAGTGAAACCTCAGGCGCCCAGCCCAGCAGCGCTTGCGCCCTGGAGATGTCGGGGCGCCGACGCTGGGGATCATCTGTGGGCAACGCCTGGCGCACAATGCCCCCGGTCGACCCGGTGAGCTCGATGACGCGCTCGGCGAATTCCAGGATGGTGTGCTCCTCGGGGTTGCCCAGGTTCACCACGTCGCCGTCGAGCCCATCTGTCTCCATCAGCAGGATGAGCCCGCGCACGAGATCATCGACATAGCAG
>Ga0209176_10000306_pt1 | contig 10269 bp, 10 predicted proteins | sample NGEPer11B_FD_184511 | JGI IMG/M metagenome (GOLD analysis project Ga0209176, IMG submission 184511) | Arctic peat soil microbial communities from the Barrow Environmental Observatory site, Barrow, Alaska, USA - NGEE Permafrost305-11B... | ecosystem: Environmental > Terrestrial > Soil > Wetlands...
AAGGGGGGTAGCGCGGTGACGGCAGAGACACCGGTGACGGTTCAAGCGTGAGGGCGAAGGACCCCTCGCGAGACAGGGAGAGCAGGGCTTCGACCGGGGCGTCACCCCCGTCACCGGCGTCACCACGGACCGGTTGACACACGGCGGCCACGGTACGCCGCAACGAGCAACGAGGAGGCGTCGGCCTCCAGACAGGACAGGAGCAACAGGGCATGGAACCGAACGCAGAGAACACCAACACCGAAGAGGAACAGCAGCGCGTCCGTGTCTGGGTAGGGTACGCGCACGTGGACGACCCAGCCGAGACCTTCGAGGCCGTGGTCAGGGAACACCAGCGGGAGGGCGGGCTGCTGCTCGTGGGCGACAGCGTGCCAGAGTGGCTGACCTTCGACGGTTCCCCCTACCAGCCGTTCCTGTGGCGGGAGGAGAACGGGGACTACCGAGTGCAGGGACGCCACGTTCTGGCTACCGAACTGGACGAGCCACCGGAACCGGCGCTGACCGAGCCGCCGGTACTGCCCGCTTACTACTACTGGCAGCCAACGCGGCGAGGCGAGGGCTTCTGGCGGTTGCTGGTGTGGTGCCCGGAGTGCCGAGCCGTCCACCGTCACGGCGGGGGCAGCGACGAGCTGCCTGTCGCTGGTCACCGGGCAGCGCACTGCGCGGACGAGTCCAACAGCGCCTACGTGGCCGTCGGCTACTCGGTGGCCAAACCCGAACTGGTCCCGGCGCAGTGCGAGAACGGCCACGACTACAGGCCGGGAAACATCGTCGTCACGGCCAGCGGGCTCGGCTGCGGGAGTTGTGAGCGGGCCGCAGCCAACGCCGAACGGAAGGCCAGACGTAAGGCAGCCAAGTGCACGAGTGAGATAGCATCTCATTGAGATATTGTCTCAATGTTGGTTCGGCGGCTATCCGACCGGGAAAGGGGGAGGTCAGTATAGGGGCTAACCCCTTCCCGGCGCGTCTACCAAATCGTGAATGCTTGCTAAGCCGCATAGATAGACATAATTGACACCGACGTTCGAATATGGTTTACTGGACATAACGATGGAGGAGGGGCGGCCTCTTCCCGGAGACAAGGAGCAACGAACCGATGGCAAAGCGCAAGACGACGACGAAGGAAGCGACCGACCTGAAGCGATGTGAATGCGGCTGTGGCGTGGTCGTCACCAAGCGGTTCGCGATGGGGCACGATCAGCGCCATAAGGGCGCGTTGCTCCGGGCGTTCGACGGCGGCAACAGCGAGGCCGGGGACGAGTTGGTCGAGCGCGGCTGGCGGACGGCCAACGAGTTGGAGGAGCGCCGGGCGAAGGCCGAAACCAAGGCGCAGATGTTGGCCGAGCGCGAAGCCGCCAAGGCCGAGAAGGCCAGCGCCAAGGCGGCGAAGGCCGAAGCTGAGCCTGAACCGGCCCAGCCGAAGGTCAGCCGTGACCAGTCACGCCGAAGCAACCGCTCTCCCATGGTCCACGTCGGCAACGTGGCCAGCTAGACAGACACAGGCGGGGGAGGGCCGAGCGTCCTCCCTACAGCAAGGAGCGAGACCCCATGCAGACCCGATACATTGAAGGCATCGTCCTTAGCGACATCGACGCGGGACTTGCGTGGCTTGATGGCGAGGATATGGTGTTCGAAATCTACGCGGCCATGGACGAGCAGCTACCCGCCCACTGGGAGGAGACGGAGCCCGGCGAGACGGCGGCGTTGACCCTGACCGAGGACCAGTGGGCGCTTATCGACCGGCTAGGCATCGACATCGACTCCGAGACGTTGGGGCGCGAAGCCGAGGATCGGGAGGAGCCGTGGCGACGGGTGGCTGACTCGTCGGAAGCCGCGTGGTACGACGAGATCGAGGGGAAGACGCGATGACTGAACCGACCAACACGCGGGCGCTTCTGTACGCTCGTGTTTCAACCGACGCGCAAGCCGGAGAGGACAAAACCAGCCTTGGCAGCCAGCTGACGGCTTGCCGGGAACTGGCCGAGCGCCACGGCTGGGAGGTCGTGACCGAAGTCACGGACGACGCGTCCGGCTTCAGCCTGAATCGTCCCGGAATGGACACGGTGCGCGAGTGGGCGAAGAAGGGCCGCTTCGACGTGTTCCTGTGCAACGATCAGGGGCGTATGTCGCGATCCCAAACCGGTACCGCCGTGCTCTATTCGGAGTTCGACGCAGCCGGGGTGCGCATTTGGTCCGTGCAGGAGGGCACCTTCGAGCAGTCTGCCGTGGGCCAGATGGTCCGCAACATGTTGGCCTTCGCCTACGAGATCGACCGGGAACGGCGCATGGAGGCGACGGGCCGGGGACGCCGGGAGAAGGTCCGCAACGGCAAACTCCTGGGTTCGTCTCCCAAACCGGCCTATGGCTATTCGTGGGTCTACGCTACCAATCAAGACGGTAAGCGGGTGAAAGTCGCCTATGAGGTCAACGAGGACGAGGCGGTGATTGTGCGGCGAATCTACGCCGAAGTCCTCGAAGGGCGCTCGATGAAGGCGATAGCGCGTGGCCTGAACGACGACGGCTACCCGTCTCCCTACGCGCACATGGAAACGTACAAGGGCAGCGGTCGATGGGGACACCAGACGATCCGGAACATCGTCCGCAATGACTACTACGCGGGTGAGGCGTGGGGAATGGTCCGTGTCCGGCAAACACCCAAGAAGGGCTACAACCACGGTCAGGTCAAGCTCGACCGAGAACACGGCCACCGACTACCGGACGGCGTGGTCCCTGCCTTAGTGAGCCGGGCCGACTGGGAGCGGGCGCAAGAGATCGTGAACACTCGACAGCAGCAGGGACCGGCACCCAAGAATCCGGAGTACGCGCTGCTGCGCGGCATCGCCCGCTGCGGCATCTGTGGCCGGGCTCTGCGTGTCGCCACGCGCAAGCGCGGGCATAAGTACCTGTCCTGTACCAAGCAGAACTCCGAGCGCATCCCCTGTGGCAAGCCGTCACCCTCGATCAAGTACGAGTGGCTGGCAGAACCTGTGTGGACGCTCGTCCGCTCCATCGTCCTCGATCCGACGAAGCTGCACGACCGCTTCCACAGCCAGCAGCAGGAGCAATCTGAACGGGAGGCGTTGGATTCGCTCCAGTCGCGGCTTGACGGGGTCGAGGAGCGAAGGCGGCGACTGCAACGAAACCTTGAACTGCTGGACGACGCTGACGTGGTCGAACTGAAGCCGCGATTGGATGAGCTAGCTATCGAACGCGACGGCCTGAAGCACCGCATCGCTGCTTTGAAGCTGCGCATCGACAGTCGCGTGGGTGAGGCGGACCGCATCTCGCGAATGTTGTCGTGGGCGCGGGCCGAGATGGAGCGGGTGGATGAGATGACGGTGGATCAGCAGCGGTCGATCATGCTGGAGCTAGGCGTCGTCGCCCACGTCTACCCGCGCACGGCTCCGGAGCGCTACCGCATCGATGTAGGCGTCAAGACCCAGCCCGAAGAGGCGGGATTCTTCGACGGGCTGGACTGGTCCACCATCGAACCGACGTCGCAGCAGCGAGACGAGACCGCACGGCTTGAAGGCGAGGCTGCGGAGCGTGGCCGGGAGAGTGATCTTATCGGTATGTTGGTGGACGAGCAAGGGCGCACATCTGGACGGTACTCCTGGGACTACTGGGATGCGCACGTGCCGGAAGCCTTGGCGCAACATGCACGAGTGTTTGGGATCGAGCGATTGTTGAAGTAGTCCGAATCTCGATGGCAGTTGCCGCCGCGCGTTTCACGGCACGAGTAGGCGCACACGTCTGCTATGCAGTCAGAACAGTGGCCAATCCCTCGGCAATGAGCTGCTGATTGATGTTCTGACCATTGAGGAAAATTTCTGCCAGCCATCGCCCATACTTCTCGCGGGTGGAGGATTGATACACCTTTATCTCAACCCACGTACCTTCCGGTACAAGTTCCTCGAGCCTGGTGAGAGCGACCATTCCCCGCTGGTATTCGGAACTACTGTGCTTGACGCCGTGGATCTCCGAGGTATCTATACCAAACAGCCTGATACGTATATTGGAATAAAGCTCGAACCCAAGAGAGACTGTCACGTCTACGGTGTCTCCGTCGATCAGCCGTTCGATGCACGCCCAATACGAATAGAGATCCAGTTGGGTGGTTTCGAAGGAGTTCCCTGTGGTTCTTGGATCGCGCACGAGCCGACCTCTCTACTGACCTTCGGCGACTTCATATCCCTGGAAGAGCATCTCAGTCTGCGTTACAGGGTACGTTTCCACCGTCGTCCCGCTCAGAATCGCCGAGCACTCGAAGGTGTCGAGAAACACACGCTTCCAGGTGGTCCACACCTCGAAGATATGAAGGGTGGTGTCACCGTCGTTCTGTATCGTCGTGCTGTCACCGCTTGTCGTACTCGAGGTTGTGCTGCCACCGATGCTCACGCCTCCTTCCTCAACATTTCCTAATACGGTGCCGCCAATGGTGCCCGTCTGATGGAGATTGCGGTGCGAGTTGCGTGGGACAATGCCAATTTCGACCCACATGTCCGATATCCTCTCTTCGCTGCTCAGCGTCCTGCCCTGAAACGTGCACACGCGCAAGATCATGGTTTCAGAGCAGAGGCAGAACAGATGCGGAGAGCCGCGACGTGTCGGTGACACCGTGCCATTCCTGCTGACACACTCGCCACACGAACCTTCGAGCCCGCTGGAGGACCACAGCCACCAGATGGTTTCAGCGTTGCCTATTGTGGGCGGTGCGGCATCGCCGCCTTCCCACCCGTCACCACCACTAGGCATGCCCTTGTCCTCCAAGTCGAGATGCGACGTTGGCAAGTGCCGCGTCGCGCCAGAGCTCTTGCCGAAACGCCTCGGCGTCTGGCGCGACCAAATCCAGATGGCCTTGCTCCAGCCTGAGAACTTCCCCTGGTTTTGTCGTCGAAGGAATTGCCAAGGACAATGGGGCGGTGGTAACTGTCGTTTTCCAGTGGGCACCCACCCGCTGGCGATGCAAGCCAGCGAGCCGGATGTTGTCGTCACTCACCGAGAGAACCTGGAACAGTGTTCCGTCTGGCCACTCTGCGAAGTCGCGTTCCACGCTTATTGTCGATGACAGATGCGTCGCGGGCCCGTCTATAGCTTCGTCAAACGTGATCCCGTTCGCCGCGTGGTTCGTGAGCGCCAGGATCAGCGTGCAGTACTCCTTGTGCTGGAGGATTGTCGACACTTCACCCCACCGATCCTCCCTGATACCCAAAAATCGATGAAAGGTTGGCGCCAGGAACTCCACGAGCGCCTCACCGAACTCATTGGTCGAGAATCGCCAGGCAATTCGATCTCCGGTGCCTGGTGGGTCAACAACGAACACGTCGGCACCCACAACGGGTGCCCCGGATTCATCAACAACCCGCACGGTGACCGTCGATGACATCAGGCGTTTGGCCGCCTCAAACCGCAGGTCCGCAATGCCTTCGGATGAGATTCCTGGATCGACATTCTCGAGCGCATTTTCGATTCTGGAGGTGTCCGAGAAACAGAGGCGACCATAATCGAAGCCAGCACTATTCAGCGCAACAGCCTGAGAAACATGCAACTCTCCGAGTCGTAGCAGTCTCGCCTGGGGAATGAAAGAGAGCATCATGTTGTTCAACGTGAACCCGTTGATGTGTTCCAGATCCTGCGCGATTGCCACTGAATTCCGTCTGAGCAGGTTTTCCGCGTAGTGAAACCCAAGATGAGCAGCGTCCTTGGCAACCGAAGGTCCGATGCCATCAAGTTCTTGAATCGCGTGCCACTTAACCTCAGGCATTGGGCCACCCCGATCGAGTTTGCATGATTTATGTAGCCGCATCATATCAAAGGGCAATGTACTTTGCAATAATTTCATTTGGAATGGCAGGGCAAGCGCATATCAGCCAGCCAGCACATGCAGGAGATAGGCATTATCCCATCCGGCCCGCGAGCGTTTGGTCGTGACGCCGCCCTTGGCGGGGTGGTTGCGGCGCAGCAGATTGAACGCGATGTGGCGCAGCGCCGAGAAGTACCCGACATTCGCCAGCAGGTTTGGGTACGAGCGGATTTGGGTACGAATACCCTCTCCTCACGTGGGCGGGTGAAAACTCCGCGACGTCGCTGGCGGCATTGGCGCCCGGTCGCCGATGCACGACGCAGCCAGCCTCAATGGAACGGTGCGTGCGATCTGCCTGGCAAGACGGCCGCGATGTAGTCGGCTTCGCGTGTGGAGTGCGTGAACGTGAAGGTGTCGATCGGGTTGGCCAGCTGGTGGTCCAGAATCCCGTTCCCCTCCGTTTGGGATCACCAACAACCGCTTCCACAAGCAGCGGGCATGGAAGGTTGGGGTATTGTTGAGTCAGTCAAGTCGCCAATAGCCTCCAGGAGGAACCCATGAGCGAGCGAGAGATGATGGAACGCATTCGGCGGTCGCTGAGGGAACGTGCCGAGGCGTTGCCGCCGGCCCCGCCGCGTCGCCATGGCTTGAACCGGCGAACCTTTCTGCTCGGAAGCACCGCCGCCGGTTTGGCGATCACGGGATCGGTTTCCGGCAGGCAAACCGGCACGCCAGGCGCCAGTCCGGTGACCGATCCAGCCCTCAGCGAAAACCTGTTTTCGCTCGGTATCGCCTCCGGGGAGCCACTTCCGGATGGCGTCGTGCTCTGGACGCGGCTCGCGCCATTGCCGTTCGAAGACGATGGCGGCATGGGTCCGAACCCGGTCGACGTGCAGTGGGAAGTGGCGAGCGACGAGCGGATGACGAAGATCGTGCAGCAAGGCACGTCCACAGCGGCGCCGGACTGGGCCCATTCGGTCCATGTCGAGGTCTCCGGGCTGGAGCCGGCCCGCTGGTACTGGTATCGCTTCAGGACGGGCGACGTGGAGTCGCCGATCGGCAGGACGCGCACCGCTCCGGCCGCGAGCGCGACAGTCGACACGTTCCGGTTTGCCTATGCCTCCTGCCAGAAGTGGGATGCGGGCTTTTACACGGCGTATCGGGATCTAGTCCAACAGGATGTCGACCTTGTGGTGCATCTCGGCGACTATATCTACGAGTCAACCATGAACAGCCGGAATGTCCCCCGTGAGGGCGAGTTCGACCCATCCGCGTTTTCCCCGCTCAGGTCGCTGGCTGACTATCGCGGACGATATGCGCTGACAAAACTGGATCCGGACTTGCAGGAGGCGCACCGGGTTGCGCCGTGGATCGTGACCTGGGACGACCACGAAGTCAAGAACAACTATTTTGGCCTGATCGAGCCCGCCGCCGAAGAACTGTTGGAGCGCCGTGCCGCCGCGTACAAGGCCTATTACGAGCATCAACCGCTGCGGTCGTCGGCGCGGCCAGTTGGTCCGGAGCTTCAGCTGTACCGGCGGCTGGCATTCGGAACGTTGCTCAACTTCAATGTACTTGATACGCGACAGTACCGTTCTCCCCAGGGCTTTGTCTGCGGGGACGACATCCGGGAGGAGAATGATGGCTTCTGCCCGCCCTCGCTGGACCCGGGACGGACCATGCTGGGAGACGCGCAAAAGCAATGGCTGTTCGAGGGCTTCGACCAGGCAACCACTCGCTGGAATGTCCTGGCTCAACAGGTGCCGTTCGCGCGACGAGACTTTGCCGCCTCGCCGGCGGAGGAGAGCTACGGTGGCAGCCAGATGGATAAATGGGACGGCTACGCCTATGAGCGGGAACAGGTCGTGGCGGCCATGTCATCGGCGGCATCCCAGCAATCATTCAGCCCGGTCGTGATCACCGGCGATGTCCATGACAACGAGGTATGGGATCTGAAACTCGATTGGGACGATCCCAGTCCCGAATCCGTGTTCGGCAGTGAGTTTGTTGTGACATCGCTGACCACCAATGGCGACGAGCCGTTGGAGGATGACGGAGCCTTCACGACGATGTGCGGCAACTGGCGAGGGAACCCGCATAATCGCCTATTTGACAACCATCGCGGCTATGTGCTGTGTGAGGTAACGCCGGATCAGTGGCACGCCGATTACCGGGTGATGCCAACGGTGCTGGATCCCGAGGCGACCGCTACCACATTGACATCCTTCGTGGTAGAACATGGCAATCCGGGAGCACAGCAGGATGCGGGATGCGCCGAATCTGGCGGATAGTGTCTCGCCCATTTCGATCGAATCCAATCGCCTGACGGCGGGAGGGGGCGCAAATAGCTGAGCCCTCTCCCGTCATAACGACACAACGGGAGGTATTTATTTCCCCCATGCCTACAACAGAAGACTCCAGAAACGGCGAGGAGCTCGTGCGGCTCACCCGCCTCTTCACCGAGCGTGAGCTGGAGGTCTGGCCGGAGTTCAGGGCCGCTCTGATCGTCGGCAGCATCGCCCACGGTGAGAACAGAGTGGACTCCGACGTCGATTGTATCTTCGTCTTCGATCAGTTGGACGAGCGAGTGGTCCCGGCGGAGTTCGTGTGGATTCCCCAGACCGGTTCCTATCACAGCATCTTCGAGGTCGAGGCGTCCGATGTGGGCGGTGTGCAGATCGATGCCTGGAGGGTGTCGACCGGAGAGTTCCGCGGCGGCGACTGGGACGAGGGGCTCAGGCACGACCTGGCATCCGCCATCGTGATCGCCGACAGGGGAGGGACGAGTAGCCTGCTCCTGCGGGAAAGGCTCCAATACCCCGATGCACTCAGGCAATGCCGCGTCGCCGAGCACTTCGGTCGGGCGGGGTACTATTCGGAGGAATGGCGCGTCCAGGAGTGGATCGGGCGCGGTGGCCTCGGAGGCGCCCACGACCAGCTCACTGCCGCTTTCGAGGAAGTCCTCAAGCTCCTGCACGCATACAACCGCGTCTGGCTGCCCTGGAGGTACCGGTGGCTGGTCTCGGCTCGGAAGCTCGCCTGGCTGCCCGACGGTTTCCACGATAGCGTGCAGACGATCGCAACCAGCGTATCGCAGTCACAGGAGAGTCTCGTGCGGCGGAGAGTGGCCGTGACGCGGTTGCTCGACACGATCGGGGTGAGACTCGAGGCCGAGGGGCTCGTGGCGGAGCCGGGTGAGGCCTTTCGAGCGACCCATCCGGGGTTGGGATACGGGCACAATATGGAGGCATGGAGCCAAGGACACCGGGAGATACTGAAAGAGAGGCGCGGTCGGACGTGAGCGGATGCGGGATGCGCCGGATCTGGCGGATAGTGTTTCGCCTCTGGTGATCGACTCCAGTCGCCCGCTGATGGGTGCCGACCGTTGATTGCACGATGCACATCGATGGCGTTCCGCACTGATCGATCACGGCCTACCGCGACATTTTCGCGATGTCATTCGCGAACCGAACCTCCGAATCGTCCTCCGGCTGGTAGTCGATCACTTTTCGCGCATTCGTGATGCTCCAGAATGTGCGGGCATTGTTCGAGACCCCGTAGAAGATGTGGAACGGCACGCCGAAGTCGTCTACGATATCCGGCGTGTCGACGGATTTGCGGAAGAGTTGCCGCAGGTCACGCTCGCTGATGTAGCCGGTGATATCGCGAAGGTACCGCGCCACCGGCTGGCCCTCGAATTCACTGGCGTCGATCTCTCGCGGCGCGACGATCCGGATCATGATGACTTCAAGCTTCCTTCCCAGGGATCCACAGGCATAGAGAAATCCGAGCGACTCATAGGCGGCCTTGGCCCATCCGTAAAAGCTGTCCGGTCTGGGATAGTCCTCCGGGGTGACGCGATCTCGCAATCCGGCGTAATACGGCTGCTCGTACCATTTCGCGGCCTGGTTGGTGCTGGCGGCGACCACGCGCCGGACGCCGGTGCTGAGGGCCACGTCGTACACGCGCTGCATCATGTCGACATTCTTGCGCTCATCTTCATAGACCGTGTCGGGATCCGGGCGGATATAGCCGGTGTGAATGACGGTGTCGACACCCTCGAACAATGGCGCAAGTTTCGAGGGATCATCATTCAGCACGTCGACGATTTCGACATCGGGCACCACGTCTCCATCTCGATTTCGGTCCCTGACATCAACCAGGCGGAGATCGTAGCGATCCCGCAGCTCAGGGAGAAGCTGTCCCGCGATGTACCCGGTTGCTCCGGTGAGAAGGACGCGTTTTCGTTGGGAGTCCATGGAACATCTTCTCCTTGTATCCACGGTGATACCGTGCATGTCGCACGTTTTCATTCAGGGTACCAGTTCGAGGGGCGTGAATGCACGGAAGAGCATGGTCCCGCCCCTCCGTGCTGGGGATCATTGAGAAGACGCGATCTTGTTTGCTCAAGTTGGGATTTGCGGGTCATTGCACATGTGTCCACTGTGGGCCGATGAGTTTCGCGA
>Ga0209176_10000308_pt1 | contig 10216 bp, 10 predicted proteins | sample NGEPer11B_FD_184511 | JGI IMG/M metagenome (GOLD analysis project Ga0209176, IMG submission 184511) | Arctic peat soil microbial communities from the Barrow Environmental Observatory site, Barrow, Alaska, USA - NGEE Permafrost305-11B... | ecosystem: Environmental > Terrestrial > Soil > Wetlands...
GAGCGCTTGCGGGAAGGCGACATCTCGACCAAGTTCATCGCCGAGGAATTCCCGGACGGGTTTCAGCCGCCGGTGCCGGAAGGCGCGGTGCGCGATGAATTGGTGGCCGTGGCGGCCACCATCGATCATCTGTCCAATCAGCGGCGCCGCATGATCACCCAGCAGATGCACGGCGAGCCGGTGAAATTCTCCGAGGTTCGCGTGGTGGAGCTCGGCGAGGAGCGTATCCGGGTCAGCGTGGCGGGCCGCGACTATCCGATGACCGTGGCCTTGGGCGGACAGGGAACCGGCGAGAAGCGCCGCGAGATCGAGGTCGCCTCGTCGTGGTGGTTCGGCGAGCCCGTATGGGAAGGCACCATTGGCGGCGAGCAGGTCGCGGTGCAGGTTCGCTCCATCGTGAACGGCGTGCTGCTGATTTCGCAAGGCGTCGAAGTGCCGGTCCGGGTGTTCACGGAACGCGAAGCCGAGCTTCTCGCGCTGATGCCGATCAAGGAGAAGCCGGACACCTCGAAGCTGCTGCTGTGCCCCATGCCCGGTCTCATCATGTCGCTTGCGGTGGAGGTAGGCGATGAGGTGGCGGCCGGCGATACGCTGTGTGTCATCGAGGCGATGAAGATGGAGAACGTGCTCAAGGCGGAGCGCGACGGGACGGTGTCCAAGATTCTCGCCGAGCCCGGCGACAGCCTCAATGTCGATGCCGTCATTCTGGAATTCGAGTAAGGCCTCACTTTGAAGACCGTGACGGTGAGGATCGAAGGCCGGGTGCAAGGTGTCTATTACCGCGCCTGGACCGAGCAGGCGGCGCGGCGCTTCGGGCTCGACGGCTGGGTGCGCAACCGGCGCGACGGCAGTGTCGAGGCCGTGTTCTCAGGTCCCGAAATCCAGGTGGACGAGATGCTGCGGCGCTGTGCCGAGGGGCCTCCGGACGCAAAAGTCACCAAAGTCACCGTCACCGATGAAGGCGGCGCGCCGCGCTCAGGCTTCCAGGTGCTGCCGACCCATTAGCGGGTGGGCGAACACTTCATCGAAGCTTTGGCGCAAAGCTGCGTCGACCCGGGTCATGTCCGTCTCGGCGCCGAGCGCTTTGAGGCTGGTGACAGGGGTGCCCTCCAGACCGCACGGCACGATGCCCGAGAAATGTTCGAGGTCGGGGGTCACGTTCAGGCTCACGCCATGGAGCGTCACCCAGCGGCGCACGCGCACGCCGATGGAGGCGATCTTGGCACCGTCCACGAAGATGCCCACGGCGCCGGGACGCCGTTCGCCCGCCACACCGAGGCGCGCAAGGGTGGCGATCAGCCAGTCCTCGAGCGCGGCGACATAGGCGCGCACATCGCGTCCGCGGGCCGTGAGATCGACCATGACATAGGCCACGCGCTGGCCGGGGCCGTGATAGGTGTAGCGCCCGCCGCGCCCGGTCTTGAACACGGGGAACCGGCCCGGATCGCGGAGCTCCGCGGCATCGGCGCTGGTGCCCGCGGTATAGAGGGGCCGGTGTTCCAGCAGCCAGACGCATTCGGGCGCGTCACCGCCCGCAATGGCGTCCACGCGGGCGTCCATGGCGGCAAGCGCCGTCTCGTAGGGGACGGGCGCCTCGCCTACGAGCCATTCGGGCGGCGCGGACGGAGAAGCGGCTTTGGATGCTGAACCGGTCATGGGGACATCCTAGGGCAAACCTTGCACCCCTGGGACAGGTTTGCTAAGGCAGCGGGCCTCTTGGAAATGCTTGCCGACGGGGTGGCTTATCGCCATATCTGGGGCAGAGTTTCCGGATTTTTTTTGCGGTCGTGGCGGAATTGGTAGACGCGCAGCGTTGAGGTCGCTGTGGGGTAACTCCCGTGGAAGTTCGAGTCTTCTCGACCGCACCACTCTTTCTCTAGCCTTGGTCTCACTGCGCCCGGAGCGGGCCGGGGGCCCTCACTTCGAAGACGCAATCCCACCTTTGCGGCGCCATAGGCATGACGGCGTTGGCCTGATATCACAGGCGGAGCGGCAAATGCGCGAGTCGCCGGCCGCGGGTGACGGCTTTCACGGAGTCGTGCTCTTTCCAGCTTGAAGCCTACAAACCCAGCGATTGGACGGGCGATGCAGGACGCCGCAAGCGAGGTTCAACTGCGCGACGAGGAAGGGGGCATCCGCTCCGACTTCCTCCACGCAGTCGCGGACGCGCTGGAGGCGGATGATGTCGCACGGGCGCGGGCGCTCACGCTGGACCTGCACGCGGCCGATCTCGCCGACCTGATTCAGTTGCTGCGCCCGGACGAGCGCGCCGAGCTCATCAAGGCGCTCGGGGAGGACTTCAAAGCCGCGGCCCTGCCCGAGCTCGACGAGGCGGTGCGCGACCAGGTGCTCGAGGACATGGAGCCCGAGCAGGTCGCCGAGGCGCTGCAACAGCTCGATTCCGATGAAGCCGTCTATCTGCTCGAGGACCTCGACGAGGACGAGCAGAAGGACATCCTTGCCAAGCTTCCTTATTTCGAGCGGATCGCGCTCCAGCGGAGCCTGGAATATCCGGAAGACTCCGCCGGCCGCATCATGCAGACCGATCTGATCGCCGTGCCGCCGTTCTGGTCCGTGGGGCAGACGATCGACTATATGCGCGTGGCGCAAGACCTGCCGGAGCGCTTCTATGAGATCTTCGTGGTCGATCCGGCCTATCACCTGATCGGCTCGGTCGCGCTCAACCGGCTGTTGCGCTCCAGGCGGCCAACGACGATCGAATCGATTACCGACGAGGAAGTCCGCCCGATCCCCGTCGAGTCCGACCAGGAGGAAGTGGCGCGGCAGTTCGAGCGCTACAACCTGACCTCGGCGCCGGTCATCGATCAGGACGAACGGCTCGTGGGCGTGATCACCGCCGACGACGTGGTTGAGGTCGTGCAGGAAGAGGCGTCGGAAGACATCTTGGCGATGGGTGGTGTCGGCGGCGAATCCGTCAGCGACACCGTCTGGGAGACGACGAGGCTCCGCTTCACGTGGCTGTTCGCCAATCTCTTCACCGCCATTCTCGCATCGTTGGTGATTAGCCTCTTCGAGGCGACCATTGAGCAGATGGTGGCGCTTGCGGTGCTCATGCCCATCGTGGCCTCCATGGGCGGCAATGCGGGCACCCAGACCATGACGGTCGCGGTGCGCGCGCTCGCCACGCAAGATCTTGGCCGTGCCAACGCCATGCGGGTGATCTGGCGCGAGTCCGCGGTCGGTCTGCTGAACGGCGTGCTGTTCGCCGTGATCATGGCGGGGATCGCTTATTTCTGGTTCGGCAGCGGCGAGTTGGGGCTCGTCATCGGGGTGGCGATGGTCGTCAATCTCTTCGCCGCGGCCCTGGCCGGCATCCTCATTCCGCTGGGCTTGGAGGAGTTCGACCTCGATCCGGCCATCGCCTCCGGCGTTTTCGTCACCACAGTGACCGATGTGGTGGGCTTCTTCGCCTTCCTTGGGCTCGCTGCTTTGTGGTTAGTTTAGGGACGAGGGGGGTTCATGTTCTTCTATATCGCCAAGGCGGTTTGGTTTGTGCTCCAGCCGTCAACGCTGATCGCGCTGCTGATCGGCTACGGTGCCATTCTGATCTGGACCGGCTGGGCGCGCTGGGGCCGGCGCTTCGTCTCCGTCGGCGCGCTGCTGCTGCTCATCGTGGGCCTCTCGCCGCTCGGCAATGCGCTGATCCTCCCGCTCGAGGATCGTTTCCCGCGCGCGAACCTCTCTTCCCCGCCTGCGCCCACGGGGATCATCATCCTCGGTGGGGCGGAGAACCGCCTGGTGGGAAGCGCGCGCAAGGCGCCGACCTTGAACGAGGCGGGCGAGCGCCTGTTGGAAGGGGCGATCCTGGCGCACAGATTTCCCGGGGCGAAGATTGCCTTCTCCGGCGGTGATGCCGGCATTCTCTATAAGTCCGACAACGAGGCGGAAGGGGCGGCGGCCATCCTGACGAAGCTCGGCATCGCGCGCGACCGGCTGATCCTGGAGACCGACGCCCGGGACACATACGAGAACGCGGTGTTCCTCAAGACGGAACTGGAGCGGGAAGGCGCACTCGATCCGGCCAAGCGCTGGCTTCTGATCACTAGCGCCTATCACATGCCGCGATCCATTGGAGCGTTCCGCCAGGCTGGCTTCGACGTCGAGCCTTGGCCCGTGGACTACCGCACGCGCGGGCCGGCGGACCTCACGCGGCCGTTCGACCAAGTGTCGGAGGGTTTGCGGCGCGTGGACACGGCGATGCGGGAATGGGTGGGGCTGCTCGCCTATTGGCTGACGGGCCGCACCGACGCACTGTTCCCGGCGCCTTCCAAGGGGGCGCCTTCCAAGGGAGCGTGAGCCGGTTCGACGCGGCAGCCGGCCAGCATGCCGGCCTCGATCCAGTCCTTGAGATAGGTGGCGGCGCGCACTTCGGCGCCGTCCTCGCCGGCGAAAATGGCCACCATCTCGCACAGCACGCCGAAGCGCACGCCCTTGGCGGCCTCGTTCCACATCATGGCCTCCTCGGCCGCAAGCGGCCTGAAGCGCGCCATGAAACCCTGCCGCCAGACGATGAGGGCTTGCGGTTCCGGCAGACGTGTAGATGTCGGCGGTTGGGTCTCGCCCTTCAGCGCCGACCAGATGTCGGCGGCATTGGAGGTGAAGGTGAGGCGGATTGCGGTCGGATGGGGCTCAAGGGTGAGCCTCGGCCAGTCTTCAGCCGGGGTGGCGGCAAGGTCCGCGACGGTAAGCGGGGTCGCGTCGGGCCCATCGAAGGCATCGGCAAGCGCCTTTTCGAGCGCGGCGATCTCGCCCAGCTCGGGGTGGCTTGCGAACGGCGCGGTGTCTTTCGCAAAAACTGGCAGGTGACGGCCGAACCAGCGCGCGCTGCGCTGATCAGATGGGTTCGCATCGATATACGCCTTTGCCAATTTGGCGAAGCTCGCGTCACCCAGATAAGTGTGCAGCAGCTCGTAGTCGTTGGCGAGCACTTCGGCGAGCCGCGCCACATAGGCGTGGCGGTAGACGCCGAACAGGACGGAGCGCTGCTCGCGGGCGCTGTCCTTGACCTCATCCAGGATGGTGTCGTCGCCGGTGAGGATGCCGGCCTGAAAACGCGCCTGAAGCTCTTTGAGGCTTGTCATTCCGCCGCCGTGAGCCGCGCGCCCTCCTGGACCTCACGGGCGATCTGCCGCGCGATATCCAGTTCCGCCACGACCTCGGCCAGCGGTGGAATGTTGTCGTCGCGCTCGATCATGGTCGACACGGGTCCGAAATGCGTCACCGCCTCGCGGTAGAAATCCCACACCTCGCCGCAGACCGGATGGTCATGCGTATCGACAATGTGGCCTTCCTCATGGCTGTGGCCGGCCACGTGGAACTGGACGATGCGGTCTTGCGGCACACCATGCAGAAATTCGTCCGTCGAGAAGCCGTGATTGAAGGCGCTGACATAGACATTGTTGACGTCGAACAGGAGCCAGCAATCGGCGCGGTTCGCCACTTCGGTGACGAACTCCCACTCGGTCATCTCCGATTGGCCGAAGGTGACATAGCTCGACACGTTCTCAAGCGTCAGCCGGCGACCCAGGAAATCCTGTACTTGGCTCACGCGGTCGACCACGTGGTCCAGCGCTTCCTGCGTATAGGGAACGGGGAGCAGGTCATGCAGGTTCACGCCATGCACGCCGGTCCAGCAAAGGTGGTCCGAGATCCATTTGGGCTCGACCCGGTCCGCCAAGCGCTTCAGTGCGGTGAGGTACTCCGTATCCAGTGGCACGGTCGAGGCGATTGACAGCGACACGCCGTGCATCACGAGCGGATAGCGCTCGCGAATTTGTTCGAGGATGCGCAGCGGCTGGCCGCCGGGGATCATGTAGTTCTCGGAGATCACCTCGAACCAGTCGATGGCGGGATTGCCGGAGAGGATCTCCTGGTAGTGCTGGGGACGAAGGCCCAGTCCAAAGCCGAGATATGGAGGCTTGTGATCGGTCATGGCCGCTCCGTATTCGGGTGTTGGGAGACCGGCCGCTTGCCGCGGCCGGCCCCATGGCGTCTCTTTGCGTCTTAGCCGTCGAACTCGCCGCTCTGTTCGGCGCATTCGGTATCCGTCATGACAACAAAGCCCTTGCCCTTGCAGGCGTTGTGGCCTTTGCAGTCATTCTGGGCGGTCTTGCAGGCGCCCTGGCCCTTACAGCCGTTCACGCCGAAGCACTTTCCTTCCGTGCCCTCGGCGAACGCCGAGGTGGCGAGAGTGCCGGAGAAAATCAAGGCGGCGGCGGTCATGGCGATCTTGGCGCCAGACTTCTGGTTGAGCTTCATATTCCTCTCCTCTGAATCGTTTCGTTTCGTGGCGCGATTGGCCAAGATCGAGCCTAGCGCTGATCCCATGGGGCCTTGCGTCACGCCTGTTCAAGCTTGCGTGACTCTGGCTCACCCCCTGGTCAAAGGCGCGTGACCTTGCATAACGCGCCATCGGCGATATCGGTTCGAGTGGCAGCCCGCTATGATCCGTGCCTGGGAGGCGAGTGAATGAGCTTCAAAGATATCATCGTGCATGTCGATGGGACGGAGGCGTCCAAAGCACGGGTGACGTTCTCGGTGGCGCTCGCCAAGGCGCAAAGCGCCGACCTCATCGGCGTTGCCTTTGCGCCGAAGGCGCTGCTGCCGCTCTACGGTGCCGATGTCGGGCTCGCGGATATGAGCGGGGTGCTGGACGGCGTGAAGGCACAAGGGCAGGCGGCGCTCGAAGGCTTCAAGACTTGCGCGGCCGCGGCCGGCATCGAGGCGGAGGTCAGGTTCATGCAAGGCATGAGCGAGGAGTTCCCGAACGACTTCGCCTCCCTGGCCCGCCAAGTCGATCTCGCGATTCTAGGTCAGCCCCGCGATGGCGACCCGCTCATCGGTCAATATGCGCTGGTTGAGCGCTGTCTGTTCTCCTCGGGGCGCCCGGTGATGATCGTTCCGGCCACACCCGCCGAGACGAAGCTCGACGGCACGATCGTTGCCGCCTGGGACGGAAGCGCGGAGGCGGCGCGCGCCTTCAACGATGCGCTCACCTTCCTCAAGCCGGCCAAGCGCGTGGTGCTGTTGGTCGGCGTCTTGGACGGTGCGGACGAGCGTGCCGCGCCGGCGACCGATGACATGGTGGCGCATCTGACGCGGCATGGCGTGAATGTGGAGCTGGCGCAGGTGCCGGCAAGCGAGGGCAACATCGGGCGGCTCATTCTTTCGCAAGCGAAAGACGTGAAGGCCGACATGATCGTGATGGGTGCCTTCCATCATTCGCGCTGGCGGGAGTTCATCCTCGGCGGCGTCACGCTCACCATGCTCGAGGAAGCGAACGTCCCCCTGTTCATGGCGCATTGAGGCTTCCATGACGGTTCATCTGGTGAAGCTCTGTGTCGGCGTCGAGGCCGTTCAGGACTTGAGGGACTGGCAGGCGGAACGGCTCAAGACGCTGGCGCGGGCCGGCGAGACGCCAGAGCTGCGCCACCGCACGCGACACCCGCGGCGGCGGCGTGAACTCCTGGATGGCGGCTCGCTCTATTGGGTGATCAAGGGGCTCGTCCTTGTGCGTCAGCGCATTGTCGATCTGAAAGAGGCGGCCAAGGATGACGGCACCCCGTGTTGCGCCATCATGCTCGATCCTGAGCTCGTGACCACACGGCCTCATCCGCGCCGGGCCTTTCAGGGCTGGCGCTATCTCGAAGCCGCCGATGCGCCAACGGATGACCGCATGCTGGAGAAGGCTGCCGACGACATGCCGCCGGGCATGCGCGAGGAACTGCGCGAGCTGCGCTTGATCGATTGGTAGGTTAGCCTGCCTGCGGCACGGCCACGTTGTCGATGAGGCGCGTCTTGCCGAGATGCACGGCCGCCAGCACGCGCGCACTCTTCACCGGTCCGTGCAGGGGCGCCAGCGTCTCGGGATCGCGCACGGCCACGTCGTCGACGCGAAAGCCCGCCGCTTCGAGCTTGAAGCGCGCGGCTTCCGAGGCGTCGTCGGCGCCACGGCCTTGTGCCAGATCCGCCGCCACCTGTTGAATCGTCTCATACAGCACTGGCGCGATCTTGCGCTCGCCGGCTGAGAGATAGGCGTTGCGGGACGAGAGCGCGAGACCGTCCGCCTCGCGCACGATGGCGCCGCCGACGATCTCGACCGGAATGTTCAAGTCCCGGACAAAGCGCTTGATGACGAGGAGTTGCTGATAATCCTTCTCGCCGAAGATGGCCGTGTCCGGCGCGCATTGCAGCAGAAGCTTGGTCACCACGGTGGCGACGCCGTCGAAATGATTGGGCCGGCTGCCGCCGCACAGATCCTCGGTGAGGTCGCCCACATGGACCTTGGTGGAGAAGTTCGGCGGGTACATTTCGTCCGCGTCCGGTGCATAGAGGAGGTCGCTGCCGGCCGCGGCGAGGACCGTGGCATCTCGCGTCTCGTCGCGGGGGTAGGCATGAAAGTCCTCGTGCGGGCCGAACTGGAGCGGGTTGACGAACAAAGACGTGACCACGCGGTCGGCAAGCGTCTTGGCCAGCTTCACCAGAGACAGATGCCCGTCATGGATCGCGCCCATGGTGGGCACCAGCGCGATTCTGTCGCCGGCTTCCCGCCAGGCGGCGGCGCGGGCCCGCAGATCGGGGACGGTTCTCGCTGTGTCGATAGTTCTCACGGTGTGGATGGCGCGCGTCATAGATGGGTCTCCGGAGCGCCGCGACCATAGCGTCTCGTAGGATGGGGCCGGAAGGGCTAAATTGGCGTTATGCGCGAGCCTCGAATAGACATCGCCGCCAACACCCCGTTGCCCGGCCGCGAGGCCATTGGCGGGGCTTTGCTGGCTGACGAGGACGCGCTGGTCGCGGCGCTGATCGAGAAGGCTCGTTTCAGCGACGATGAGCGGCAGCGTATCGAGGCGGTCGCCACGGGGCTCGTGGAGGCGGCCCGGGCCGGGCGGCACGAAGGCGGTGGAGTCGACTCTTTCCTCGCCGAGTATGGGCTTTCCAGCGAGGAGGGCGTGCTGCTGCTCTGCCTTGCCGAAGCGTTGCTGCGCATCCCCGATGCCGCCACCGCCGACCGCCTGATCGCCGGCACGATCGGCTTGGGCGATTGGGCAGGGCATCTCGGCCATTCGGAATCGGTGCTGGTCAACGCCTCAACCTGGGGGCTGATGCTGACCGGCCATATGGTTGATTGGGGCGAGGAGGGCGGGACGGAGCTCGGTGCCCGGGTGCAGCGCCTGATCGCGCGGAGCGGCGAGCCCGTGATCCGCGAGGCGATGCGCCGTGCCATGCGCATTCTGGGCAATCAGTTCGTGCTCGGCGAGACCATCGCGGCGGCGCTGGACAACGCCGCGTATGAGCGGAGCCAAGGCTATCGCTTTTCCTTCGACATGCTGGGGGAGGCGGCGCGCACGGCCGAGGACGCGGATCGCTACGCGGCACGCTATGCGGGCGCCGCAACCGCGATTGCTGCGTGGGCCGGGTCGCCCAAGACGCAGACCGAGGAGGCGCGGACCGAGGAGGCGCTGCACGCCCGTCCGGGTCTTTCGGTGAAGCTCTCGGCGCTGCACCCAAGCTATGTGCCCTCGCAGGAGGCACGGCTCCGTGCAGAGTTGGTGCCGCGGTTGAAATCGCTTGCCCGGACCATGCGCAAGGCGTGGCTGCCGCTGACCATCGATGCGGAGGAGGCGGAGCGGCTCGACCTTTCGCTTTCGCTGTTGGAGCCGCTGTTCACCGATCCCGATCTGGCCGGCTGGAACGGCTTGGGGCTTGCGGTGCAGGCCTATTCCAAGCGCGCCCTGAAGCTGATCGATTGGCTGGCGGGCGTGGCGGAGGCAACGGGGCGCCGCATCCCGGTGCGTCTGGTGAAGGGCGCCTACTGGGACAGCGAGATCAAGTGGGCGCAGGAGCAGGGCCTATCCGACTACCCCGTGTTCACGCGCAAGGTGAACACGGACGTCGCCTATCTCGCCGCCGCCCGGGCGCTGTTGGCGCGGCCCGATTGCTTCTTTCCGCAATTCGCCACCCACAACGCCCACACCATCGCGGCCGTGGCTGAACTTGCCGGCGACCGGCCTTACGAGTTCCAGCGGCTCCACGGCATGGGTCAGGCGTTACACCGCGCGGTCGTGGACCCGGACACTCTGGGCAAGCCTTGCCGCATCTACGCGCCTGTCGGCGGACACCGGGATCTTTTGGCGTATCTGGTGCGGCGGCTGTTGGAGAACGGCGCCAACACCTCCTTCGTCAATCGCCTGGC
>Ga0209176_10000309_pt1 | contig 10214 bp, 10 predicted proteins | sample NGEPer11B_FD_184511 | JGI IMG/M metagenome (GOLD analysis project Ga0209176, IMG submission 184511) | Arctic peat soil microbial communities from the Barrow Environmental Observatory site, Barrow, Alaska, USA - NGEE Permafrost305-11B... | ecosystem: Environmental > Terrestrial > Soil > Wetlands...
GGTGCGGTTGGCGCCTTGGCCGAGCGCGGCGTTCGCAACGTAAAGTCGATCCGCGTTCTCGGCGGCGGCGCGACGGCGGCCTCGATTGTGTATGCGGTCGCCCGCAACCCCGGGCTGAAAGTCGAGTTCCTCGTACGCGACGAACTGCGTTCGGCCGAATCCATCGCGGTCGCCGAACGGGCCGGTGCCGACGTCACGGTCCGCCCGCTCGATGCGCCGATGCTCGATGTCGTCGACCTGCTCGTGTCCACCGTGCCGGGCAAGGCGGTCCGGAAGCAGGCGCACGATCTGGTCGACGCGTCGCACGCCGTATTCGATGTCGTGTATGAACCGTGGCCGACCCCACTGGCATCGGCCGCAGCGCTGAAGGGCCTCCCGTTCGTGTCCGGCCTGGACCTGCTCGCCCACCAGGCCGCCTTCCAGGTCGAGCTGTTCACCGGACAGCCCATCGATCCACAGGTGTTGCGGGACGCGGCCCTGAAGGAACTGGCACGCCGCTAGGCTGCCTGCGTGGATTCCAACCTTGCCGCTGCCGTGACGGCCGCGTTTGTCGCCGGGATTCTTGCCACGTTCGGACCGGCATGGCTCGCCCGCCTCCCCGAACCCGAGGACGCGGAACCGGACAAGCGGACCTACGTCGACCTCGCATCCACCCGCAGGCTCGCGCTGTGGCTCGCCCTCGTCGCGGCCGTCGTCGCCGGCACCGTGGGCCTGACGATCGACGGCTACGCAATCCTGCCGCTATGGGTCTTCCTCGCGGCGGTCGGCGCACTGCTCGGGTTTGTCGACTGGCATACCCGGCGTCTGCCGGCCCGGATGGTGGTGCCGTCGTACGTGGTCGTTTTCGTCCTGCTCGCGATCGCCGGCCTCGTGTCCGGCGACTGGTCCCGTGCCGGGCAGGCGTTGCTATCCGGTGTCGTGGTGTTCGCCCTCTACTTCCTGGGCTGGCTCGTCTTCCCGCGTGGCATGGGCTACGGCGATGTCCGGCTGTCGGGCATTCTCGGCATCGCGCTCGGCTGGCTGGGCTGGTCCGAAGTCGTCGTCGGCATCTATGCCGGCTTCGTGTTCGGGGCGACACTCGGTTTCATCCTGTCGAGAATGCGCATTGTTGATGCCAAGGGATTCCCGTTCGGCCCGTTCATGCTGGTCGGAGCCTGGTTCGGCGCCATCGCCGGGCCTGCCGTCGCACGTGCCCTCGGTTAGGGCGCACCCAATGATCCCCGGGATAAGCGGGCACGTCCTAGGCATGGAACACTTGATCCCATGCTTCGTTGGTTGACAGCCGGGGAATCCCATGGCCCGGCGCTTATCGCTGTGCTCGAAGGACTTCCCGCGGGGGTTCAGGTCACGAGCACAGACATCCAGGCCGCGCTTGCGCGCCGTCGCCTCGGCTACGGTCGCGGCGCCCGGATGGCATTCGAGCAGGACGAACTCGAGATCGTCGGCGGAATCCGCCACGGTTTGACCCTCGGCAGCCCGGTCGCGTTGCGTATCGGCAACAGCGAGTGGCCGAAGTGGGAACAGGTTATGGCCGCCGATCCGGTGGCCCCTGAGATCCTCGAGGGCCTCAAGCGCAACGCGCCACTGACCCGTCCACGTCCCGGCCACGCCGACCTCGTCGGCATGCAGAAATACGACTTTGAGGAAGCCCGCCCGATCCTCGAGCGCGCCAGCGCCCGCGAAACTGCCGCACGCGTCGCGCTCGGCGCCGTGGCCTCCCTGTTCATCGAGCAGACAACCGGCGCCACAGTCATCTCTCACGTTGTTGAACTTGGGATGGTGAAAGCGCCTCGGGGCCTGGTGCCGACTTGGAACGACAAGACCGCCATTGACGCTGACCCCGTACGCTGTTTTGACCCTGCGGCAAGTGCCGCGATGGTCGCCGAAATCGACTCGGCGCACAAGGACGGCGACACCCTCGGCGGCGTCGTGGAGGTCGTCGTCGAAGGGCTTCCGCCGGGTCTGGGCAGCCACACCCACTGGGACAAGCGTCTCGATGCGCACTTGGCGGCCGCCCTCATGGGCATCCAGGCCATCAAGGGCGTCGAGGTCGGTGACGGCTTCGAACTCGCCCGCACCCGTGGTTCTGTGGCCCAAGACGAGATCGTGGCCACCGACGAAGGCATCCGCCGATCCAGCGGACATGCCGGCGGCACCGAAGGCGGTATGACGACCGGCGAAATCCTGCGGGTGCGCGCCGCGATGAAGCCCATCTCGACGGTGCCGCGCGCTTTGCGTACCGTCGACGTCGCCACCGGCGAGGAAGCGCGCGCCCATCACCAGCGGTCCGATGTATGCGCCGTCCCCGCGGCCGGCATTGTGGCTGAAGCCATGGTCGCGCTGACCGTCGCGAACGCCATCCTCGACAAGTTCGGCGGCGATTCCGTCGGCGAGACGAAGCGTAACGTCGAAGGCTATCTGGCGGCGATGAGGCACCGTTGAGGCCGGTCGTCATCATTGTCGGCCCACCCGGTGCCGGCAAGACCACTGTCGCCGGCACCATTGCAGACCGGCTTGGCGTCTTGGCACGTGACAGCGACGCGGACATCGAAGCGGCGACGGGGATGACGATCGCCGACATCTTCATCGAGCAGGGCGAGTCGCGGTTCCGCGAACTTGAAACAGAGGCGATCGGCACGGCAATCGCCGAGCACGACGGCGTCCTGTCACTCGGTGGCGGTGCCGTCATACGGCCCGAAACCCGCGACCTTCTCAGAACAGAGAAAGTTGTCTTCCTCGACGTCGGTCTCGCTGCGGCGGTCAAGCGCGTCGGGATGAACGCCAACCGGCCTCTGCTGCTCGGCAATGTGCGGTCGAAACTCAAGGTACTCATGGATGAACGCAGACCGCTGTACCAGGACGTCGCGACCTATACGATCGTCACGGACGATCTGGACGCAGATGAGGTCGCCGCAAGGGTGTTGGAATTCATCGGAGAGGGCTTATGACCACGACACGCTTGCGTGTGAACACCGCATCGCCGTACGACGTTGTCATCGGATCCGGGGTGTACGGCGAACTCGCGGACCTACTCGGTTCAGACGTGCAACGCGTCGGGATCATCTTCTCCGAAGCTGTCGAGCAGCAGGCCCGCGTGTTGCATGCAGCGCTCACCAACGCCGGTTATGACGTTCACCTTATTGCCGTTCCCGAAAGCGAGGCGGCGAAGCAGGCCGACGTGGCTGCGTTCTGCTGGAAGGTGCTCGGCCAGACCGGGTTCACCCGAACCGATGCGATCGTCGGCCTCGGCGGCGGCGCAACCACCGACCTCGCCGGCTTTGTCGCGGCCAGTTGGCTTCGCGGCGTCAAACTCATCACGGTTCCCACCACGGTGCTTGGCATGGTCGATGCGGGAATCGGCGGGAAGACCGGAATCAATACCGGCGAAGGGAAAAACCTCGTCGGCGCCTTCCACGAACCAGCCGGCGTCCTCTGCGACCTCGACACACTGCGGACACTGCCCCCGACTGAGGTTCGCAGCGGGCTCGCAGAAATCATCAAGTGCGGATTCATCGCTGATCCGACAATCCTGGAGCTCATTGAAGCGGCACCCGCGGCGGTCCTCGACGTGAAAAGCCAGATTCTCGCCGAACTGATCGTGAAGGGCATCATCGTCAAGGCCGATACCGTGGCCGGTGACCTACGTGAGTCCGGCATGGGTGCAGACGGCTCGATCGGACGCGAGGCGCTGAATTACGGCCATACCCTCGGCCATGCCATCGAGAGGCGGGAGAACTACACGTTCCGCCATGGCGCGGCCGTGTCGATCGGCATGGTCTTCGTCGCGGAGATGGCAAGGCTGGCCGGACGCCTCGACCCGAATATTGCCGCCCGCCACCGGCACGTGCTCGGCCTCGTGGGTTTGCCGACGGCATACCGGTCGGGCGTCTGGGACGAATTGCTCGCCGGGATGTTGCTGGACAAGAAGTCCCGCGGTTCGCAGTTGCGTTTCGTCGTGCTCGATGGGCTGGCGAGCCCCTCGATCCTCGCAGGGCCCGACGAGGCCCTGCTGACCGCGGCCTACGCCGAAATCACCCAATGACGCCCCAGGCGGCGAGGAGGGAACGACTTGCTGCCGTATTGCGCGAACGTGGCATCGACTCAGCCTATGTCGGCCGATTGGTCAACGTTCGCTACCTGACCGGCTACGCAGGATCCAACGGCGCCGTCCTCGTGCAAGCCGGTGGCCCGGCGGTATTCGCGACCGACAGCCGCTACAAAGATCAGGCGGCCGTCGAAGTCCCCGATCTCGAGCACGTCATCTCCCGCGACCTGATCGGTGCACTTGTTGGCCGCGTGAACGGCGGCGTCCTCGGCGTGGAGACGCATGCATTGAGCGTCGACTCGCACCACGAACTGGCCGCACATGCAGTCGGCGCTGAACTCCGTTCTCTGGACCGACTCGTCGAGCAGCATCGTGAGCTCAAGGACGAGACTGAAATCGATGCACTCCGCAGGGCCTGTGCGATCTCGACGCAGGCACTGGAACAGCTGCTTAGCGGTTCGCTGGCTGGCCGAAGCGAACGGGCGATCGCCCACGATCTTGAGAACCGGATGTTCGACCTCGGAGCGGAGGCCATCGCCTTCGAGACCATTCTCGCGTCGGGTCCGAACTCGGCGATCCCGCACCATGCGCCGGGTGAGCGAGTGGTCGTGCCTGGTGATTTCGTCAAGATCGACTTTGGTGCGCGCGTCGACGGCTATCACGCCGACTGCACCCGGACGGTCGTCGTCGGCACGGCGCAGGACTGGCAGCGTGAAATTTATGCCGGGGTGCAGGCGGCGCAGGCGGGCGGCCTGGACGACCTTCGGGAGGGCACTCCGGTGGCGCAATCGCGGTCCACCGTCGACCGGATACTGGGCGATGCCGGGTGGCTTGAATACTTCTCGACGGGCCTGGGTCACGGGGTCGGCCTCGAAATCCATGAGGACCCGTTTCTCGGTCCGGCGCATCCGGGTAAACTGATCAGTCGCACCGCTTTGACGATGGAGCCGGGAATCTATCTGCCCGGTCGTGGGGGAGTGCGTATCGAAGACACCGCTGTTGTCACGAAGGGCGCCCCTGAGGTGCTCACGACGATGACCAAAGACTTGTTGGAGCTCGCCTGATGGCAACCACGAATGACCTTAAGAACGGCATGGTTCTCAACCTCGACGGACAGTTGTGGTCCGTCGTCTGGTTCCAGCACCACAAGCCCGGCAAGGGCGGCGCGATGGTCAAGACCACGCTCAAGAGCGTGCTGACCGGAAAGTCGGTCGACAAGACCTTCAACGCCGGCGTCAAGGTCGAGACGGCCAACGTCGACAAGCGCGACATGCAGTACCTGTACCACGACGGCGACAGTTACGTGTTCATGGACACCACGACATACGAACAAATGAACCTGGCTGAGCAAGTCGTCGGCGACGCGAAGGACTTCCTGCTCGACAATCAGGACGCCATGGTCGCCGTTCATGAGGGCATCCCCTTGTACATCGAACTCCCGGCCTCGGTCGAACTCACCATCGAATACACCGAGCCTGGCCTTCAGGGCGACCGCTCGAGCGGCGGCACGAAGCCTGCGAAGCTCGAGACGGGCCGCGAAATCCAGGTTCCGCTGTTCATTACGACCGGCGAAAAGATCAGGGTCGACACGCGCGACGGCAGCTACCTCGGTCGCGTGTCCTGACACATGGGAGCCAGAACGAAAGCCCGCAAACGCGCACTCGACGTCCTTTTTGAGTGCGAACTCCGGAGCCTGCCGTTGGGTGACACGCTCGCCGAACGACTCGCCGCCGGCGACCCGCCGGTCAATGACTACACGGTCACTCTTGTCGAGGGGATCGTCGAAAACCGTGAACGCATCGATGACCTTCTCGCATCGCATTCGGTTGGCTGGACACTGGAACGTATGCCCGTCGTTGACCGCAACCTGTTGCGCATCGGCGCATATGAGATCCTGTATGTCGACGGAGTCCCCGATGCGGTGGCGGTGAGCGAAGCCGTGAACCTTGCGCGCGAACTCTCCACCGACGAGTCGCCCGCGTTCATCAACGGACTCCTGTCCCGTCTCATCGAACTCAAGCCGACCCTCTCGGCCTGACGCCAATCTCCTGCCCCAAGTTTCCCAGCAGGACCCCGAAAACTGTCACTCCTTACCTGTTGCAACCTGTGAGGAGTGACAGAAACCTGGGTGCTGCTGGGAAACTTGGGGTGTGTGGGGCGCAGGATCCGCAGAGCGGACGAGTTGGCAGCCGCACCGGGTACGACGCACACCATCCGCTACACTCGACGGGTAGAGACATCCTTTAAACACCGTCCTGTGAGACGGAGAAGGAGGTCAGACGGTGACAAACCCGCAAGAGGGCACCTCTGCTTCAGGGAACGCACGCGTGGTCCTCGACGATCGCGACATATCCCGCGCACTGACTCGTATCACCCACGAAATCCTCGAACGCAACCGCGGTGCGGCCAACGTCGTGCTGCTCGGCATCCCGACCCGCGGTGTGCACTTGGCCGCACGCATCGCCAAGCGTATGAGCGACGTCGAGAACCGGGAGATCGTCGCCGGCGCACTCGACATCACGATGTACCGCGACGACCTGCGATTGAAACCAACGCGCAACCTCGAATCCATGTTCATCCCCGATGACATCGATGGCAAGACTGTGGTCCTGATCGACGACGTGCTGTTCTCAGGAAGGACGATCCGCGCCGCTCTCGACTCACTCGGCGACCTTGGCCGCCCGCGTGCGGTGCAACTGGCCGTCCTCGTTGACCGCGGCCATCGCGAACTGCCCATCAGGGCGGACTTCGTCGGGAAGAACCTGCCGACGTCCCTTGCGGAGGAGGTGCGCGTCAGCCTCGAAGAGACCGATGGCCGCGACGGCGTCGACATCATCGGCGGCGACGCATGATCAAGCACCTGCTCAGCGCCGGCGACCTTTCGAAGGACGACGCCATCCGCGTACTCGACACCGCCGAGGAAATGCTGTCGGTCGCCAGCCGCCCGATCAAGAAGTTACCCACACTGCGCGGCCGCACCGTTGTCAACCTGTTCTTCGAGGACTCGACGCGCACCCGGATCTCTTTCGAGGCGGCCGCGAAGCGACTCTCGGCCGATGTCATCAACTTCTCGGCCAAGGGTTCGAGCGTGTCGAAGGGTGAAAGCCTGAAGGACACCGCCCTGACACTGCAGGCCATGGGCGCCGACGCGGTCGTCGTCCGTCACCACCATTCGGGTGCGCCACACCGACTTGCGCATGCGAAGTGGACGAGCGGCGCGGTCATCAACGCCGGCGACGGCACGCATGAGCACCCGACCCAGGCACTCCTCGACGCGTTCACGATGCGGCGCCACCTCGGAGACCTCCACGGCAAGAAGGTCACGATCGTCGGGGACGTCCTGCACAGCCGAGTCGCACGATCCAACGCGCTGCTGCTGCCGACGCTGGGCGTCGACGTCACCCTCGTCGCGCCACCAACCCTCCTGCCGGTGGGTGTCGATCGGTGGCCGGTCGAAACCTCATACAGCCTCGACGACTCGTTGGAAGAGGCTGACGCGGTGATGATGCTCCGAGTCCAGAACGAACGCATGAACAACGCATTCTTCCCGAGTGCCCGCGAATACAGTCGCCGCTACGGGCTCGACACCGCGCGGATGAATCGGCTGCCCGGCCACGCGATCGTGATGCACCCGGGCCCGATGAACCGAGGCATGGAAATCAACGCCGACGTCGCCGATTCAGTCCGGTCAGTCATCGTTGAACAGGTCAGCAATGGTGTGGCCGTACGGATGGCCGTGCTGTACCTGCTGCTCAGCGGCAGCACCGACGACCCCGCCGTAGGCGACAACGCGGGTCTCGGAGTCGGCATCCAGGAAGGGACGGCATGAGCACGTACGTCATCAAGGGCGTCAACATCCTCGGTGACAAGGTCGCCGACATCGCCATCGAAAATGGCATGATCACTGCGGTCGGTTCGGATCTGAGCGTCGATGGCGCCACGGGGATCGTGGCGTTGGGCCTCATCGCCCTTCCTGGCCTGGTCGACCTCCACACTCACCTGCGCGAGCCCGGCAGAGAGGACGCCGAAACCGTCCTCACCGGCTCGCAGGCAGCGGCCAGAGGCGGCTTCACCTGTGTCCACGCCATGGCAAATACGGACCCGGTCGCCGACACTGCGGGTGTCGTCGAACAGGTATGGCGCTTGGGCACCCAAGGTGGTTACTGCGACGTTCAGCCGGTCGGTGCGGTCACGATCGGGCTTGGGGGCGAGCGCCTCGCCGAACTCGGCGCCATGGCCGACTCCGCTGCAAGGGTTCGCGTCTTCTCCGACGACGGCAAATGCGTCTCCGACGCGGTGATGATGCGCCGCGCACTCGAATATGTGAAGGCGTTCGACGGCGTCATCGCCCAGCATGCGCAGGAACCGCGCCTCACCGAAGGTGCCCAGATGAATGAAGGCGAAATTTCCGGCTCGCTCGGGCTCACCGGCTGGCCGGCCGTCGCCGAGGAAGCGATCATTGCCCGCGACGTGCTGCTCGCCGAACACGTCGGATCACGCTTGCACGTTTGTCACGTGTCGACCCGCGGCTCGGTCGAACTCGTCCGCTGGGCCAAGAGCAGGGGCATCAACGTCACTGCCGAGGTCACGCCACACCACCTCCTGCTCACCGATGACCTCGTGCGCAGCTACGACCCGATCTACAAGGTCAATCCGCCGCTGCGCTCGGCCGACGATGTCGCCGCCGTGCGTGAAGGGCTGGCCGACGGCATGATCGACTGCGTCGCCACCGACCATGCCCCGCACCCGATGGAAGACAAGGAATGCGAGTGGTCCGCCGCCGCGTTCGGCATGCTCGGCCTGGAGACCGCGCTTTCTGTTGTCCAACACACGATGGTCGACACCGGGCTCCTCACCTGGAACCAGGTCGCTGACCGTATGTCGGCAACACCTGCGACGATCGGTCGGCTTACCGGGCACGGTCGTCCGCTTGACGTAGGAGAACCGGCCAATATCGTGCTCTACAACCCGGGTGTCTCGCGGGTCGTAGAGGCCGGGGACAGTGCGTCGCTGTCGCGCAACAATCCGTACGTCGGCCTGACGCTGCCCGGCGACATCGTCGCGACATTCCTGCGCGGCAAGCCCACCGTGCTCGACTCGACACTTCAGCGAGCCGCCGTATGACGCAGCACCATTCACCGAGGCAGGCCATCCTTGTCCTCGAGGACGGACGCGTGTTCCGGGGCGAGTCCTACGGCGCGATTGGCGAGACGGTCGGCGAAGCCGTGTTCTCCACCGGCATGACCGGATACCAGGAAACGCTCACCGACCCGTCGTACCGCCGACAAGTGGTGGTCATGACCGCGCCGCACATCGGCAACACCGGCATCAATGACGAAGACGACGAGTCGGGCCGGATCTGGGTGGCCGGTTTTGTCGTCCGTGACCCCGCCCGGGTGCCGAGCAACTGGCGTTCGTCACGCTCGCTGGACGAAGAACTCATCGCGCAACGGATAGTCGGTATCAGCGGCATCGACACCCGGGCCCTGACCCGCCATCTGCGCGATCGCGGCTCGATGCGCGCCGGAATCAGCTCGGTTTCCGACAACGTCGACGCGATGCTGGCTCGGGTGAAGTCCTCGCCTGCCATGGCCGGCGCCGACCTGACGGGCGAAGTCTCCACCGAGGAGGCGTATGTGGTCTCGGCGGTGGGGGAGAAGCGCCTCACTGTGGCTGCCGTGGACCTGGGTATCAAAGGGATGACGCCACAGCGGTTGGCAGAACGCGGCATCGACGTGCACGTGCTGCCGTCCACCGCCACAATCGACGACATCGAAGCGATCAGGCCCGACGGCGTCTTCTTCTCCAACGGTCCGGGCGACCCCGCAACGGCAGACCGCTCGGTCGCCTTGCTGCAGGAAGTCCTGGGCCGCCGAATACCGTATTTCGGCATTTGCTTCGGCAACCAGATCTTCGGCCGTGCTCTCGGGCTCGGCACATACAAACTGAAGTACGGCCACCGTGGCATCAACCAGCCCGTGCAGGACCTGACGACAGGCAAGGTGGAGATTACAAGCCACAATCACGGCTTCGCCGTTGACGCGCCCGTCGAGGGCACTTTCGAGACCGAATTCGGTCCCGGACGGGTCACGCACATCGGCCTCAATGACCAGGTTGTCGAAGGCCTCGCTTTGCTTGAGACGCCGGCGTTCAGCGTCCAGTACCATCC
>Ga0209176_10000311_pt1 | contig 10160 bp, 8 predicted proteins | sample NGEPer11B_FD_184511 | JGI IMG/M metagenome (GOLD analysis project Ga0209176, IMG submission 184511) | Arctic peat soil microbial communities from the Barrow Environmental Observatory site, Barrow, Alaska, USA - NGEE Permafrost305-11B... | ecosystem: Environmental > Terrestrial > Soil > Wetlands...
AGATCCAGGCTCTGTTTGCCGAAGAGCGAAAACGAGTCGTCGAGGTACTGGTTGATGAGCTCGGTGATGAGTTGCCCGTCATAAGCGGGGTCAGCGCAGAGGCGACGCTGGAGGGGATCCATCACGCGCAGCAGGCTCAGGAAGCAGGGGCAAAGGGAATCCTCCTCATGCCGCCTCATCTGTGGTTGAGATTCGGGCGTGAGAGCGATACAGCAATCCGCTACGTCCAGGAAGTTGCCGCCAGCATCGATATCGCCGTGATCGTCCATCAGTATCCTGCGTGGACCAAGGTCAGCTACACCACCGAAGAGCTCGTCGAGCTGGCGAAGATCCCGAACGTTGTGGCTATCAAGGACGGAACTCGTGACATTGCTCGCTACGAACGCAACGTGTGTGCGCTTCGGCAGTCGGCACCTGAAGTGGCGATCCTGACATGTCACGACGAGTACCTACTACCGACGTTGGTCCAAGGAATCGATGGAGCGTTGGTCGGTTTCGCGGGTTTCGTTCCCGAGTTGATCTGTGAGTTGGTGTCGGCGGCGCTCAACGGCCGCCTGACAGAGGCCCGCGAGTTGACGGACAAGATCTATGTGCTTAAGCAGGCTGTGTACCGAATGGGAGAACCCTCGGCCGATGCGCATCAGCGTATGAAAGCGGCAATGTTCCTACGGGGACTCATATCCTCACCAATCGTGCGGCCGCCCCTATCGCCACTTAGTCCAAGCGTCTATGCTGAGCTCGAACACGAACTAAAGCGCGTTGGGCTCTTTGCACCGGCTGAGGCTCTCCCATAAACGTACTTCGCCTAGAGGGGGCGTTCAAACATGAACGCTCATCCTAGCTCTTGGGACTGGAGGTGAAATGCTCGCTTATCTCCTGATACGCATGTTTCGATGGGCAACCGGGCTGCTGCTCATTATGTTCCTTACCTATACCATGATGTATTACGGTGCTGGCGATCCCGTTAGGCGCATGTTCCTGGACCAAAGCAACATCAATGTGGATGCCATCACTTTAGAACGTATTCGCGAGCAATACGGTCTCAATGATCCCCTGCTCCAACAGTTTTGGAATTACCTGAACCGGCTCGTCCATGGAGACCTGGGGATCTCCATCCGGGAACAACGACCGGTGGCCGATATGGTATGGGCGGCCCTCCCGATTTCCCTCCAGCTTGGTGCGGCAGCGACGGTGATCAGCACCTTGTTCGGCGTACCTCTCGGTGTTCTCGCTGCGCTGCGACACAACCGACGGACAGATTTTACGATCGTTGGGCTCGTGGTGATCAGCAACGCTGTACCTGTTTTTGTTACTGGCCCGCTCTTGATGCTCCTTCTCGTCGTTGTCCTCGATCTCATGGCCGTACCATGGGGGTGGCATGGATTGCTCAGCACGAAGACGATACTGCCAGTCGTAGTACTAGTATTGGGCCCATTGCCCATCATCGTGCGTCAGACGAGAGCGGCTGTGCTTGAGGTGACTCACGAGGAGTATATCCGAACAGCGAGAGCCAAAGGGCTGCCCGGGTCCCAGGTCGTGATGAGGCACATGCTGCGCCCCGTGTTGACCCCTGTGGTCACGTCAATCGGTTTGGTGCTGGTCACGCTAATCAATGGAGCTGTATTCGTCGAGTTCATTTTTGGTATACCGGGGTTTGGCGGACTGGCGCTCGCAGGGCTCCAACAGGTGGATTACCCCGTCATCATGGCAACCGTCGTCATTGGCGCGTTGATTGTCATGGTCGGGAACTTCCTGGTGGATCTACTATACCCTCTTCTGGACCCTCGTATTACCGAGCGGAGGTAGCGCATGGCAGCTGCTGAATTCCCACTAGAAGTTCAGAAACTGCAGTCGGACACTCGGCCTAAGTCGCGCAGTCTGCTCCGGGACGCCATGCGGAGGCTGGTCAAGAACCGGTTGTCACTCGCCGGCTTGATGGTCGTCTGTCTCTTTCTGTTTGCAGCGGTATTCGGCCCGTTGCTGGCACCGCATGATTTTCTCGCCCAGGAGATCCGCAGTGCGCTGCAACCGCCGTCGAGCGAATATTGGCTCGGCACCGATGCGCTTGGCAGGGATATCTTTTCCCGTCTCTTGTATGGTGCGCGCACGGCCGCAGTCGTCGCTTTCACCACGACACTCGTGAGTCTGCTTATTGGCATTACCGTTGGACTGGTGTCGGGCTATTTGGGCCCTCGGATCGATGCTTCGCTGATGTGGTTGACCGATGTGACCATGTCCATGCCAGGCATTCTTCTCGCCATGCTGGTCAACACCTCGCTCAAGTACCCGTTCACCTCCTGGTTCGACGATATGTACGAGGAGACACGTAACCCCTTCTTTCTGAACACCTGGTGGCTGGATTTTGTGCTTGTGTTTGGTGCGCTTGCGCTGATCAGCTGGCCCGTTTATGCGCGACTCATTCGAGGGCAAGTATTCAGTATCGGCGAGTCAATGTACGTCGAAGCGGCGCGGGCATCTGGGGCAGGCACGCGACGCATCATGGTGTACCACCTCATCCCCAATGCAACCGGGCCAGTCATCGTCGCGGTCACTCAGGGTATGGGAGCCGCCATACTGCTGGAATCATCGCTGAGCTTCCTCGGTATCGGAATCCAACCACCAAACGCCAGCTGGGGCAGTATGCTCTCGGACAGCCTGGCACTGTGGCGTTCGGCCCCTCACCTGCTGGCCGCCCCCTCGATCACGATAGCAGTTATCTCAATTGCATTCATTTACCTGGGTGACGGGCTCAATGACGCACTGAACCCACGCCAATAGTGCTCAAAGTGAGGCAACGATAGATATGATGAACGTTCGATGTGTCGTCGTTGGGTTGGGCTCCATCAGCCAGTCAATGCTCAAGCATCTCGATCAGATGCCATGGTACGAGACCGTTGCCGTGGTGGACGTCCGACCAGAAGCTCTCCACGATGCCAAGACTCAGCTAGCTCTAACCGAGAGCGCGCTCTTCGCTGACCTTAACCAGGCCCTGGCAAACGTTGAGGCTGAAGCGGTCATTATCAATACCCCATCAGAGCTGCATTACCAGCAAGCTCAGGCAGCACTTGCGAGCGGTCACCATGTCTTGGTGGCCAAGCCGATCACCAATTCATACGAGCAGGCAGTCGAACTGGTGGAGATGGCGAACTCCAAGCAGGTAACGCTTGCCGTCGGCCAACAGATGAGGTACCGTCGGCACTACCGAGCAGTGGAGCGTTTTATAAGCTCAGGACGACTGGGATCGGTTGAAGTGATCAACTTCATCAACACAAAGCCGAGACACAAAGCCTTGAACTTGGCTACGATGGCGCAGCCGGTGCTATACGAGATGTCCTGCCACCACTTTGACTCGTTGATGGCCCTCATTCCGGATCGGCATCCGGAGCGGATCACGTGCGATGGCTTCCAGCCTTCTTGGTCGGTATATGCGGGACCATGCATGGTTAACGGGCTCATCTCATTCAGCGGCGGCATTCATGTCCTCTACCAAGGAGGGTTTTCGTCGCAAGCCGACAACTATGAGTTACGTCTTGAGGGGTCAAGTGGAGTGCTAAGGTGCAGGGGCATCCATATGTCCAATGACACCATGACGTATGAATTCGCCGAGAGCGGTAGGCCGTTCGCCCCCATTTCCATCGACGCCGGTATTCCCGCTGGTGACCCTTGGGGCCACTTCTTCAGCCTTTGGTACGACTACGTGCAAGGAGGCGAAGAGCCCCCGTTTAGCGGCCGGGCCAACCTGCGCGTGTTTGCTCTCCTGAGCGCCGGCATCGACTCGATCAACGGTGGCCACACTTCCACGATTGAGGTCAGCAAAAACCCTCGATACCGCCAGGCGTTCTCGGCTAGCGTTGCGACGTAAGTCCCTCACCTACACCAACTGGTGTACTTGTTTGCTGTTCGATAGTGGCCAGCTCTGTGGAGGTAGTACTGCTCTCATGAACGATTCGCCATTTCAGGCCATAAGGAGTCAACAAACCTACATGGTGGTCCATGGGCCCACTGGGCGGTGTCTCGGCGCATTCGGTCGCAACTTTTACCGGCCCTGGGTGTTCCCTTTGTATACGCCATCCGGGCAGACCGTAATCCAAGAGTTCCCGTTCGATCACCCCTTCCACACCGGGGCCTTCGTCGGTCAGAATCCGGTCTTGGTCAATGGTCAGCGAGCCAATTTCTGGGCGGTCCCTCCTCGGCGATCGTTTGAGGATCCGCTCTTTTCTCAGGTCGGGCGTATGGACACACCTAACGACCCAGCGGTGGTGCCGCATGCAGCCGGAGTTCAGTTCTCCCTAACCGCAGTATGGCGGGATGATGAGGAAAACCCCATCTTGGATGAGCGGCGGTCGGTGGATATCTTTGCTGTTGACGACGCCACGATCTGCGACATTACCAGCGAGAAGATCGCCACCTACGGCACCGTGGAGTACCCACAGACCAAGTTCGGCAGCATTGGGATTCGGGTTGAACCAAGGCTTTTGCCACCGTTCGGCGGGGTCGTGATCGCGGACGATGACCGGTGTGGTGACGCTGCTATCGTTCATGAGCAGGATTCGAGATATGTTGCCTATGAGAACTCCTTAGGGGAACAGGCCCGCTTTGGGGTGGCCCTCAGCATTCTGCAACCGGCTGTCCAGGGACCGTGGTTCATCCGGGACTACGGCATGGCGATCTACAATCCAACATGGCGAGCCTCCATCAGCACGCAAAAGGGTGAGAGTTGGACCATCGCCCTGCGCATCGTGGCATACGACGGAGCACTCACCGCAAACAGGGTCCATCGCTGGCTGAATGAACCCTATCTCGCTCCGCGAGTTGCTACGGCTTCGGATAGCTGATCGCGAGCATACCCTCGACATCAAGTGGACCGACGCCGCACTTGGCGCTCAACGATTCCCTGGGCTGAAGATTCCATACCGCAAGTCTACCAAGTGCATGACGGTTTCTAGGCTACCCGCTGGATCAAGGAACATGAGCGTTACAGCCCGAGGTACTTCCCGAAGAACGCTTCCGATTTGTTCCCGCCCCAAGCGTGCGCCCCGGGGTGCAAATCCAACTCCAGTTTCTTCCGCACGCCAGCCACCTCGTAAATGTGCTCGAGCTGCCGGTAACATGCCATCGCGGTGTCGACCTTGAAGGTATTGTCCTCAGCGCCGATATCGATGAGCAACGGCAGCGGAGCGAGCAATCCTTGCAAATCTGGCAGATCAACCAGCTTGTAGAGTCCTGGCGCCACCTGCATACCACAGTAGTTGAGATCACGGAAGCCGAAATGAGCCCACAGATCGCTGTAGCAGATGATCTCGGCGGCAGCGAACCGCTCATCACAGAGGGCCGACCAGAGGGTCATCGTCCCCCCACCACTGATGCCCATCACCCCGAGTTGATCCGGGTTGACCATCGGCAACCCCGAGACGAAATCCGTCGCGGCCATGCCGTGCGTGACATGGATCCCGATCAAGGTCATGCCGAGCATTGTTGCGTTCAGGTAATACAGATTGCACCAATCCCGGCCGCGATCGGTGTTGCGCCAGTTCGGCTTCGTGTTGTCGTTGTGCTCACCATGCTTGAACCAATCGATGGCGTACGTGACATACCCACTTTGCGCCATCTGATAACCGAAGTTGGAATTGAAGCGGTTAATCTCGTCTCTCATACTAGGTGTCGCCCCGATGCCCATGACGACTTCCTTGCCGTAACCGCCATGACCATGCCAGCAGAGAATCGCGGCACGTTGCTCCCCCTCCTGAAGACCACTAGGAATATTGACGTAGACGGTAGTTGAGATATACGGTCCGACATCAATCAGCCACTTTTGGCACTGCAGGCCGTCTTGGTCCCACTCTGCCAACAATTGCGGGTTGAGCGGTACTCGCTCCGGCATGGTGCCAAGAGTTGCCATCACCTTCGGATATGTGGCTGACTTCCAAGCCTGAAACTCTTCGGTCGAAGTCGCAGTAAACTTGGCCTCCGGCTCGTGCTCCAGTGCCATCTGCTCGAACATGTGCTGTGGACTCAGATTGCGAAACGACATTCCCATTCTCCCTCCAAATCATAGTCACTCGCTGCGAACTGGCTCGACCCCACAGTTGAAGATTTTAACCTGTCTCGGAAATGTTCCACCGGGGAGCGAGGTGAACGCCGGGACGTTCGAACACTTGGGCATGGTTGGTGATAGAATCTCAGACTGCCACGCGCGTGGCCCGAGGCTTCAAGGCGTCAAACAACGGCTTGTAGATGGTCTGCAAACGGCTTCCGGTTCCGATCAGCGCCACGTCTACCGGTGGGTTTAGCATTATCAGGCTCCCATCTCTTGAATCAAATGCGCGGGAAGTTGCACCTCGTAGATCTGCGCGGTGCCCGTGCGATCGCTCGTATAGACCACACGGGTTCCATCTGGCGAGAATGAAGGGTGCGGGTGCGTATGTTGCGGGGCATACACGTGAATCGGTCCGTCCGCATAGGGGAACGGGCCATCCCAGTGTGCGCCCACGCTGGACGCCTTGGGATAGCAGAGCGTCCAGCGCTCCCCGGTAGCCCCGTCACGTGGATCGAACAGCTGTATTCCGATGTCTGGAAAGTTGGTATCCGCCACCATCATGGTCCCCTGACGGTTGGAGACGGGGTGCCACGCATTGAAGTCGGCGATCCGTCTTTCCTTGCAGGTGTCCGGGTTGAGGCAGCGAACGGCGTTGGGCCACTCAACAATCGCCAGTTCCTTGGTCCCTGGAATCCAGCTCTCGTGCGTAATCCACTCCTGGGGCTGGCGCTCATACAGCCGCCTGTTATTGGACCCGTCTCGATTGATCAACCACACTCGGTCCGTCAACGGTCCGGCGTAAAACAAGAGGTTGGGGTCATCGGGGCAGAACTGCATGTGCGTGATGGTGTCACGACGCAGAACGACTTCCCAATCGCGGGTTTCCGTGTCCACAATAGCGAGACAGGCGTCATCGCCATCGTTGAACTTCACGGCCCACCACCGATCACAATGACTCAGGGCAGTGGTGCCCATGGCGGCACCGATCATGCCCTCCTCGCGCATGGTCGCACGGCCAAAATCGATGAGAAGTTCTGCTTCGCAGGACTCAGTATCGACGCGCCACCCGGCAGCGCCGGCGGTGTAGTACACAAATCGCCCGTCATGTGATGGATATATCGACCATTCAGCGATTGCTGGCTGGTCCGTCAGTTGGACCAGTTCTCCTGTGCTTTGCTCCTCTGCGAAAATATGGGGACTGCCCGTACGGTGTGAGACGAAGACCAGCCGACTCATAGCGTCATCATAGGCGGGAACGAAGAAGAATGGATGGTGGTGAATGCCAGGTGCCGATGTGACTTGTCGGAGACGAGCACCCGTGCGCTGATCGACTATCGACGTCGATTCGGAAGGAGAACGTTGACCCTTAGCCATGGGCAGATTTCCTTGTGACGCGACCGCAGCGTGCCCACGGCGGGCCAGATCGACTCACCATATGGTCGGGTTCCAGCGGCGCTACACGTCCTAAATATTAGCTGAATAGCCTTCGCAGGATTAGCACGTAGCTCTCAGCGGCTACGTGCTAATCCTGGCGCCTTGCTGAAGCGATTCGCAGATGATGCACTCATCCGCAGTGAGCAGGACATCGAGACTCAACAGTCGTCAGCACTCGACATCTTTCCCTTCGCTACCAAACACGGCCATACGCTCTTCCTCTGTGACCCGTTCAACACCATCAGGGATATAATGGAATTGAAGAGCGCGCCGCCGCAATGAAGAGTGAGTGGGGGGCGTGCCGTGATGAATCAGTCCGTCAAAGAAGAGCAGACCACCTGGCTTGAGAGGAACTGCTATTGCTTCGTCGACGGCAACATCAGTGTCACAGATCTGCCAATCCCGCCGCCTATGATGAACGACTGGTCCTTGATGATGACTTGCAGGAATAACGAACATGCAGCCATTCTCGATCATCGCCTCGTCCAATGCGATCCACACGCCCAACACCTTTGCTGTTGACGGTAAATCAAAGAATGCCTTGTCCTGGTGCCATGGTTTTTCACGTCCAATTAGGGGCGGCTTGAGCAATGCTTGATCGATCCAAAGGTCAGGGACGTCATCTATTATCCGTGACACGACTGATAGCAACCTCGGATCATTCGAGATAGTTTTGAGACGCGAGTCGTACTCGACAAAATTCTTCAGCTTCCGGACGAAATCCTGCTTCTCCGCTGCTGGAATTGAATCGAGACGATCTTTCGCCGCCGCCTCGAACTGAATACCTTTGAACTCGGGAGCTTTCCCGTCGATCAAATCGTGAAGACCCTCAAGCGCATCGTTGACCATGCTTTGGGGAAACGCGTTGTCGACGACGAGAAAGCCTTGCTCATGGAACAATTCAATCTTGTCATCAGTGACGGACTCAAGCCCGTTGATTCCTTCCGCAACTGTTTTGGCCTCGTAAAGGCCGGGAGGCGTGTCTCCTCCGTCAGTATCAACCTTGATTTCCGTGAACGCCTCTTTCATACTTCGACTTCCTTTCTCCAAATGAGTACTGGAGTGAACCCATAAAACCGAACCACTGGCAAAGTCAACTCCGTATCGATGCGGCCTGGTGTGCTTCGAACTCGATCGGCGGCACATAGCCGAGGCTCGAACGGCGGGCCAGATCGACTCACCATCCGGTGAACCGTTGCTGGATCCCGCCCTGGGCACATTCCTGCCGGCAATTGAGCACCAAGTCCCCCTCGACCTAATGCTCAGTGCTCAGCGATATAGATCTTCCACGGTTCGATCAGGGTGACGTCGGGGCCCTTGGCATAGTTGCGGACGTAGAGGCGCGCGCTTAGGTTGAGATCCTCGTCGCCTTGCAGGAAGAGTGGATAGTCTTCCATGAATAGACGCTGCGCTTGCAGCGCCAAGTCGCAGCGTGCCTCATCCTCGGGGGACAGCGTTAAGGCCTCCTCTATCAGGGCATCAATGTCGGGATTGGCGTACCCGTTCAGCATCCCCGCGTATTCTTCCCCTGCGGGGGGCGCGATCTTGCCTTCTGAGTGAGCTGCCGTCCACATGTACGTGGCGGTGTCCGGGAAACGAATCACGACATCGTCCGAGTTGACATTAATCTTGAACTTGTTGGGGCCGAACTCTTCCGGCATCTGCTTGTACTCGACATTCGTGATGCCGAGATTCTGGCGCCAGAACTCGATTATGGCCTCCAGCGCTCGCTGTGTTGGGGGATGAGTGCTACGGGGCGTCACTCGAATCTTCGGTAGCCTCTCGGCGCTCCCGTAGCTGGACTCAGCAAGGGCGGCGACCGCCGCTTCGGGGTCGAATGCGTACCATTCGTTCTCCGTGTCAACACAGGGAAGATCGAGATCAACAATCTGGGTGACTCGATCAGCCATCCCGCCGGGATAGGCGGCAACGAACACGTCCTTCCAATTGACCGCATGTGTCAGTGCTTTGCGGACATTGATGTCATCAGTCGGTTCTGCGCTGACGTTCATCCAGAAGGTAAAGAATCCGTATGCCGTGTACTTTCGGAAGAAGTCCGGATACTCATCGGCCAACGCAATGGGCAGCGACTGAAGGCTGACATCTATTTCACCATTCTCGACGAGGGCCGACACGATCTGCGGATCAGGAATGAAGCGAATATTGATCTCGGTGAGGTAGGGCCCTTCGTCGCGCCACCAGTTCGGGTTGGGCACCATTTGCGCTGTTCGGCCGTCCGGGTCGAATGCAGACAGCATGAACGGACCGCTGACCGCCGGAGCGTTCTCTGGCAGCCAGAATGTTTCCACGGCACCTGCGGCTTGTTCAATCTTGACGGGATTCATATGGGTGGTAGCTATGCGCCAATGGAACACCGGATCTGGGACAGTAAGCCGCACCTCAAGCGTTTGCTCATCGATAACAACCAAACCCGGCATCTCTGCCGCGTTACCAGTTTTTTGCGCGGCCTCGAACCCCTCGACATTACCGATATAGCTGGTGATCCGGCCGTGCCTGGTCAAAGGGTCTACCATCAACTCCCATGTGCCTTTGACGTCGGTGGCGGTCACTGGCGTGTTATCGGACCATTTTGCACGCGGGTCAATACTGAAAGTCCAGACGGTGAAGTCGTCGTTAGGCTGCCAGGTCAAAAAGATTCCCGGCTGTAGCTCCCCCTCAACATCAAAGT
>Ga0209176_10000314_pt1 | contig 10084 bp, 4 predicted proteins | sample NGEPer11B_FD_184511 | JGI IMG/M metagenome (GOLD analysis project Ga0209176, IMG submission 184511) | Arctic peat soil microbial communities from the Barrow Environmental Observatory site, Barrow, Alaska, USA - NGEE Permafrost305-11B... | ecosystem: Environmental > Terrestrial > Soil > Wetlands...
CGTCAACCGCATGCTGAGCCAGGACTCCGTGAAGCTGAGGCTCGAGCGCGAACAGAATCTCAGCTTCATCGAATTCAACTACATGGTGCTGCAGGCCTACGACTTCGTGGAGCTCTACCGGCGCGAAGGCTGCCGGCTGCAGATGGGCGGCTCCGACCAATGGGGCAATATCGTCACCGGGATCGAGCTCGGCCGCCGCACCGAGAGCGTGGAGCTGTTCGGGCTGACGACACCGCTTCTCACCACCTCCGCCGGCGCCAAGATGGGCAAGACCGCGGCCGGCGCGGTGTGGCTCAACCCCGACATGCTGTCCCCTTACGACTATTGGCAGTTCTGGCGGAACGCCGAGGATGCCGACGTGCCGCGCTTCCTCAAGCTGTTCACGGAGCTGCCACTCGAGGAGATCGGCAAGCTCGCGGCGCTTCAAGGTGCCGAGCTCAACGAGGCGAAGAAGATTCTCGCGACCGAAGCGGCCGCGTTGGTGCATGGGCGCGATGCCGCCGACCGCGCGGCGGAGACGGCCCGGACCACATTCGAGCAAGGTCAGACGTCGGCGAGCCTGCCGACCTTCGAGATCCCACGCGCGGACCTTGAAAAAGGCGTGGGCGTGCTCAGCGCCAATGTCCATGTCGGCTTCGTCAAGTCGACGGGCGAGGCGCGGCGCCAGGTCAAGGGTGGCGGGCTTCGGGTCAACGACGTGCCGGTCAACGATGAGCGGCAGGTCCTGACGTTGTCGGACGTGACCGCGGACGGCGTGATCAAGCTGTCGCTCGGTAAAAAGCGCCACGCGCTGATCCGGCCTGTCTGACCTCTAGGGCGTTAGCGGTGGCGGTAGGGCTGCGGCACGTCATAGTCGGAGCTGCCGGCCGAGGCGGCCGCGCCCTCCGGCACGGATCCCGTGAAATCGAAGATTTGCCGGAAGATGCCGGGCGCCATCACCGACATCGGGTTGACGAGCACCGTGGGGTCGTCGAGCTTGCCCTTGATCGCAAACGTGATGCCGACCACGCCTTCGCCCTTACGGCCGACCAGCACCCTGCCGAGAATGGGAATGGCGCCGAGCGCCGAGTTCAAGCCGTATAGCGGGATATAGGTGCCGCCGAGCTGGACCGTTTGGGATTTGAAGTCCACGGTGCCGCGCATGGTGGCGCCGAGCTGGGGTCCGTTGATATAGGCGTCGCGCAGGCGAAACTTGCCGGAGCCCACCACGAACGGCGCGCGAAGCCTCTTGAAGGCGATCCGCGAGCGGGCAATCGGCTGCTTGTTGTTCCCTAGGACGGCGACCGTGCTTGGATCGGTCAGAACGTCCGCGACCACGGCATCGCCCACCACATCGAAATCACGCGCCCATAACGTGCCGGACTTCGTGCCGGCACCGCCCGCGTCCATGTTGACTTGGAGTGACGCCTGGCCGCCTTCGATGCTGCGGTAAAAGCCGATCAGGCGGAAGGCGGCGCCGGCGTCCAGCGCCTCGGCCTTGAGGATGCGCGCGCCGTTCTTGTTTTTCAGCTCGACGCCCGCGGACTTCTTGCCGTTCAGCTTGCCCTGGCCTTTCAACGCCACCAGCCGGCCGTCACGCTTCTTGAGCATGACGTCAAAATCGGTCGCGGTCGTATCGTAGAAGCCGTGGACTTGGCCGATCTTCGCCGTGAAATCGATGCCGAACGGATCGGGTGGCTCGGCGGAGCCGTCATCGACGAGTTGGCCGGCGGAGAACAGGGAGCGGAAAAATTGCCTGCCGTCATAGCTCGGCCCTTCCGCGTGGACCTCGAGCACCTGGTCGTCGCGGACCTTGGCGGTGATCTCGACATGGGTCTGCGGACTCACCGAGAAATCCGAGAAGTGGAAGCTCTTGAGATGCTGCTGGGGATCGAGCGCGATCTTGCCGTAGACGCCAATGTCGTCGCCGACGATCTTGAAGTTGTCGAGATTTGTCGCGCCGTCGCCGCTCTGCGTGACATCGAAACTGACCTTGGCGACCTGACCTTTCGGCTTGGTCCAGCCCATGGCGCCAAATAGGAGCTGGGCCTCGGTGAGATCGGCCTCCATGCTCATGGTTTGAGTCCCCTCACCCAATCCCTTCACAAACAGGGTGATCGGCGTCGGCCCCTTGACCAGATGATTGACCTTGATGCCGAGTTTCTCGCGCAAGGCGGAGTCCAGCGTCGCGGAGACGCTGATTGGCGGCTGCTGCTCGTCCGGCGCATAGAAGACGCGCTGCCAATGGATATTGGCCGGCACGTCCTTGATCTTGATCTCGCCGGTGGCGCTGACGCCCTCTTCGGAAAGCTCGACGTTGAGCGCCCCGCCCTCAACGCCCAGATCGCCGACGAGATTGGGGGCAATGGCGTCCTCGAGATGCGCCAGGCCGCTCATCTTGATCTCCGCGAAGTCGAGCTCGGCCTTGAGCGGCATGGCCAAAGTGAACTCGCCGGTGGCGCTGCCGCCGAGGAAGTCGGGCTTCAGGCCAACCTCCGTGATGTAGCCCAGCGGCTCATGGTCCAGGAGATGCATGACCGTGGGCGTGCTGGCGGCGGCGCGGTAGTTGATGATGCCTTGCTGCGGATCCTCGCGAAGGTCCGGAATGAAGAAGCGCCCCTCGCTGAGCGTGACCTCCTTGCCGTCCGCGACGACGATCTTGGCGGCGGGGATATCGACGGTGAATTCGGTGCCCGTGACCGTCAGTTTTGCGTCCCCGGTTTGCACCGGAGGCATCTCTGGAATGTAAGTGATGCTCATGCCGGTGAAGTTCAGCTCGACATTCACCGCGCCGTCGGGCGCGGCGGCGCCCTGCTCGATCGCGTCAAGCGCGCCCGCGGGCAGCGCCACCTTGAACGTCCCGCCGAGGACCTGACCGCCGGCCACGCGTTCCAAGACCCATTGGCGCGCCTTGCCCGCCAGGAATTTCGGCCAGAGCTGCTTCAGCGTGTCCACCGGCATGGGGCTGACCGTTCCGGCAAAATTGACGGCGGGCGATCCCGTCCCATCGATCACACTGCCCGAGACCGCAATCTGCGCAGCGCCGGCGCGGATGACGAAGCTTGTGAGCGTGAGGCTTCCGTCCTTGGGAGACAGGCTTCCTTGTGCGGACCAGGCATCGACCTTGGTGGGGCCAAGATCGAACTCCTCAACGGCGAGGACCGTGTCGTCGGCCTTCAGGTCGAAGTTCCATGTGGCCACTTTGTTCGCCGCGTCGCGCACGGGGCGGAAGGTGCCGCTGAAGGTCGCCCGACTCTTGCCCCATTGAAGCGTGGACGGCGCGATCTCCACGATGTCCTTGTCTTCCAGATAGCGCACGGCGAAATCGCCGTGGTCGATGCGGACTGGGGTATCGCGATCCCAAGGCGGCGTGATCTGACCCGGCGCCAATCTGAGCCTGGCCTCGCCCGACAAGAAGTCGCCGGACTTGGAGAGCTCCACGGAGCTCTCGGCGTCGACCGCCATGTCGAGAGCCTTGAGGATGCCGATCGTGGGGAAGTTGCCCGCGATGCCCGACGGCACCAGATTCTCGATCAGCGCGGTGATCCCGAGGCTGTTCCTCCTGGCGTGCTGCTTGGTGCGGATTTCGAGCTGCCAGTCGCCCCGGCTGGATGCGACATTGGCCTGTCCGATAATGGTGCTGCGCTTGTCACGATGATCGAGGTCGATGGCGAAGTCCGGCACTTGCCAAAGCGTCTGGGCCCCATCCTGGTTGAGCACGACGATCGCGTTCTTGAACCCGAAGCGGTTGAGATATGAGGTGTCGCCGCGTCGGGCGCGTTCGAACACCTCATTCACCGTGTTGGTGAGATTGAACTTGCGCGTGCCTGCCACCGGCATTGGTTGGGGGGCGGCTTGTTTCACGGCATCGCTGGAAGACGCATCCTCGGAGAGCGCGCCGCGCATCAGGGCATCGCTGTCCTCGCCGGGCTTGGAGAACGCAAGCGACAGGCCCTGACCGGACTTGTAGGTCATCAGAAGCCGGGGCCCGATGAAATCGACGCTGCCCGGTGCGAAGCGGCCGCTCAGGAGGCCGGCGCCGCTCATGCCAATGGCGGCGAGCGGCGCTTGCGCCACGGTCTCCCCGTCCTGGTCGATGAGACGAATATTGCGCAGCCGGAAGACCACGCCGGGCCCGTTCTGGCTGCGCTGTAGCACGGCATCGTCGATCTTCACATGCAGACCGGAGAGCTGGTCGTTGATCGCCGTCTCGATCGGCGGAACGAGGCTGGGGAGAGAAATCGGACCGCGCGCCAGGCGCCCATAGCCAAGCACAATGGTGATGAGTCCCACGACAAGAATGCCGGCGAAAATTTCCCGACAGACATGGGCGCTGCTGGTGGAAAGCTTGGCGAGCTGAATCTGCACCGGCGGGGGAACGCGCTTCACCAATTCCCGGCCGCGGCCGGGTATGGCGCGAATGGCTTTACCGCTATCCGCGGTCAGCTTGGCCAAGGCCCCTGTGATCGGTTCATCCATTCAGTCACAGGCCCCAAAAGCTTCGGCCAAAGACCTCACTCCACCGTGGAGGGCGCGTAACCACGCAAACCAACGGGCCTCGCCACTGGGTTGCAGCCGCGAGCCCCGGTCCGCTCATGGTCACTGATCGGCACCCCCCAAAGGCGCACCCCAAACAACCGCCTTCCGCCTCCGTTACCACGGCGCACAACGCGAGGCGAAGGCCAGTTTGTATATGAGGCATCAAAATCGGCTAAACCAAGGCGATTCAAGCCCGAAGCCGGGCCCCACCGCCGGCGCAACCCGTCGGCGAGAACCCCATGACAAGGCCCGACCGAGACGATATTGTCTCGGCTAGGAGTTGGGCGTTGGGGGCTAGCGACAATCCAATTCGGCGGTTTTGCTGTCACATGTCGCGGGACCCGGTGCCGAGTTACGTTTCGCGCTGCGTCACTCGTTTCGAATGGAGAGGTACCCACGTATGTTCACGAAGAAGCCTGAGTCTGCAGAGACTGTCACCAAGTTGGGTGAGCGGCCTAGCAGCAGCAACTCAGAGACCAAATCATCGCCATTTACTGAGCGGCCCGCCACCTACGCCAAAGGTCCGAGCCCAAGCGCCAGTGCCAGCAAGATGGTCCCTTCCATCATCGGCGAGGATCTGACGATCACCGGCAACGTCACTTCAAAAGGCGAGATCCAGGTCGACGGCGAGATCCAGGGCGATATTCATTGCGGGTCCCTCTTGCTTGGCGACAAATCCAAGGTCGAAGGATCGGTCATCGCCGAGGATGTGGTGGTGCGCGGCAAGGTCTTGGGCTCGATCCGGGGCCTGCGGGTGACACTGCAATCGCAGTCCCACGTCGAGGGCGACATCTTCCACCAGAGCCTCGCCATCGAGCAGGGTGCGTATTTCGAGGGGAAGTCTCGCCGGTCCGACGATCCGATGGCCGACGTGCAGAGCCCCGCCCCGCGCTCCGACAAGGCGGCCGAGGGAAATCCGTTCGCCGCGGAATAACGGTTAAGCCGGACTACGATCTCGCGAACCCGCGACGGCTCATCGGCCCTTCGGCCGATCAGTCCGTGGTGTCCGCGTGGATTCGTTCCGCAAGCGCGGCCTCGATGAAGGCGTCGATGTCGCCGTCGAGCACCGCGGTCGGATTGGTGCTTTCGGCACCCGTCCGCAGATCCTTCACCAGCTGATAGGGCTGGAGTACGTAAGACCGGATCTGGTGGCCCCAGCCGATTTCCGATTTCGACGCGGCGGTGGCGAGCGCTTCCTCCTCGCGACGCTTGAGCTCGGCTTCGTAGAGCCGCGCGCGGAGCATGGCCCAGGCCGTCGCCCGGTTCTTATGCTGAGACCGCTCGTTCTGACATTGAACCACGATGCCGGTCGGCTCGTGCGTCATGCGGACGGCACTGTCGGTGGTGTTGACGTGCTGCCCGCCGGCGCCTGACGCCCGATAGGTGTCGATGCGCACGTCCTTCTCTTCGATCTCGATCTCGATGGTGTCGTCGATGGCCGGATAGATCCACACCGAGGCGAAACTCGTATGGCGGCGGGCGGCGGAATCGAACGGCGAGATGCGGACCAGCCGATGCACCCCCGACTCCGTCTTGAGCCAGCCATAGGCGTTCATGCCCTTGACCAAGATCGTCGCCGACTTGATGCCGGCCTCTTCGCCGTAATGCTCGCCGATCAGCTCGACCTTATAGCGGCGCCCTTCCGCCCAGCGCATATACATGCGCTCCAGCATCTGGGCCCAGTCCTGACTCTCCGTGCCGCCGGCACCGGCATGAATCTCGATGAAGGCGTCGTTGGCGTCGGCCTCGCCGGAGAGCAGCGCCTCGACCTCGCGGGTATGGGCCTCCTGCTTAAGCTTTAGGAGAGCCGCGTGCGCCTCGGCGACAATGCTGTCGTCCCCCTCTTCCTCGCCGAGCGCGACAAGCGTGAGATTGTCGTCGAGCTCACCGGAGAGGCGGTCGAATGCGTTGAGCGCCGTCTCGATCTGCTGGCGCTCGCGCATCAGGCCTTGCGCGCGCGCGGCATCGTTCCAGAAGTCGGGGGCTTCCGTCTCGTGGTCGAGCTCTTCTAGCCTCGCCTTGGCCTGGTCGGGGTCAAAGATGCCTCCGTAGCAAGGTCAGAGAGTCTTTGATCTGGTTTACGAACGTCTCGGTTTCGGCACGCATTTTCATCCTCGGTCTTCTCGGTATCGACGCGTCAGACGACAGACGCGGGCGGGGGCAAGCCCCGACCGGTCCCAGCACTGAAATCCAGAATTTAGTAGAGGCCGCCCGTGCCCGATGTCAAAGCCCGGTCATTGCTCGGGGGGCCCGGGAAAGCGGAGCGCGGCTGTGGCGGCGCCCGATACTGACCTTGTGGCGGCGGAAAGTTCGGTGGCGGTGCGGCTTCCGCGGCATCCGGATAGTCCGGGTAGTCCTGGCCCGGAGCCGGAGCCCCTTCCTCGCCTTCGACCTGGACCGCGTCAACGCCTTCAGGGACCTGGGAGGGCTTGAACGTCTCCACGATCACGTTGCTTTCGCCACGACGCGCCGGCAGTCCGGTCTTGTGGTTGACGCGGACCAACATGGCGCCAGGAGGCGCGCGGAACGGCACGGGGGGCACATCCACCAAGGCATCCTCGAGGAAGTCTTTCACGATGGGCAAGGCAAGACCGCCGCCGGTGGCGCTGCGCCCCATCGACTTCGGCTGGTCGTAGCCGACATAGGCGCCGACCACGAGGTCGGGCGTGTAGCCGATGAACCAGGCATCCTTGTAGTCGTTGGTCGTGCCGGTCTTGCCCGCCAACGGCCGGTTCATTGCGGCCAGGCGGCGCCCGGTGCCGGACTTCACGACGCCCTCCATGATGCCGACCATCTGGAAAGCGGAGATCGGATCGACGATCTGCTCGCGGACATCGGTGAGCTCGGGCTCCTGTTGACCGGTCCACTCACGCGCATCGCAGTCGCTGCAGTCGCGCTTGTCGTGCCGCCAAACCGTGCGGCCATAGCGGTCCTGGATACGGTCGATGAAGGTCGCCTCCACTTTCTTGCCGCCGTTGTCGATAATCGAGTACGCGGTCGCCATGCGCAGCAGCGTGGTCTCGCCCGCGCCGAGCGACATGGAGAGTGCCGGCATCAGGTTGTCGTAAACCCCGAAGCGCCGCGCATATTCCGCGATGACAGGCATGCCCATGTCACGCGACAGGCGCACCGTCATCTGGTTGCGCGAGTGCTCGATGCCGTAACGCAAGGTGGAAGGACCGGCGCCACTACCCGAATAGTTCTTCGGGCACCAGGGCGGCATGCCACGGCCCTGGCTGACGCAAATCCGTCCGTCCACGATAATGCTCGAGGGCGTGTAGCCGTTGTCCAGCGCCGTCACATAGATGATCGGCTTGAACGACGATCCCGGCTGCCGCAGCGCCTGCGTGGCGCGGTCGAACTGACTTTGCGCAAAGCTGAAGCCGCCGGCGATGGCCAGCACACGGCCGGTATGCGGGTCCATGGCGATAATGCCGCCGCTGACCTTCGGAACCTGTTGCAGCGACCATTGACCGGCAACCGTCTCTTCCGGCTCCGTGCCGCCATCCTTGGTCTTCTTCGGCTCAAGCGGCGCGACGTAGATCACGTCGCCGGGTTTCAGCGCCTGGGTGACGGTCTTGCGCGTCCACTTCACCTGCGCGGCGGGAATGACGCCGGTTTCGCGCTCCGCGACGAGCTTGCCCTTCGTGTCGCGGCCAGGCCGAATCCCGACCTTGGCTTGGTTGTTGTTGACCTCGAGGACCACGGCGAGCTTCCAGGGCTCGATATCGCTCCACACCGGAACGCCGGCGAGCGTCTTGCCCCAATCGCCCGAAATATCGGCGGTCTTCTCGACACCACGCCAGCCGGCATGCGCGCGGTCGTAGCGGGTGAGACCCGCCACCAGCGCACTGCGGGCGATAGATTGCAGTTTCGGATCGAGAGTGGTGCGGACCGAAAGGCCGCCGCCATAGAGCTTGTCCTCGCCGAAATCGTCGATGATCTTGCGGCGGACTTCCTCGGCGAAATATTCGGACGCGTGGATCTTGGGACCATAGGTCCGCTTTTGCACCCCGAGCGGCTGCGCTTTCGCTTCCTCGCCTTCCTCGTGGGTGGCGAAGCCGTTCTCGACGATGCGGTCGATGACCCAGTTGCGCCGCGCGATGGCGCGCTCGGTGTGTTTGAACGCATCGTAATTGCTGGGCGCCTTGGGCAAGGTGGCGAGATAGGCCGCCTCGGCCAAGGTGAGCTCGTTCAGCGCCTTGTCCCAATAGGTCTGCGCCGCCGCGGCGACACCGTAAGCGCCCGCGCCGAGATAAATCTCATTGAGATAGAGCTCGAGGATCTGCTCCTTGGTGAAGGCGCGCTCGATGCGGATGGCGAGGATGGCTTCCTTCAGCTTCCGCTCGATGTTCTGGTCGTTCGTCAGCAGGAAGTTCTTGGCCACCTGCTGGGTGATCGTCGAGGCGCCGACCATGCGGCGGCCAGACTGCAGCGCGCTCAGATTGGTCACGACGGCGCGGATGATGCCCTGAATGTCGAGACCGCCGTGCTGATAGAAGTTCTTGTCCTCGGCCGAGATGAAAGCCTCGGTGACGCGCTTCGGGATCGCCGTAATGGGCACGTAGATGCGCCGCTCGCGCGAGTACTCGGCGATGAGCCGGCCGTCATTGGCGTGGATGCGGGTCATCACCGGGGGCTCGTATTTGGCGAGCACCTCGTAGTCCGGCAACTCCTGGGAGACCTTCCACAGCACGAAGGCGACCGCCCCCGCCACCGCGATGAACAGGATCATGCTCGCGGCGAACATGAAGCCCATGAATCGCAAGAAGAACCCGCCGCGTTTGCGGCGCCGCCGTTGGTTTGGCGGCTTGATTGGTGCCGTAATATCCATGTTTTTTCCGTCCCGACCCCGCCTGTTAGCCTCGCGGGGCACCCGAGCCAACCCTAACCAAGAATATGGCAATAAAACGCTAGAGTCGCAGGGAATCTTGGGTTTCCGAGGGCGCTGACCTGGCTAGCGTTAAGATCGGAGGCTCAGAACGGCATCCGCGCGATGCGCTTGGTGAAATAGCCGTCGACCGCCTCCGTCACCGAATCGGCCATGCGCCTGCGCCACGTTTCCGAGGTGAGCTGCTTCTCGTCCTCCGAATTGCTCAGGAAGCCGAGTTCCAGCAGCACGGAGGGCACGTCGGGGGCCTTCAACACGCGAAACCCGGCCGAGCGCAGACGCTTCGTATGCAGCGTGCCCTTCGAGGCGAGCTCGCCCACGATGGACCGCGCAAAGACGACCGACCGGTTCTTGGTCTCTCGCTGTGCAAGATCGATCAGGATATTGGCCACGACCTCGTCGGACTCTTCGGGCAGTTCCACGCCGGCGATGGCGTCGGAAAAATTCTCCTTGGCGGCGAGCGCCTTGGCCTCCGCGTCCGAGGCCCGCTCCGACAGGGTATAGACGGTCGCGCCGCGCGCATCGTCGATCTCGGTGGGGAAATAGTCTGCGTGGATCGAGAGAAAGAGTCCCGCGCCCTTTTTCTGGGCGAAGGCCACGCGCTCCTTCAAGGGTAAAAAAGTGTCGTCGTCGCGGGTCATGAAGACCTCGTAGCGACCGGTCGCCACGAGCTTC
>Ga0209176_10000318_pt1 | contig 10030 bp, 8 predicted proteins | sample NGEPer11B_FD_184511 | JGI IMG/M metagenome (GOLD analysis project Ga0209176, IMG submission 184511) | Arctic peat soil microbial communities from the Barrow Environmental Observatory site, Barrow, Alaska, USA - NGEE Permafrost305-11B... | ecosystem: Environmental > Terrestrial > Soil > Wetlands...
GGAGGTGACGCCGGACTTCGCGGGCTTCGAATGTCCGGACCTGTTCGTCGTCGGCTACGGCATGGACCTCGCCCACCGCTATCGCGAACTGCCGTTTATCGGCGTGATCGAGGCGGACGTTTAGCGGTCCAGCACCAGCCGGACCTCGACCAGGTTCGAGCGCACCCGCAAGACATAGAAGCCGAGCGTGGCGAGGTGCGAGGGCATCAGCCAGCCGGACTCCGCGCCGTTCGAGATGATGAAGGGGCTGATGTTGAGCGAGGCGCGCAACTGGTCCTCCAGCTCGTCCCACAGCGCGGTCAGGCGGCGCTCCTCGATGACGTCGGCGAAGTCGCCGCGGGCGGCGCTGAGGATGCCGTAATAGGCGTAGAGCTGGCCGTAGGCGAACCAGAAGCGGTCGTCGGCGCGGGTGTCGAACCAGCCGCTGTCATAGTTCTCCGAGCGCTCGCGCAGGATCGCCGAGGTGGCGCCGATGTCGTTGGCGATGCGGTCCACGAATTGAAGCAGATTGTCGGCGCGCGCATCGAACACCGCCCCGCATGTCTCGAGCCGGTCGTTGAATTTGTTGAGGTCCTTGATGGCCGAGCGATAGAAGCTCGGCGTTGGTGTCTTGGGACCGAACGGGCTCCAGCCGAAATACCAGGTGGATTCGTCGAATTGCAGGGCGCCGCGTGCGCTCTGTAAGTCGGCGTCGATCTGCGAGGTGCCGCGCACGCGCCCCAGCGTATCGACCAGCTCGATGGTGGTGCGGCGGATCGCCTGGTTCACGCCACGCTGGAAGGCCGCCTTGTTGTCGAAATACGGCGTCTTGTCCCAAGCCAGGCCGAACAGGCCGAGCTTGTAGAGGAGCATGGAGGAGATCCAGGCGTTCTGGTTGACGTTGAAATCGACCAGGTCGGCGGTGGCGTCGACCAAGAGAGACCGGCGGCAGGTCTGGACCGCGGCGCCGGCCTCTTTGTTCTCGTCGTCCGTCGAGATGATGCCGCCGCTCGGCTTCGGCGCGCTCGGCGCCTCGCTCGCATGCTCGTAGGCTTTCCCGTAGTCGGGATCGAAGCCGTTCCACCTCTGCGTCGTCCAGAAGAAATAGCCGTAGAGGCCGATGAGGCCGATCAGAAAAACGCCCAGCAGCACTTTCAGGATCACGCCGCTGCGCGTGAACAACCGCCCCAACCATCTGAAGGGGCTGAGCACGAAGGCCATTGCGAGGCCGAGCCCCCGGCCGATCGCCTGAAAGGTCCGGGTGAAGAACTGCGCGATGGAATTCAACATGAAGGGCCTTCTCCGGCGATACTCAACTGTCCACTCTTACATATAGGTGGTCGGGCGCGGCCTTGCGGCGGGCAGCTACGATTTTTCTCCGGAGGTCGAAAGGTCAGAAGGAGCGGATGAGCCGTTCCAGGTAGTCGAGCTCGAGCGTCGGGCGTGAGGGGTCGCCGATGCGGGTGCGCAGCTCGTCGAGGATTTCCCGCGCCCGCTGAATGTCGATCTCGTCGGGCACTTGCACGGACAGGCCCATATCCGGGCGGTTCGAGCGGTCGGGGCGCCCCAAGGGATCGCGCCCGTTCGAGCCCGGGCCCTGGCCCGCCTGCATCTCGCCGTTCTCCATCATCTGCTGGGCCATGGTCTGGGCGCCCTGGCGCATGCGGTCGAGCGCGAGACTTTGGCTCTGAGTGGCCTGTTCGAGGTTTCGCTCGCCGATGGCTTGCTCTGCGTCCTCCATGGCCTCCTCGGCCCCTTCGAACGCACCCGGCGCGTCGCCGCCTTCCGCTTGCATCCGCTCGATGAGGCTTTGCAGCTTCTGGCGCAGGGCTTCTTGGCGCTTCTGAAGCTCGCCAAGCTGGCCCGGCTGCTGCCCCTGCTGGCCGAGCTGGGGCTTGCCGCCGCCTGGAGCGTCGCCCTGGCGGCCGGATTGGCCTTGCGCCTTGGCGCCGCCTTGTCCGCTTTGCGGCATCTGGTCCATGAAGGGCGCCATGCTCATGCCGGGGCCGAATTCCATGGGCTGGCCGGGCGGGCTCACATCGAACTGGTCTTGCTGGCCGCCGCCCTGGCCCTGCCGCTGCTCGCGCTTCTCGGCGAACGTATCGTCGAGCAGCTCCTGCTGATCGGAGACCACGTCGTCGACGTCCTTCATCGTCTTCTGGGCGCGCTGCTGCTTGGCGTTCTCGGGGAGGTTTCCGGTCTGGAGGCGGTCGAGGATGTCGTTCAGCTCGGACAGCATGCGCTCGGCCATCTCCTTGGAGCCGGCCTCGGCCAGGTCCTGGATGTTCTTGAGCATCTTGTCGAGATCCTGCTGCGAGACGAGATCGTCGCCGTTCGGCTGCTGGGCCTGCTCGGGCATGTTCCCCTTGTCCTGCTGCTGGGCGGCGAGCGCCTGAAGATAGCGCGAGAGCGCGGCGCGCAACTCCTCGACCTTGCGCTTAATCTCCTCGGCCGGAGCGTTCTCCTGCAGGGCCTTCAACAGATTGTCTTGCGCACTCTTGAGCTCGCGCTCGGCATCGGGGAGATCGCCCTCCTCGATGCGCAGCGCGGTCGACCAGAGCTGGTCGACGACGCTGACGATGGCATCGCGCGAGTCGTCGTTGGTGAGCCGCCAATACGCGTTTCGCAAGGAGAGATAGACCACGCGGTCTTCGATCACCTTCTCCTCGCCGATCGTGAGCGCGTCGAGCGCGCGGGCGACGGTCGCCGTGGCCGCAGGCTCGCGGACGAGTTTCTGGCGTTGCTCGATCACCGCCTTGGCAAGCGGCTTGGTGAAAAAGCGCGCTGGCAGTTTGAATTCATAGACGTCGCTCTCGCCCGTCTGCTCCGCCTGATCGCGGGCGCTTAAGGTCATGCGGACCCTCAGTCCGGCCCAGGGGTGGGCGGTGAGATCCTGCGTGGAGCGGCCGTCGATCTTCTTGGCGTTGGTACGCGGCAGCTGCAGCTTCATGACCGGCGGGCCGAACAGAGGTTCCGCCTCGACCAGGTCGTCCTCCTCGGTCTCTTCCAGAGGTATGGGCGAGGCTTGATCGGCGTCCTCGGCAAGTTCGAAATGGGCCTCGGCGCTGGCGATGCCATAGTCGTCCAGCGCGCTGTATTCCAAACGAAGCGCGCCGCGCGGCATCGTCGCCGGCTCTCCCAGCAGGCCGATCTGAGGCGGCGCATCCTCGATGAGCGCGAAATGCCATTGGGCGACGGTCGACCCGCTGATGCGGACATCTGCGGTCGATGGCTCCAACAGACCGATATTGAACTCGATCAGCCCGCCGGTGCCGCCGGTCTTCGGCTCGACCGTTTTCGCCTCGCTGCCGTCCTCGTTGTAGACGGTCAGCGTCACGGTCTCGCCCTCGGGCGCATGGGTGCGGACGATGAGCTGGCTGCTCTCGGGGACCGAGAGCGCGCGGAAGGATTCGGCGCCCGCGCCCACGCTCTCACTTCCATCGGCGAGCACGATGGGCGCCATGCCGGTATAGACCGGCGGGGTAACCCAGGCGTCCATGCGGAGCAGGGCCGTGGCCGTGCTGGCGGCGGGCGAGAAGGCCGCGTTCAAGCGCGAGCTTGTGTCGGAGCCTGCCGCAATGAAGGCAGCGATGAGCGCGAGAAAGAGCGCGGCCCTGATCGCGTAAGGGTCTTCGCGGTCGGTGCGCGGCGCGGGCCAAGAGGGTTTGAGCTTGGCGATGAGCCGCGCCAGGCGCTGGCGGTGCAGCGTCCAGAGTTGCGCGGTCTCTTCGCGCGGCGCGGTGCCCAGCGTGTCTTCGTAAGACGAGGCGGGCCGGTGCTTGATGTTGGCGGTGCGCTCGAGCCGGCGCAGCGCCTGGGCCCGGGTCGGCATCGCGATCCTGACGAGGGGCAGGAAAGAGACGAGGAGCGCCAGCCCAAAGGCGCCGAGCAGAACGCGGTGCGCCAAAGGCGGCATGACGCTCCAGCCACCGAGCAGCGTGAACACCAGAAAGGTGCAAATCACCACGAATGGCCACAGCAAGGCTTCCCAGGCGCGCTCGGCGAACAGCGCAAGCCAGCTCAGGCGCACGCGGCTCTCGAAGCGCTTTTTGAGCGCTTTGGCCTCGGCGGCGTCCTTGGGGCTGGTTCTGGAGCGGGAGGGTCTCGCCATGATCTTCAAATTTCTAGCACAGGCGCGGCTCGCGCCCAGATTACATCACGGTAATTTGGGGGCCCAAACCGGCAAAATCGAGGCCCTTTGCGGTGCGGATCGTGAGCTCAGAGCCAGTCGGGCAGGCGTTCGGCGGCAAGCATGTCCTCATAGGTGGGCCGCAGCCTCGTCACGCAAGCCTCGCTCCCCGAGACCAGCACCTCCGGCACCAAGAGCCGGCTGTTATATTGGGAGGCCTGCACCGCGCCATAGGCGCCCGCGGTCATGACCGCGATGAGGTCGCCGGCGTTCAGCTCCGGCAGCGGCCGGGCCAGCGCCAGATAGTCGCCGGTCTCGCAGACCGGGCCGACCACGTCGGTGATGCGCGTGAACGCATCCGGCGCGGGCTCGATCACCGGCAGGATCTGGTGATAGGCCTCGTAGAGCGTGGGCCGGATCAGGTCGTTCATGGCCGCGTCGACGACGGTGAAGGTCTTGCTCGGGCTCGTCTTCACGTAGAGCACGCGGCTGACGAGGATGCCGGCATTGCCGGCGATCATGCGGCCCGGCTCGAACAGCAGCCGCACGTCGAGACCGCCCATCTTCTCGTTGACCAGCCGCGCATAGTCCGTGGGCAGAGGCGGGGCCGGTTCGTCGCTGCGATAGGGAATGCCGAGGCCGCCGCCGAGATTGACGAAGGCGATGTCGAAGCCCGCGCCACGCAGCGTGCCGACAAGCTCGCCCAGCAGCGCGAAGGCGTTCTTGAACGGGTCGAGATCGGTGATCTGGCTGCCGATATGCATGTGCACGCCGGCGGGCTCAATCCCCGGCAGCGTGGCGGCCTGACGGTAGAGCGACAGCGCCTGCTCGAACGGCACGCCGAACTTGTTCTCCGCTCTGCCGGTCGAGATCTTGTGGTGGGTCTTCGCGTCTACATCCGGGTTCACGCGGAAGGCGATGCGGGCCTGCGCCCCGCGCGCATCGGCCATTTCGCTTAAGCTGCGAAGCTCGGGCTCCGATTCCACGTTGAAGGCGAAGATGCCGGCATCGAGCGCGAACGCCATCTCCGCCTTGGTCTTGCCGACGCCGGAGAAGGCGATGCGCTCGCCCGGCACGCCGACCGCAAGCGCGCGGCGCAGTTCACCCTCGGAGACCACGTCCATGCCGGCGCCGAGCTTGGCGAGGGTCGCCAGCACGCCGAGATTGGAGTTGGCCTTGATCGAGTAGCAGACCAGCGTGTCGGGACGCGCGGCGAAAGCGTCGGCGAACACCTTGTAGTGCCGCTCGAGCGTCGCCGTGGAATAGCAATAGAACGGAGTCCCGACCGTGTCGGCCAGCGCACACAGGTCGACCTCCTCGGCGTGAAGCACGTTTGCGTGGGACACGCCGCGCCGGTAGGCGAAATGGTGCATCGGAGGCTGACTGGGCTATTCGATCAAACGGTCGAGGATCGGCAAACGGCGGTCCGGCGCTTTCGACATCTTCGTGGACGGATCGGCTTTGACTTCCGGATGGACCGGCGGCGGCCGATCCAGCGAGCCACGCCGTCCGCAGGCCGAAAGCCCGACGGTCAATACCAGCGCAAGCGTTATCAGGATGCGCAATGCGCTTCCCATGGTCGTGCCCCTGTGGTGAGGGCCCATTGCTGGCCCCTTCCCATCCCTTTTATCGCGACAGGCCGCCCTTCTCCAAACGCTTTATCCACCTCCGGGCTTCCCGCCGCACGTTGGAAGGGGCCGTCCCGCCTTGGCTTTTGCGGCTTTTGGCGGATCTTGCGGGGTCGAGGACGGAAAATACGTCCTCTGTGATCCGGGGTTCGACCGAGCGAAGCTCCGAAAGCGTCAATTTCTTGAGATCCGCGCCCTTTTCCGCGGCCAGCGCCACGATTCGCCCGGTGAGGTGGTGCGCGTCCCGGAAGGGAATATCCAGGTTCTGCACCAGCCAGTCGGCGAGGTCCGTGGCCGTGGCAAATTCGCGGCCCGCGGCCTTTCGCATGGCCTTGGCGTTGATTTCCAGGTCGCCGGCCATGCCGGCCATGGCGGCAAGCCCCAGCTTCAGCGCGTCCAGCGCGTCGAAGACCGGCTCCTTGTCCTCCTGCATGTCCTTGGCGTAGGCGAGCGGCAGGCCTTTCATCACCATGAGCAGCGCCTGGAAGGCGCCGGCGATGCGCCCCGTCTTGGCGCGCACCAGCTCGGCCGCGTCGGGGTTGCGCTTCTGCGGCATGATCGAGGAGCCGGTGGAAAAGGCGTCCGACAGCCTGGCGAAGCCGAATTGCGGCGAGGTCCACAGCACGATCTCTTCGGCCAGCCGCGACAGATGCATGGCCGCGATCGAGGCTGCGGCGAGCGTCTCGAGCGCGAAGTCGCGGTCGGAGACCGAATCGAGCGAGTTGGCCGTGGGCCGGTCGAAGCCAAGCGCCTTCGCCGTCATCTGACGGTCGATGGGAAAGCTGGTGCCGGCGAGTGCGGCCGCGCCCAGCGGGCTTTCGTTGAGCCGTTTGGCGGCGTCGGCGAACCGGCCGCGGTCGCGCGCCAGCATCTCCACATAGGCCAGGCAATGATGGCCGAAAGTGATGGGCTGCGCGGTCTGCAGATGGGTGAAGCCCGGCATCACCGTGGCCGCATGATCGAGCGCCATCTTGGCCAGAGCGAGCTGGAGCGCGGCGAGGCCGGCGTCGATAGCGGCGAGCTCGTCGCGCACGTAGAGCTTGAAGTCGGTGGCGACCTGGTCGTTGCGCGAGCGCGCGGTATGCAGCTTGCCGGCAACCGGGCCGATCAGTTCTTTCAGCCGATGCTCCACGTTGAGGTGGATGTCCTCCAAAGCTCGCGTGAATTTGAAGTCGCCGGCCTCGATCTCGGCCAGAATCTGGTCGAGACCTCCTGTGATCTCGTCGGCCTCCTTGGCCGAGACGATGCCGGTCGCGCCTAGCATTGCGACGTGGGCCTTCGAGGCCTCGATGTCGTGCCGCCAGAGCCGCTTGTCGAAATCGATGGAGGCATTTATCTCCTCCATGATGTCCGACGGGCTTGCGGCGAAGCGGCCGCCCCACATGGTGTTGGTCATGATCGTCCGCGCCTTAGGCAGGCTAATTCGAAGAGGGTGACGTGAACGCTTCCAACAAACGCAAGCACGCCGCGTCGCCGGCCAAATATCTGATCGCCGCTAGCGTTGCCGCGATTGCCGGGTTCGCCACGGTATATTGGAGTCTTGCCCCTTCTGACAATGGTTCCAGCCCCGCTTTGGCCCCGAAAACGGCCGCAACCTCGTCTCAAGATGAAGAAGGGGTCATCACGGGAAGCCCGCTCAAGGGGCTGAACACGGGCGCGATGTCGGCCTTCGTGGTGCGGTCGAAGCCGCTTTCCCTGCCGGATTTCAGCTTTGAGGGGGCCGGTGGCGCCAAAGAGAGTTCGGCCGATCTCAAGGGCAGGGTGGTGCTCCTCAACATCTGGGCGACCTGGTGCGTGCCCTGCCGGGAGGAGATGCCCCAGCTCAACGCGCTCCAGGCCGAGCTTGGCGGGCAACGCTTCGAGGTCGCGGCGATCAATATCGACAAGGGCGGCGCGGAGAAGGCCAAGCGCTTCCTGGAGGAGACAGGCGCCAAGAATCTCACGCTCTATACCGACCCCACCGGCAAGCTGTTTGCCAAGCTGAAAGCCGTGGGCATGCCGACCACGCTCCTGCTCAACGCCCAAGGTGAGGAGATGGGCCGGCTGGTCGGGCCCGCCGACTGGGCGAGCCCGGAGGCCAAGGCGCTGATCGAAGCGGCGATCACGGCTTCAGACGACGGCGCCTCGTGATGATCGCGGCCCCGGAAGACGTCGTCGGCTTCTGGTTCCACGAGCTTTCGCCCAAGGACTGGTACGGCGCGCCCGCAAGCGTCGATGCGGAGATCACCACGCGGTTCGGCGAGACGTACGAAGTTTTGAAAGACGAGGTTCCGCCGGACTGGCTCGAAAGCCCCCAAGGATTTCTGGCCGCGATCCTGGTGCTCGACCAATTTCCCCGCAACATGTTCCGCGGCTCGGCCCAAGCCTTCGCCACGGACGCGCAAGCGCTGGCGCTGTCAAAGCGCGCCATTGCCGAGGGTATCGACAGGCAATTGCCGCCGGAGCAGCGGTGCTTCGTCTACATCCCGTTTCAGCATTCCGAAGACTTGGCCGATCAGACGCGCTCGCTCGAACTCTTCACGGCGCTCGGCAATCCGGAAAATCTCGACTTCGCCATCAGGCACGAGGCGATCATCGCCCGGTTCGGCCGCTTCCCGCATCGCAACGCCAGTCTCGGACGCTCCTCGACGCCGGAGGAAGAGGCGTTCTTGAAGCAGCCGGGTTCGTCGTTTTGAGCGTGCCCTATTGCACGGGCCGCACGGCGTCTTTCTCGAGGCGGTAGTTATAGGTGCAGCTCTCCGCCTGCGGCTTGTTGCAGGGGGCGCCGTAGGTGGTGACGTGCATGGTGCGCGTGTCGCCGCTCGATGAGAACTTGAAGCCTCTGACGAAGTCTTCGAAGACCACGTCCCAGCCATCGCCGTTCCAGAAATAGAGCTTGAGCAGGCAGCCGTTCGGGCTGCAGGCGGGATTCTCGGCGCCCGTGCATTTGACCTTGGAGAAATCGGCGATCCAGTCATTGCTGCCGTCGCCGTTCAGGTCGTCGCCCCGCAGAACGGCGGTGGTGTCGGCGGTGCCGCCCCGGTCGCGGCAGACTTGCGCGGCCTCGGCGATCGTCTCGGCGATCTCCTCAGGCGCGGCCTCGGCGATCGTCTTGTCGATCTCCTTAGATTTGGCGATCTCGTTAGATGGAGGCTCGGCGTGCGCGGCGCCCGCATCGGCAAGCGCTCCCGTAAAGGCAAGCGCGGCCACAAAGGCAAGCGTGGCCACAAAGGCAATGGCGGTGAAGCGGAACGGGAAGACGCAAGACAAGAGAAGGGACGTGCTCAGTTGACCGCACTGGCCGTCACGGGCGTGCCGAGGCGGAACAGCTCAGGGCTCAGGCTCGACTTGCGCGCACGGCGCTCTCTCTTGGGCCTCGGTCCGCAAATCACCGAGCGCAGATGCGCCGGGGTGTCTTCGACCTTGGCCTGAACCGCAAGTCCGTCGAGGCTCGTGCCGAACAGCGATTTCCAGAAATAGCGTTTGAAGCCGTTCTCCAGAAGTTGCGCGGCGCGGGCGTTGCGCACGCGGGTCGACGGCTCGCCGAGCACTACGGCCACGAGCTTGCGGCCATTGCGTGTGGCGCTGACGACGATGTTGAACCCGGAGTCGCAGATAAAGCCGGTCTTCATGCCGTCGGCGCCGTCTAAGGTTATGAGCAGGCCGTTATGGGTGCGAAGTTGCTTTTGGCCGACCTGGACATGGGTCTGGGCGAAGATGTCGGCATGCTCGGGAAACTCGATGATCAGCGCGCGGGCGAGCCGGGCAAGATCGCGGGCGGATGTCTGCTGGCGCTCGTCGGGCAGGCCATGCGGGTTGGCGAAATGGGTGCTTGTCATGCCGAGCTTCTTGGCTGCCGCGTTCATGCGCGCAATGAAGCCTTCCTCGCTGCCGCCCACCGTCTCCGCCACCATGACCGCCACGTCGTTGGCGGACTTGACGATGATCACCTTGATGGCGGTTTCGAGATCGATGGACTTGCCAACGGGAAGCCCGAGCTTGGTGGGGGCCTGCTTGGAGGCGTTCTTGGAACAAATCACCTGGGTGTCAGGTTTCACCTCGCCGTCCCGCAGGGCGTGGAAGGCGACATAGGCCGTCATCAGCTTGGTGAGGGAGGCGGGGAACCATAGGGCGTCCGGGTCCTCGGAATAGAAGACAGTGCCGTTATACGGCTCGAAGACGAGGGCCGGGCTGGCTGTGGCGATCGACGGGGCCAAGAGGGCCGCACCGGCGAGAATGCTCAAGAAGGCGCGCCTCAGCATGAATCCCTTATCCCCCTTCGAACGGCATTTCGCCTGAGAACGACCCCTCACTT
>Ga0209176_10000322_pt1 | contig 10004 bp, 9 predicted proteins | sample NGEPer11B_FD_184511 | JGI IMG/M metagenome (GOLD analysis project Ga0209176, IMG submission 184511) | Arctic peat soil microbial communities from the Barrow Environmental Observatory site, Barrow, Alaska, USA - NGEE Permafrost305-11B... | ecosystem: Environmental > Terrestrial > Soil > Wetlands...
AGAGAGGGGCCGCGAATGGCAATCGTTAAAAAATTAAAAGTGACGTGGCTAGACAGGGGCGACTCCTATACAGAATTTATAATAATCTGAGCATTATTGCAGGTATTGCTGCACTCTAGGGAGGGCCACATTTTTTCTTAGGCATTAAGTTGTTCGCCACAGATTCCCCTTACCACCAGTCTAAAGATTTCGGAAGATCCTTGGCCTAATCACTCACGAATGCCATAGATTGAGAATGGATTTGATACGCACGAAAAAGGTCTAACAGATAAGAGAGGGGCACGATAGGAAATTTCCCCCGTCCTTAAACAAATTTTGAAAGGTAATGAAATAAATCGTCGTGGCGCTAGCGTGGCAAATCCCTTCCTTACCATCAATGCACTTAAATAGATTCATCGGGAATATAAGCGCATTAAACTACTCGAGGTATGTTGTAACCATGAACGTAGAAGATGCACGAAAAATAATTTCTAATGCCATCGACAGCGAAGTTGAGGCGTACACCTATTATACCAGCGTTTCTGACAGAGCGACCGATCCAGCATTAAAGAAACTCTTTGGAGAACTTGCAGGTGAAGAAAAGAAACATCGGGAGTTCCTCCAGTCATTCCTCACAAAGGACACTGCTGATCTCAAGTTCACGGGAACGCACGACTACAAGGTCGTTGACGCGTTGCCAACTCCTAAGCTGACTAATGACTTGAAACCAATTGATGGTCTTGTCTTAGCGATCAAGAAAGAACTTGAGGCAATGCAGACGTACACCCAGCTTGCCACGCTTTCCACTGATTCAGAACAAGAGCTCCTGTTCTCCCAGCTCGCAAATATGGAGAGAACCCACAAGGCCCGGCTCGAGGATCTTTACGTGGAGATGACCTTCCCCGAAGTCTGGTAGACTACACATCCTTAATACCGGTCATAGGGCCGGTTTTCTTTTCTTATTCTTTTCCATTCTTTTCCCTTCTAGACCGCTTTTTACTTCTGCTTAGCTCCACTCATAGCAGGCTCCTCTAAACTGTTACATAATGTTGAGGCTCTGCTAAGCTCTTGGTAAGATTGAGCAAAAAAATGAAATGCGCTTGACGCCACGTAATGATGGCATGCGCAATGTAACTGCAAATATTATTTGCTAAGCTACTCAACGTCACAAAGCTGAACAACTACAGTATGAGCTAGTCTATCCCCCAAACGCTGTTTTTTATCTGACGTCCAAATCAATATGGCGCCGACAAGATAGTCGAAAATTCCATCGATAATGCGAAGAATGGTCCTTATCGCAGCGTCGCTGTAGCTGATCTTAGCGCCATTTTCCTTGACAACTTTGATTTTAACAAACCATTTGCCAAGCGTTTGCCCATAGTGGCCCTCGAGCAGCGTATAGTAGAGGAACCATACAATGAGTGCGAGGAATACTGCTACAGCAATTCCTGCGCTCAAAGCTCCACTAACTTGTGTCACTGTAGAGTTAAATTGCGCGATAGTTGCATTAATGTCACCGCTTGTCGCGGGCTGAATCGGTGCAATCGTAGAAAAAGCCGATCCTATTGCTAAAGCTATGAAAATTCAAGCGATAAAACCGATTACTAAGCTATCGATAAGAGTCGCTGCAAAACGAATTCCTACACCTTGATATCGGAGCCGAGATCCTTGTGCAGGCGTCTCATAAGCTGCTGCTCCAGTAGACGTTCCGCTATAGGTTGGCCCCCCAGTTTGATCCATGCGTTGTCCCCTCCTTTTTTTGCATTAAAGATACGAGTGTAGTTAACCTAGATACGGTTTTTCCGTTTATTTCGTAGTCCTTTTGGCTTTACTTATCGCATAGTCGAATTACATGTCAAGTTTTTTTAAAGTCGAAAGATATCTCAATCGGTTGCACAAACGAAGCATTAGTCCTGACGTGGATAACCCAACACAAGAACGTACCGGAGTGAAAAAAAAGGGGGGCTACAAAGAAATGACCCTAATAGCACCTTTTACTCTGTATAGACTCAGCACCATACGATTTCTTCTGAGGAAATTGTAAGTCAGGCTCTAAAAGGCTATGTGCATAAAGAAAGGAGCCCCGTATTATCAGAGCACCGCTAATAACCCTGCACGGCTTCTGCTGCTTCCTTAATCACTTTCCTCGATTCTTCAACATTAAGCGCCGGGGATATTTCCCATGTGATGATCGGCCTGTATTTGAACATGACCGCGGCCAAGGCCACACTGTCTTCAAGCTCGTTTAAAGCGTATCCTTCCATTTCGTTGCCAAATTGTCCCCAGTCGCTAAATGGCCCAAAGTGCAAATCTACTTTTGCCATTTTAAGCATTACTGAGAACAGTTTCCCGATATCTGCTGGCGTAGTGGGAAGCTCGAGTTTTGAATTTTCTACGTGCCACCTTACAAAGAATTTAGGCGTTTTATCATCTCATTCGTTTTGAGCAGCGGGTGTTGAGTTGCCCCACCACCGTTTTGAAACAAGTACATCTCGTTTTTTCCAAGATAAAAGTTACGGCATAAGGGCGTCGTTAGCTGCTCTAACGGTAGCAGTATCCAAACCAACAGCATAGACTACAAGTAGAATGACTCGCGTTTATTTGTTTCCAAAACGTAGCCGCCGCATGCAGTTCTAATTATTCAATCGTCCCACCATTCTGCTAGAGGTGAAAAGCACGAGCCTTTGTAAGGCTCAGATGCATCTGAAGACGACAAGTTCACTACAATTAAGAAACGTGATTTTGGTTACATTAGTGAAACCGCTACGCTAGTAGCAGCTAAATTGTTAGAGCAAGCTAGACAAGTATTATGGTCAAAATTGGCGAGCTGGTGATAGACGGTTTAGGCGTTGTATTGTCAAACGTATACACGCTGAACATTACGATAATATACGTATATGTGGCGCGTGCTTAAACGTCAATCTTCAGCAGCTATCTCAATAATTCTTCTATTCTTCAAGCCATCTGCAATTTCCATGCCGACGCCACGTTAGTTCGCGGAAGTCTTCAGGAAAGTCACAGGTTGCTTGTTTTTTACACTTTTCACAAAGCTTCATTTTGTTCGATCCTCGTTTTGCTTCGTTGTGTTCCTTTATTATCTTTTTGCTTACTGTTCCTTGTTCAATAAACCTAGAAATTATACAAATACTATATGAAGCGTCCGAGTTGAGATTTGTAGCCGAATCAGAGCTCCAACCAGCTTAGTAACCTGAACTATTTAACGGACGAATTCAGCGCAGCAAACGGAGCCTAATACAGGTTCCGTCTTGTAGATTAATAGAAATAAATAAAAATACAAAATCTAAGGCGGTAGGTCAGCGACTGGGTTTTACTCCTTAGTCGGGGGATTCCCCTAGACGTTCAAAGAAGATCGTACAAGCACAATTAACTATTTGATCGGCACTTGCCGAATCATCGCCGGGTTCCATCATTTCCTCCCCGCCGACTACAAACGGCTCTGACTGAGGGACTGATTGACCGTCTGCGTCCATATGATCTTGTCGGCTGTTCAAGAACGTACAAGCCCAAACCTTATTTAAATCTGGAGCCATTGCTTTCGTATCCTCAAGCATTGCCGCGTTCATAGCCGAGTTAACTTCCGTCCTTGAGATATTCTCACTCAGGGCCTTCCAAACTTCGTCGAGATTGCTCTCGATTTGCTGCCCGATTTCATAATGAGTTGATCCGTTCTTGACACCTTTGGCCATGATGTCTTGGATTTGTTCGTATGTCGCATGTGTGACCCCGACGACCTTGTTCGTTCTCGACGTGATCTTATCCTCGACTAATTGGTCCCAAGTGAGTTGAACGCCATCTCGCACCGGGTCTTTGGTGATCTCGGTGATCATGGAATAATCACTAAAAAAGTCCTTGCCAGCGAGGACGTCGTGCATGACCGCGATAGACGCTTTTCCCGTCTCTTTCCATATGATTCTTAGTGCGTTCGCCCAATAGACGCGAGATTGACCCTCAAAATAAGAGTTGATGTGTTCCAATGCCGCTTCGGAAGAGTCGGTTGCCCGCATGATTTGAGTCACATGATTACGATCGAATTTATGCGCTTTCGCCACTTGCTTTAACGCAATCCGGGCCCACAGAGTCCTATGTGATGCCATGGCAATAGCAAACCTGTATCGCCTATCGTCTCTTTTTGTTATCATGTTTTGTTACCCCTCTGACATTTCTTGAGCAACCGCGCATTCTGTGTCTTTCCAACATTATATAGGCTTCATAGTTGAACAAAAATTAAATTAATAATCGCTTCTTTTGGCAGGCGGTATACTAGGAAGCGCGTTTAACACAACACTCGACGGGGTATTTTGCTATTTTTGTATAGTCACTAGCTAGGGTAAACGCTTTTCAAGGTTGCATTTTAGTTTTGTCGTCGTCACATCCATTAGTTTCGCGGCGCGCTTCGATTAGTTACTAACACAGGGGCAATATTGTCTTTATTATGACTTACTGCGTAAGATGCGAACTTTATATCAAGTGTAAACGAAGGGCTGAAGAAGATTATGTCCCCTTTTATTGCGACTTACGCCGTTCTCGCTGTGAACAACACATGATTTATTCTACATAAGCTAAGGTTTTGAGAATAATGGGAGAAGAGTACCGCGCTCGGTTCGTTCAACAGTTTAACGGCCCGCAAAGGCAAGTCAGACATGGTGATGTTACGTTACGTGCAGTGATAGAAAAGCGGTTAAACGGGCGGGTAGTCGATAAGACGCGGTTAGGTTCGATCGACTTAGATATGCTTGAAAGCGTAAACGATCGTGATGAGTTTTGGAAAGTAACCGATTTATACCTCTCGCAATTCGACATACCGACCGAGGCCGTCGATATGGTTTGTGCGCATTTATCCCAAATAGTTAAGCCGGTTACTGAGCGCGAAGTAGCGTCATATTATGATTGCAGCGTTCGTTTGCGCGAAACGATGCGCGCGCGATAACGGTTTAACAATCGTCTGAACGAATCTACAAGATTACGAAGTTGTATGGTAGGTTCGCGTTTAACAGGTTTGACAGTTAAAGGTTTGATACATCGATGGGGAGATATCATATGTTTTTGGAATGTGTATTTTAGTACCGTGCCTACTACGATAAAAATGGGCCCGAAAGAGCACGTAATTTAGTACTCTAGTTTACGTTACATCGTATAGTATCAATAGTTATTTTTTATTCTGAGAAAGGGCACGTTCTAACGGCATTTTAAGGCCACTAAATCAACAAAAGAAGCATATTATCGTATCATTTTAGGCTTACTATCTAAAACGCTTGCATGCGAGGGTAAAAAATGGATAAAAAGGGGGGTAGTTGGCCTCGGAATATGTTGAAACTACTTCTTTTTCCAGAACTGTCGCATTTGGTCACGTGACCGTCTTGTGATAGCCCTGCCGCGAGTAACCAGTGACCGATGCAGAAGGCTTTACTCCAGTGGGGATCAGCGAATACGACTCCCGATCTCGGAAAAATTTATCGATCCCCGATACATCGGCTTTTATTAGCGAGAGAATAACCATAACGCATAAAGATGTATAGAGCGGCATTAAGAGGACGTGAATATGGGCGACATAAACAGAAACGACTTAAAAAAAGTGTTGGAGGCATTGAGAAAAAAAAGCGCTGCATGATGGCGAGATTATAGAGATAACTAAAGAAGGCGATCAAGAACAAACCAGAGTAGCGATTTCTGTTATTGATGAGTCAGAGTGTGACTGTGGGCCACCGAAACCGCGCAAAAATAAGCACGGCAGCGCATCAACGCCTCGATAATACATACATGGATATCCTTGTGAAATACAGCATACAGGTAGCCCAAAAATAAAAGAATACTAACGAATGCATAATAATATGAGGATATTATTAAAACGAAGGTGACAGAGGCGACGCAGGACGATACGCGGAATAACGTAATCGCTTTACTGTATATATTGTAAGGGTAAACGGATAATGCTAAAAGACGCGGTCAAGCACGTGAGCGTTAGCGGATGTACGCCTGCACAAGAACGCGAGATACAAGATCGCCTTAAAATGGTGTGGGTGATAACCGAGACTTTGTTAGGAATATGTATAGACCTCTTCGAGCCGGGAATGTTAACTATGACGCCGGGAATTACGGATGCACGCCAGCAAGGTATTATTAAACCCGGCGCGCTGTTTAAGCGTCACTTTAGCGGCGACTACGGCGAGATTGACGATGAAGATAAGCGCATAAATGAACGCAGTATTAAAGACGGTTCGTGCATCGTAAGCGGGTATGATACCGACGCCGGTCGCGTGCTTATTATTACTGACCCTAAGAGCGAATTTACCCTATTGCCGGATTACATCGAGGGGCATCGCGCGTTTACGACTATGATCTTAGCAGAAGAATATTTAAATGATATCGCGGCGCGTGAGGGCGTCGACGTCAAGTGACGTGACATCAAGCTGAAAACAAAGAAATTAAGGCACGCGGCAGCGAACTGCATATACGCGTTCTTGATGATCTTTGAGGCGATCATCTCGTTCATCACGATTATGAATAATTAAGCTATAAGCTGACCAAAGTTGCGTTTTTTTAGGTCTCTACTCTCAGAGCATTCGTAGATGCGTCAAGGTTTTTTCTTGTGTATATCTTTCAACTCGTTTTAATTTTTCAGGAATTTTCTATATTGATATGAGTATTCCGGTTCACCAGCAGATTATAAGCGTCGTGCTGCCTGTTATACCGCACCAGGACATTCCGCAGTTCGAGAATTGATCCGTATGGTGCAGATATGATCGAGTCATTTTCCGGAGTGATATGATACGAAGGTAGGACGGCATATACTGGTATCTTTGCAGTCCCGTCACACAGCTTGAAAACATGGGATCGGGCGTCCCCGAGTTCGGCGGACATCTTTATGCCAGCGACGTTGATCCGTTTTCCGACATGCAGGTGCAGTTTGGAAAGCCGGAGGAATCTGGATCCGGCAGACAGGTGGTACGATTTCCGTTTCAGTGTATCCTTGCGCAGGATCGCATAACTGTACTTGATATCGGTATTCACGTATCGGTATGATTCCTCGCAATTGGCGAGTGTCTCCATCAGCCGGGGAAGTCTAATTGCCGGTGCGGTCTCAAAACTCCAGCATCGTGGAGCGGTGCAAGTCGAACCCCAGAGGAATGAACATGGGCCAAACATGGAGAGTCCTTTTTTCAGGAGCGTAATGGTAAGAGTACGCATCTGGATCGCGTTCTCAGCATCCGCAGGTTCGACAATCAGGATCGAACCATCGGGAGCGAGCCGTTCAGAGAGCTGTGTGACAATTTCAGCTTGGGCATCGGTAGTGAGATCAACGAGCTCATTGAGGAAATTGGAGAAGATTAATAGATCGAATGTATCCGGAAGTGCAACGCGGTCAATATTCCTGATATCAGTTTTAACGGGAGGCTTGACGGAAACCCTGCCTCCCGGGGGGACACATGCATTGCGCAGATAAATGAACGCCTCGATATGTTCTTCAGATCTCTCCAGAGACCAGATGGTCGCGCGTGCGTCATCAAGCCGTGAATAGAAATCTGCAATGGCAAGAGGGACAACTCCGGGCCCTGTTCCGATGTCAAGTATATTCATACCTTTTTTCAGCAGTCCATCGCCTGCGAGCATCTTCAGCAGGTACTCTGTCTGCATAAAATAGACGGGGAAGTGGTAGGCGAGATATCCGAGTACGCTGTAACCTTTGGTATACTGTAATGACCGTTTCTGTGAGGGTTTCCAGTATTCGTCTTTCTGGGCCACAATTGCCCAACGGAGCCTTTCGATGATGACTGGATCATTCCATTCTCTTCCTACCTTTTTTGTTATGTACTGTTCAATACTCTGCGCAAGTACGTTAGGGATGCTTCTTTCAGCAAAAAATGCATCCTGGCGTTTACTCTCCTCCTGTTTGAGAAGGTATGGCTGTGCCGGGTGAATCCGGGAAATCTCAAAATCCCCTTCGATTTTTTTCGCCGTAAGTCCGAGAGCTGGAAGTTTCGGTGAAATGATGTAGAACAGTTCGTGCACCGCTATAGGTTCATCAAGGTAAGGAAGAACCTCAGACAGGAAAAATGTCGGTTTTAAAGCGGCCACATATTTTATCGTCGAGATAAGTTGTTTTTCTGCCATGAGTTGCCGTTTACTTGTCGATGGGCGATATACAGGCGTTGTGCTACGGCCGTTACTTTAGTGAGCTATTACAAAAACTTGTAGTAGAATGCTAAAGGTACGCATCACCCTATTATAACTAAGTTTACGGAGGTAAAAAAATGAAAGAGGTGCCATTCACCGCGACTGACATGACGACGGGGTACACCACGGGCGCGGTTACAGAGTGAGGGAGTTCCACAAAGACAGTCGTCATAGTATCATCAATTAGTATTGTGGCGCGTTGCAGCGTTACTTCTAAGACATGCCCACCGTGAGTGTTATCTGCGGTGAGAAAATGGAAGTGCCAACCGGGGGCGCAGATATCACTCGAGTACTGAGGCGAAAAAAAGCCTACAAAGTGCCTGTGACGTTGTGAAGTTCAAAGACTGATTGGTTTTTTAACGCGTCAGAAAGCGGAGGATACGGCATTACCTGCTTCGTCGGGCTACGCACTTCTAGGTAAGTGCATTCCCCCGAGATTTTTGCCGTGTAGAACATGTTTTTCGTCGGCAACTGCTGGTCTAGGTAGTGCTGCAGCTCAGAATAGTTCAAAGAGCCGTTTGAAGCTTCGGAGAATACCAGTTGTCTGTCAACCTCGAATGACGTCACGTCTGCAAAAGGAGTTTTCATTGAATCGTTGGTGAGGTAGGCGTTTCCATCGGATTTGATCTTATAGAACGTGCTATTTAAAAAGACCATCTCACCATCGAGGGCGTCAAAGGTGCCCAAGCCGAAATCGCCGTGGGCCCGTAGCTCTTTGAGACTTGTCTCTCCATTGTAATCGCCTGCCTGAAGCGCGCTATAAGTCGACGCTTGAAAGAGCACGCCGTGTTCCAAACTGAGTTGTGGTCTCTGAGAGGGGGGGCTTGACGTGTACGCGTACGCTGCTGTAGCACTAGTGATCAGCGCCACGATTGCTATTATCGAGAGCGTGCTTCTTTGCATGGCTTCTGCGGGGGATCCTAGTATGTGTACACAAATGTGCGATATCTATCTTAACGCTCCAGCTTGAGCCGGCTGGCGTTTAGAATACACCTTATACAACTCCAAGAATTCCGAAGATTCCTCGAATTATCCAAAAAAATGTTTTCCTATATAAGCCCCTTAGGGTCAACTATGACTCTGTGCCGCACGAGCGTAATACAAAATAACGTTAGGGTGTGAAGAGGTGCGCGATGGCTTAAGCCTTGTCTTTAACTGTACTTCAGCGGGGGTGCGTTACACGAAAAACCCGATCTCAGCGCGTAGCACTGTTTGACCTAAACCTGCCTGGTGTCCAGTTAGAAGGACTCACGGAAGATTAAACAAAGCACGCCAGAGAGGGGCCTAATGCTGGCTCCAACGTGAAGTAACTGTCGGCATCCGCTGCCTGAACACGTGTATGGTGTGTATGTGAAAAATTGAGGAGGCGTTTCTTTTACGGCTTGAGTCTCAATTGCAGATTCTTAATTGTAAGGTTTAGTGCTAGCTCTACTCTCTGATAATGTAAGGAACCTTATCCTAGCCCTATTTCAGCTCTTTTATCCGTTCTTTTGCAGGAACTGCCTCCGACCATGCGTTCTCAAATGAGGTGAGGAGGTACTCCGCATAGGTAGGATTGTCGCTCCAGAAGGCAGTGATAGGAGTATCAAGCGTGTACTCTTGGACGCCTATATTCATCGCGCTGATGCTCTGCTGCTTATCGCCTAAGAGCATGAAGACTTCGTGGATCTGATCACTATGACGCAGGTCTTCACCGATATCCAGCTGCATCCACGCCCGTTCTATGTTTACACGCGATATGGACACAATACCCTTGACCATCCCGCCGTTTTGTATGAACAGCTTGGTGCTCTGCATAGATCCAAAAGTGCCGGCGAGTTCTGCGTACTGAC
>Ga0209176_10000324_pt1 | contig 9942 bp, 6 predicted proteins | sample NGEPer11B_FD_184511 | JGI IMG/M metagenome (GOLD analysis project Ga0209176, IMG submission 184511) | Arctic peat soil microbial communities from the Barrow Environmental Observatory site, Barrow, Alaska, USA - NGEE Permafrost305-11B... | ecosystem: Environmental > Terrestrial > Soil > Wetlands >...
CCAATCCGCGTTCGGCAGCTCTTCTATGGCCAGCGGTGTGACCGCATCGCCGTCCGCCGCCTGGCCGATCAGCGCTTTCAGCGCATCCTCGTCAGGCTGTTCGCCGTACAGTGCCGAAACCTCAAAGCGGCCATTGCCGAGATCGAAATAGCTCACCGACAGCGCCTGCGGCGCCTCGGTCTCGTCGAGCACCCGCGCGATGCGGCCGGCCACCGCCGGCTCCGCCTCGACGGCGGCGCGGTAGGTGGACGCGCTGGACGAAGCCTCTAGGGATCCCGTTTCCATGGTGCGGGCAACTTAGAGGAGGGCTCTCGGTCCGCCAAGAAAGCTTCGCGGCGCCCCTTTAGGCGCTTTGCAACGCGACGTACTGCGCCGCCAGGTCCGGATACTGAACCATGGCGAAGGGGATGAACGAGATGGCGACGAAAAGACCCGTTACGGCGAGACGCATGATCGAAACTCCCTCTGAGAACAGAACGGGACCAATGTACCTGTTTCGTTCCAATCTTAAAGGCTACCCGACAAAGATGGTTAACGAGACCGAAGCGCTTCAACCGCTTCCCACAGCACCTCGACTTCAGGATCTCTGACGCCAAGCGCGGCCAGATGCGCACGCACGCTTCTGATGTACTCATAGCTCGATCCGGCCACGCCTTCCGCCTCCAGGATCATCGCCGCGCGGTCCTGCAGGCTCAGACCGTCCTCGATCAGCCGCGGGCCGTCATAGATGTAGGTGTGCGCGCCGACCTCGGTCGCGTCGGGGAGCTGAACGGTCACCTCCGTCGCCGCGCAGGTCTCCCGTGCTGAAAGATAATCCTCGATGTCGGGCTTGGCCGCGTCCTCGAATTCGAACGCGGCGCCCCGGCATATCCCGGTTCGCATGAGGTTCAGGGTCAGCCCCGGCCGCTCATGCGTCCCCCAGCGCTCCAGCGATTTCTTGTTGAAGATGCGGCTGTGGCCTTCAAGCTGGGCGGGCGTGCGGTGGAGACACCTATAGGCGCCTTCCCAACCGTCCCACATCAACGAGCCATATCCGAAGAGCCACATCGGCGCTTAGCGCCTCACACCCGCTCGACGAAACTGTCGACCACCTTCTTGCGCCCGGCCTTCTCGAAATCGACGGTCAGCTTGTTGCCGTCGATAGAGGCCACCCGGCCATAGCCGAACTTTTGGTGGAAAATGCGCGCGCCGACATCGACGCCGGAGCCTTGCGCCGTGCTCGCGGCCACCAGGGTCCCGTCGATGGTCAGCGGTTCGCGGCGCGGCGCGTTGCCGCCCTTCTGGCGGTTGGCTTTCGCCCGTTGCCAGCCCGGCGTGTCGTAAAAGCCGGATGCGAACAGGTTCTCCGCCGTGTCGAACCGGCTCGGCCCGTAGCCGCGCATGCCGTTATCCTCGGCCACTTCCACATGCTCGTGCGGCAGCTCGTCAATGAAGCGCGACGGCACCGCCGTCTGCCACATGCCGTAGGTCCGCCGGTTCTGGGCGAAGGTGATCTTGGCCTTCTTGCGCGCGCGCGTGAGTCCCACATGCGCCAGCCGCCGCTCTTCCTCCAGGCCCGAGCGTCCCGTCTCGTCGAGGCTGCGCTGATGGGGCAGGAGCCCTTCGTCCCAACCGGGCAGAAACACGCTGTCGAATTCGAGCCCCTTGGCCGAATGCAGCGTCATCAGGCTGACCCGGTCCGTGCCTTCCTCGGTGGCCGCGTCCATCACCAGCGACACATGCTCCATGAAGCCCGCCAGCGTGTCGAATTCCTCCATGAAGCGGATCAGCTCTTTCAGGTTCTCGAGCCGCCCTTGCGCCTGTTGCGAGCGGTCGGCCTGCCACATGCCGGTATAGCCGGACTCATCCAGGATCAGTTCGGCCAGCTCCGTATGGCTCATGCCGTCGATCAGGGCGCGCCAGCGGTCGAAGGCGGCAATGAGGTCGGCCAGCGCCTTGCGCGGTTTCGGCTTCAACTCTTCGGTCTCGACGATGACCCGCGCCGCTTGATAGAGCGGCACGCTTTGTGCCCGCGCCAGCTGATGCAGCGCCTTGAGCGTGGCTTCGCCCAGGCCCCGCCGGGGCGTGTTGACGATGCGCTCGAATTTGAGGTCGTTGGCCGGGTTCAGCGTCACCTCGAAATAGGCGGTGGCGTCTCGGATTTCCTGGCGCTCGTAGAAGCGCGGACCGCCGATCACGCGGTAATCGAGCCCCAGCGTGATGAAGCGGTCCTCGAAGGCGCGCATCTGGAACGAGGCGCGCACCAGAATGGCGATCTCGTTCAGCGAATGGTCTTGGCGCTGCAGCTGCTCGATGTCCTCACCGATCACGCGCGCCTCTTCCTCGTCGTCCCAGCAGCCTTGGACCACGACCTTGTCGCCGTCCTCGCCGTCGGTATGCAGCGTCTTGCCGAGCCGGCCTTGGTTATGGGCGATCAAGCCCGACGCCGCGCCGAGGATATGCGCGGTGGAGCGGTAATTGCGCTCCAGCCGGATCACCTTGGCGCCGGGGAAGTCGGTCTCGAAGCGCAGGATGTTGTCCACCTCCGCGCCGCGCCAGCCATAGATCGACTGGTCGTCGTCGCCGACGCAGCAAATATTGCCGCTGCCCTGCGCCAGCAGCCGCAGCCACAAATATTGCGCGACGTTGGAGTCCTGGTATTCGTCAACCAGCATGTAGTGGAAGCGCTGCTGATATTTTTCGAGCACGTCCGGGTGCTCTTGGAACAGCCGCAAGTTCTCCAGCAGCAGATCGCCGAAGTCGGCGGCGTTCAGATCCTTGAGGCGTTGCTGATAGGCCGCGTAGAGCTCGCGCCCCTTGCCGTTGGCGAAGCCGAAGCTCTCGCCGTCCGGCACGCGTTTGGGGACCAGTCCGCGGTTCTTCCAGCCATCGATCATCGCCGCCAGCTGCCGCGCCGGCCAGCGCTTCTCGTCGATATTCTCCGCTGCGAGCAGCTGCTTGATCAGGCGGATCTGGTCGTCGGTATCGAGAATCGTGAAGGAGGGTTTCAGCCCGACCAGCTCCGCGTGCCGGCGCAGGATCTTCACGCCGATGGCGTGGAACGTACCGAGCCACGGCATGCCTTCCACGGCACCGCCGATCAGGTCGCTGACCCGGTGCTTCATCTCCCGCGCCGCCCTGTTGGTGAAGGTCACGGCCAGGATCTGCGAGGGCCAGGCACGGCCCTGGTTCAAGAGATGGGCGATGCGCGTGGTCAGCACGCGCGTCTTGCCGGTCCCGGCGCCGGCCAGCACCAGCAGCGGCCCGTCCAGGCTCTCCACCGCGTCCCGCTGCTCCGGGTTCAGGGCGTCGAGATAGTCGATCGGGCGACGGCGCATCGCGCGTTGCGAGATCGACAGCGTCTGGTCGGACGCCGTCTCGGGGCCGTCCTCCGGGGGGAGGGCGGCCTCGGCGGCGTTTGCGCGAATCTTGGCCATGAAGCAGAACTATAGCACCCGCGAGGCCGGCGGAAGGCAGAGGCGAGGCCCCCCGAGGTGTTGCCTGCAAACCACGGGATTCCGCCATGCGCGCGCCCATGTGCATTTGTTGGCGTGAGAGGCTTGCGAGCCCGCGTCCGGAGTGGCAAAGGAAGCTTGACCGAGGGTTTAACCACAATTTTGGAGGTCGGAATGCTTCGAGTTTTCAAGGCAGGCTTCGCGCTGCTTGGCTTTGCCGTATTGTGTCTCGGTGGGCTTCAGCCGGCCAGTGCCGCCTGCCAGCTGATCAAGGCAACCAACAGCGCCGAATCGAAGGCGTCGGCCGCGCGGGCGGCGTATGCAAACGCCATCGATAGCGCCAACACGCTCAAGCGTCAGAAGGGTTGGAAGTACGTCACGCTGCGCCCCAGGAAGGTCACGCCGGACCCGTTCTGGAAGGCCGTGCGCCCGGTGGTCACGCAGGACATGCTGCTCAAGCCCGACGTGGTGACCTCCAAGACCTATTCCCAGTGCTGGAAGGGCGTGGTCGTGCCGTATGTCTGCACTGCCGGCGCCATCGCCTGCGGCAACTAGCACTCGTCTTTCATCGTCGTGTTGTCATCGCCGGATCTCTTGGGTGCCCTGTGTGGTCGCTTCGAGGGAACCGGCCGATGACGCGCATGTGACGGCGTGACCATACGCCGCCGCTTGTTGCCGCGCCTCACGGCCGCCACATCCCTTGGTAAGCTGAATTGCGCCGGGCTGAAACCAGTCCGGCCATAGGGGATAAGCGACGTGACCCTCGGGTTTCCGCAATACACATTGGGCGAGCGTGTCGCCGACGGCACGATCCACATCATCGGAGTCGCCGCGAGCGTCATCGCGCTGGTCGCTCTGCTGGTCATCGGCATCGGCAACGAGACCGCGCTCATGGTGGCGGGGCTCGCTATCTACGGCCTTGCCCTTGTCGCGACCTTCAGCATCTCGGCTAGCTACCATCTCGTGATGCGGCCGCGGGTGAAGGAGATCCTGCGCCGCTTCGATCACGCGGCGATCTTCCTGATGATCGCCGGCACCTATACGCCCTTCGTGCTTCTCAAGATGAACAATGCCTGGGGATACGGCCTGCTGGCCGTGGTCTGGGCCATGGCGGTCATCGGTATCGCCATCAAGCTGTTTCTCCCGCGCTTCCTCGATGGCCTGTCGACGGCGTTGTATCTGGTGCAGGGCTGGGCGGTTCTGGCCGCGTGGGAGCCGCTTCACGCCGCGCTGCCGGCCAGCGTCCTGACCCTGCTCGTGGCCGGTGGCGTCCTCTACACGGTCGGCGTCGTCTTCCATCTTTGGAACCGGCTGCCCTATCAGAACGCCATCTGGCACGGCTTCGTGCTGTCGGCGGCGAGTTGCCACTACGCGGCGGTGATCGGCGTGGTGCAAGTAGCCTGATCTCAAGTAGCCTGATCGGCCAAAAACACCGCTGATTTTCTTTAAGGTCTGCCTATAAACTGGATGCCATGGTGACGCTGACGGCAGATGCGGGACCGCGTCCCGCGCAAGACGACAAGGAAGCGCTGTTCGAACGGCTTGCCGCGCGGTTCGGCGACCGGTTCTCACGCGGCCAGGCCCTGCGTGAGCAGCACGCCAACACGCTGACCTGGCTGAAATTGCAGGCGCCTGACGCCGTGCTGTTCGCCGAGACGACCGAGGAGGTGGCCGAGGCGGTCAAGGCTTGCGCGGCGGCGCGCGTGCCGGTGATCCCCTTCGGCAGCGGAACCTCCCTCGAAGGGCACTTGAATGCCCCCCGGGGCGGCCTGTCGCTCGATCTGTCGCGCATGAACAAGATCCTCGCCGTGCACGAGGCCGATCTCGATTGCACGGTGGAGCCCGGCGTTACGCGCAAAGCGCTCAACGAATATTTGCGGGACACGGGCCTGTTCTTCCCCGTGGACCCGGGCGCGGATGCGAGCCTTGGCGGCATGGCGGCGACCCGCGCCTCGGGCACCAATGCCGTGCATTACGGCACCATGCGCGATCTCGTGCTGGGCTTGACCGCGGTGCTCGCCGACGGGCGCATCGTCACCACCGGGGGCAGGGCGCGCAAATCGGCCGCGGGCTACGACCTCACCCGGCTCCTCATCGGCTCCGAAGGCACGCTCGGCGTCATCACTTCGCTGACATTGAAGCTTTTCGGCATTCCGGAGACGATTCTCTCAGGCGTGTGCACGTTCGAGACGCTCGAAGGGGCCTGCAACGCCACCATCGCGGCGCTCCAGATGGGGCTGCCGCTGGCCCGTATCGAGCTGCTCGACGAGGTGCAGATCCGCGGCTGCAATGCCTATTCTCAGCTCACGCTGCCCGAATCTCCGACACTCTTCCTGGAGTTTCATGGCACCGAGGCCGGGACGCGGGAACAGGTGGAGGCTTTCGCGGCCATCGCCGAAGGGGAAGGGGGCGGCGAGCTCCGCTGGGCCACCCGCCAGGAAGACCGCAACAAGCTCTGGCAGGCGCGCCACGACGCCTATTGGGCGGCGCGGGGCTTGCGGCCCGGGGCCGACCTCATCGCCACCGATGTCTGCGTGCCCATCTCCGCGCTGGCGGCTTGTGTCGCGGAGACGAAACAAGACATTGAGAGACTAGGGCTGGTCGCCCCCATCGTCGGCCATGTGGGCGACGGCAATTTCCATGTCATGCCGGTGATCGACCCTGCCGATGCCGGTGAACGCGCGCGCGTTCAGGAGTTTCTGGACCGCTTGGTCGAGCGGGCGCTGGCCTTTGAGGGCACCTGCACCGGCGAGCATGGGGTCGGGCAGGGCAAAATTGGCTATCTGGCGGCGGAACATGGATTAGGGGTCGATGTCATGATTGCCATAAAAAAGGCGCTCGATCCGTCCAATATCCTCAATCCTGGCAAGATTTTTGCGGTACCATGATGAAGCGTCCCGGACGTCGGGATTGGCTGGCATCCTTGTCGCTTTGCCGCGGGACCCTGTGCCCGAAACCTAGGCTTAGGCAGAGACATCGGTGAACTCGCTTCTCCTCACACTGACGGCGGTGTTGATCCTGGTGCTGAGCGCGTTGTTCGCCGCACCACTCTTCATCGACTGGAACGATTACCGGCCGGCTTTCGAGCAGCAGGCGACCAAGCTGCTCGGCCGCGAGGTGAAGGTGGGCGGGCAAGTCCATCTCATCGTGCTGCCCGCGCCGCAACTCAAATTCGACGATGTGAAAGTCGCCGGCGAAGACGGCAGCCTCGACAAGCCGTTCCTCGAGGCGAAGTCCCTCGAAGCGAAGATCGATGTCGGCACGCTGCTCACCGGTAAGGTCGAGGCGCACCAACTCACCATCGTCGATCCGACCTTGCGTCTGGAGCTCAAAGCCGACGGCACCGGAAACTGGGGAGACGTGGGCAGGCCCGGCGTGCCCGCGCCCTTCGCGCCCAAAGACGTGTTGCTCGATTCCGTCCGGGTCAGTGGCGGCACCGTCGAGATCGTCATGGACGGCGTACCGAAATTCGTTCTCACCAATATCGCTGGCGAGGCGAGCGCCACGTCCCTGTCGGGGCCCTACAAGGTCTCCGCGGCCTATGACCTCGAAGATCGCCACCAGACGCTGCGCTTCTCCACGGGTGCCATGGACGCTACAGGCAAGTTCCGCCTGAAGGTCGCCTTGCGCGATCCCGACCGCTCGACGAACTATCAGCTCGATGGCGCCGTCACGGGCCTGGGCGGCACGCCCGCTTATGACGGCACGATCCTCATGCGCATGGCCAATTTGGCGGCGGCACAGCCCGCCGTGGAAGAGGCCGCCGTAGAAAGGCCCAGTGCCGAAACCGAACCCGGGATTGAGCCCGGGACTGAGTCAGAGTCGGCAGCCGAGTCCCCTCCGGCGCTGATATCAGAGCCGGCGCCGATCGAAGACACGGGCGCACCGAGCGGTCCGCGCGACACAGCCACCTTCGTGGAACTGAAGGGGGACCTGAAGGCCACGCCCGACCGCGCGGAACTGCCGGAGTTCGATCTCACCATTCACGCCGCGGGCCGGCCGCAAATCCTCAAAGGCAGTCTCGACTTCGACTTCCGTGAGCCGTTCAAGGCGGAGGGGCAGCTCGCCGCCCGCTGGATCGACCTCGATGCGCTCTTCGCGGCATCGCCTGCGGACGAGAAACCCTCGCCTGCCGAGGTGCTCTATATGTTCGCCGAGTGGGTGCTGGACGAGACGGCCTCGATCGGCGAGGGCGCGCTCACCCTTGATGTCGAGCAGGCGAGTTTGGGCGGCGATCTCGTCGGCGGGCTCGACATGCGGCTCACCGGCAAGGACGGCGGCGTCACCATCGAGCGGCTGAAGGCCGTATTGCCCGGCGATAATCGCATCGCCGTGTCGGGCCGCTTGCAGCGCGGCGACCTGGGACCCGTGTTTTCCGGCCCCATCGAGATTTCCGGATCGGGCTTGCGGACACTGACCCGCTGGGCCGCGGGCGATCGTGAGATGTCCGGCCGCGCTTCCGAAGGCGAGTTCGCGCTCTCGGCGCTCCTCACCATCGGCGATGGGGAGTTCAAGCTCGCGGACGCGAATGGCGAGGTGAGCGACACCAAGTTCCGTGGCCTGCTCAACTATCAGGCGGGCGACACCAACCTCATCGAGCTGACCCTCGAAAGCGACCGCCTCGATCTGCGCGAGATGCTGGGCGACGGACCGATCTGGAGCGCTTGGCTCTCGGCGAACGGGGATAAGACGGCGTCGCCTGAAGGTGGCGACAAAGACACCGACCTGCTCGCGCAGCTCCGCGACGACGATGTGCGCGCGACCTTGAAGATCGGCGAGCTGCTTCTGCCCAATATCCCGTCCGGCAAGCTCGATGCAAAGCTTGGTCTGGTGGACGGCACCCTCGACATCGAAGCGCTTGAGTTTCTTGCCCCCGGCGCCATCGCGCTGTCCGGCAAGGGACGCGTCGCAAATGTCGCCGACGCCCCGACCGGCAGCGTCGACTTGAGCCTCCAAGCGCAGACTACCGATGCCTTGCGCGTGCTCACCGATGTGTTCGGTCTGCCCGAGGATGTGCGCAAGTCGAAGCATCTCTCAGCGCTGGCTCCGCTCGATGTGCGCGCAGGGCTCGTCGCGACCGGCGATGGCGAATCAACCAGAGCCTCGCTCGAATTGAGCGGCCAGGTCGGCAATTCCGACATTGCCGTGGTCGCGCGCGCCAAGGGCGCGCCGGCGAAGCTCGCCGAGGCCGAGATCGATATTGGCGGCAGCGTCACCGGCGAGCGGCCCCAAGCCCTGCTCGTGCTGCTATTCCCCGATTTGCCGCAGGACCGGCTCGCCTCGGCGGGGACCCAAGGCACGCTGTCGGTGAAGCTCACCGGCGTGCCGCGCACAAAGCTGACCGGGCGCGCCGCGCTTGAGACGGGCGCCATGCAGCTCGCCTTCGAAGGCCAAGGTGCGCTGAAGGAAGGTGCGATCTCCCTGAACGGCTATGGCTCGATCGCCACTCAGGACGCGAGCCTGGCGCTGCCGCTCCTCGGCATCGATGCCCCCCCCAGCGCGAACAACGTGCCGCTCACCTTCAGCGCCAATGTCGCCAAGAACGGCGATACGCTCGATCTCGACTCCGTCAAGGCCAAGATCGCCGGCAACGCCATCGAGGGCAGCGCCCATTTCGAGCGCGACGGCGCCATGACGAACTTCAAGATCGCGGCGAATGCGGACTATGTTTCGCTGCCGGCGGCGCTGGGCATCCTGGTGGCTTGGGAGCGCACGGCCTCGACCGAAGAGATGCTGGGCTCCATCACCGACGCGGCAGACGTTTGGCCCGCCCGCGGTTTCGCTCTCGATCTCATCGACAGCACCCAAGGCGACATCGCGCTGAACGCCAAGACGCTGTCCCTCGGGACGCCGTTCCAAGTCGCCGACGCCACCCTCAACGCCAAAGTCGATAATGACGGGCTGACCGTCACCGATCTCGACGGCACGCTGTTCGGCGGCGTGTTGAGCGCGTCCGGCGTGCTGTCGCCGCGCGGCGGTGGCGCGGCGCTCAATGTGTCGGCCGATCTCAAAGGCGGACAGCTCGAAGCTTTGTCCGAGAGCGTTGCCGGCAAGCCCCTGGCCAAGGGCCTGTTCCATGTGAACGTCACAGCGCAAGGGGAGGGCTTGAGCCCGCCCGGCATCGTCGCGGGGCTCAGCGGCAAAGGGAGCCTGCTGCTCGGCGATGGCACCATCCTGGGTCTCAGTCCCAAGCCGTTGCACGCGGTGGCCGCCACGGCTGCCAATACCAAGATCAAGGCGACGAAGGCGCAGATCGATGCGGATGCCGAGAAGGTCCGCAACACGCTCACCAGCGGCGAATATGTGTATGCGCCCGTGCAGGCCGGCTTCGAGATCAAGAACGGGACGTTGCGCTTTGCGCCGATGCGTTTCGTTGGATCCGGCGCCGAGACCGATGTGAGCACCTATGTGGAGCTTGCAAGCCTCAAGCTTGACAGCGAGTGGCGGATGCGGCTGCAAGAGACCGGCGGCGTGACGGTGCCGCCCGTGACCGTGGTGTTCGTCGGTC
>Ga0209176_10000325_pt1 | contig 9931 bp, 10 predicted proteins | sample NGEPer11B_FD_184511 | JGI IMG/M metagenome (GOLD analysis project Ga0209176, IMG submission 184511) | Arctic peat soil microbial communities from the Barrow Environmental Observatory site, Barrow, Alaska, USA - NGEE Permafrost305-11B... | ecosystem: Environmental > Terrestrial > Soil > Wetlands...
CGCACACTCTCTTGTGTCAGGAAGCCAAGGGCGTATGCCCCGAAGGCAGCTCCCGATGGCACCGGCGGGACCGTCCGCGAGTCTCGCGCCCACACGCGTTCCCGCATGGCCGCGACGGCCTGCGCACCCGAACCCGCGGGAACGCCCTCGGTGATCTCGGCAATACCTTGGGTGGCAACGGTTCTGAGCTCCTCGGCGGTCAGTTCCCCCACAACCTCCCACCCACTGCGCGGAGGTGCCACGGCCGCCCAGCCGACCTGCACCGTGGCCGGTGGGATCGACAAGACAAAGGACCGACCCCGCGCGAGACGGTCGGACAAGCTGGCCAGTGACACGGTGGCGTCCACGTCAGCGGGTTCGGCCAGAGCCATGACCCTCAGGCCGATGATCGCGCCCGTCCTCGCCGGGCCCTGTCCCGGAAGGACATCGACATAGGCGGCGAGCGCCATACCGTGGGACTGCAGGCGGATGGCGCCGTCGGAGTCCAGGGTCCGGGCACGCGCGACATACGTCCCCAGGTCCTCGAGCGTCTCGGAGTCATCGAACCTCAGCTCGACTATCACCTGGGCCGTTCGCGCCAGCGGAACGAGACCGGATCGCCAGACATGCCCTTGAGCACCGCCCGCTCGTCCGGACGCAGCCGGCGAGGGCTTGCCGTGGCAAAGTCATAGGCCACCACCGTGGTCTCGGCCCGGGCATACAGCGTCGAGCCCACCTCAGCCGGATCGCACACCTCGTAGGCGAGGTTGAAGCTGGAACCAGAGATCTTGGTGGCCCACATGTCCACGCTGATCGGCGCGTGCCGGAAGTCCAGCGGCGCCAGGTACTCGATCTCGTGACGCGCGACGATCACGCCTTCATCGAGCAGGGTGCGATCCTGACCGAACCACTCCTGGAAGCCGATCACCCGGGCGTCCTCCAGAAGGCGCAGGAACTGGACGTTGTTGATGTGCCCGTAGGCGTCCATGTCGGACCATCTCAGCGGGACGTCGACACGGTACGGGCGCAGGCTCATGACGCCATCATCGCAGCCGGGCAGATATGGTCCCTTGGGTGACCACCCCTGAGAACGGCGCCACCCTCGGCCCCCTCGAGGACCTGCTCGACGTCCTCGACCTCAAGCCTGTCGGCTCCGCCCACATCACGATCTCGGCGGCTGCCGGCGCCTTGTCGATGGAATCCGACATCGGCGAGTCCGAAGCCGAGGTCTTCATCGGGCGCAGCCAGCCGATGCCACACGGCCGCGTGTTCGGGGGGCAGGTCCTCGCGCAGTCCGTGATCGCCGCCGGCCGGACAGTCAACGACCTCGAGGGCGCCCCGCGCAGGATCCACTCGTTGCACGGGTACTTCCTGCGCCCCGGGGACCCCGAACACCGGATCCGCTTCGCCGTGGAGCGGCTGCGCGACGGGCACTCGTTCTCGGTTCGCCGGGTTCAGGCGATCCAGAGCGGCAGGCCCATCCTGTCAATGATCACCTCGTTCCAGACCGATGCCGTGGGACTGGACCACCAAGACCATATGCCGGCCGCGCCGGACCCCGAGCGCATGGAGACCCTGGCCGAGGTATTCGCCGGACTGGACAACCCCCAAGCCAACTTCTGGTCGAAGGACAAGGCCATCGACCTGCGCCACGTCGAAGGGGCCATCTACATCCGCCCGGGGCGACAGCTTGCATCACAGCAAAGTGTCTGGCTCAGGGCCATCGGCCAGATGCCCGACGATCCGCTGGTCAACGCCGCAGTGCTGGCCTACTGCTCGGACTACTCGCTTCTCGAGCCGGTGCTTCGCAAGCACGGCCTCGCCTGGTCCGACCGCCGGCTGCGCGTGGCCAGCCTGGACCACGCGATGTGGTTCCACCGGCCCGGACGGGCAGACGACTGGACGCTCTACACCCAGTCCTCTCCATCAGCCTCGGGCGGACGCGGACTGGCAACAGGACGAATGTTCAACTCTGACGGCGTCCTGCTCGCGACGGTCGCGCAGGAAGGCATGATGCGCCTCAAGGATTCGTGACGGGCGACACGGTGGGCCGGCCTCTCGGACTAAGCGATCGCTTAGTAGGCTCGCGACATGCTTGACGGACTCGACCTCGATGCGCTGACGGGCTATCTCGCGCCGTTCAGCCGTACTGCGGGCGACGCCACGTCAGGATCCGGAGCAGGCACCGCACCCGGCCCGGGGCTGGCGCTGCGCGCCGAGCTCATCCAAGGCGGCAAGTCCAACCTGACCTATCGGCTCACTGACGGCTCGCACAACTGGGTGCTGCGCAGACCCCCGCTCGGGCATGTTCTGGCAACCGCCCACGACATGGCCCGCGAGTATCGGGTGATGTCGGCACTGGCTCCGACGCCGGTGCCTGTTCCGGCGATGGTGACCCTGTGCGAGGACCCCAGCGTGATCGGGGCGCCGTTCTATGTCATGGAGTACGTCGAGGGCTCGATCCTGCGTCGGACCAGGGACACCGACCAGCTGTCGGACCGCCAGCGAACGGCGTTGGCACATCAGCTCATCGACACCCTGGCCGACCTGCACGAGGTCGACCCGGCCAACGTGGGGCTGAGTGACTTTGGCCACCCCGACGGTTTCCTGCAGCGGCAGGTGCGTCGCTGGACCCAGCAGCTGGAGCGGTCCCGATCCCGTGACATGCCAGGCTTTGACGACCTCGCAAATGGGCTGGCGACGAACATACCGGCGAGCCAGCGGGCCAGCGTGGTGCACGGGGACTACCGTCTCGACAACGTCCTGGTGGGACCTGATCAGGAGATCCTGGCCGTGCTGGACTGGGAGATGGCCACCTTGGGCGATCCGCTGTGCGACCTGGGCCTGCTGCCGGTCTATGCGAATCCGGTGCCCGGAGTCGTCGGCATCGTCTCGGATGGCATGGGCCCCCACAACGGCTTCCCGTCGATCGAGTCGCTCATCCAGAGGTATGCCGATCGTTCGGGTCTGGACGTCGGTCAGCTGTCCTGGTACACGGCCCTGGGATACTACAAGCTCGCTGTCATCTGCGAAGGCATCCACTATCGGTACGCCACCGGTCAGACCGTGGGCCCCGGCTTCGACCAGATCGGGACCATCGTCGCGCCGCTTGTCTCTGCCGGCCGCCGGGTCCTGACCTAATCCCATTGAGAGACCCAGTCCATTGACAGACCCCATCCCATTCATGCCAGCACAGTTCAACAATCCTTGGAGGCACCAGTGAACACCAAGAGCCAACGGACCGCGATCGTCACCGGCGCAGCCCGCGGCATCGGAGCCGCCACCGCCGTCCGCCTGGCAATGGACGGCAACGCCGTGGCCGTCCTGGACCTGGATGGGGCCGCGTGTGCGCAGACGGTATCGGCTATCACCTCAGCCGGCGGCCGTGCCATCGCAGTGGCGGTCGACGTCAGCTCCCCCGAAGGGGTCGACGCTGCCGTGGCACAGGTCACGGCCGAGCTCGGCGCCCCGACCATCCTGGTCAACAACGCCGGGATCATCCGCGACAACCTGCTCTTCAAGATGCCGCTGGAGGACTGGGACGCGGTCATGAACGTCCACCTGCGTGGCGCCTTCCTGATGACCAAGGCCGTCCAGGCGCACATGACCGCGGCGAACTACGGTCGGATCGTCAACCTGTCCTCCACGTCCGCACAGGGCAACCGGGGTCAGGTCAACTACTCCGCCGCCAAGGCAGGCGTGCAGGGTTTCACCAAGACCCTGGCGATCGAGCTCGGCCCCTACGGCGTGACGGCCAACGCTGTGGCTCCTGGCTTCATCGCCACCGCGATGACCCGAGCGACCGCCAAGCGGATGAACATCTCGTTCGAGGACTTCCTGGCTGGCGCCGCGTCACAGATCCCGGTCGGGCGCGTCGGCCAGCCCGAGGACGTCGCGGCCACCATCTCGTTCCTGGCCAGCGAAGAAGCCGGGTACGTCTCGGGTCAGATCATCTACGTAGCTGGCGGTCCGAAGGACTGAACGGCCCGCTCTCCTGAGCTGACTGTGCCGAAGACCCTTACGACGGCAAGGACCTGGCCTGCCGTCGCATCCCCCTCAGCCAACGATCGGGGTCGGCGGCGCGACCGGCATACATGGCACCGACCTCGGGGTGGGGCAGGACCAGGAACTGCTCGGTCTCGATGGCAGCCAGCAGCGCTGCTGCGACGTCGTCCGCATCAATGGCCGACTCCTGCATGAGCGCCTTGCCGGCCGGCCCCGAGTCCTCCAGCATCTGGGTTCGCACGCCCTGCGGGCACACGGCATGCACTCGCACGCCCGCATCGGCATAGGTCATGAAGAGCCATTCGGCGTAGGCGAAGGCGGCGTGCTTGGTCACGGCATAGGGGGCGGCGCCGGGTATCGAGAGCAAACCCGCAGCCGAGACTGTCGAGACGAACATGCCGCGTCCCTTCTGGGACTGGACGTACACGGGCGCGGTGGTCGAGTCGGATCTTCGGTCGAGGTGTCTCACTTCCAAGGAAGTGAGACGCATGGCATCGTCGTTTGACGCCCGCGAGGTTCTATCGGACACACCTCCGGTCGGCCTATACGGACACAGCCCCTCGCGACACCACCGCTGACCTTGCGGCATGAGGGGGAGGGGATTCAGCAAGTGCGGCTTGCCGCCTGAGCAGGAGCTCTGTCGGTACCGTGGCGACGTCGAGAGTCGACAGGCCTTTCGGCGACGTGACATAGCCTTCGACGTCAGCCCAGGAGCAAGGGAGCAAGGAGAGTTGATGACTCCAGCGCCGAGGCTGTCACCCTTCTCGACTGCGAATCCGATCGGCACGATCTTTGGCTCGGTGGGGCACGGGATGTGGCTCGCGGCGACGTCGTCGCTCTGGCTTGATGCTGTGTTTTGCTTGCTCATCGTGTCGGTGATGGCTCGCGTCTACCGCGCGATCAGGTGGGCACCAATCGCTGCTGCAGGACTCGACCCTGTACGCCGATTCAGTGGCGTGGATCGTGCGGCAATCTTTTCGCGCGCTGGCGCACGGTGTGAGCGACACAGTTTGCTGTTCGGCCGGTGCCAGGAGACCGAGAAGCTGCATGCCGACCACGTCCACCCGCACTCGAAGGGTGGCAGCACGACGGTCGCGAATGGCCAAGTGTTGTGCTCGCGGCACAACAAACAGAAGGCCGCCCGGATCCCGTTCAACTGGGAGCTGCGGCGCTTGGAGAAGCAGCGAGCTTCGTACTTTCCGGCGGGCGACAGCGGGGCAGTCGTCCGGCGCGCAAGTCGGAGAGCGCCTGACGGCTGGTAATCAGCGCAACGTGCCGTGCAGTTCATCCGCTTGCGAAGGCCATCAGTGCGGGCAGCCGCTGATCACCAGTTGCCGTTCTGCTATCGGGACGGTGGACGGTCGACAAAATACGACCGGACATGCCGATACGCCGATGGCGCGGCGCAGTGGTTGTGGCGTGACAAGACAATCAATTGTCGATCGTGTTTTCGCAAGCGCCCAGGTTTTCGATCTGGCGTCAGCGGGAGTCGCTGCCGCCGGAACCATTGGCGCGACCGGCTTCGAGCCGAGCCACCGGCACCCGGAACGGCGAGCACGACACATAGTCCAGTCCCACCTCGTGGAAGAAGTGCACCGAGTCGGGGTCACCACCGTGCTCACCGCAGACGCCGATCTTGAGTCCGGGCCGGGCCTTGCGGCCTTCTTCGACGGCGATCTTCACCAAGCGCCCGACACCTTCACGGTCCAGCGACTCGAACGGTGAGACGCCGAAGATACCCTTTTCGAGGTATTGCGCGAAGAACGCCGCCTCGACGTCGTCGCGTGAGAAGCCCCACGTGGTCTGGGTCAGGTCGTTGGTGCCGAAGGAGAAGAACTCCGCAACCTCAGCGATCGCGCCCGCTGTCAGGGCCGCCCGCGGCAACTCGATCATGGTCCCGACCAGGTGATCAATGTTCACTCCCGAGGCGGCACGAACATCCTGGGCGACTACCTTGATCATCTCCGCGATGTTCTCCAGCTCCTGGACAGCTCCGACCAGCGGCACCATAATCTCGGCTCGCGGCTCACCGCCGGCCTGGACCCGCAACACCGCAGCCTCGAGCACCGCCCGCGCCTGCATGGCGAACAACCCGGGAATCACCAGGCCGAGACGTACCCCGCGAAGTCCGAGCATCGGGTTCTGTTCGTGCAGCCTGCGCACGGCCTTGAGCAGTCGCAGATCCCCCTCATCTGGCTCGCCGCGAGCACCAGCCAGGGCCACTTTCACCGACAGATCCGTGATGTCCGGGAGGAACTCGTGCAGTGGCGGGTCGAGCAGGCGAATGGTCACCGGAAGCCCGTCCATGGCCTCGAAGATCCCGACGAAGTCGTCGCGCTGAAGCGGCAGCAGCTCGGCCAGGGCCTTATCCCGACCCTCATCGTTATCGGCCAGGATCAGCGCCTCGACCATCGAACGCCGGTCGCCCAGGAACATGTGCTCCGTCCGGCACAGGCCGATGCCCTGGGCGCCGAAGCGACGGGCGCGGTCCGCATCCTCCGGGGTGTCGGCGTTGGCGCGAACGGCCATCCGACTGGAGTGGTCGGCAATGCGCATGACCCGATGTACGGCCTTGACGATCTCGTCGGCGTCGGCCGCGTTGGGATCCAGTGTGCCCTCGAAGTAGCGGACCACCGGCGATACGACGACCGGCACCTCGCCGAGGAACACCTCGCCGGACGTGCCGTCGATAGAGATGACCGTGCCCTCTTCAAAGACCTGCCCGTCCGTGGTCGTGAAGTGCCGGCCCTTGGTGTCGACGGATAGCGCATCAGCGCCACACACAGCGGTCTTGCCCATGCCGCGGGCCACGACGGCGGCATGTGAGGTCTTGCCGCCACGACTGGTCAGGATGCCTTCCGCGGCGATCATGCCGTTGAGGTCGCCGGGGGTGGTCTCCCGCCGGACGAGGATGACCTTCTCACCAGAGCGAGCCCACGCCACAGCGGTGTCGGAGTCGAAGACGACCTTGCCGATTGCCGCACCCGGGGAGGCGTTCACGCCCTTGGCCAGGAGCTCGCGGATTGCGTTGTGCTCGAATCGGGGGAACATCAGCTGTGCCAGCTGGGCGCCGCTCACGCGCTGCAGGGCTTCGCCCTCGTCGATCAGGCCCTCGTCGATGAGCTGGGTCGCGATGCGGAAGGCCGCCTGCGCTGTGCGCTTGCCGACCCGGGTCTGCAGCATCCACAGCCTGCCGCGCTCGATCGTGAACTCGATGTCGCACAGATCGTGGTAGCGCTCCTCGAGGCGGCTCATGATCGCCATCAGCTCGTCGTAGGACTTCTTGTCCAGACCCTCGAGGTCGGCCAACGGCAGCGTGTTGCGGATCCCGGCGACGACGTCCTCACCTTGTGCGTTCTGCAAGTAGTCGCCGTAGACCCCCTGGGCTCCGGTTGCCGGGTCGCGCGTGAACGCCACCCCGGTGCCCGAGTCCGAGGACACGTTGCCGAAGACCATCGAGCAGATGCTGACCGCGGTGCCCAGGTCGGAGGGGATCCGCTCCTGGCGGCGATAGAGAATGGCGCGATCGGCGTTCCAGGAGTTGAAGACGGCCCGCACAGCAAGGTCCATCTGCTCTCGTGGCTCCTGCGGGAACTCCCGGCCCGTGTGCTCGCGCACGATCTCCTTGTAAGCATCCACCAGCACTTGCAGGTCAACGGCATCCAGATCGAGGTCGTCGTGGGTGCCCTTGGCTTCCTTGGCTGCGTGCAAGGCACCATCGAACAGCGTGCCGTCGACACCCAGAACGGTCTTGCCGAACATCTGGATCAGCCGGCGGTAGGAGTCGAAGGCCAACCGCTCGTTGCTGGTCTGCTTCGCGAAGCCCGCGACTGACTTGTCGTTGAGCCCGATGTTGAGGACGGTGTCCATCATCCCGGGCATCGAGAACTTCCCACCGGAGCGCACCGAAACCAGCAGTGGATTGTCGGAATTGCCCAACGTCTTGCCAATGGCTTTCTCGAGCGCGGCGAGATGCTCGCTGACTTCGGCTTCCATCTCAGCTGGCTGGTAGCCGGTGGCGAGGTAGACCTTGCAGGCCTCGGTCGTGATGATGAACCCAGGCGGCACCGGAAGGCCCATCCGCGTCATCTCCGCGAGGTTCGCCCCTTTGCCCCCGAGCAGGTCCTTGAGGTCCTTGTGGCCTTCCGCGAAGTCGTACACGAGCTTGGGCACGGCGGACCTCCGGAGAGATGATACGGACAGATACTCGGAGCGCTCTGATCAGTTCAACCTGAATGATTTTGGCGGCATTCCGCCCGGGCAGGGACCTTGGTCCCGACTTCGCTGGTTGGCTCGACTCGTTGTGTCAGCGATCGTTGAACCGCGGCACGAGAACCGACAGACCGGAGCGCGCGCCACCACATGTGCCTCCGCAACCGGATCCGGCGGACTACGACGCAGGATGTCGGACGACCACTACCGGGCATTCGGCGTGGTACACGCAGTGCGCGCTGACCGAGTCGACAAATTTTCCGATGAGTTCTCCGTGACCATGACTGCCGACGACGAGCAACCGGGCGTGGCGGGACGCGTCCACGAGGACATGGCCGGGCCGCCCGGGGGTCACCAGACTGGTCACGCGGGAGCGCTGGTCGGGACCGAGCGTCTCCTCGATAGCAGTCTGGAGCTCATGGCGGGCATCGGCCTCGTAGTCCCGCGACACGACCGCGTAGGCCTCCGGCAGCCGCCAGGCCATGACCGCCTGCACGGCTGCCCCACTGAGTTCGGCCTGAGCAACCGCCCATTGCAGGGCTTCCCGGCTTCCCACCGACCCGTCCACACCCACCACGATGAGCGGCGAGCTGGTGTCATCTGTCATGTCGATCCCTCCGTCCATCATCTGGCAATTCGCGTCTGTGCGAACCGGTCAGACCTGTTGCGTTTACACATGATGAGGAGTCACGGTCGTTCAGCGGCGGCGTGACCTGTTCTGTTCGGCCAGGACAGACGGCGACGCAGCCACAGGGCGACGTAGACCAGAGCGAGGAGCACGGGCACCTCGATCAGCGGTCCGACCACACCGGCCAGCGCCTGCCCGGAGGTGACCCCGAAAACCCCGATCGCCACGGCGATGGCGAGCTCGAAGTCGTTGCTGGCTGCGGTGAAGGCCATGGTCGTCGTCCGCGGGTAGGTGAGGGAAAGGGCACGCCCCGTTGCGAAGCCCAGGAACCACATGATGAAGAAGTAGCAGAGCAGCGGAAGGGCGATCCGGGCCACCGTCAGCGGTTCGGAGGTGATGGTGTTGCCCTGCAATGCGAACAGGACGACCACGGTGAACAGCAGCCCCCACAGGGCGATCGGGCTGATCTTGGGTAGGAGCTTGGACTCGTACCGTCATCACTGACGACGTCATCGAAACCGCACGCAGCACCCTCGTCATAGGCGACACGTAGACCCAAACATCTCACCGATCAGGCCGTGTCCGCCGTCGCGGCTCTTGCTGCAACCCCGCTCTGCCAGCCCGACCGTGCCAAATAGCGCTGAAGAAACTGTGCCACTTACCGCTAAAGGTCACACCCGCGGTCGCACATGCCCGGACCAGGCCGAAACCGGTCGGACCCGCTTCGTAGACCACCGCCGACGCAACGACGGCAGCATCGATCACGAAATGGTCGTCCTGCCGCTTGCGGACTCTCAAACTGTCGGCACGCGCCCGATTGCCGGCGACGCCAAGATCGATGAGGCGGGCAGCCTCGGCGAAGCGTCCAAGACCGGTGGTGAAGGGTTGCACACCAGCTCATATTGCCCAGGCGCCAAGGTGGTGGTCATCCAACCGGAGGCACCCGGCACGATTCCCTCCCCGGCGGGTGCATCTGCGGGGGAAATACCCGCCGCCAGACCGGTGCCTCCCGCCCGCATTTCTGGGCGCAATGTCGGGGGCTCGACTGTTGCCGGATGAGGACTCAGACTTCGTACTACACACCCCAAGACGGGAGAGGTTCAGTGG
>Ga0209176_10000327_pt1 | contig 9916 bp, 9 predicted proteins | sample NGEPer11B_FD_184511 | JGI IMG/M metagenome (GOLD analysis project Ga0209176, IMG submission 184511) | Arctic peat soil microbial communities from the Barrow Environmental Observatory site, Barrow, Alaska, USA - NGEE Permafrost305-11B... | ecosystem: Environmental > Terrestrial > Soil > Wetlands >...
TCTCGGTTCTCGCATCCCTGGGTTATGACGACGCCGGCCGCACTTATGTCGCGGCGATCGAGGCCGTCGCACAGTCCACCACCGCGGCGTGGAAGACGCACCTGGGCAGCCTCCAAGGACGACCTGAGTGGGTAGTCGGTGACGGCGGCCACCCACTCAAGGCTGCCGCAGCCGTATGGCCCGCAGACAGTCAGGAACCGGCTGTTCAGACCTTCAGATGTGAGTGGCATCTGGCCCGCAACATCACACAGGCACTGCCAACTGCCGTCGAGCGTGACCGCGACGATCCGCTCCACAAGCTCGTTCCAGCAGCGGTTCGCAGCCTGGCTGGCTGGCAAAAGCTGTTCAACCTCATCTCCAAGCGGGCCGCCGACGGGACCAACTACGACGGTGTAATCAACGTGCTCCTGCGCATCCGCGAGATCGTCGCAGCACACGAGGCCATCGACGTTACCGGGCCTCGCTCCAGCGGCGCGGTCGAAGAGTTCTTCCGACAACTGGAGAACACCATCGGCGACCGCGCATCACGTTTGACGAACAAGACACGCACCGATGCCCTCCTCAAACTCATCGCCTGCCGCCGCAACGGCTGGGTCGACGAATCGGACTGGGCAGAACTGATCCGCGAGAACTTGGCCAAGACAAACGGACGGCCACGAAATCAACGCAGCCACACAGACTCAAAATCGAAACCCGGACTGAAAGCATATCCACGCTAAGCGACATAGGGCATCTGGTCGAGCCCGAAGTGATGGGTCGCGAACTTTTCGGCCGCAAGCTTGTGCTGGGCCACCAGCTTGAGCAGCATCTGCGTGGTCGAGGTGCTGACCAAGCCCATGGTGATCGCGATGTCCATGATCCACAGGTCCTGCAGGGGCAGGTCGACCGAGGTGCCGTGCACTCCCACATTGGCGACTGACCCGCCTGGACGCACGATCTTGGTGCACGCCTGGAAGGTGTCGGGGATGCCGACGGCCTCGATGGCGACGTCGACCCCGAGCCCGTCGGTCATCGCGCGCACCTGCTCGGCCCAGTCGGCGTCGCGACTGTTGACGGTGTTGGTGGCGCCGAACGCCTTGGCGTGATCGAGCCGGCTTTCGTCGAGGTCGAGGGCGATCACCCGTGCTGCGCCGTACAGTCCGGCGGTCATGATCGCGGCCAGGCCGACCGGGCCGGCGCCGACCACGGCCACCACGTCTCCGGGCTTGACCTTGCCGTAGCGGACGCCGATCTCGAAACCGGTGGGAAGGATGTCCGAGAGCATCACCGCCGCATCGTCGCTGACCCCGTCGGGCACCTTGTGGACCGAGTTGTCGGCGAACGGAACGCGCACGTACTCGGCCTGGGTGCCGTCGATGAGGTGACCGAAGATCCAGCCGATGCCGCTGGCACCCTCGTCGGCCAGCCAGTGTGCGTAGAGGCCTTGGTGGCAGTAGGAGCAGGAGCCGCACGCACTGATGAGATGATCACCCGGTCACCGATCGCAACGCTGGAGACGCCCGAGCCAATCTCGACGATCGTGCCGACACCCTCGTGGCCGAGGATTCGGCCGTCGGTGACAGCGGGGACGTCACCTTTGAGGATGTGCAGGTCCGTGCCGCAAATCGTGGTGGTGTCGATCTGGACGATGACGTCGGTCGGGTCGATGAGCACTGGGTCCCGGACCTCCTCCCAAGCCTTCTGGCCGGGTCCGTGGTAGACGAGCGCTTTCATCTGTGTTCCCTTCTGTCGAGACATCCCGGGTTGCCCGGGATCCCGTCTTCAGTCTTGATCGGGGTCGAGGGGGTGGATAGGGACCGAAGTCCTGGCGGCCGGGGACCAGATGCTCCGCATGGCAGCGCTCGACCAGTCCAAGCGCCTCAGGGCGCCGACCGGGTGCGAGTCGGCGCGTCGCGCAACCGTCGCGGAATTCCTGCGTCGGACGGGGTGGGAGCGGTCAGCCGGACCTTGACGTCGACGAGAACCACCCCGCCCGTCGTTACCAGGACGGGGTTGAGGTCGATCTCGGCAAGCTCAGGGATGTCGAGAGCGAGCTGCCCCAGCGACACCACCAAGGACTCGAGACCTGCGACGTCAACCAGTTCCGCGCCCCGGTAGCCGTCGAGCAGGGGCCAGATCCGCAACGATCGCACGACCCGGGCGGCGTCCCGCGGACTCACCGGCGGCACGAGGAAGGCCCGGTCGTTCCACACCTCGGTGGCCACACCTCCCGCCGCGACCATCACGAGCGGCCCGAAGCCAGGGTCACGGACGATGCCTAACGCCAGCTCGACACCAGTGGCCATGGGTTGCACGAGCACGGGGACCGGCTCGACTTGAAGCTCCGACTCGAAGCTCCGACTCGAAGGCATGTACGGCAGTGACGACCTCGTCCGTCGAATGCAGCCCGATCCGGACGAGACCGCGGTCGGTCTTGTGCACGATCTCCGGGTCGGCGACCTTCACCGCCACCGGGAACCCGATCCGGGACGCGACCTGCGCCGCGTCTGCGGAGGTTGAAGCGAAGCCACCGCTGGGAGCCAGCCCGTACGGCGACAACAACCCGGTTGCGTCGGCGGCCGACAACCAACCCCCGGAGATCGACCGGCCCAGCATCTGGCGTGCCTCCGTCCGGGCGACGGAGGCCCGGTCCTCGTCGCTCGGCGCCGCGGAGTCGCGCGGCTCACGGAGCCAGGTCGCGTACGTCGACACGCGTGCCATGGCGTCCACGGCGGCGGTGACCGAGCCGAGGACTGTGACTCCGTCGTGGGTGCCGGGTGGTGCGTCGAGCCCGCCCATCGGGACGAGCACCAGGGGGATTGCGCCGAGGGCTGCCCGCGGTTCGACCAAGCCTGTCAGCAAAGTCTGTGGGTCGCCGACACTCGTAGCGACGATGACCACCAGCAACGCGTCCACCTCGCCTGAGAGCAGCACCAGGTCCACAGCCGCTGCAAGATCCTCGCCGGTCGTACCGGCGCCCAGGTCGACCGGATTGCTGGTGCCCGAGGTTCCCGAGACATGACGTGCGATCCGCTCGCGGAGCTCAGGCGAGAACACCGGCACCTCCAGCGCGCGCACGTCGAGTGCGTCTGCCGCCAGCACCCCCAAGCCCCCGGCATTGCTGATGATGCCCACGCACGGCCCGGCGGGAAGCTCCTGTTCGGAGAGCAACAACGCTGTCTCGGCGAGGTCTTCGGCGCTATGGCAGGCGATCACGCCGGCCTGGGCAAAGAGCGCATCGACGCCGGCCGCAGGCGTCGCGGCCGCCGCGGTGTGCGACGTGCCCGCCCGCACGCCACCGGCCGAACGGCCACCGACCACGGCCAGGAGTGGCTTCTGCTCGGCGAAGGCGCGGGCCACGCGTGCGAACTTGGGCGCGTTCCCGAAGGATTCGAGGTACAGCGCTGCCGCGGTGACGCGCGGGTCGTCGAGCCATGCCGCGAGGAGGTCGTTCCCCGAGACGTCAGCCTTGTTGCCCAACGAGATGAACGACCCGACGCCCAGTCCCAGACGGGTGGCCACGTCGAGCAAGGCGATGCCGACTCCTCCAGACTGGGACGCGATGGCCAGTCCACCCGCGCGGGGAACCCGACGCGTGAACGTGGCATTGAGCCGGACGGCAGGGTCGTTGATCATCACGCCGAGGCAGTTGGGGCCGATGAGCCGCATGTCGTTGGCTCGCGCCAGCACCGCGATGTCGCTCTGGATCGCGGCACCGGCAGCGCCGAGCTCCCCGAAGCCGGACGTCACAACGACCAGCGTGGAGACGCCAGCCACGGCCGCGTCGCGGACGACCGCAAGGACATCAGCGGGCGGCACCGCCACGACGGCGATGTCGATGTGTCCAGGCACATCGCGGAGTCGGGGGTAGGCGACGACACCGTCGATGGACGTCGCGTGGGGGTGAACGGCGACAACCTCACCGGTGAACCCTCCGTCACGGATGGAGGCAAGCACCGCATGCCCAACCCCCGTAGCCCCACGACGGGCGCCCACGACGGCGACTCGTCGTGGTGTCGTGAGCGAGCTCAGTGAGCGGGCCTCCGCCTGGCGTTCGCGCCGGTCGGCGGCAGCCACGGCGACCGACGACGCGACGGTCGACATCGCCAAGTCGGTCACCCCACCACTGGACGATCGCGTGAGCGAGAATCCGGCGTCGACGAAGACACCCAGCATCGCCCGGTTGTCGAACAGCACTTCAGCGGTGAACCGTCGGATGCCGTGATCTCGCCCCCGCGCGGCGAGATGCTCGAGCAGCAGGCTACCCAAGCCGCGACCCTGCCAGGGATCAGCCACCAGGAACGCCACTTCTGCGGTGGCTGCGTCGTCACTAGCGCCACCCTCGGCTGTGGCCACGGCGATGATCCTGCCGCCAACCACGGCGACCAGACAGTCGGCGGGCGCGTCGTCGGAGTACAGGTGCGCGACGTAGTCGTGTGCAGTCTTGCGGCTGAGACCGAAGAACCGCCACCGAATGCTGTCGTCGGAAGCTGCGCCGTGCAGCGCATCGAGCTCGGCTCTGTCCTCAGGACGCAGCGAGCGGATCACCGCAATCGACCCGTCGGCGAGCAACACGTCGGCCGTGGTGTCACTCACACCCGGCGCCCGAACTCGAGCTCGTTCGCGGGGCTCCAGCCGACGCCCAGCTTTCGAGCGGTCAGGTCGTTCCACGGCAGCCGAAGAAAGAGGTTGCCGCTCCCCGCAGCCCATGGGCGAGGCTCCCATACGGCGCGGATGTGATCCGCAGCGACCGCATCACTCACGACCTCGGACATGCCTCGCGCAACGATGCTCCAGGCGTGGTGGTTCTCGTGGTCGACGTGGTCCACCTCGAACGCGACGACGACGTCGATGCCGTGGATGGCCAAGAGGCTGTACGGCGACGTCCGCATCACGATCGAGCCTTCCACGACCGAGTAGTCGACGGGAATGATGTGGGGTCCGGTCGGGGTCGACACCGCAACGCGACCGACCACGCCGAGGCGGAGCAGCGACTCCGACTCCTCACGTGACATCTCGAAACTCTCGGGCACGGTCACTCCATCACTCGGGACTTCCGAGCCTCTGCCAGCCCCGCGAGGACGGCTAGGGCCGTTGGTCCCGTCGTAGCCGGCGGAGTTCGGACCAATGCACTCGGGCGGATCGTGGACGCAAGCCGCCCGGGACCGTCGACACGTCGACTCGTGACTCACAGCTCTGGCCGAGCCTGAACGCCATCGGTGTCTGCCGGGGCCGCCTGCCATCGGTGCCGCAGTTCGCCTGCTTCGACATTTCCTTCCACGCCACCCTCAAGTTGTGCTCCTCGCAGGGCAGGGTCCGAGTCCCTTCGGCGGCGCCCGGGCCTGGGGATTGGTCTCCATCGCGAGTTCTCCTTCATGGTCGGTTCGGCGGCCAGTCCGCCGATCGCTTCTCAGACATGCGTGGATATGACCGCGCGGTTCGCCGCATCGACGTCGCGACGCTCACCTTCCACGGCGGGGAGGTCAATGTCGGACGAGGCGAACAATGGCGTCACGGGCCTCTCGAAGCTTGGCGTCCTTGCGCGCGTCGTCGGCGTCCCCGGCGGCGACCAGGCACTGTGCGACATGTTCCTCCAGCAGGGCAACAGCGACGCTGCGGAGGGCCTGGTCTGCGGCAGTGAGCTGGGTGAGGATGTCGATACAGTCCCGGCCATCGTCAACCATTCGGGCGATGCCGCGCACCTGGCCCTCGATCTTCCCGAGCCGAACGAGCAACAGCCTGCGGGCCAGGACGGTGTCGGTCACGGTACCGCTCCTTGTCTGTGTCTTGGACGGACTGGATGGCTCTTGGAAGTGGGGGTGGGCGGCGACTGTGAGCCACCGGGTCAGGTGAAGACGTAGCTACCCGGCTCCTTCTCAAAGGCCCCAGCGCAGTGTTGTGAACAGAAGTGATAAGTCACGTGGCCGTGCTCGACGTGGGCTGCAGCCTCGTTCGGGTGCAGGCTCATCCCACAGACCGGATCGAGAGTGAGCTCCGTCGTCGAACCGGTGCTCTGGGACATGGCGTCGTCGGCGGGTTGGTCGCCGCCGATCTCCACCACCGGGTCGATGGCAGCAACACCGACGTCGGCCGGGAGCGTCGGAGGTGTGTAGGTCCGCAGCCGGTTGGCGTTGGCCACCACCGACAGCGACGACAGCGCCATCGCCCCCGCGGCAATGATCGGGCTGAGTACCAGCCCAAACGCCGGATACAGCACGCCCGCCGCCACGGGGATGCCGAGCCCGTTGTAGACGAAGGCGAATACCAGGTTCTGGCGGATGTTGCGCATCGTCGCCCGGGACAGGTCGATCGCAGTCACCAACCCGGACAGGGCTCCGCTGATCAAAGTGATGTCCGACGACTCGATGGCCACGTCGGTGCCGGTGCCGATTGCGGAGCCGACGTCGGCCTGGGCGAGGGCGGGTGCGTCGTTGATGCCGTCCCCAACCATGCCGACCACTCGCCCTTCGCTCTGCAGCCGCTTCACCTCGCGGGCCTTGTGCTCGGGAAGTACCTCAGCCACGACCCTGCCGATTCCGACCTGGCGGGCGATGGCAGCTGCCGTGGCACGGTTGTCCCCGGTCATCATCACCACCTCGATGCCCCTGGACTGCAGGGCCGCCACCGCCGCAGCGGACCCCTCCTTGAGGGTGTCTGCCACCCCGATCACCCCGGCCGGGACCCCACCGACGGCCACCAGCATCGGGGTCTTGCCATCGGCTGCCAGACGTTGCGAGTCTCCCTTCAAAGGGCCCGCGTCGATTCCAGCGCCGTCCATCAGACGTCGGTTTCCCACCAGGACCCACCTCCCCTTGACGAGCGCTCGAACGCCCTGGCCCGTGACCGAGTCGAAATCGGTGGCTTCGATCATCTCGGCGTCGCGTTCTCGGGCACCGGTCACGATGGCCGCGGCCAGCGGGTGTTCCGACGATTGCTCAACCGCCGCGACCGCGCTCAGCAGCTCGTCGGCGCTGAAACCCACGGCTGGAAGGACGTCGGTCAGCGCCGGGGTTCCCTTGGTGATGGTGCCCGTTTTGTCCAGCACGACGGTGTCGAGCTTGTGTGCGGTCTCCAGGGCCTCGGCAGAACGGATCAGGATCCCGGCAGTTGCGCCCTTGCCGGTGCCGACGGTGATGGACAGCGGCGTCGCCAGCCCCAGCGCGCAGGGGCAGGCGATGATCAGCACGGACACGGCGGCGACCAGCCCGAAGATGTAGACGGGCGCCGGTCCGAGCAGGAACCAGGCTACGAACGTCCAGATCGCTACAGCGATCACCGCGGGCACGAAGAATCCTGAGACCTTGTCGGCCAGGCGCTGGATCGGGGCCCGGGATCCCTGAGCCTGGCGCACGAGCGCAATGATCTGGGCGAGCATTGTCTCGCCGCCGACCTTGGTGGCGGTGTAGCGGAACGCGCCGGTCTGGTTGATGGTCGCGCCGATGACGGTGTCACCGGCACCCTTGATGACCGGAAACGGCTCGCCTGTGACCATGGATTCGTCCACCGCCGAGGTGCCGTCGACGACCTCACCGTCCACCGGGAGCTTCTCCCCCGGACGGACCAGCACCACATCTCCGACCCCGACCTCCTCGACCCCGACCTCCACCTCGTGGCCGTCCCGAATGACGCGGGCAGTGCGCGGCTGCAGACCGATCAAGGTCCGGATGGCCTCACCAGTGCCCGCCTTGGCCTTGGTCTCCATGAGCCGACCCAACAGGATCAGAGTCAGGATCACCCCGACCGCCTCGAAGTAGACCTGGCGGGCCTCTACCGGCAAGGCGCCCGGAACCACGGTCACCACGAGGCTGAAACCGAAGGCCGCCATCGTGCCCAGCGTGATCAAGGAGTTCATGTCCGCGCCGCGGTGGGACAACGCCAACCAGCCCGTACGGTGGATCGGCCAGCCCGTGTAGAACATGACCGGGGTGATGAGGGCCAGTTGCAGCCAATGATTCATCAGCAGGTCCGGGATCCAGGTGAACCCGAACAGTTCGACCCCCATCACCCCCATCACCGCCAGCGCCACCGGCGCACTCAGGAGCGCACCCCAGATCACCCGGCGCCTCAGATCCGCGATCTCAAGGTTGCGTTCGCGCTCTTCGACGTCGTCGGTATCGGCCAGCAACGCCATCGGCGGACCCGCCTCCGTGGCGTCGCGCTCTCCGTGACCAACGGTCACGACCGGCTCTACCGGCCCGTGCTCACCACCGGTACCGGTGACCCGGATCTCGCCGTGCAGCATCCCCATCCCACACCTGAACTCATAGACCCCCGCCCCCAGGGGCGACAGGTCAACGACCGTGCGCCGCCCCTCAGGCAGTTCGACGTCAACGCCGAGCTCGGCGATGACCAGACGTTCGGAGCAAGCCGAGGACTCCTGCCGGTCGAACACCAGCCAGAGCGGCACCTCGGGTTCGACCTCCACAGCGCTCGGGTGGTACCCGCCCTGGACCAGGACCTCCTCCACCTGAACGCTCTCGCCGACTCCAACTCCGGTGCCGCGGGCGGCGGTCGCGGCCATCTCACGGACGAGCGGGAAGACTATTTTCCTGGCAAGTTCGCCTGGGACAGGTAGGCGGCAGCCCTGCGCAGGACCTCGTTCTCCTGCTCCAGGAGCCGGATCCGCTTGTTGGCCTCCCGCAGCCCCTTGCGGTCGGCGTCGCTGAGGCCGGGACGGTTGCCGTCCTCGACGTCGGCCCTCTTCATCCAGTTGTGCAGGCAGCCCTCGGAGATCCCGAAGTCCTTCGCGATCTGGTTCAGCGGAGCCTGGCCCTTGCGGGCCACGGCCACGACATCGTCGCGGAACTCCTTGGGATACGGCTTCGGCATGGTCGACATCCTTCCAGCGAGGACGAATCCTCACAGATCAGGTGTCAACCAAACTCTGGGCAGACCCAAACTCCACCACTCAGCGGGACGTCACCCTGTTCAAGGCGCACGGCGAGGCTCGGGCTCAACCGAGCATGCCCATGCAGCACGCGGCTGAGCGTCACACGCGACACACCCAACCGAGCGGCAGCATCGCCCACGCTCAGGCCAAGTTCACCCAGCACGTCCTCACGGAGGATCTCACCAGGGTGGACCGGATTCTTCATCGCCACGATCTTCTCTCCTCTCGCATCAGACGACGGGATTCGTCGAGACTACTCAGTCGAGGTCGGCGTTACGTTCCGCGCGAACCCATTTGAGGAACTCGTCGAGCTCGACGTCATCGCGGAAGATTCCCGGCGCCGCAAGTTTCGAAATGTCCTTGATCGGAGGCACGTCGCGCAGCAAGGGCTCGATATCGGCGCGCGTGGATCAGCCGTCATCGTCGCCTCCTCGAAGTTGCTTCGAATCCCAGTGTGCCCCTTCGATGGCGAACCTTCGGCGTCCACATGCCGACGCTCGCTTTGGACCGAAATCTGGGCGGCATATCCTCCCACGAGTAGTCGCCAGCCGTGTCATAGGAGCTGTAAGTCTCCGTTGTCTTAACCAGTGCCACGCCACCAGGTTGCGATCCTGCAGGCCTCTTGTAGCTGCGGTGAGACGACTACGCGCTCAGTACCTTACGTCGCACCGAAGCCAGATCTCGCTCGAGCCGATCGAGAGCAGACTTGAGATCGTCGTCAGGCCCGAGGGCCTGCAGCAGCAAGAGTCGTGCCACGGTCGACAACGGCAGGTTCCGCTCCTGCGCATAGGTGGCGAGTTCGTCGTACTCCTCGTCGCGCAGACGGATCTGGAGCATCTTCGAGCGAGGATGCCCGCGCGTGACCTTCACATGGTCAGGCAGCGGTTCATGCAGATCGCTGGATGCTTCGGCCTCCTCAGCTGCCTTTGCCTCGGCCTCAAGCAGTTCCCTCACTTCTCAATCGTACTGCAATGTATGACGAATTCACAGACATTTCATCGGACTCGTGTCCTCTCACGAGTCGTCGTTGGCCCTGTGTAGCCAATC
>Ga0209176_10000330_pt1 | contig 9832 bp, 7 predicted proteins | sample NGEPer11B_FD_184511 | JGI IMG/M metagenome (GOLD analysis project Ga0209176, IMG submission 184511) | Arctic peat soil microbial communities from the Barrow Environmental Observatory site, Barrow, Alaska, USA - NGEE Permafrost305-11B... | ecosystem: Environmental > Terrestrial > Soil > Wetlands >...
GTGACCAGCAAGACGCCAGCGGTCTACAAGGACGGCAAGGCGTTGGTGTACACCAAGTGTTCGCACAAATCGAAGACGTGCACGGGCAAGCTGTCCTTCAAAGGCGGTCCCGCCACGAAGTTCAGCATCGGCAGGAAGTCCGCCAAGTACGTGACCGTGAAGCTCAACAAGACCACCCAGGCGACTATCGACCCCTGGAAGCCGGGCGGCACTGGCGCCAACAACAGGAAACCCGCCACGTTGGTCATCAACGAAGACAAGCCGAGCAACACGACACACACCCAGCCGGTGATGGTGGAAAAGCGTCAATACTCGCAAACGATCCGTGGCAGGGTGTCGGGAACCGGGCCGATGCCCACCGATGCGAAGGTCACCTTGTTCCGTGCCAGCGGCCTCAAAACGACGCGACTCAAAGTTTTCAGGCTCAACAGCGATGGAAACTATTCATTCACCGTGGCGCTTGGGACCAACAATTCGCCGACCGAATACTTCCGGCTTGCAGTCAGCGGGGTTGTCGACGGGGAGCTTCGCGAGTGGTATTACCAAAGCAATGGGGCTGCCCGTTACATTCGAGACGCCCGAGGCGTGCGCGGAGTCAAAGACGTCAACACCTCGGGAGACCGCGCGGTGGTCGCCGATTTCACTTACGGTCACCTGACCGGACGGATCACCGGCACCAACCATCCGGGCGGTGTTCCGGGTGCAACCGTTCGTGTTGCCGCTGTTCCCATCGTCTGGCCATCCAAGACCGGGGACAGGCGTGAACTCGACGTTCCGTTCTGCGCCAATGATTTCGTGAAGGCCACAACGGATTCGTCGGGTGACTATAGCGCGAATTTCCTCCCGGCCAATGGCAAGTTTGTCGTCCAGGTGGCGTCAACTCTCAAGGCCGCCGACGGCAAGTCGTATGTAAAACTGTGGAACAACGTCAGGGGCACCTGCATCGGAGCCAAGGGTGCGAGCACGCGCGTTCCAGTCGGTGGTTACAGCCCCGTGCTCGATTCTTCGGATGCCGAGATCACTGGCGACATCGATTTCAAGACGACGCCCACCTCCAACGATAGGTACCTGATTTTGCGGACGAATGACGCGAACCGCACGATCGTTGGCCAAGGTCACGCAGCCGCGAGTGGAACGTATCGCTTTTCGAATCTGGCTCCCGGCTCGTATGTCATGGAATACGCGAAACGCACCGGCTGCACCGGCTGGTACACGAGCCGTTACAAGAACAATTACGCCTATCACAGTGGCGAAGACCGCGGTAACGAGAAGTGGAAAACCGTCAACGGCAAATATCCCGAGTACAAGAAGTCCTATCAAATGGGATACGTCGCGAAGAGTCCCGGGAAGGGAAAGAAGGGTTGGATGTACCGCGACCACTGCAAGGAAGCCCACGCCGAGCGGACCTCGAACGCGCGTCAAATCCTGGGCACGACCGCGGGCCACAGCGTCGTCGGCGTCGATACGACCCTGTCCAGGGGTGCGACGATTTCGGGACGCGTGACGCGCAAGGGTGGCAAGAGCAATAAGGAAATGCTTGTCACGGCCTACCGCAAAGACAACAAGTATGTTGCCCGGACCGCCGTCACCGATGGCAGTGGCCGGTTCAAAATGTATGGTCTTGCGTCCGGCAATTGGTCGATCATGGTGAACGCGGATTCGTGGCGCGGCATCGGCCGGAGTTTCAGTGGCAAGCACAGCAAGTCGGTCTCGGTGGGCAAGGGCTACAGCGCCGGCACGTTGTACGCGAAGTTCTAGCCCGACAGGGAAGGCAAAACCTCGCCGTCGCAAATTCGCCGGAATGCCAGCGGTAGCCCGCAGCCGTTGGTAGCCTGAGAGCCGGTTCATTCGCTTCAAGGGACTCAGGTATCCATGCGATCGCGTTTCATGCTGCTCTTGGCGCTGGGCGCTGTGCCCGCGCTGATCGCGGGGGTGCTCACCGCTGCACCGGCCTCGGTCGCGGCAAACTCCAGCAACACGCAGGCGATCACCGGCACCGTTTCCCAAGCCGAAGGGGACACCGGACCCGTGGCCACCGACATTCGGGTTACCTTGCATCAGGTGAGGGGGCTCAAGACGACACGCATCAGGACGGTGGACATTAGCGCGAGTTCGTCCTATTTGTTCCGCGTCCGGCTAGGGGTGAACAATGCGCCGTCCGCCATTTACCGCCTGAGCGTCAGCGGAGTCGTCGGCGGTAAGCGCCATGAATGGTATTACCGAAGCGCCGGCGCTGCTCGCTATATTGTCGACAGCCAAGGCATCCAGGCCACGAAGAGCGCCGAAAAAGTTGTCGATTTCAGCTACGGCTCACTCACGGGAACGGTGACAGGCACCGGCGACCTGGGCGGTATCAGCGGTGCAACGGTCCGTATCGCAGCGGTTCCGGTCAGCTTCCCGAGCAAAACCATCGACAGGCGCGAACTCGATGTCCCCTACTGTGCCAATGACTTTGAGACGATCAAGACAGGGGCGGGCGGTACGTATTCGGCCGGGTTTTTGCCGTCGAACGGCAAATTTGCCGTGCAGGTGGCCGCCCCGTCCGCGCTCAAGGCCAGCGACGGCAAGCCGTACCTGAAGCTGTGGAACGACGCAAGGGGCACCTGCATCGGCACGATCGGCACGAACAGCCACCGGCCAATCGGCCCCTACGATGTCGAACTGAAATCCTCGAACGCTGTGATCGGGGGCGATATTAATTTCAAGATGAGCAACACTGCTGGCGATCGCTACGTCATATTGCGAACCAATGATGCGAACCGCACCGTCGTTCGCACCGATGTTGCGACGCCTGGCGGCGCATACGCATTCGAGGGGCTTGCGCCAGGCTCATACCGGATCGAATACGCGAAGCGGACGGGCTGTGTGGGGTGGTTCAAGAGCCGCTATGCCAACAACAGCAACTATCTCGAAGGCGAGGACCGCGGTAACGAAAAATGGAAGTCATTCACCCGACTCCACCAACTCAATTCCTACTACGAGCGCCTTGCGAGGGCGCATGGCGCCGACGGTAGCCAAAACGCATCCCCGGGCAGTGGCTACAAGGGATGGATGTACCGCGACCACTGTGCGGAAAACCACGCCGAGCGGACGTCCAATGCTTGGGCGATTTCAGGCACATCCGCATCAGACAGTCATAGGTCCGTCGACACGACCCTTGCCAGGGGTGCGACGATTTCCGGTCGAGTTACCCGTAAGGGCGGCAAGAGCAATAAGGAAATGTTTGTCACGGCCTACCGCAAGGACAACAAGTATGTTGCCCGGACCGCCATCACCAATGGCAGTGGCCGTTTCACGATCACCGGGCTTGCTTCGGGCGGGTGGTCGATCATGGTGAACTCCGATTCTTGGCGCGGCATCGGCCGCAGCTTCAGCGGGCCGCACAGCAAGTCCGTGAAGGCTGGCAAGGGCTACAGCGCCGGCACGTTGCACGCGAAGTTCTGAGTAGCATTGCGGCATGAGTGTTCTTGTCACCGGCGGAGCCGGATACATCGGTTCGCACGTCGTCAGACTGCTGCAAGATCAGGACGCTGATGTCGTCGTCGTCGACGATTTGAGCTCGGGAGACGCTGAACGCATCGGCGACGCGTCGCTTATCGAACTCGACCTGTCCAGCGACGGCGCGCAGGGCACGCTCGAGATGGTGTTGGAAGAGAGGAATGTCGAGGCGGTCATCCACTTTGCCGCACAGAAGCAGGTCGGCGTCTCGATGGAGCGTCCGATGTTCTATTACCGCCAAAACGTCGGCGGCATGGTCAATCTCCTGGCCGCGATGGAGACGTCGGGCGTCCAACGGCTCGTGTTTTCGTCGTCGGCAGCCGTCTATGGCATGCCCGACGTCGCGATGGTGACCGAAAATACGCAATGTTCACCGATCAATCCGTATGGCGAGACCAAACTTATCGGTGAGTGGATGGTCAGCCGTGCGGCCGCCGCCTGGGGCCTGCGGGCAGCGAGCCTGAGGTATTTCAATGTGGCCGGGGCCGGCTGGAACGACCTCGGTGACCCGACGGCGTATAACCTCGTACCGATCGTGTTCAATGCGCTCGCCGGAGGCCAAGAGCCGCAGGTATTCGGTGACGACTATCCGACACCGGACGGCACCTGCATTCGTGACTATGTGCACGTGCTGGACCTCGCGGCGGCGCATCTGTCCGCGCTGGAATTCACCGTCGACGAGTCAGCGGGCCACGGGGTTTTCAACATTGGCACCGGGACAGGATCTTCGGTGCTTGAGGTAATCAATGCCATCGCGGCTGCCACCGGCAAGGACATCGAGCCGGAGATCACCAGTCGTCGTGGCGGCGACCCGGCACAATTGGTAGCCAACGTCGCCCACGCTCGGGACGTGCTCGGCTGGTCGTCACGCCGTGGGCTGGGCGACATGGTCGATTCGGCCTGGAAGGCGTTTCCGGCTAAACCCTGACAACGGACTCGCCAGCGGCGGTCGCTGAAATCAGCGGCTCGACCTCGACGCTCACAACGCGTCGAGGATGGCGCTGGCCAGGTCCGACGGCCGAGAGAATTGTGGCCAATGCCCGGTGGGGAGTGCGGTGATGCCGACATGGGCGATTTTGTCGAGTTCCATGAAACTCGGGTTACCGTCGACGATGGCCTGCCGAACCTCATCTCGGGTGAACGTCGACGTGATTATCGTGACGGGCACATCGAACCGTGCCTCATTCGTGAGCACCTGTGGGTCGCGCGCCACCGCGACCGGCTGCGGCACTGCGTTATCGCGGAAGAAGTTGAGCATGTCTTCATTCAGGCCGCGCAAATCGACAGCACCGAAATCACGCCACGGAGGTAATGGCACGTCGCTTCCGTCGGCCGGCAAAGCGGTGTTGGTCGCAGCACCTGATGCGGTCGGCCCGCTGTCCACATAGATGGCGCGTCTGATCCGGTCGGCGCGCTGGTCGACAGCCGCATGAATTATCGTTCCGCCGCCACTGTGCCCAACCAGGATCACTTTGCCGTCGAGGCTGTCCACGAGGTCTGTCACCGCCGCGACGTGTTCGGCGAGACCGATGCCGCTGCGGTCATCATGCACAGAGCCGAGCCCCGGCAGCGTGGGGGAATGAACGTGGCGGCCTGCTGCAGTCAAGAACGGCGTCACGCGGTCCCATGACCAACCGCCGAGCCAGAATCCGGGAACGAGGATCAGGTGCATGGTTCTACGCTACGGACAATCACCGACAATGCAATGCGGTGGACAGCGACTGGTGGCGGGCATCGTACGATTCTGGGCGTGACTTGTCTGGAACTCTTGCCCGCAGTCGATGTGGCCGATGGACAGGCCGTGCGCCTCGTCCAGGGCGAAGCCGGAAGCGAAACCTCGTACGGCGACCCGCTCGGGGCCGCCCTCGCCTGGCAGCGCGACGGCGCCGAGTGGATCCACCTTGTGGATCTTGATGCCGCTTTCGGGCGCGGATCGAATCGCGAACTGCTCGCCGAGGTCGTCGGCCGGCTCGACGTCTTGGTTGAACTGTCCGGCGGCATCCGCGACGACGAATCGTTGGCTGCTGCGTTGGCCACGGGCTGTACCCGCGTCAATCTGGGCACGGCAGCGCTTGAGAATCCCGAGTGGTGCGCGAAGGTCGTGGCCGAGCACGGTGACGCGATCGCGGTCGGACTGGACGTGCGTGGCACAACGCTTGCCGCCCGCGGCTGGACCAAGGAGGGCGGCGACCTCTTTGAGGTCCTCGCCCGGCTCGAGAACGACGGCTGTGCGCGTTACGTCGTCACGGACGTCACGAAGGACGGCACGCTGCAAGGGCCGAACCTCGATCTGCTTCGTTCCGTGTGCGCACAGACCGACAAGCCGGTCGTCGCCTCGGGTGGCGTCTCGAGCCTCGACGATTTGCGCGCCATTTCGACCCTGATCGGCCTGGGTGTCGAAGGTGCGATCATCGGCAAGGCCTTGTATGCGGGCGCATTCACGCTGCCCGAAGCGCTTCACGCCGTCGGCACACCTGGCCGGTAGCGGCTTCCGCTCCGCAGGGACTTAGCCCTCTTCGGCATGTACCGGAGCTGCCCAACCGGGCCTCGGCACGAGGCAGAACGGATGACCTTCAGGATCGGCGTACACGCGCCAGTCTTGGGCTGAATCCGTATTTGTCAGCCGATGCGCGCCCAAAGCCAGGACTTTTTGTTCCGCCTCGTCGAAGTCATCGACCATGACGTCCAAATGGATCTGCTGAGGGTAGTCCGGATTGGGCCATTTGGGTGGTTGGAAGTCCGCTGTCAGCTGGAATGCGAGACCTGATGACTCCTCATCCTCGGAGATGACGACCCAGTCGGGTCGCTCATACGTCGCCGGGAGTCCGGTGAGTTCAGAATAGAACTCTGCACGTTCACGTGGGTGGGCGCAATCGATGACGACGTGGTGCAAACGGCCAATCATGCTTCGATTGTGGCACTGTCGCCCCTATTGACGGAGCTTTCCGTGTTTGCGGGGTTGGTAGCCGAACATTGGCGGTTGTGTGGAGCTGTAGCGGTGACCTGTAGGCGTCCGCCAGATCATGTCGCCCGGGTTGTTGGCATCTGTCGTGACGGACCAGCCGGGTAGGTGTTTCAGAGTATGAGAGCGTCGACAAAGTCCCTGCCCGTTGTCTGCACGGGTCTGCCCGCCGCGGTGGTGCGCCAGCACATGGTCGAGGTCGCGAATGCGGCAGTCGCAGCCGGGTTGGCGGCACGTCCGGTCGCGACTTGTGATGAGCTTGGCCAGCGGACCGTCGAAGCGACGCCGCCGTGGATCACGGGCGACCAGTGAGCCGTCGACCGGGTCGGTGAACAAGCGGCGCAACCAGGTCTGCTCGCCGGCTGCACACAAATCATGGGCGAGTTCGGGTGGCACCGGCCCGAATCCGGCGAGCATGGCGGGTACCTGCTCGGTGCGCAAGAGACTCTCAGTGCTCATCACCAGCCCGATCTCGACGCTCACATCGGTGGCATGTGCGAGACCGGTGACACGCTCGACAAGGGTGTCGGACATCAACTGGCCGAGGGTGCGGCCATCCCCGGCGGCACATTCGGCTCGGGCATGTGCGTTGAGCGCGTCGAACGCCGCGACGATCTGCTCAGCCGGGCCACGGACCTGGAGTATCGCGACTCCGTCGCCTTCGGGAAACACTGAGACGAAGCGGTCAGACCGGTTTGCTTTGGTGCGCTCGTAGGCGGCTTTGGCGTCAATCTCGATGGTGAGATGCCGTGCGGCGGCACTTGCCTTGAAGGTCGTCAATCCAGGAAGCCGGGGAGCGAGGCGCTCGTCCAACGCAGTGATCTGCTCAACGGTGAGCCCGATAGTCTCGCGCACCACGGCACGGGCTGTGCGTTCCGAGATCCTGCCGCTTCGGAAAACCTCAGTCGACTGGGGCATGCGCGCAAGCCCGACAGCGAATCCGTATTGACGCCCGGCAATGGAGGGGGAGATGTTGCGCGCCATTCCGATTTCTCCGATGACCGAGAGCGAGTGATCGGTGGTGGCCACGGCGTTCATCATCTGTGCCCGCTCATGGTCAAAAGCTGCGATCTGCTCGACCTGCGCGACTTGTGCTCCACAGATCACGCGGTCCAGTGCCGTGATCGCATCGATGCGATCTGCGCCGTAGTCCTCGTGGTCCTTTGGCGCGTCGAAATCGTGCAAAGCAATGACCCCGAGGAGGTCTTTTGCAGCCACTGATTCGAACATGTTTCGACACTAGATCAAGGGTCTGACAAAGGGTTTGAGCAACGGGATTGGCTGTGGAAAAGCTAGAAGAGGAACGCTCTGAGCAGCACAAACGAGTGGCTCTACCGCGACACCACTCAGATGCTTCGCACCAGCCCTATACGCTCGTTGGGTGAGCCTTGCTGTCCGTGTAATCCCATGCCTCGACGTCGACCGGGGCCGTGTTGTCAAAGGCGTCAACTTCGTCGATTTGCGCGACGCTGGCGACCCCGTCGAGATGGCGAAGATCTACGACGCACAAGGCGCCGACGAACTCACGTTCCTCGACATCACGGCGTCCTCGGATTCACGGGACACGATGTATGAGGTCGTCAGCAGCACCGCCGAACAGGTGTTCATCCCGTTGACCGTCGGCGGCGGCGTCCGCAGCGTCGAGGACGTCAACCGATTGCTGCGGGCCGGCGCCGACAAGGTCGGGATCAACACGGGTGCGATTGCGCGCCCGGACGTCATCGCCGAGATCGCGCATCGCTTTGGCAGCCAAGTGCTCGTCCTCAGCGTCGACGCGCGCCGCAGCAGCGAGCAGCCCAGCGGGTACGAGGTCACTACCCACGGCGGCCGCCAGTCGGCGGGACTCGACGCGGTCGAATGGGCCCGCCGGGCCACGGAACTCGGCGCCGGCGAGATCCTACTCAACTCGATGGACGCCGACGGAACGAAAAACGGCTTCGATCTGGAAATGATTTCGGCCGTCCGCAGCGTTACACAGGTGCCACTCATTGCAAGCGGCGGCGCAGGCAGGCTTGAACACTTCCCTGTCGCCATCGACGCCGGCGCCAACGCGGTGCTCGCGGCGAGTGTGTTCCATTTCGGCGAATTGGGGATCCAGCAGGTGAAAGAGACGTTGCGGGCAGCCGGGCACAGTGTCCGGTAAGGAAACAGTGTCCGGTAAGGAAACAGTGTCCGAACGGCCCACCGACCTGGACGCACTCGTCAGCCACAGCCGTGACCCGCGGGTGATGCGGCGTGGGCTGAGCGTGCTCGCGATGGGCATCCGGGAACAGAAGAAACTCTTCACACTTTCGGTCGCCGGCAGCATCCTGTACGGCGCCATGACGGTTGCCGACGCGTGGGTCCTCGGCTGGGCCACCGACCACGTCATACGCCCGTCGTTCGAGCGCGGAGAGGTGCTCAAAGGCGCAGCCGCCGGCGCGGCGGGGCTCTTCATCGGAGTCGCAATGCTGCGTGCCCTGGGCGTTATCGGTCGGCGGCTCATCGGCGGCATTGTCTTCTACCGGCTCATCGCCGACTACCGACGCCGTGTCACGCGCAAGTACCTCGTACTGCCTATGTCCTGGCACCACCGGCATCCGACCGGGCAGTTGCTTTCCAACGCCAATGCCGACGTGGAGGCGGTCTGGTCGGTCATGATGCCGCTGCCCATGGCGGTGGGTGTCATCGCGATGCTGGTGACCGCCGTCGCCGCGATGCTCCTCGCCGACGTTGTCCTCACGATGGTCGGCCTCGTCATCTTCCCCACGCTGTTCCTCATCAACGTCTTCTATCAGCGGTGGCTCAGCCCGCGCGTCACGTATGCGCAGTCCCTGCGAGGCGATGTCAGTGCGGTCGCACACGAATCGTTCGACGGCGCGCTCGTCGTGAAATCACTCGGCCGCGAAACCGAAGAGACCACGCGTTTCGCGGCTGTCAGCAACCGGCTGCGTGCCGCCAACATCGAAGTCGGCAAGATCCGTAGCCTGTTCGACCCCATCCTGGAAGCGTTACCCAACATCGGCATTCTGCTCGTCGTCATCCTCGGCATGGAGCGCGTCGCGAGTGGTGCCGCCGATGCCGGCGACGTCGTCCAGGTCGCCTACCTTTTCACCGTCGTCGCCTTCCCGCTGCGAGCCATCGGATGGGTCCTGGGCGAACTTCCGCGCAGCGTCGTCGGCTGGGACCGCGTCAGCAACGTCCTCAACGCCGAAGGCCAGATGGTCTACGGCGACCAGGATCTGCCGGGCGACACCTCCGTCAGCCTCGATGTTCGCGACGTGCGCTTCGGCTACGTCCCTGGCAGCGAGGTGTTGCGCGACATCGACTTCCACATCGATCCCGGCAAGGTGGTTGCTGTTGTCGGTGCCACGGCCGCTGGCAAGAGCACAT
>Ga0209176_10000331_pt1 | contig 9792 bp, 8 predicted proteins | sample NGEPer11B_FD_184511 | JGI IMG/M metagenome (GOLD analysis project Ga0209176, IMG submission 184511) | Arctic peat soil microbial communities from the Barrow Environmental Observatory site, Barrow, Alaska, USA - NGEE Permafrost305-11B... | ecosystem: Environmental > Terrestrial > Soil > Wetlands >...
GAAGCGATGTACTTCAACTATCCACGGTGAAGAGCCGTACGACCTCGGTCAGGAGCCGGCGGTGCGCGAGGCGGTCTCCATCGCCATCAATCGCGACCAGGTGATCGAGAGCGCCTGGCAGGGCAATGCCGAGCCCGGCACGACCATGATTCCGCCCGCTATCCTGGGGAGCGCCGTGTCGCTTGTGGATGCGCCGCAATACGACCCCGATGCCGCTCGCCAAACCCTTGAAGACGCCGGTTGGGTGGAGGGCGAGGGTGGCATCCGCGAAAAGGACGGACGCGCGCTCAACCTGGTGATCATCAACGGCTACGGCACCGCCGCCGATCACGGATCGGTTCCTGAGCTGCTTCAGGCGCAACTCGAGGAGATCGGAGTCGGGCTGGAAATCGTACAGACACCTGACACCGCCACCTATGAGCAGCGCTTGCAGGTTGGCGAAGGCGATCTCTGGCTCGAAGCGGGCAGCCAGAACGATGGCAACCCCTGCTTCCTGCCGGATCTCCTGTTTTCTACCCCGGTTGAGGGTGGCGATCCTGAGTCCACCATGTACGGCCGCGCCTTTGCGCCCGGCGCCGCGTTCGATGCGCATATCGCCGAGTGTCGTGAGGCAGTTGAGGTGGAAGCGGTGCAGGAAGCCGCCGCAATGGCGATGAACGTGGTCATCAACGAGGAGCGCGTTGTCATCCCCCTGTGCGGGTTTTACCGCATCATGGGCGCATCCACCGCCGTCGACAACATTGACCTGCACGCATCCGGCGTCAACCAGCGCTGGACGTCGCTCACGATGGCCGGTTAACGAACCGTGTTGCGCTTCATCCTCCACCGGCTCGTCTATCTCATCCCGGTCTGGATCGGAATATCCCTGGTGGCGTTCACCCTCGCGAACCTCACTCCGGGAGATCCGGCCAGGCTGGCGCTGCAGCGCTCACTCGGACGTCAGCCGACGGCTGAGGAAACTGCTGCCGCCCGCGAGCAAATGGGACTCAACGATCCGGCTCCAATCCGCTATTTCAACTGGCTGGCCGATGCGATCACCGGTGATCTGGGCACGTCGTATCGCACCGGCCAACCCGTGCTCGATTCGCTGATCGAGCGGTTCCCGAACACGCTCCAGATCGCCGGAGCTGGCCTGCTCCTCGCGATCGCCATCGCTATCCCGTTGGGTGTGCTTGCCGCCGTCTACCGGCGCAGCGCGATCGACCACGTCAGCCGGGTTGTTGCCCTGCTCGGCGCGTCAATGCCATCGTATTGGGTCGCCTACCTGTTGATCCTGCTCTTTTCGGTGCGGCTTGGCATGCTTCCGGTCGCCGGCAGCAGCACCTGGCAACATGCCGTCATGCCCGCGGTGACGCTTGGCATCGGCGGCAGTGCCAGCCTGATGCGGCTGACCCGCTCCGAGATGCTGGAAACCCTTAATCAGGACTACATCCGTACCGCTCGTGCCAAGGGGCTCCACTCCCGCACGCTGCTGGTCCGGCACGCCCTGCGCAACACGATGATTCCCATTTCCACCGTACTGGGCATGCGGTTCGCGGGCATGCTGGGCGGCGCCGTGATCGTCGAAACGATCTTTTCCTGGCCGGGTATCGGCAAGCTGGTCGTTGACGCCATCTTCGACCGCGATTACCCGATGATCCAGGGCTTTGTGATCTTCATGGGCACCGCCTTTCTCTTGATCAATCTCATCGTGGATCTGGGGTACGGGTTGATCGATCCACGTATCCGGCTCGCGAACAGGTAACCCATGGCACAGACAACTACCTCACCCACCGTTGGATCGCAACACATTCCCCGGGCACGAACGAACCTGGAAACCGCCTGGCGCCCAAAACGGTTCGGCACGATTCGGGCTGTGTTCAATGACCGATCCGCCGTGCTGGGTCTGGCCATCCTGCTGCTGGTGACCATCGCCGCGCTGGGCGCCGGACTGATTGCGCCGTATGACCCAACCGAGCTCGACCCAACCGCCAACCTCGCGCCGCCGACGAGCGATCACTGGCTCGGCACCGACAACCTCGGTCGTGACCTCTTCAGCCGCCTGGTCCATGGCGCCAGATGGACGCTTGGCGCGGCGGGTTTGGCCGCAACCGGCATTGTCGTGCTCGGTGTCACCATCGGCATCCTGGCGGGCTACTTCGGCGGTCTTGTCGACGATCTGCTGATGCGGCTCGTCGATGTCCTGCTGGCCTTCCCCAGCATCATCCTCGCCCTGGCCATTGTCGGCATGCTTGGACCAAGCCTGACCAACGTCCTGATTGGCATGGTCGCCGTCTGGTGGGTGGACTATGCCCGCGTCGTGCGCGGCCTCACCCTGAAAGTCGTCCAGAACGACTACGTCCTCTCCGCGCATTGCTGTGGCTGCGGGCATCGGCGCATGATCCTGCGTCACATCCTGCCCAACGTGATCCCATCCGTGATCGTACTGGCGACACTTGAGCTCGGGGCGTTGATGCTCGCCATTTCAGGGTTGAGCTTTCTCGGTCTCGGCGCGCAGCCGCCCACTCCCGAGTGGGGCACCATGTTGAGCGACGGTCGCCTGTTCTTCCTCAACGCGCCACAACTGATGATGTACCCTGGCATTGCCATTACCCTGGTCGTCCTGGGCTGCAACCTGCTCGGCGACGGACTTCGCGACGCGCTCGATCCCCGGCAGCAGATGCGCTGACAAGTACGATCCATGCTCCAGAGGTCAGCTTCCACGTGCGTCGCGCCTTTGGCATATCAGCGTCCTCCCCTAACCCGGATTATTCATGAGGCTGCTGACTGGGCGTGGTCTCTCTCGGGCGTTGTGGTCACCATCCTCGGCGGGCGGACGTCCTTCGGAGTCCGCACCGCTACGGAATCCTCGTTCGTGAATAATCCGGGCCAACTATTCCGCTATCGCATTGATGAATGCGTCTCGGGCGTCGGTGTAGAACCGGACATCGACCCTGGCCGCGATCTCGTCAGAGACGTTCATCACATCCCGCCTCGACGCTAGGCGCGGTTCCAGTTGGCGATGTTCCAGTAGTTGAGCTCGAACGCGCCAAGCGCGACGACCTCGTTGTTGAGCCTGCTGGAGATCGCGTACTTGTCGGCGGCGCGATTGACTTCCGGGATGACGACGACATCGTTGATCAGGATGTCGTTCATGGCGATCAGCGTGTTGTAGGCGGCTTCGGCGTCGGTCAGGGTGATCAACTCGTCATACAGCGCGTCGTAGTCCGGGTTGCTGTACCGGTGGAAGTTCTGTCCCTGCCAGTCGTTGGAGGCCTGGGCGATGTTGTCGCCATTCGGCCCGGCGTACCAGTTCAGCATGAACGAGCTCGGGATCGTGCTGGATGGGCTGCTGGTGTACATGTCGATGTCCCAGTAGAAATGGTTGATGTTCTGCGTGTTGCCGGCTTCGCCGCCGAAGAAGATGCCGGCGTCGATCTGTTCGAGCCGCACCTGGATGCCGAGCTCACCGAACGACTCCTTGACGACCGCTTGCGTTTTCTGGCGCACCTGGTTGACCGAAGTGGAATAACTCACCTCGAGCTCCACACCGTCCTTGACGCGCACGTCGCCCTCCAGCACCCAGCCAGCGTCCTCCAGGATTTGAGTGGCTTCCTCAAGGTCGTATTCCCAGCTGGTGTTCGGCGATTCGAAAATATCGAGCCCTGTTAGGATATTGGGCGTTGCGGGCTGGCCTTCGCCGTAGAACTCGTTGGCGATCAGCTCGCGCTTGACGGCCTTGTTCATCGCCTGGCGCACGGCGGGATCGCTCATGATCGGATTCGGCGTGCCGTAGTGGGAGAACTGCCCGTCGACTTCCGTGTCGGGGTCGGAGAAGTTGATGTTGATGCGCTCGATACTGATGCCCTGCACCGTGTAGAGATCACCTTTGGCGTCTCCACCCTCCAGCATCTCGTTGAGCACGGCCGGCTCAACTTGCAGGTTCCAGGCGTACTCGTATTCACCGGTCTGCAAGACGGCGCGGGCGGCTGAGGCGGCATCGCCGCCACCCTTGACGGTTACGGACGCAAAGTACGGCGCGTTAGGCTGCCAGTAGTTCTCGTTCATCGCCAGCACGACCAGGTCGTTCGGGCTGAAGGACTCCATCTTGAAGGCGCCGGTGCCGAGCGGCGAGGAATCAAACTCGATGTTCCGGTTGGCGGGATCGCCGCCAAACGCGTGCGCCGGGATGATCGCGCCGTAGACACCACCGACGAGTGGCTCGAACCAGTTGGCGGCCGGTACCGCGAACTTGACGATTGCGGTGAGCTCGTCCGGCGTCTCGACATCCGCGATCGTCGACCATGGCAGGATATTCACCGACGCGTTGGACTCGGTGGTGATCCACTGCCAGGTGAATTTGACATCCTCCGAAGTGAGCGGCTCGCCATCGCTCCAGGTGATACCCTCCTTGAGCTTGAAGGTGGCGGAGTTGAGATCCTCGGCCAGCAGGCCGTTTTCCACTGACGGAACCTCGGTGCAAAGATTGGCGATGATGGTGCCGTCGGGAAGGTAGCGCAGCAGCGGCTCCAGGATCATGTCGGAGGTGAGGAAGTCCTTGGTGCCGGTGGCGGTGTGGGAAAAGGCCGAGGTGGCGGCCTGCCATTGAATGATCCTGAGCTCGCCGCCTTCTCCGGCGGTCACATCATCCATTCCGAGCCGCGGGATCAGGGATCCGCCCGGCGTGGGGCTGGCGGACGGCGTGCCATCGGCGCCCTGGTAAAAGGCGAAACCATTTCGCCCCCCACCGGCGACCGCGGTGTTGGCGAGGAAGGTGGCCATCGCGCCACCGGCGCCGAGCGCGGATGCATATTCGATAAACTGGCGGCGGGAGATATCCCCTCGCTTGAATGACTCAACCAGGTTTCGGAATCGTTGTGGTTGCTGTGTTAAAGACATGTCTGATCGGATCCTTTCCTTCGCGCTGACGCCCCATGGGCGCCGGACTTTGGTATGCGGAACACTGGGCCAAAATGACGCACGTGTTGTCCGGTCGAGACCGGGCGGCACATGTCTCCCGGCACAACAGCGCCAGTCACCACCTCGGAAAGGGCCGAATCGTTCGGGAATCTTGATTTCGATGGATCGATGAATGAAACGGAGGGGGTCGAGTACACGACACGCCCGCGCGGCTCATTTCGTCCGAATCGACCATTAGCCCAATCTGATGGGTTCCCGAAAACGATTAAAGGCTCTTCAAACGATGCGACCTATAGCTGTTGTGCCGCGGAGTGTACAGGGTTATCAAGACCCATGCAAACAGGACGAGATACCATAACTCATGATCCAACCTGTCCCGGTTAGCGCGATCGCGGAGACGACTGGCCCGCGATCGCGTGACGCGACGTGCCTGAAGGCGTGATCAGGCGGTCGGGTCGAATGGCGGATCGATCGTGAGCTCTGTCGTCGAGGCTTCGCCTACGCGCTGGCCCGTCGGGTCGATCGCGTAGCCCACGACTGTGTACGTCCCGTCTTCGAGATGTTCGAAGAGGATGACGTCGTGATCGCCTGGCAACACCGACTCGGTGCCGAGGAATGTCACGCCATCCGGCAGGTTGGTGAGATCAGCGTCGATCAATGTCGAACCGTCGAATCCCTCGGGTGTCTTGAACAGGTGGATGTGGTGGGTGTTCTCGCCCTCATTGACCACCTGGAACTTCACAGCCTCCTGGTTCGAAAGCGGGTTTGGGCTGATCTCAAATGTCAGCACGCCGCCCTCTTCCGATGTCTTGATGCCACCCGTGGTGGAGTCCAGCTCCGTCTCTGGCATCTGCTCTCGTCGATCATCGATCTTCCAGATGCCATCTTCCTCGACCAGCACGTCGACGAAGTGGAACAGGCGCTTGCCGATCACGACATGGTAGTCCACACTGAGGCGACCATCCTCATAGGCGACAACTCCGTTGATGTCAAGCTCGTTTGCCTGGGCAGCGCCCGCCAGCGCGCTCACCTGCGCCGCGATCGTCATCGGATCGCCAGCGCCATAGGCGGCGTTGAGCCCGCTTGGGGTAAATAACGCCACCACCTTCGCACCGTCACCGGTGTTGTAGCAGGCGTACAGGTTCTCGATGGTCGCGGTGGCCTGGGCGATAACCGCCTCATTGTCAACCACCGTGCCTTCGGGCAGCTCGGTTTCGGTGTTCACGGGTGTTGCTGCGCTGGTCTCGCCGCTCGGTGTAGCGGCCACCGGCGAGGCGGTTAACTCCGGAGCGACACAACTGGCAGCTTCCGGTCCGATCGGCGTCGCGTCCTGCGCCAGGGCGGCGGCGCCGGTTGCGCCAGTAATCGCACAGGCGACGGAGAGCGAGACCGCAACTGTGGCAAGACGTTTGGGGGTTCTGTTGAGCATGGATAAGCCTCCTTCTGGCTACCGCTTTCGATGGATCTCACTGGGCTTGCAATTTGTACCGGCGGGCATGCCCGCCGGTACTGCCTGATTGCGGGTTTCGCATATCCGATGCCACGGTGAAACGGGATTTCTCCATGCGCCCCGCCTGTTGTCAGGATCTGGCTGGGCGGGCCGGGCGTGGCTCACCACATGATCGGCGCAGGCTATCAGGACGCCTGGGAACCTGGATTGCTGGCGCTATGGCGCCGCGACGGTGAACGTGGTCTCCATGCCGCTCGCCATGTGAGGCAGGCCACTCTCATCGGGCAACAGGCACACGGTCGTGTAGGCGCCGGGTTCGAGCCCGGTCAGCAGCAGGCGGCCTTCACCTTCGCTTGCGATCGTCGCCTGGCCGATCATGGTGACACCGTCGGGGAGGTTGGGGCCGGGCGTTCGCAGCAGCACGCCACTGGTGACACCGTCGTCCAGCTTCAGGACGAGCAGCTCGTGATCGACCGGATCGTCGTTCATCACGTGGAACATCACGGTATCGTCAGAGACGGTGTCAGGGTAGAGCGTGTACCGGTTGTCGGAAATCCCGACCGTGATCGTGGTGGACTCGATCGAAGGCGTCGCGGTGCCGGGGGCGGCCATGTCGATGGTCCAGACATCGAGCCCCTGCACTTCGGACAAGGTGAAGGTCCAGCGATCGACCCGGACCTGGTTGGCCAGCGACCACACCACATCGGCGGTCGCGGTGGTGTCGTCCACCAGCTCCGGGTTCATGATTTCCAGAATGGTGTATTCGATTTGCGGGAAGGTCGTCGCCAGCGACACGTAGTCAGATTCGGGCAGCGGCCGGCTTGTCCCCACAAGCTGACCCCGGAAGATCGGTGAGGTGTGGTCGACGACCTTGCTGAAGTTCCCCTCCGTCAGGCACGACGCGAGTGACGTGGTGGCCTCCACCAGGTCTTCGGTAAGCAAATCGACGTTGAACGGGGCAGTGGTTTCGGCCAAGGGTGGCGTCACCGGCGTTGCGGACGCGGCCTCCGCGGTCGGTGTCGCGGCGGGCCCGATCACGGTGGGAAGGCCAAGTGGGGTGGCGCTCACCTGCCGCTCACGCACCGGGCTGGTGGCAGGCGTCGCGGCGGGGGATGTGACAGGCGTTGCCCGGAGATCCGGGATATCCGAGGCGGGAACGAGCACGCAATTCGTCTCCTTGAGCGGTGGCGGACCGCTGGTGCCATCCTGCGCGTGTGTGGCGGTCCAGGAAGCGATGACAAGACTCGATGCCACGGCAACCATTGCCACGCTGGCGCCGATTCGATGGCGAAAAGGGTGGAACGAATCCAGGCCTGGAGCCGGGAAAACCCGCTGACGCATGATGATGTGATTCCTTTCCCGGATTTGGGGATTGCTGGTGCGCATGCCAGAATGTCGTCGATGTCGGGCGCATGTCCGTACAGTTGTTGACCTGATTGTATCCTACAGGGTGCGGCAGGCGTGTGCCGAATGACGACGCCGAATGTCGTGAAGGCATACGCATTGCGTGACGACGGGTGACGGACTCCACAAGCCTGGGGTTTTCGTGTCGCGCGATTGCGATACAAAGGGGACAACACATGCGAAGTTTGGGATTGTTACTGTTGCGATCGGTGATCGGCGTCATCATGCTGGTGCACGGTTACCCGAAGCTCTTCGGCGGCGAAGGCAAGAGCGAGGAGCTGCCGGATGAGGCGAAGGAGGCGCTGGGCGAGACATTTGTCGGGTCGGTCGAACAGGGCGGAGTTGAAGGTACGGCGGGGATGATGGAACAGCTTGGCATCCCGAATCCGCGGATGAGCGCCTGGGGGATTGGGCTGGTCGAGTTCGGCGGGGGGCTGGCAATGATCCTGGGCTGGAAGGCTCGTCCGGCGGCGGCGGCGATCGCCTTTTCGCAGCTCGTGGCCGTCAACAAGGTGCACGCGCCTCAGGGGCTTGTGGGTGGCTACGAGTTCAACGCGTCAATAATAGCCGGTGCTGGCTGCATCGCCCTGGCGGGACCGGGCAAGCTCTCGGTCGATGGATAAGATCAAATCGGGATGATGCGCCAACGATGGCGGCGGTGGCGACACGTCGATCCGCGTACGAATGCCTGATCGTTCCCCGCATCCTGGTCATGGCGCCACCGCGTAGACTTGCCCCCTTGTGGTACTGGTTTCCGCTGGGTTCCATGCGACGATCGTTACCGAAAGCCATCACGATACCAGAGCGGGACGCCCCTACCGGTCGTGTTCGTGGAAGTCATTCCAACCAACCCGCACATGGCTGTAGTCCGCGAGCCAACCGGATGGAATGCGTGACATCGCCCGGTTCGAACCGGGCGATGCCAGATGGGAATCAGGCGCGCGAGTCCTGATCCCGCGGGCGGAAGGCGACGCCGAAGCCGATCGCGATGAGCGCGAGCGCCATTCCACTGGCGAGCAACCAGCCAATGCTGTCGTCACTGGTTTCATTCGCGCCCTGTCCGGTGCTCGGCAGGACAATCGGCGTCTCGTTGGCTTCAGCGACATCAGTTGCGAATGACGACGATCCGTAACCGGCCAGGCTGCCCGGCGTCGGCGTGTTTGTGAGTTCCGGCGTCGGTGTCTCGGTCGGTTCTGGGGTGTTGGTCGGGACCGGCGTCGGGGTGTTGGTTGGTTCCGGGGTCGGGGTGTTGGTCGGCTCCGGGGTCGGTGTCTCGGTCGGTTCTGGGGTGTTGGTCGGTACCGGCGTGTTGGTTGGTTCCGGGGTCGGCGTTTCGGTCGGCTCCGGTGTCGGTGTCTCGGTTGGGACCGGGGTGTTGGTCGGCTCCAGGGTCGGCGTTTCCGTCGGCACCGGCTCGACAACCTGAAACTGGATAGCTGTCTCGGTTCCTTCGCATGACTGCGTAGCTGGGGTTGCCGCGGCCACCGGAGTACCAGCGTCTGCCTCGCCAACGGAAGAGCACGCGGTGAGGGTCAGGTTGCTCTCAGGGACGTTTTCGTCAACCGTCAGGGCGATCGAAACCTGCGTATCCAACGACGACGCCGATGCCGGAATCTCACCGGTGATGACGACCATCGATTCGTTGGTGGTGTTGGTGTCGCATGCAACATCACTGCCGTCCTCGTCCAGCGCGCAGGTGGCGGAGTCGACAGTGACGTCGTCTGGCACGTCGAGCGTGATGGTGAAGGGTACCGATTCGGCCGTGGTGATGACCTGCCGATCGGTCGATTCGATGTCGACATTGAGCGTCACGTCAACCGTCTCTCCCGCGACCGGCGCGGGTTTGCTCACGATCGCTTCGACCGTTGGAATAATGGGCTCCGATGTCGGTGTCTCAGTCGGTTCCGGGGTCGGTGTGTTTGTCGGTTCTGGCGTCGGAGTCTCAGTCGGCTCCGGGGTTGGCGTCTCGGTCGGTTCCGGCGTCGGGGTCTCAGTCGGTTCCGGGGTCGGGGTGTTGGTCGGCTCCGGGGTCGGCGTCT
>Ga0209176_10000332_pt1 | contig 9733 bp, 9 predicted proteins | sample NGEPer11B_FD_184511 | JGI IMG/M metagenome (GOLD analysis project Ga0209176, IMG submission 184511) | Arctic peat soil microbial communities from the Barrow Environmental Observatory site, Barrow, Alaska, USA - NGEE Permafrost305-11B... | ecosystem: Environmental > Terrestrial > Soil > Wetlands >...
GATGAGCGGTGGCGAGCAGCAGATGCTGGCGATGGGGCGGGCGATGATGAGCGAGCCGCGCATGATCCTGATGGACGAGCCGTCGCTGGGGCTGGCGCCGATGTTTATGGAGCAGGTGTTCGAGCGCATCGGTGAGCTGAAAGCACAGGGGATGACGCTGCTGATCGTCGAGCAGAACGCCGCCCGGTCGCTTTCGATCAGTGATCGCGCCTACGTGCTGGAGCTCGGTCGCAACCGCTTCACCGGCAGCGGCGAGGCGTTGCTGGCGGACGACCGGGTGCGGAAGCTGTATCTGGGCGGGTGATGGATGCATGGAGCAATTCTCCCGTTCCTGGGTGATTGAATTGAAGGCCGGGTGCGTGACAGGTATTGGCAATAGGCTATAATCGGATTGAGTGTACGTATAGAACTTTTGATCGCAAGCCGAAGGGAAGTTGCTGGATGGAGCGAAGGCCTGAAGAGCTATCTGGAACCTACACTGCAGTTTCGCTGTTCAGCGGTTGCGGTGGATTGGATCTTGGAGTGGCTCAAGCGGGGTTTAACGTCCTTGCAAGTGTAGAAATCGATGCGCATGCAGTTGCGTCTTTGGAAAATTGGACATCTCTTCTACGATATAGGCATCGGGCGCTCCACGCGGATATTCTCAATGTAGATCCACACCAGCTTATGGCGGACCTTGATCTTGAGCCTGGCCAATTGGATTTATTGTCTGGCGGCCCACCTTGCCAAAGCTTTTCCGGAATAGGATTCCGGCGAGGGCTTGATGATGCCCGAGGCCTGTTGTTATTCGAGATGGCCAGATTTGCGGAAGCGTTCAGACCCAAGGCAATTCTCATTGAGCAAGTAAAGGGGCTTATTAACTTCACTGGATCAGACGGCCAACGAGTTCTGGAATTGTTACGTGAGCGGCTCCATCAGTTAGGTTACGAGACCTCGTGGTCACTGTTGAGCGCTGCTGACTATGGAGTGCCACAGAAGCGTGAGCGCGTAATCATCGTGGCGCTCAGGGAGCAGTCCCCATTCATCTTTCCAGAACCCACTCATTCCGCCAAACCTGTCAACACGCTATTTGGCCAATTGCTGCCGTACCGGACGGTAGGCGATGGACTGCGCGGGCTTGACGTTCCAGTGCGGAAGGGAGAGCCCTCGAACATCCCTAACCATATTGATGTGACTCCGGAACGGGATCGAGATCGCATTCGGCAGGTTCCGGAAGGTGAATGGCTTGCCGCGCAACTTCACCTTCCAGTGGAGCTACGGGGTAGGCTCACGCGTAAGGATACGACTAAGTACCGCAGGCTGAGTCGAGCAAATCCGTCGTTGACACTTCGATGTGGAGAGATACACTATCACCCCTTAGAGGACCGATATCTCACACCACGCGAGTACCTACGGCTTCACGGCTATCCCGATTGGTTTGAGTTAGCAGGACCGATACGGAGTCGCACGGGCCGCGTTAAGGATTTAGACCAACATCGGCAAGTCGCGAACTCTGTTCCCCCACCACTCGCTAGGGCTGTAGCCAGCGGCATCCATGCGAGGCTGGAGAATCACCTAAATGCCCACAGTTCAGGAATTACTCGGGTACGCGACGACCGATCAGTCGGCAATGGTATCGACCAGCCGGCAAGCCTACCTATGCCCGTTCTCGGGTCGCGAATGCACGGCGGGCAATAGAAACCTGTACGTGGAGGTAGAGCTGCACGGTCAATTAGAACAAAAGCGTCCAGGAATCTGCACAATTCGATCAGGCGCCGATAGCTGGATGGTGTGTCCCAACCGCCTCTTTGCTCTGGATAGTGTTAAGCCAACGGAAATAAGGCCCTACACGGGTCTGTCATCTGCAGTCCGCGATGTGCTCGAAGCGATTGGAGCCACTCCTTACCTGAGTAATCGCCCGATCGGCGTTTGGGCAGAGACTCGCGTTAACCAAACTCGTGGCGAGAAGAAATTCAACTACCGCTTTGATTTCATCCTCAATCCCGTTGATCGCCTGTCGCATGCCAGCTTTGCAGACCATTGGTTCGCAAATGAAGCGAGCGTTTCAACTGGTTTTGCAAGGTTGTCTGAATCTGCAGATGGGTACGTGCCGACTCGCGTACCTGGTTGGCCCATTATCGTGGAAGTCATGACGGCCAGCACTTCCGGTAGCAACCAAGCCAATAACACAGGTATCAAGCCAGCGTTTTACAATGCGTGGGACGCATCGATGGGTGAGACGCCTTTGCTATCAATTGCACCTGGCCCGAATGCAAGACAGGTTTGGGGCCGCATGGTTAGTCAACTCATCGCCAAATCAGAAGCTGGGGAACACTGGGGAGGAAAAACCGTCTGGCTCATGCAAGATCTCTTGCTGACGCACCTGACAGAGACAACCCAAATTTCAAGGAGTAAGGCCGTAACAGATGTGCCTCGGCCCTTGCCGCTTAAGGCCGCGAATATCGTAAGTTACAAGTTTGGGAAGGATCCGCCAGAGGGCGCAACTCGTGAGATCGTGTTGGATCGGTTTATTGGCGACGATATTCCCAGCATGTTCGATGAACTGGATGAACCCACTATGCACGGCATTTTGCATGCGCCATTCTTGCCCGATCCTGCCATTTTGGGGTTGAAGTTACTCCAAGGGCAGTCGCAAATGCCGTCATTGAAGATGATCATTCTTCCGTAATTATGCGCGATCCCAAGGTTACAAGCAGAATAATGTCGTCAATCCGGAGCACTGGCGGGAAGGCGGATCATGCACTCGGAAGTTGCCTTTGGCGTCGTGGATTCCGATATCGCCGTCGTACCAGGTTGGTTGGCAAACCTGACCTTGTGTTTGCAACGCCGCGAGTCGTTGTTTTCGTCGATGGAGATTTTTGGCATGGCCGTGGGCTGGATGATCGAATCGCCCATGGGGATTTCAAGCGGAACGCGGACTACTGGATCCCGAAGCTGAGGCGAAATATAGCCCGAGACTTGGAAGTGACGGAGTCGCTCGAACAAGAGGGATGGAAGGTCATCCGATTGTGGGAAAGCGATGTTCTTCAAGATGTTGATGCAGCCGCAGACTTGATTGCAACGACGATTGCTAGTCGTGAACGCGTTTAGAACGTGCTGGTCCATTTCTTGACGCCTGGCTCCCGCTTCACCGGCAGCGGCGAGGCGTTGCTGGCGGACGATCGGGTGCGGAAGCTCTATCTGGGCGGATGAGATGTCCAGGTAAGGGCGTATACTGTACAGACTATGGAACACACATTTGCCTCGGCACCAGAAACGACCAACAGTATACCCGCCGTCATTACGGAGGAGTTCCTGAGTGCCTTGCGCAATCATGGCGTGGTCGAGGCCGCGCTGTTCGGCATTCCGTCCTTACATCCTGCCGACACTCATCCCGCTCTCGTTATCAACTCGCGAGTACCTCACGTCTTGATAATCCGGTAAGGCGCCATGACAGTTCAACTCCGACCAGCCTGCGCCGAAGATGCTGATGCAATAGCGGAGCTTCACACCGATGCGCGGCGCGAGGCGATGCCCTGGCTCCCGGTGGTGCACAGCGACGACGAGACGCGCGACTGGGTCGCCACCATCGTGCTGCCGAACCAGGATGTCTGGGTGGCCGAATCGAAAGGGCAGGTTGCGGGCTACGCTGCCATCGACGGCGCGATGCTCAACTATCTCTACGTCCACCCCAGCGTGCAGGGCATGGGCGTCGGCAGCGCCTTGCTGGCGAAGACCAGGGAGCCGAGCACCGGCACGCTGACGTTGTGGACCTTTCAGCGCAATGAGCGCGCGCGAGGGTGCTACGAGCGGCGTGGCTTCACGGCGGTCGAGTTCACCGATGGCTCCGGCAACGAGGAGCGCGAACCCGATGTGCGGTATCGATGGCTCGCTGTCGACTCGGTGTAGGCGCTTGGTCGCAAGACACGCGTTGTCGCGTCTTTCTCCATAAGTCGAGATCGCTCCCATCTCGGTTCAACGGCATGGCGATTGCGACGTGATGGCGATGCCGGCAATGTCGCAATTCACCCACCTGCGAGCGTCTCTACCATGACCGTGCTGCTCCTGATCCTTGGCTTGATCATCCTGTGCATCCTGATTCTGGATGTGTATGTGACCGTGTTCGTGCCCCGCGGCCAGGCGGGGATCATTGCTCGCCGTACCTATTCATGTATGTGGTCGGGGTGGCGCAAGATCGCCAACCGTTTGCCGGAGGGACGACGGCGGACCTGGCTTGCCCAGCTCGGCCCGCTCCTCGTGCCGATGACGGTCCTGATCTGGGGGGGCCTCCTGATTCTCAGCTTCGCGCTGATCTATGCGCCCTGGGTGCAGGATTTTCGAATCTCTCCGCCGGAGTCGGGTCCGATGTCGGATTGGGCCATGGCGATCTACTACAGCGGCTACTCCGCGGTCACTCTTGGCGTTGGTGATGTCACGCCGAATGGCACATTCCCGCGAATGCTGGCGGTGATCGAGGCCGGATTCGGATTCGCCCTCATCACCGTCTCGGTAAGCTATCTGCTGTCGGTCTACTCCGCTCGCAACCAGGCCACGGTCGTTGCCCTGACGATTTCGCGATTCATTGGCCGTCGGGAGGGTCGGGACCCCGTTGAGCTTCTCATCGGTGCGTCGCGGTCTGGCGCCGAAGCGGAGATTGGCGACTGGTTGGGGCGCATGAATGCCGACCTTGTCAAGCTTGCGGAGCTTCAAGGGCAATATCCGCTGGTCAACTACTTTCACGAACCAGATGATGACCGCGCGCTGCCGATCTCCCTAGCCGAGTGGCTCGAGCTCATCACCGTCTGCCGCACGATCCTGTGCCCGGTTCGCTTTCCGGGGTTGGCAACCGGACCGACGACCATGGCCGCCGGGCGAATCGGTCATCATTTTCTCAACGAGACAGCGACGATAGATACGGAAGGTGAGAACAACCTCGGTGAGCAGCGGCGACGCAGGTATTCGATTGCCCGCAGCCTGCTGGAGAACGCTGGCGTCGAGCTGCGCGATGATGACGACGCATGGCCGGCATACGATTCGCTCCGGAGACAGTGGGACATGGCCGACGAATATGTCAGGCAATCGCTCGGGTACGCGTCGGAACGGGAAACCCGTCAACGTCAGTAGCCACAGAGGCGGACCGGACAGGCATCGTGAAGCGGCAATGCGCGCATTGCCGCTTCACGATGGCAGAATTCACCGGTGGCCTCGCCAGCGATGAGCCCGATCAATCGTCGCCGCGGAAGAACACCGCTTCGCAGATCATCAGGTCAGGATTCTGCCGCGCGTCGTCATCGATTTCCTGAACACCACTGGTCTGGTAGGTGACACCGTCGTCGCCGGCTGCCTGGGCCGTGGCGAACTGGCTTTGAATTGACTCCCTCGACGCGCCGAAAAACCACCCGTTGACATTGTCAGGAATGGTCATTGACGGGCAGGCCGCGTAGTTGACATCGGTGATGAAGTGCATGCTGCCGTCAGGGCGTAATGTGAAGGTTGCCGGGCTTGATTCATATTCGTCATTGCCACCGCTGCATGAGTCGGGGCACCATGAGCGCACTTCCTTTTCCAGGATTGGCGCCCGATCCGAGTCCTGGGCAATTGCCTGCTCGCTCGGTGGGTCGCTCACATCGTTAATGACCGCGGCCATGACGATCACAATCACCACGGCGAGCGCGCACCCTGTTAGTACGATTGATTTGCGCAAGATCATCCTCCCAATTCACAACCAAGCATCCCACTTGCCCCAATGCACCATTGTGTATCGACAGTGGGCGTTCGCGCAAGGTGAATGAAACGGCGGTTGATTGTCGTCGGTGGGTTTCAGTTGCATTGGTTTGACATCGCGGCCCAAATGTGGAAGAGTCTCTCCCCAAGAGACGGCGTCCCGAACATCCGTGGCTGGAGGATTGGATCGCGCGTCTCCCTCGTCGTTTCAGCACCACAATCGCGCATTCGTCGAATCGCCGAAGCTGGCGTCATTGCCCTTCGGTGGCGCGGAATGCGCGGAACCCCCGGCAACCTTGGAGGGACAATTGCCGAGGACCAACTCACTGTTTTTCGATAGAACACCTACCCGGCTTTTGGGCCGTTGTGCGAATCCACGGGTGTGGATGCCGTTTCATGATCCTGTCGTGAATCGGCGTTGATTGCATGCTGGATGCAGGGGTGGAACACGTCCCACGGCTGTCGCCGTGCCGGTCGATTGGCTGTTGGACCGGGTCCGGCTTGTGTTCCCCGAAACGCATACCACCCACCTGTAAGGAGGCGTGACGCAGGCGCTGGTTTCCAGACCGGCTGGCACTGGCTTGCCCTCATGTTCGCCATCGTTCCGAAAACCGGGCACAAGGAGCACAATACCGTGACTACGTTGCATCCCGGCGCGCATGTCGCCGGATCATTTTCACCCTCGGCGGATGGGCCGATACGCACCGGACGAAGCCTGTACCAGTGCATCGCGATCGTGACAGCCATCATCATGCTGATTGGCGGTCTCACCTTCACCTCGCCGGTGGCACACGCTCAATCCACATCAACACAAGTCATCGCTGATCTCAACGCTCGTCCCGAGCCAAACGTCGACCTTGCCGCTGTATCCGAAACACACCTCCTGGTCGGAGCCGCGGGAAGCGGACAAGTCAACGCCCAGGTCAGCCCCGGACTCGTCAATCTCCTGGTCGCGGTGCTGCTGGATCTTGTCGCCATGGCTCAGGCCGACAATAGAGCGGCCGTTGCGGCGCCCACCGAAGCTGACGGCATCGTTGGCATTATCTACGCGGCGGCGGATGCCTATGGGCAACCCCGCGATGACATGCTGCGAGTCGCCGACTGCGAGTCCAACCTCAATCCAAACGCCGTGAACGGGAGCAGCGGCGCGAGTGGCCTGTTCCAGTTCATGCCGGGAACCTGGGCCACCACGCCATACGCCGATCAGGACATCTTCGATCCTGTGGCGAACGCGAACGCCGCCGCCTGGATGTGGGACAACGGACGGCGCAACGAGTGGACCTGCCAGTAGCAAGTTTGCGTCGGGCATTGCGCGACACGGATCCAGGTTTGAGAAACCGGGGAGGGGAAGCATGGCGCTTCCCCTCCCCGGTTCACGTTGCCACAATCTCGATCGGACAGATCGGCCTCGTCCGTAATCCGCTAATCCTCTTCCCGCTCCTGAGCTGCTTCGGTGGCTTCGGCGTTGGCCTCCCGGGTCGCCTCGGCATCCTCTTCAGCCTGCTCCTCAGCTTCCTCCGTTGCCTCCGCGTCGGCCTCCGCCTGCTCCTGGGCTGTTTCGGTGGCTTCGGCGTTAGCCTCCCGGGTCGCCTCGGCATCGTCCTCGTCCTGCTCCCGCGCGGCTTCGGTCGCGTCAGCGTCGGCTTCTTCCTGCTCCTCGAGCGCTTCCTGTGTGGCTTCAGCGTCCTCCTCGTCCTGCTCCTGTTGCTCTTCGATGGCTTCCTGGGTGGCTTCGGCATCCTCTTCCCGCTGGTCCTCGGTGTCCTCAAGCTCCTCTTCGCCAAACAATGCGCCACAGGCCGCCGGGATCGTGGCCTCCAGCGGCAGCGTGTCAGTGAGTGAGCTTCGTGGAACGCCGTCATACGCGCTGGGGTCATCGAACAGCTCGGAGATGCCATGCACGACGATCTCACCACGGGCAATGTCGCTCGCGTCAACACCATGAGGCAGGTCAAACGTGCGAACGTAGGTGTACGAGCCGTTGGCATTCGCCACGGGGAAGCGCGCCACCGCCAAACCGCTATGGTCGGTGACATCGCCCTCGGTCGTCAGCGAGATGCGGATCGCGCCGTAGGCAGGCAACCCTTCCACAGTGTCGATGAAGCCGTCATCAACCCGGTCGTCGTCGGCCTCTGGTCCGGGACACACACTCTCGCCTTCAGCCACAATGTGGATATGCTGGGCGTGCGGAAGCCCGGCCGACGCCCCCGAAACATTCAGGACCACGGTGGCTTGGCCGTCGTCGAGCTCGACAGTCGCCGTGCCGCTTGTTCCCGAACCGTTGAGTTCGGTAAGCCGCGCCGAGAACTCATCCTCATCAGGTTGGGCCACCGTAGTCATCGGTATGGTGTAGCCAATGGCCAGGAAAGCCGTAATCGCCGTCAATACAAACGCAATGAGTCGCCTCATGATATGCCCTCTCCTTATACGGGTGATGGCCACACAACGCGGCGGACTACCACCTGAAGCGGTCGCCAAAACGGCGATGTACCGGTGTATCGCATTGAGGATGCCGACTGGATCACCCGGCATGGCCGGGTTGGGCAATCGAATGCCACATGAGCGCGTCATATGTACGCCAGTTTGAGAGATGCGAGACGCGATGATATCCATGGGGACGCGGATTCGATCGAGATGGTTCACAGGATTACACCGCACCGGACTGGCGCCGCGCGGATGGTCGAGCCACCAAACGATCCCGAATCAATGGGTATGATGAGCGTCAGCTATCACCTTCAGGCCGTTTCGACATAAGGAGCGAATATGGTGGAGTTTCACCTCAGGCGCGCTGACCCCGACGACGCCGTTGCCATCGCGGAAGTGCACATGTCCGCGCGGCGCGAAGCCATGCCCTGGTTGCCCGAGCTGCACTCCGACGTGGAGATTCTTGACTGGATCGCGAGCCTCGTGCTGCCCCAACAGGTCGTCTGGGTCGCGGACTCGGATGGCATTGTGGCTGGTTACGCCGCGATCGATGTCCCGAGCCTGAACGATCTCTATGTGCACCCCGGCAGGCAGCGCCAGGGAGTTGGCGGCGCCTTGCTGGAAAAGGCGAGGACCGAGAGCCCCGACGAGCTGAGTTTGTGGACATTCCAGCGGAACGTAAAGGCGCGCGGCTTCTACGAGCGGCGCGGTTTCACGGCGGTCGAATTCGGCGATGGCTCCGGCAATGAAGAAGGTGAGCCGGACGTTCGGTACATGTGGACGGCCCCAAGCGACTGAATGCGTACAGCGTCAATGCATGACGGCGGTGTGTCCTAAAACACCGCGATGCCAATATCATTCGCGATTCACCTGTTCCCACCTGTTCCGATTCCTTTGATACACAATGGGAAGCTGGTATTATCCCTGTAGTATGAATGCGCGCTTTTCCCTCGAAAGGATCGCCGAATGACTGTCTATGCCCTTCACGAGAATCCCGACTGGTTCCCTCCGTTTGCCGCGGCATTCGATGCCGCCGGTCTCGACTACGACGAGTGGTTGTTGATCACTGGCACGCTCGATTTTCAGTCCGAACCGCCTGAAGGCGTGTTCTGGAACCGGTTGAGCGGGTCGTCCCACACGCGCGGTCATGTCCATTCCAAGGACTACACCCGCGCCGTGCAGGACTGGCTCCAGGCGTACGGTCGCCGCGTCGTCAACGGTCGCTGGGTGGTCGAAATGGAAGTCAGCAAGGTGCGGCAGCTGACCGCCCTGCAGGCGTTCGGGATCGAGGTTCCGCGCACGATCGCGGTGATCGGCAAGGACGACCTGATCCCAATGGCGGCGACCTTCCCGACGCCATTCATCACCAAGCACAACCAGGGCGGCAAGGGACTGGGCGTGCGGCGATTCGACAACCTCGATGACTTCGAGACGTACGTGCAGTCGGATGAGTTCGAGGAGCCGGTCGACGGCATTACCCTGCTGCAGGAGTATGTGCAGCCGAAGGACGGCTCCATCACGCGGGTCGAAACGGTTGGCTACGAATATGTCTACGCCATTTCCGCCGACGCCGCGCGAGGAGGATTCCAGCTGTGCCCGTCCGATG
>Ga0209176_10000333_pt1 | contig 9729 bp, 14 predicted proteins | sample NGEPer11B_FD_184511 | JGI IMG/M metagenome (GOLD analysis project Ga0209176, IMG submission 184511) | Arctic peat soil microbial communities from the Barrow Environmental Observatory site, Barrow, Alaska, USA - NGEE Permafrost305-11B... | ecosystem: Environmental > Terrestrial > Soil > Wetlands...
TGGTCCGCACCGCAACTTCAATGCAGCCTCTGGCGGCATCTTGTGCGATGCCTGCCGCCCGCCAGGCTCTGCCAATCCGTCCCCGTTCGCGGTCAGCCTGCTGGCCGGACTGCTGAGCGGGGACTGGGTCGCCGTCGAACAGGCCGATGACCGTACGCGGCGCGAAGCCAGTTCACTTGTCGGCGCCTACCTCTCCTGGCACCTCGAGCGCGGATTGCGCTCCCTCGGATACGTGGATCGTTGATGGCCACTCAACCCGTACGGTCTCCAACCCCCCACGCCTCCGGCGCGAAACCTCCGCAGTTGCCCGCCGACCAGATTCCGAAGCATGTCGCCATCGTGATGGACGGCAACGGGCGCTGGGCCAAGAAGCGCGGGCTGCCACGGACCGCCGGGCACGAGCGGGGCGAGGCCGCGCTGTTCGATGTCGTCGAGGGCGGCATCGAGGCCGGGGTCAAGGCCATTTCGGCCTACGCCTTCTCCACGGAAAACTGGAAGCGGTCGCCCGAGGAGGTGAAGTTCCTTATGGGCTTCAACCGCGACGTGATTCGTCGCCGCCGCGATGAAATGCACGAACTCGGGGTTCGTGTCCGCTGGGCGGGACGCCGGCCGCGGCTGTGGCGCAGCGTCATCAAAGAACTCGAAACCGCCGAGGAACTCACGAAACACAACGACGTGCTCACGCTCACCATGTGCGTCAACTACGGCGGCAGGGCCGAGATCGCCGATGCCGCAGCGGCCCTGGCGCGCGATGCCGTCGCCGGGAAGGTCAACCCCAACCGCATCGACGAGCGCACCCTCGTCCGCTACCTCGACGAGCCCGATATGGCCGACGTGGACCTCTTCTGGCGCACGTCGGGGGAGCAGCGCACCAGCAACTTCCTGCTCTGGCAGTCGGCATACGCCGAAATGGTGTTCGCGGACGTCGAGTGGCCCGATGTTGACCGCCGACACTTGTGGGCCGCGATCGAGGAGTATGCCCAACGTAGCCGCAGATACGGCTCGGCGTAGTCCCTGACGGGCATTGAGATGCTGTGCATGCATTGTGCATGCGTTCGGCCTATGATGGGCTCATGCCGGCAATCACCATCAGGAATGTCCCCCAACGGACCCGCGACGAGCTTGCTGCGAAGGCCAAACGCGCGGGTCAATCGCTGCAGGAGTATCTCAGCCGTGAACTCGAAGACCTTGCAAGTCGGAAGAGTCGGGAAGAGTTCTTCGACGAACGCGACCGTGACGTGCGCGTATACGGGACCACGCTTAGTTCCGAACAGATCTTGGACGCGGTGCATGCCGACAGGCGTGCATGAGTCAGGTGTTCGATGCGTCCGCTCTGGTTGCCGGCCTGGTCGACATCGGCCCGAAAGGTTTGTGGGTCCGCGACATGGCACGCCGGGACGGACAACACGCTCCTGACCTCATCGAATATGAAACGACGAGCGCGCTGCGAGCAATGGCGCGACGTGCCGAAATCAGCGTCGACCAAGCCGCCGACGCCCTCGACTCGATGTTGGATTGGCCTCTGCGGTCGTGGGCTTTTCGTCCATTCGCCGGCCGCATCTGGCAATTGCGTGATTCGGTGAGCGCGTATGACGCCGCATACGTTTCCCTCGCTGAGTTCCTTAAACTGCCTCTGGTGACTCTCGATATGCGTCTGGCCGGTGCATCCGGGCTACGTTGCGAGGTCCTGACCCCGTAGTCTTGGATCCGTGCGCATCGCGAGATTCACGACCGACGAAGACCCTCGTTATGGACTGATCGGCGAGGACAACGGCAAGGAAATGATCGCCGTCATGGACGGCGACCCGCTGTATGCGGGCATTCAGTTGAGCGGCGAAAAGGTCCCGCTCGAAGATGCGCGACTGCTCGCCCCCGTCATTCCCCGAAGCAAGGTCGTTTGCGTCGGCAAGAACTACCTGGCACACGCCCAGGAAATGGGCGGCGACGTGCCGAAGGAGCCGTTGATCTTCCTGAAACCGAACACGAGCGTCATCGGGCCGGGCGAGCCGATCTTTTATCCGCGGCAGAGCAACAACGTGCACTTCGAGGGCGAACTCGCCGTCGTGATCGGCCGGATCTGCCGCGACATCTCCGCGGCAGACGCCTCGAAGGTCATCCTTGGCTACACGATCGGCAACGACGTGACGGCCCGCGACCTGCAGGCCAGCGACGGACAGTGGGCGCGTGCGAAGGGCTTCGACACGTTTTGCCCGCTCGGACCGTGGATCGAGACGAACTTCGATCCGAGTGACGTGGCAATCAGCACGAAACTCGGCGACGAACTCAAGCAGAGTTCGCGCACCTCGGGGATGGTCTTCAAGGTCCCCGAGATCGTCGAATACATCTCTTCTTTCATGACGCTGCTGCCCGGTGACGTCATTCTCACCGGCACCCCCGACGGTGTCGGACCGATGGAGGTCGGCGACGACGTGAGCGTCACGATCGAAGGCATCGGCACATTGACCAACAAGGTGGTTTCGCGTGACTGAACGTCCCGTTGTCGCTCGTTTCTGTCCCTCGCCGACCGGCAATCCACACGTCGGTATGGCGCGCACGGCACTGTTCAGTTGGGCGTTCGCACGCCACCACAAGGGCACGTTCGTCTTCCGGATCGAGGACACCGATGCCACGCGTGACAGCGAAGAGTCGTACGAACTGCTCATCGACGTCATGCACTGGTTGGGGCTCGACTGGGACGAAGGCCCCGAGGTCGGCGGCCCGAACGGCCCGTACCGCCAATCCGAACGCATGGACATCTACGCGGACATGGCTGCGAAGCTCACCGCGGCTCGCAAGGCATACCGCTGCTTCTGCACCAGCGAGGAGCTCGAGGTGCGTCGCGAAGCAGCGCGTGCCGCTGGCAAGCCGAGCGGCTATGACGGCCACTGCCGCGACCTGACTGCCGGACAGATCGCTGCGTATGAAGCCGAAGGCCGCCCCGCAATCGTCCGGTTCCGCATGCCCGATCGCGACATCACGTTCAAGGACCTGGTCCGTGGCGATGTCACGTTCACAGCGGAGAACGTGCAGGACTACGCGTTGGTGCGCGCGAACGGCCAACCGCTCTACACGCTCACGAACCCGACTGACGATGCGTTGATGGGCATCACGCACGTGCTGCGCGGCGAAGACCTGCTGAGCTCGACGCCGCGACAGATCGCGCTGTACGAGGCATTTGCCGAGATCGGCGTCGGCGGGGGATTCACCCCCGAATTCGGGCATTTCCCATACGTGACCGGGGCCGGCAATCGCAAACTTTCGAAGCGCGACCCCGAGTCCAACCTGCTCGCCTATCGCGATCAAGGCTTCCTGCCCGAAGGGCTGCTCAACTATCTGGCGTTGCTCGGCTGGTCGATCGCCGACGATCGTGACGTCTTCACGAAAGCCGAGATGGTCGAGGCGTTCGAGATCGGCCGCGTCAATCCGAACCCTGCCAGGTTTGACATCAAGAAGTGCCAAGCAATCAACGGATCCCATATCCGCGAATTGTCGGCGGAGCAGTTGTCGGAGCGCCTCGTCCCGTACTTCCAGACGGCCGGACTGGTGGCCGATCCGATCAGCGCCGACCAGCAGTCGCTGCTCGCCAGGTCCACGCCGCTCGTCCACGAGCGGATGGCATTGCTGACCGAAGCCGTCGACATGCTGCGATTCCTGTTCATCGACGATTCGGACTTCGAAATCGACGACGCCGACCGCGCCAAGAACCTGGATGAGAACGGCGTCGCGACCGTGCGGGCCGCATACGAAACGCTGTCGACACTTGACGATTGGGATACCGAGCCGATCGAGACGGCGCTGCGTGCGGCTTTGATCGACGGCCTTGGGCTGAAGCCCAGGCTCGCCTTCGGGCCGGTCCGTGTCGCCATCACCGGTAGCCGGATTTCGCCGCCGTTGTTCGAGTCGCTGGGGTTGCTCGGCCGCGAGCGTTCGTTGGCCCGGTTGGCGGCCGTCGCTGCCTGATCCCGGTTTGGGCCCGGCACTGTCCGTCCGGTAAAGTCTGCCTCTGGCTTGGAGCGTCGTCGGCTGATTCCGACGAGGCCCGAAACCATTGGGGTATGGTGTAATTGGCAACACAGCGGTTTCTGGTACCGCCATTCTAGGTTCGAGTCCTAGTACCCCAGCGAGTCTCTCCTGTCGGTAGTTTTGCGCCCGATTTGGTATGGTCTCGAGCTGGCTTCACCGCCACCTGTAACAGCTTGGCCCCGTTGTGTAGTGGCCTAGCACGCCGCCCTCTCAAGGCGGTAGCGCGGGTTCGAATCCCGTCGGGGCTACCAAGCAAAAAGACCCCCTGACCTGCGGAAACGTAGGACAGGGGTCTTTCGCATTTCGGCCGATATGGTGCTCGGGCAACACTGGGGCAACAGCAGGCAACGCCGCGGCCACGATATCTGTTGCCCGAAGCCCCCTTTCGCGCTCGGCATCACGGGCCGCATCCCTGGCGTCAGCGACCTCGTCGAGACGGTTCTCGAACAGGTGCCCGTAGGTGTCGAGGGTCATCGTTGCCGAGCCGTGACCGAGCATTTGCTGGACCACTTTGATGTCCGCGCCGGCGGGTTATGGCCAGTGATGCCGCGGTGTGACGGAGTTCGTGCGGATGCAGACTGGGGATCCCGATGACCGCCGCTGCCGCGCTGAACGGTTTCGGGAACACCGAGACGCGCAGTGCCTCGTCCCCTCGGATGCCGCCGAACACGAGGTCGTCCGGCTCCTTGCCGGTGACGTGCCGGGCGAGATCGTCGACGAGGAACCGGGGGATGGGTACTTCGCGTCGCTGGTGCGTTTTCGGTGTGCCCCATACGAGTCCCATGCCCTGCACGGGCGTGACCGACTCGGCGATCACGGCGCGGCGTTTGGCGAGGTCGAGGCGGCGTACCCGCAGCGCGGCCATTTCGCCGAACCGCACACCGGTGTAGGCGAGGAACAGCACGACGAGCCGGTACATCTCGTTGCTGCGCTCGTCGAGGGCACGATGTTTGCTGACGTCTGCCGGGTAGCCGCAGGCGTGGGCGAGATCGTCGACCTGGGCATGGGTGAGGTAGCGCTTTTCGTGCTTGACCGGCCGGGGCAGGTTGACCTTGGCGGCGACATTGCGGCTGAGGCGTCCGTCCTTGATTGCCATGTCGAGGACGAGTGAGAGCACTCGGTGAATCTTGCGTACCGATGCGGGCGACTGTGTTTCGGTGAGCTTGGTGACCCAGACCTGCACATCGGCGTGAGAGACGGCTGCGAGCCTGACGTGACTCCACGTGGGCAGGATGTGTTTACGCAGCGCGCCTTCGTAGCGATTGAAGGTTGTCGGCTTGACGTGCGTCTGCCCGTTCAGCCATTGCTTGGCCCATTCGCCGACCGTTACCCGGGCGAGCGCGGGGTCGACGAAGGAGCCGGTGTTCTTGGCGTTCTCGACGGTGGCGAGGAACCGTTCGGCATCGACTTTGCGGGTGAACGTCTTGTTGCGTTGGGTGCCGGCGGGGGTGCGGTAGTGGGCACGCCAGATGGTGCGGCCGTCACGGGCGCGCTTTTCGATGCTTGCCATGGATTCCTCCTGATCTCAGTCTGAGCGTGTCGGCGCACGGCATCAAGCGGTGTGTGTCCCGCTGTGGATTGTCTGCTCGTGCAACCAGGCCAGTACGTCGCCGCGCCAGTAGCGGACGGCCCGGCCCACCCGGAAGCTGCGCGGTCCGGTGCCCAGGTATCGCCAGTAGCGCAGCGTCGCCACGGGAGCTCGTAGGAGGGCGGCAACTTCGTCGATGCTCAACAGTTCGTCGTCGAGCTCGGTGGCGTGGTTGGTGTCGGTCATGGCGTGCTCCTTGGTGGATCGATTGACTACACAGGGCCGAAGACGGCTCGTGAGAGGACACGTCGAGCGAAATTCGGTGTCAAAGTTAGCGCCGGCTTGTGTAAATGCCGACGATTGGCCTTCGAAGTGGAACACTGGGAGTCGAAGGAACTCGGAGGAGGCGACCATGACAGCTGAACCACATGGAGGGCCTACACGCGATCTGTCCGCACGGGCCGACATCGAAGCGCTTTTGCGCGACGTCCCTGTGATGACCGATATCGACGCACTTGCTGTCCCTGGCTTCTTTGAGGACGACGCTGAGCTCGAAGAGTTCTTGGAGTTCGTCAGGACGGACCGCCAGGCCAATCTCGCCTGATTCACGATGTCACCGATCGTCCTGGACACCGATGTCGCCTCGCGAATAATCAAACGTACTTTGCCTGGGACACTGGCAACCGCGCTGGTCGGTCGTCAAGGCATCATTTCTTTCGTGACGATTGGCGAGCTCACGAAATGGATCAATGTCCGTGATCTGGGCGAACGTCGCCGATCCATCATCAATTCGTGGATTGACGCCCAACCGGTGGTCGGTGGTGGCCCGGAAGTAGCGCACAAATGGGGCGAGATCACTGCATTCACGCAGTTGCGCGGCCGTCCCAGGCCTTCAAACGACAGTTGGATCGCTGCGGTGTGCCTGACATTTGAGTTTCCTCTCGCGACGCTCAACGTCAAGGACTTCGAAGACATCGCGGAATACAAGGGTTTAGAGATCCTCACCGCTTAGCGGGCGTCGAGCAAGACGTAGAACTGGTCGACTATCAGGACTACCACTGGGAGATAATGATCATGGCGATGAAGAATCCGGTCCACCCCGGGGAGATCCTCCGTGAGGATGTGCTGGGTGAACTTGGCCTGAGCGTGGGCGATGCTGCCGCTCGGTTGGGTGTGTCGCGTGTGACGCTCAGCCGGGTGCTGCATGGGCATGCTCGGTTGAGCCCGAACTTCGCCGTGCGCCTCGAGCAGGCCGGCGTGGGTACGGGTCGCGCGTGGCTTGCGATGCAGACCGCTCACGATCTGGCTGCAGAGCGTGCCGGCGGCCCACCTGACGCTCGGCCACTCGACGCGGGGGCGTGAACCAGGCAAGTCGTCTCAAAGTCGTAATAGGGCCGGGTCAGTCTCACTCCTCGGCCTTTGCAAATGCCGGCCGTCGGCGTTCGAAGAGTCACAATGGAAGTCGAAGTGATTCGAAGGAGCGAGCATGACCCCTGTCCCGCATGACGGACCTTCGCGCAGACTGTCCCCCCGTGCCGACCTTGACGAGTTGTTCCGGGACGCGCCAGTGCTGACGTCTCTACATGATTTGGCCGCCCCAGAGATATTCCCCGACGACGCCGAGTTCGAGGAGTTCCTGGTTTCCTACCGCGCTGATCGTCGGCGCGACATTGCTTGATTGAAGTACCGGCGGGTTCGTGACCACACGGAGGCGTGGATCGTGTATCCCGAATCGTGCCAGAATGAGGAGCAATATAGGACTCTGCGGGAAGGAGCACATCATGGCGGGACCACTTGTGCTTGATCGTGCGGCGATCTCAGCGGCTTGCCGACGACACGGTGTCAAGCGACTCGTCATTTTCGGGTCTGCAGTGACCGAACGGTTTGATGCAGCGCGCAGCGATGTCGATTTCCTGGTGGAGTTTCGCGGCGATGTTCCGGACCGTTTTGATGCCTACTTCGGACTCAAGGAAACGCTTGAGTCCATGTTCGGCCGTCCAGTCGATCTCATCGCACCTGTTGCACTGGAGAACCCCTATTTCGCGGCTTCGGCAGCCGAGGGCGCTATGGAACTTTATGCAGCCTGATGGGTACGCCCTGCTGTGGGACGCACGCAAGGCCGCGGGTCTGATCGCGACGTTCATTTCCGGCCGCACGGGGGAGGATTACGCCAGTGATCCAATGCTCCGTTCTGCGGTGGAGCGCCAGTTTCAAGTGATCGGAGAGGCTCTCAACAAGTTCAGCCGCGTCGATCCTGTGACGGCCGCGCAGATTTCGGATCTACCGCGCATCGTCGCATTTCGAAATGTGCTCGTGCACGGTTATGCGGTGATCGACGACGCACTTGTCTTTGAGGTCGCGACTTCGCGGCTACTCACCCTTGTGGTCACACTTGACGCACTGCTGCCGCCCAATGATCCGGAGAAGCACGAATAGGGAACATCACACCTGGGGGCAGTGACTTGCGGGCTTGCTCGTCGAGGAGCAGTCCCAGCGACATCGGCGTCGACTTGTCCAGCTCCGCGGCCTGGATCACGACGGCCGCTCCCGCTCCGGCGCTGAGCATCGGCTTGCGCTCGACATCGGCTGCGGGAGCGATCTCGTGGGGCAGGGGAGTGCCGTCGGCCCGCCACTGGACCCAGGCGGCAACCGCGGGCCAGGTCTGGTTGTTGCGGTCGAGCCGACGACGGAGGCCGAAGTGTCCGGCGCGCAGGCCGACCTCGTAGACGTCGGCCCGCGGGGCAGAGCGATCGATGGCGCGGACCGAATCGGGGTGCCCGATCGCGTCGGTGAGACCGACGAACGTCAGGATCGGCACGTCGATGTCGGCAAGGGTCACCAACACGCTCAGCCTCGGTCGGCTGACGCCGACGAGGCTGGCGACATAGCGGTAGGTGTCGTCGAGCAGCTCAATCGTCGTGAGTGGCTCACTCATGTGGCGTTGGATGTGCCGCAATGTCCGACCTGAACGCTAATCAGAGTTGTCATGACGCAACTCAACTCGATTGGCGTGCTCCCTGCGAGCTGTACACTGCATGTTATCTGTGACGCACATCACATCGGGTGATCGAGGAGAATTCATGGCAGGTCCGAGAATTATCGCATCGGTAGCAACTGTCGCAATCGCGTCGCTGTTCATAGGATCACTCGCCAGTGCCGCTCCTCCGTCAGTATCAGAGCCTTCGCGGGATGACTTATCTATGCCATCCAAGGAGCTGATCTTGGCTCAGGAGCGTCTTGATGCCCTGGCAGAGTAGCTCGTGCAAGCCGACACGAAAGGACAAATCGCGACCACAGAGGTAGACCAGGACAACCTGACCCTCACCGTCCGACTCGCTGGCGATACCCCGCCCGAGATGGCCGACGTAATCGCGAGCGCTCCAAAAGACATCACGACCGTTGTTGAACGTGCTCGATTCTCAATGGCGGACATGCAAGCCGCCGGCAAGCGAATACACGAGGCCGTCAAACGCGGCGAAGCCCCAGACTATTTCGCGATCGTCTCCAACAACGACGGCAGCGGTCTCACTGTCGAGGTGGAGAGTGGCATTCTCGCCAAGACTCAAACCGCCGCTTTCGACGATCCCTTCGAGAAGGCGGCCGGTCTCCCCGTGGAAGTGAAGCAGGGCGAGCCGATCGTCCCCACCTCACGAGGCAACGATGCCGACCCGTGGCGTGGAGGTGCACAGATTGACCGATCCGTGACGTTCTGCACAACTGCGTTCTCCGTACTCCGTCCTGACGGCTACGGCAGAATTCTCTCGGCCGCCCATTGCGACTTTTACGGCAATGCAGGCTGGACGGATTGGGCCGGGGATCCGTTCACCGGCGGTGGAGCGTCCGCAGCAGTGGATCGCGTTCCCTACGACACACTGATCATCGACCCGATCGGCGGCACTCAAGGCCGCGTCTACGGCGGGCCCTGGAACGCAACAAGCTCAGATCCGCGCTATTCACTCAAGGTTGCCGCGACCGACGGAAGCCACGTCGGCGACTTCATCTGCACCTCCGGTGCCAACAGCGGCGAGCACTGCCACGCGCAGGTGATGGAACTCGGAGTCCAGTTCAAGTGCGGTATCAACCTTTCTCCGCCCCCAGCCGAGCAGTGCGGCGGGCATCGAGCAATCAGCACAACATCGTCGATCATTGATGTCGGCGGGGACAGCGGCGGGCCGGTA
>Ga0209176_10000334_pt1 | contig 9711 bp, 7 predicted proteins | sample NGEPer11B_FD_184511 | JGI IMG/M metagenome (GOLD analysis project Ga0209176, IMG submission 184511) | Arctic peat soil microbial communities from the Barrow Environmental Observatory site, Barrow, Alaska, USA - NGEE Permafrost305-11B... | ecosystem: Environmental > Terrestrial > Soil > Wetlands >...
GCGAACGGGTCACCTTCCTATTCTTCTGTGCCCGTGCCGCGTTGTCACCCCCGAAAAATACGCAGCAGGCGTCCTGTGTCCGGTGTCCGCCCAGTGGTCGCGAAGCGGCCACAATTGCTCCCGCGCACGAGTATGACGAACAAAGCTTGACACGACACTGAGTACCGTGTCACAGGTAACTTGTCACGTACCGTAAACGACCGTCACCCTGAGCGCAGCGAATGGGTCCCCGCGCTCATCGGCAGCGCAGCTGGCGTATGGCGTTCCTTGCGGGATTTTGCGCTGCGCGCAACGGCTTCGCCGGGGGATTCCCAACAGGCGATCCAATCGGGATCGAGCGGACGCGGCCCATCGACATCGCGCATACGCGCTCGCTCGGAATGACAGGAAAGAAGTATGCGCCAATATGCCTGTGACAGACTACTGAGCAAGGCCCGTATGGGCCGCTGTCGAAGCATCTCAATCTCATCAGGAACCGTGTCTGAATGAAATAGGCGTCTCGATTCGTCGTGGTCGATGCGAAATGGGAACATGGAGATCCAGATCCTTCGACTCCAGCCTCACGGCCGCAGTTTATCCTGAGCTTGGCGAAGGACCGAGGATGACAACCGTTTCGTTAATCGTGATGCTCGACGCTGATGGCGCTTCGAATTGCTCCAATCGGCGCAGAGATTGTGCGTCACAGGTGTCGTCACCACAGCCACCGATCTGTGGCCCCGCCCTTATCCTCGCGGCATCAGCGAAATCGCCGGATCGATCCGGAACGTCAGCTTTTCATGCGCCGCGCGCAGCGCCGCTTCGGCGTCACCGGCCGTTGAGCCCTCCGCGAAAATGAATCCGAGATAGCTCTCCCCCTCCGGCAGTGGCACGATCGGCTGGTTGCACGGCGCGGTGATCTCAATCCCGGTCACCCCCGGCACGCGCAACGCCTCTTCCTGCCCGCCAACCTCCCGCAAAATCCCGCCTTTCGGGATCGGGATCATCATCACCCCGGCGCCAGCGCCAGAACGAGCTGTCGACGGAAGCTCGATCCCGGCGGCATGACGGAGAATGAGCTCTTCCAGGCTGATCCCGGCGCCGAACTCCAGCACGCTGGCGCATAGGCCACCGATCGAGCGTCCCGCCAGTTCGATCATCCAGATATCCCCGGTCGTCAGGTCAATCCGCGGCTCCGCGTGAACAGGGCCATTGCGCAGACCAACCGCCGCCGCCGATTCTGCCGTGCGCGTCGATATCGCCTGCTGCACATCCTCCGGTAGCCGGCTCGGCGTGACATAGATCGTCTCCTCAAAGAACGGGCCTTCGAGTGGATCAGGCTTGTCGAACAACGCCAGCGTGGTGAGGTCGCCTCCGGTAAGCAGTCCTTCCAGCGCGACTTCGACGCCAGGGACGTACTGCTCGATCAGGATCGGGAAATCACCGGCCGGCATTCCCGACCGCTCCAGGATGCGGCGGGTACGAAGAAACGCCTCCACAAACTCGTCCGGCGCGTTCGCCCGGATCACGCCCCGGCTGCCCGACAGCAAGGTCGGTTTCACCACCACCGGATAGCGCTGCTGATCGGCGATCGTGGCCGGATCGGTGTCCGCCGGCACGGAGGCGTAGCGTGGCACCGGCACGCCACCGCGCTCCAGCGCCCGCCGCATCACCCATTTGTCCCGCGCGGCGAGCGCCGACGCCGGGTCGTTGTGTGGCAACCCGAGCAGCTCGCTGGCTCGAGCGGCGATCTCACTGCCGCGGTCATCGACCGCCAACACCGCCATCACCGGCGGATCGGGATGGTCCCGCACCCAGCTCGACAGCTTTGACGTGGCTTGCTCGACATCGTGGAAATCGATCGCCAGCTCGCCGCGATAGCGTTCCGACAGCGGTTCGGGCATGTCGATCGCCACCACGATGTCCAGGTCGATGCGAGCCGCCGCATCCCGGAACGCGCCCGCCCGGTAGGTCGCGGGGCTCATGATCAGCAGGACACGGGCGCCGCTAGTCGGCGTCGTCACCTTCATCCTCGGAGTACTGCTCGCGGGTGGCACGGCTGGCCGAGCTCACCGATCCGGTGCTGACCCGGCCAAGCGTGCAAACCACTGTCACGTACACCCCACCAGACCCGTCCGGTGCGACATCGATGTTTTTCACCTTGAGGTTCGCATACGGCGAGCCGGAGCGATCCTTGCCCAGCCAGACGTTGACCTTGTCCATGGCGGCGCTGGGATCTGCCGCCGCGTTGGCGGAATGGAAGAGAAAGACACGGGTATCAGCCGGAGAAAGATCGTACATCATTCATCACCTTTGACCTGGATGTGACGGGTTCGTCCCGCACACATGTAAACGCCTTGCCACCACACCGGTGGACAATCTGCAATGGCAGTATACGGTGATGGCAAGCGGCATGATGCCCGTGACGTGGGCATCATGCCGCTTGCCTGATTCTCGCCGCTATGTGACCAACCACATGCGCCGCGTCCCGCCCGGCGCCGCCAACGAGTGATGAGCTGGCCGCGCGCTGGAACCGCAGCCCCATGAAGTAGAGGCCCGGTGCGTTCGTGACGACACCACGGTCCTGCTCTGGATAGCCATCCTCGCCATAGGTGATGCCATCGATCCACGTGTAGTCGCCCCGGAACCCCGTGCACCAGACGATGTTGTCGACGGCCAGCACCCGGTCGTCGGCCAGTCGTGGCTTCCCGTCCTTTGCCCCAACCACGCGCGACAGAATGCGCGTGACGCCGGCATCCTTGAGGTCCGATCGCGAGATTCGCTCCACGGGCAGGCCATGATTGCGTACCTGGCCCATCGCCTTGCGACCCATCGGGGTGTTCACGGTGAGCACCTTGTTGACCATGAACCAGAGCGCGGATTCGGCCAACCTGCCGACAGGGCTATCCCAGTTGATTGGAATGTGGCCCGGATCCCTGCCGGCAAGCCAGGTCGTGTGCTGATGACGCGCAGCTTCCAGGGCGATTTCGGCGCCGGAGTTGCTGGCGCCGACGACGAGGACGCCGCCGGTCTGGAACTGCGCCGGGTTGCGGTAGTCGTGCGAGTGAATTTGATGGATACCGGGATCGAGTTCGGAGGCAAAGCGAGGCACCTTCGGAAGCTGGTAGCCCCCAGTCGCGATGACGACGCTATCCGTTGCAATAATTGTGTCGTCGGTCTCAACAAGCCAGGCGTTGGTGTCTTCTGGAGACCGGGTAACATGCCGCGCCGTTGTCGCCGTGCGTACCGGCAGCCCCATGACAGATGCATACTCAACCAGGTAGTCCGCCATCTCGTCCTTGGTCGGATAGATGTTTCGCGCGAGCGGGAAGGGAAGCCCAGGCAACCCATTGTATTTTGCCGGGGTGAAGAGGCGAAGCGAGTCCCAACGGTTGCGCCACGAGTCGCCAACTCGAGGGCAGGACTCGAGGATGGCGAAGCGAAGCCCGCGTTGCGCGAGGTAGTATCCGGCGGCCAATCCGGCCTGACCCGCGCCGATGACGACGACATCGAGGTGCTCTGGGCGTTGTTTGGCGACAGGTTGGCCCGGCTCGTGCGCTGAAGCGATGGTTGTCATGATGCGCCACCGTTCGGATGTCTTCGGTTCGGCGGAGGCGTCTCGCCAGGTTGCGCGGCTGAGACGACTCAAGATGCACTCGTCAGGCGGTCCCAACCGCGATGTTGATTGGGTTCGTCAGGTGCGCCGGCCCGCTGCCTCCGGATCGTTCCCTCAGCATGTCATCCAGAACATGCTGGACCGAATCGCTTTGCTCCTCTGACAGGCTGGCGATCAGGGATGCGCCGATCGGATTGCTGCTCGGCAGCCAGCTCCACAGATGTGCCGCTGACGCAAATTCCAGGGTTTCCGTGGAGGTGTCCACCGTGACATCGGTCGCTCCCGCCTTGACGAGCTCCTGGCGAAGCTTCGACGGATCCGCAACCTGGAATGGCAGGGGTGGTGGGTCTGTTGGAAGGCCGCGGAAATCCGGGACGACCTGGCGTGCGGCCTCCATGAAGAAGGTCAGGAACTCGACCTGCGGCGGGGGCCCGTACGTGACCATGAGGACTCGTCCACCAGTCCGGGTGACACGCACCATTTCCCGGAGCCCGCGCGGCAGATCGGGAAAGAGCATCACGCCGAACTGGGAGCCGGAGCAATCGAACGTGTCGTCGTCAAGCTCGAGGTTGTGGCCATCCATGACCCGGCCCGCAAGGTTGGCCAGTCCCTGCCCGTGCGCGTTGTCGTTCAGGTGCTCGATCATACCCGGCGAGATGTCCGTTCCCAGGACTCGCGCTCCGCGCCGAGCGGCGGCAATGCTGAGGGCTCCGCTGCCGGCCGCGACATCCAGGAACCGCGTATCCGGGCCAGGATCGAGGCGGTCGAGCGCCTCGTTCGCCAACCACAAGTGCGACGGTGTGACAAACTCGTCGTATCCGGCCGCGATCGCATCCCATGCGTCTCGAATGTTGTCCACCTCTTGCCTGTTCTGAGTCTGAATACCGTGTGTCACGAGCATTTCCTTTCATTCGCATCAATGGTTTCCAAGACGACCGCGGCGATGCAAGAGCGTCTTTCGCTACGGTGATGGCTGGGCGCGCCGCTCCTGGATCGATGGACGAGGCGCGCCCGCTCGCCGGTTCGCTAGCTCGCGGCTGCGTGCGCCTCGCTCTCGCCCGGCGCCGGCACGACGCCGAGCTGTTGCAGCAATCCAAGGTAGTCGGCGTTCGTCCAGCATTCGACCGCCTTGCCGTCGATGACACGATCAATATCGATACCGGACATCGTGCCCTGCTTCCCGGTCGCGGGAATTCCCTGAAACGTGCCCGTGTGGGTACCGTGGGCGGTCCATCGGGTGACCACCTTGTCGCCTTCCGCGACCTGATCATCAATGGTCATCCGAAGGTCCGGGAACGCCTCTCGCAGGGAGGCGACGAACTGCTTCATTCCGGCTGGGCCGTGAATGTTTTCCAGAGATGAATGCGCCACGAAGTCGCTGGATACGAGGTCTTCCACGACATCCAGATTCCCCTGGTTGTAGACCTCCTCGATTGCACGACGAACGACGATCTTGTTTCGCTCGGACATAATACCTTCGTCCTTTCAACTGGGCTTCACGTATCGGCACGGGCGTCGCCTGACGCATGTTCAGGCTACGTCGTGGGTACGCCGCGCTCATTCCCCGGAAGGGGTATTGGGGTGGGGCATTTCAGGATCTGCTCGCGGCATGGGCGACCCGCCGTGCGCGAAGCCGAGGCGTCCGAATGGAGAACCGCGGTCGTCCTTCGAAGCGCAGGTACCAGAACAGCATCATCGCGGTCGTGATCAGATAGAACGTGTGAAGCAGCCAGATCGGACCTGGCGGCAGGCTGAAGACGCAGACCGAGTGCATGATGTTGCCAGTGTTGGCCATGACGATGTTGCCGCGGCTGTATGACGCGAGATCCCTGGTTCGCCAGGCCTTGAGCAGCATCGGCAGCGCACTGACGCCGAAGATGATGGTAGGATGTGGTCCCGGCGATGACTGGCAGGCTGATATCCATCGTTGCACCTCTCTGCTGGTTCCGTCTTCCGTCAGTACCAGCATCAGCGTGCAGGAGTTGGCGCGCGCCGTCATACCCCATCCGGGGAAACCAGATGGGGTATTCGTGCAAGCCCGGTTGTGGGCGGTTAGCCGAGCAGGTCGAGCTCGCGCGCACGGGCGACGGCTTCGGTGCGGCCACGCGCCCCGAGCTTGCCGTAGATGTTGCCGGAGTGCTTCTTGACCGTTTCCGCCGAGATGAAGAGGGCGGCGGCGATCTCCCGGTTGGTGAGGCCGACGGCGATCTTGCGCAAAACGTCGAGCTCGCGATCGCTGAGCGGCTCGATCAGCCGCCTGTCGGCCGGGGGCGCCCCAAGGTCGCCCGGCCCAAAGCCGGCAAGCAATCGGTCGACGTAGTCCGGCATGACCTTGCGGTGCCGTGCCTCCTGGAGTACCCGCGCCATGGGCATGCCGAGATCGATGAACACCCGCGCGTACCCCTCCGGCTCCGCGAGTCGCAGCGCATGCTCGAGCGCCGAGAGCGCTTCCGTCCGATCACCGAGCGCCCGAAAGCCGATCATTTGCAACGCCAATGCGGCGATCTGCAAGCCGATGCGGCCGCTGGCATCCGCCATGTCGACCAATGGCCGAAGCAGGGCCAGCGCGTGCTCGATCGAGGTCGCATCCCCCTTGACGACCAGTACGCGAGCAATGGCCAACCTCACAGGTTCCTGGTCGGGGAGGTTGTCCGGATCCCGCTCCAGCGCCTCGTCGGACCAGGACACCGCGGTGCGCAGCTTGCCCTGGGCGAGCCAGAGCTCCACCTGGCACCGCTCGAACTCGCTGCTCCACTCCGGGAACTGGGACTCGGTGACGATCGGCCGGATCTGCTCGACAATCGCTGTGGCGGCATCGAGCTCGCCCCGCGCGAGATGCAGCCGGGTCGCCAGGAGTCCACCGGCGATCACCGAGCGGGGATCTCCACCGAGTGCCGCGCGATCACGACCGCGTGCGGCGCAGTCCTGTGCCGTTTCCAGGTCGTTCCATTCGTAGAGAATCTCACCCAGGCGGATATGCACCCAACCGATGAGCGGCAATGGATATGCGCCCCACAGGGTCTCGTCGCTGATCACGGTCAGCGCCTTGCGCCAGTAGTCCGCGGCGGTGTGCAGCCCGCCTTGCCGCAATTCGAGGTCGGCGAGCGCGCCAAACATATTGACGGACTGGATGTAGCCTTCCGGATTATCGGCATGGTCGAGGGCACGTAGGTAGTTCTCGTGCGCCTGCGCCCAGTGACCGTTGCGCCGGTAGGTGTCGCCAAGCGCGCCGTAGACGCCGGCCCGGTAGCTTTCGTCGGTCGCCACCAGGGTGTCTAGCGCTGCCTCCGCGAACGACTCCGCCTGCGGAAGGTCGTTGCGGAAGCAGGCAACGTAGCACCGCATGGCCGTCACCCGCGCCATCACACCGGGCATCTCCGTCTCGGTTGAGCGAATCGTCTGTTCAAGGTCGTCAAGGCTGCGTACGCACGCATCGAACTGGCCAGTGACCATATTGACGGCAGATTGGAAGAGGGTGAACAACGGCTCGATCTCGAACCATGCAGCCGGAATGGCGCGGAGCCACTGGAGCAGGGTGGTGATCTGCCCGGTGAACATTTTGACCTGGACGTAGGTGTCGAGCACGTCCACGACCAGCCGAACGTCGTTCGCCGCCAAGGCATGGTCGAAGGCCGGATCCGGCATGTCCTGGCTCAGGAACCAGGTGGTCGCCCGCCGATGGAGCTCGTCTCGCTCGTCCTGGGGACGCCGCTTCAGCTCATCCCGCAACACGTCTGCGAAGAGCCGGTGATACCGGAACCACTCCCGATTGTCATCCAGCGGCATCGTGAACAGGTTGTGGCGCTCGATTAGGTTCAGCATCACCTGGCCGTTGCCCGACCCGGTGATGGCGTCACAGAGCGAGCCACACAGCCGGTCGACAATGCCGGTTTGCAGAAGGAACGTGCGCGTGGTTTCAGGAAGCCGGTCCAGTACGTCCTCGCGGAGAAAATCGGCGATGAATCGATGCCGGCCACTGATGGCTGGCGGTCGATTGTCGTCCTGAAGGGTCAGGGAGACGAGGTGTAGCCCGGCGATCCAGCCTTCCGCCTGGTCGAGAAGCGCTTCGATGTCGGTCTCGGAAAGCCCAAGGTCGAGCTCGTCGTTGACGAAGGCTTCGGCTTCGTCCGCCAGGAACCGGAGATCGTCCGCGCGGATATCCAGAAGCTGTTGGCGTGCCCGATAGCGTGGCAGCGAAAGCGGGGGCTCTTCCCTGCTGGCGATGACAAAATGAAGCGTTTCCGGGAGATGGTCGATGAGGAATGTCAGCGCCTCGTGAATGGCAGGTTCCGCGACGAGATGGTAGTCATCGATGACGAGCGCCACGTGGTCGGTACGCTCGTCCGCGACATTGATGAACGTCGACACCACTGCCTCGATGTCCGGCATCATGCCATCGAGGAGCAGGCCGAGGTCGGTCGTACGGATATCCGGCGCCACGTACTCCCATGCCGCATACAGATAGCGCAGGAATCGCTCGACATCGTTGTCGTCGGAATCGACCGTCAGCCACCCGACCCTCAGCGCCGTTGTTCGCGCCCATTGGGAGATCAGCGTCGTCTTGCCGTACCCGGCGGGGGCGCACACCAGGGTGAGCTTGCAGGAAGGGACGCCGCGTTCCAGGATGTCGAGCAGCCGGTCGCGCACGACAAGATGCTGTGGTGCGGGCGGCGCCTTCAGCTTGATGCGTAACAGTGACGATTGCATGGGGACACTGCCCTTGCGCTGATCCTTCGCATTGTCTCGCCACGTCGACCCATTTGCTCCACATCTGCCGGGCCAGTGGGGAATCATCGTGTCACTTCGGTCCCGAAATACGCTTCGCCTGGCGATCACTGTACCGAAAATTGATACATAACGGTAGGATCCAGCATACCGCAAGTCCCGAACCCGGTATTTCAATCGTGAAGGCGACTCGACGCGGCAATCCCGGTATCATTGGCGCAGTGGTCGCGTCGTGTGACACATCGCACGATTGAGACACCACCTGCACATCGGCCCGCATCAAGCAATCAAGGAGCAATATCCTGTGGGAATGCGCGTACTCGTGGTAGGAGGCGGTGGACGGGAACATGCTCTCGTCTGGGCGCTGAAGCGAAGCTCGCGCGTTGATGCTGTCCTCTGCGCGCCTGGCAATGCCGGCATCGCGGCCGACGCCGGCGTTCACGACATCAAAGTGACAGACTTCGACCGCCTCGTACGGCTGGCAAAAGAGCAACAGGTCGGGCTTGTCGTGATCGGTCCGGATGAGCCGATTGCCACAGGTCTCGCGGATCACTTCACCGGTGCCGGTATTCCGGTCGCCTCCCCCGGCGCCGCCGCCGCCAGGATCGAAAGCAGCAAGTCGTGGGCGAAAAACCTCATGATCGAGGTGGGCGTCCCCACGGCGCAGGCAGTTGCGGTCGAGGATCGCGAAACCGGCATCCAGGCGATCATCGACCTCGCTGACGAGCATGGCGGTGTCGTGGTCAAGGCGGACGGGCTCGCGGCGGGCAAGGGGGTGGTCGTCGCTGACAACACCTCCGAGGCGATCGAGGCGCTCAACGCGATGATCACCGGCAAGGCGCTGGGAAACGCCGGCACAACGGTCGTGATCGAGGAGCGGCTGACCGGCGTGGAGGTGTCGGTGCTGGCGCTGACGGATGGCACCACCGTGCGTCCGCTGGTTCCCGCCTGTGATTACAAACGCGCCTACGACAACGACGCCGGACCGAATACCGGCGGAATGGGATCGTATGCCCCACCGCCGGCGGTCGATGCGGCGATGCTCGACCACATCCAGCGCACCATTCTCGAACCGGTGGTTGGCGCGCTGGCGAAACACGATGCGCCCATGCGCGGTGTGCTCTACGCCGGTTTGATGCTGACCGCCGACGGCCCCAGGGTGCTGGAGTTCAATGCCCGCTTTGGCGATCCGGAGACCCAGGTCGTGCTGCCGATCCTGACCAGTGATATCGGTGAGCTGCTCGACGCGGTCGCCCACGATCACCTGGACGAGATCAAGCCGGTGAGCGCTTCGGGCGCCGCGGTCGGGGTTGTGCTGGCGTCGGGCGGGTATCCACGTTCCTATGACACCGGCAAGGTGATCCATGGCCTGGGCGACGCGGCGAAGCTGGATG
>Ga0209176_10000339_pt1 | contig 9679 bp, 9 predicted proteins | sample NGEPer11B_FD_184511 | JGI IMG/M metagenome (GOLD analysis project Ga0209176, IMG submission 184511) | Arctic peat soil microbial communities from the Barrow Environmental Observatory site, Barrow, Alaska, USA - NGEE Permafrost305-11B... | ecosystem: Environmental > Terrestrial > Soil > Wetlands >...
GTCCCTGGTCCGCATCCTGACCGAGCCGAAGAACGCGCTCGTGCGCCAGTATCAGCGTCTCTTTGAGATGGAAGACGTGCAGCTCTCCTTTGCCGAAGAGGCCTTGCTCGCCATCTCCAAGAAGGCGATCGAGCGGAAGACCGGCGCCCGTGGCCTCAGGTCGATCATGGAGGGCATCCTGCTCGACACCATGTTCGAACTGCCCAGCATGCGCGGCGTCGAAGAGGTGGTCATCAGCGCCGAAGTCGTCGATGGCCAGGCCCGGCCCTTGCGCATCTATTCAGAGCGCCACGAAGAAGTCGGCTCCAGCGCCTAACCACAAGCCCATTCCTGGCTTGATGCACGGCGCGAATCCCCTTCAAATCGTGGGAAATCGGCCTTTGTCGCCTTAATCGTAGCGCCCACTTGACGATGACGAGGCCGGTCGCCACCTTTCGGGGCCCGGCGGGCCAAGATGACGCAGTGCCCGTCTCGGCAAATGCCGGGACAATGCATCCAGAAGGCGGTCCTTGGGGGAGGGGAACTGGGTCAGATATTTCGCGGAACGGCGTTCGGTCCGCCTAAAAAGAAAGTGACGGAACTATCATGACAGAGACGAACCCGTCCGAGACCGTTGAGGAGGCTGGCGCGCCCGAACTCTATCCGGTGCTGCCGCTCCGCGACATCGTCGTTTTCCCATACATGATCGTGCCGCTCTTCGTCGGCCGCGAGAAATCGATCGCGGCGCTCGAAGAGGTGATGCGAACCGATAAGCAGATTCTGCTCGTCGCCCAGAAGAACGCCTCGGACGATGAGCCGACCGCCGACGGCATCTACGAAATGGGCACGCTGGCCTCGGTGCTGCAGCTCTTGAAGCTCCCCGACGGCACCGTGAAAGTCCTGGTCGAAGGCTCGCGCCGCGCCACCATCGCCCGCTACACGGACAACGAGAACTATTTCGAGGCTGAGATCGCGCCGGTCGAGGAGAGCGTCGGCTCCGAGGAAGAGATCGAGGCGCTGGCCCGCTCGGTCGTGTCTCAGTTCGAGAGCTATGTGAAGCTCAACAAGAAAATCTCGCCTGAGGTGCTCGGCACCGCGAGCCAGATCGAGGATTATTCCAAGCTCGCCGACACCATCGCCTCGCACTTGGCCATCAAGATCGCCGAGAAGCAGCAGATCCTCGAGGTCACCTCGATCTCGGATCGGCTGGAGCGCGTCTTCACCCTGATGGAGAGTGAGATCTCCGTCCTTCAGGTCGAGCGCAAGATCAGAAGCCGCGTGAAGCGTCAGATGGAGAAGACGCAGCGCGAGTACTATCTGAACGAGCAGATGAAGGCGATTCAGAAGGAGCTCGGCGACGGCGAAGAGGGCCGGGACGACCTGGCCGAGCTCGAGCACAAGATCGAGAAGACCAAGCTTTCCAAGGAAGCGCGCGAGAAGGCCATGGGCGAGTTCAAGAAGCTGCGCCAGATGAGCCCCATGTCGGCCGAAGCCACCGTGGTCCGCAACTATCTCGACTGGCTGTTGGCGATCCCGTGGGGCGTCAAGGGCCGGGTCAAGCGTGACCTGGACGACGCGCAGAAGGTTCTCGACCACGACCATTTCGGCCTGGAGAAGGTCAAGGACCGCATCGTCGAGTACCTTGCCGTCCAGAACCGCACCAACATGCTGAAAGGCCCGATCCTGTGCCTGGTCGGCCCTCCCGGTGTCGGCAAGACCTCGCTCGGCAGATCGATCGCCAAAGCAACGGGCCGTGAGTTCGTCCGCATGAGCCTTGGCGGCGTGCGCGACGAGGCGGAGATCCGCGGACACCGGCGCACCTATATCGGCTCGATGCCCGGCAAGGTCATCCAGTCCATGAAGAAGGCGAAGAAGGTCAATCCGCTGTTCCTGTTCGACGAGATCGACAAGATGGGTGCCGATTTCCGCGGCGACCCGGCCTCGGCCCTGCTTGAGGTGCTCGATCCGGAGCAGAACCACACCTTCAACGACCATTACCTGGAAGTAGACTACGACCTCTCCAACGTGATGTTCGTGACCACGGCGAACACCTTGAACATTCCGCCGGCCCTGATGGATCGGATGGAGATCATCCGCATCGCCGGCTACACCGAGGACGAGAAGGCCGAGATTGCCCAGCGGCATTTGATCCCCGAGCAGGTCAAGAACCACGGGCTCGAGCCGGCCGAGTTCTCCCTCGATGAAGAGGCGCTGAAGGAAGTCATTCGCCGTTACACCCGCGAGGCCGGCGTGCGCAGTCTCGAGCGCGAGATCGCCAAGCTGTCCCGGAAGTCGGTGAAGGAGCTTCTGACCACCGATAACAAGACGGTTCACGTCACGCGCGAGAACCTGTCCGATTATCTCGGCGTACCGAAATACCGCTATGGCGAGGCCGAGCTGGAAGATCAGGTTGGCGTGGTCACTGGCCTTGCCTGGACCGAGGTCGGCGGCGAGATCCTCACGGTCGAAGGCGTGATGATGCCGGGCAAGGGCAAGATGACCGTCACCGGCAATTTGCGCGACGTCATGAAAGAATCGATTCAGGCCGCGAATGCCTATGTGCGCTCCCGGGCGGTCGATTATGGCATCGAGCCGCCACTTTTCGAGAAGCGGGATATCCACGTTCACGTGCCCGAAGGGGCCACCCCCAAGGATGGTCCGTCCGCGGGCGTCGCCATGGTGACCGCCATCATCTCGCTGATGACCGGAATTCCGGTCAAACGTGAGGTGGCGATGACCGGCGAAATCACCTTGCGCGGCCGCATTCTGCCCATTGGCGGCCTCAAGGAGAAGATGCTTGCAGCGCTGCGCGCCGGCATCAAGACGGTGATTATCCCCGAGGAAAACGTCAAGGATCTCGCGGAGATACCGGATAGTCTTAAGAGTAAACTCGAAATCCTCCCCGTCTCGCGTGTGGAGGAGGTGCTGAAGCTCGCCTTCACCCGGACGCCCCAGCCTATCGTCTGGGAGGAAGAGGGTGAGGGGGCAGCGCAAGTCGTCCCGGCAAAGGACGAGCCGTCGACCGGTCTGACGGCCCACTAGGCGCTGCCTCGGCACAACTGCCGTCGATTTGCCTCAATCGCGTGGTCCGACCTTATGCACCGAGTCGGCCAAATTTGTTGATTTTCCGCGTTTTTTGCTCCAGTCATACACCATATGTTTGTGACTCGGAGCGTACCCAAAGCGGCCTTGAGGGTTGAATCACGCCCTGCGATCAGGGCCTAGCGAAAGGATGGAAACCCGTGAACAAAGCTGAGCTGGTCGCCCATGTGGCGAAAGAATCTGAACTGTCGAAGGATGCAGCCGAGAAGGCCGTGGACGCGACGTTCAAGAATATCGAGAAAGCCCTGAGCGGCGGCGACACCGTGCGCATCGTTGGGTTTGGCAACTTCCAGGTTGCGCAGCGCAAGGCGTCCGTCGGCCGCAATCCGCGCACCGGCGCCGAGGTCCAGATCCCGGCATCCAAAGTACCGAAGTTCCGGGCCGGCAAGGCTCTCAAAGAGGCCTGCAACGTCTAACGGCAAAGCAGCATTTGGATTTCTAGGCGAAGCCTCGCCACTTGCGTGAGGCTTCGCCTTTCTTATTTTCAAGCTATTGTTTGCAAGGTCTACCGATAGGCACCGGTCAGTCCTTGCTCTAACGCTTCCCTGGATATGGGGCGGTTAGCTCAGTTGGTAGAGCGCCACGTTTACACCGTGGATGTCGGCAGTTCGAGACTGTCACCGCCCACCATTCTCGTTTTGGGAGGTGTTCATGCGCCGCGTCACCGCTGTTTTCACAACCAGTTTGTTTTTGTCACTGTCCGCGTGGGCCGGTGCCGTTGCCGCCCCCATGGTCCAGTCCGTTACGGACCAGCCCCCCATGGACCAGGCCGTCACGGTCCAGGCCCCCACCGATCAGACCGTCATGGGCCAGGCCGTCGAGGGCGTGACGCCGGAAGCGCTCTGCATAGCCTCGCCCCTTAGGCTCTCTTCCACCCTTGGACGGCGCGCTCGGCGCGCTGAGTCTTGTCACCGATCCTTTCGCCGGCTTCGATCCGGACGAATGGAGCCATCCTTTCAGCAGGGTCGACTATTACCGGGCGCTGTCCCCCTGCACCAAGGCGCTCGACGCTCATCCGCAAGAGCAACGCTTCGCGCTCGCGGTGGCCATGGCGAACGTCGCGGGCAAGAAGCCCGACGCCGCAAAGCCGCTCCTGAAAGAGCTGATCGCCAAGGATAACGCCTCAGCCATGCTCGTCCTCGCCTATATCTCGCCGGAGGCGGAGGCCGCCAAGCTCATGGAAAAGGCCGCCGATACGGGAAACGCCAACGCCATGATGCTCTATGGCATGACCTTGATGACGGGCAAGGGCGTACCGAAGGACACGCTTGCCGGCGTGCGCCTGGTCCGCCGCGCGGCCGACGCGGGCTCCACGCGCGCCATGCTGCTCATGGCCAATTTCTACAATCAAGGCGTCCATGGTGTCGGTCTGGACCATGGGGAGGCCACCGACCTCATCATCGAGGCCGCCCATCTCGGCGATCCGTCGGCCAAGGCTCTTCTGATCAATCTTCAAAGAGGCGGCACGAGCGGCACCACGCCGCAATGACCCGGCAACGGTCTTGGCGTGGCTCGCCTTGACTTGGGGAATCCCAGGCCGTACATGCTGAAGATCGCCTCCGGCCGTGGTTTTACGGCCCGGTAGGGGGTGTAGCTCAGTTGGTTAGAGCGCCGGCCTGTCACGCCGGAGGCCGCGGGTTCGAGTCCCGTCACTCCCGCCATTTTTGGCCCCGTGAACGCAAACAAGAAGGCTTCGGAAAAAGCCATGGGCCAACTACTCCTAAATTACCTGCCACTCGTCATCTTCATCGGCATCGCCTTCGTCATCTGCACGATCCTGCTCGTCGTGCCGTTCGTCATCGCCGTCCGCAAGCCGGATCCCGAAAAGGTGTCGACTTATGAATGCGGCTTCGATGCCTTCGATGACGCGCGCATGAAATTTGACGTCCGCTTCTATCTCGTGTCGCTTCTTTTCATTATCTTCGATCTTGAGGTGGCGTTTCTGTTTCCCTGGGCGGTGGCCTTCGATGAGGTCGGCGCGCTCGGGTTCTGGGCGATGATCATCTTCTTGGCCGTTCTCACCATCGGCTTCATCTATGAGTGGCGGAAAGGCGCGCTCGAATGGGATTGATGCCCGACGTCAAGTTCGAGACCGAAGGGAAGGGCGGCGGCCTGATCTCTACCGGTGCCACGTCGTTCGGCACCTTCTCCGACGAGCTCGCCGACAAGGGCTTTCTGCTCACCACAACCGACGATCTCATCAACTGGGCGCGCACCGGCTCGCTCATGTGGATGACCTTCGGCCTGGCATGTTGCGCCGTGGAGATGATGCAGGCGTCGATGCCCCGCTACGATTTGGAGCGGTTCGGTTTCGCCCCGCGCGGCAGCCCGCGTCAGTCCGATGTCATGATCGTTGCCGGCACGCTGTGCAACAAGATGGCGCCCGCTTTGCGCAAGGTCTACGACCAGATGCCGGAGCCTCGCTACGTCATCTCCATGGGCTCTTGTGCCAATGGCGGCGGCTACTATCACTATTCCTATTCTGTTGTCCGCGGCTGCGATCGCATCGTGCCGGTGGATATCTACGTTCCGGGTTGCCCGCCGACGGCCGAAGCGCTGGTCTACGGCGTGCTGCTCCTACAGAAGAAGATCAGGCGGACGGGCACGATCGAACGCTGAGCCCGCTCTGATCCTGGAGCCTTGATGGACAACGCGCTGAATAAGCTGGGCGCTTATCTCACTGGGAAGCTCGGGCCGAAGCTCGTGCGGTTCGACGTCGCGTTCGGCGAGCTCACCATCGAGGTGAAGCGCGATGCCGTTCCCGAGGTCATCGTCTTCCTGCGGGACGACGAACGCTGCCGCTTCGGCTGCCTCACCGACATTTGCGGCGTGGACTATCCCGAACGCGAAGAGCGGTTCGACGTTGTCTATCATCTGCTCAGCCCGTGGCTGAACCAGCGCATCCGCGTGCGCGCGACGGCGACCGCCGAGACACCGGTGCCGAGCATTGTCGAGGTGTTTCCGGCTGCCAATTGGTTCGAGCGCGAGGCCTTTGACCTCTACGGCATCCTGTTCGAGGGCCATCCGGACTTGCGCCGGATCCTGACCGATTACGGCTTCCAGGGGCATCCCTTGCGCAAGGACTTTCCCCTCACAGGCTTCGTCGAGCTCCGCTACGACGACGAGCTGAAGCGCGTCGTCTACGAGCCGGTAAAGCTGATGCAGGAGTTCCGCAATTTCGACTTTCTCAGTCCGTGGGAGGCCATGGACACCGCCATCCCCGGCGACGAGAAAGCGGGTCTGGCACCAGACCGGAAGGAGGACACGTGAAGCCCTCCCTCAAGGCCGGCCTGAAGCACAGCTTCTCCTACACGGTCCCGCCGACCAAGACGGTGCCGCATCTCTATGACGAGGCGCCGCAGCTTCAGGTCATGCCGGACGTGTTCGCCACGGGCTTCATGGTCGGGCTCATGGAATGGACTTGCGTGCAACTGATCGAGCCGCATCTCGATGCGGGAGAGGGCAGCCTCGGCACCCATATCGACGTGTCCCACAAATCCGCCACCCCGGTCGGCTTCACCGTAACCGTCGAGGCGGAGTGCATCGAGCTGCGCGGGCCACGGGCGCGCTTCAAGGTCAGCGCCCATGACGGCGTCGACGAGATCGGCACCGGCACCCATGAGAGGTTCATCGTCGGCTGGGACAGGTTCAACAAGGGCCTGGACGCCAAGCGCGCGAAGACGGCAGCGGAGGCGAGCGCCTGATGGCCGACACCGAGATCAAGACAGCAGAGACCGATAGCGGCAAGCGCGAAGGCGACGACCGCACCTTCACCATCAATTTCGGGCCCCAGCATCCGGCCGCTCATGGCGTGTTGCGTCTCGTGCTGGAGCTCGACGGCGAGGTGGTCGAGCGCGTCGATCCTCATATCGGCCTGCTCCACCGCGGCACCGAGAAGCTGATTGAGCACAAGACCTATCTCCAGGCCGTGCCCTATTTCGACCGGCTCGACTATGTCGCGCCCATGAACCAGGAGCACGCCTTCGCGCTCGCCGTGGAGAAGCTGCTCGGCATCACCGTGCCCAGGCGCGCCCAGCTCATCCGCGTGCTGTACTCCGAGATCGGGCGCTTACTTTCCCACCTCCTCAACATCACCACCCAGGCGCTCGACGTTGGCGCGCTCACCCCGCCGCTCTGGGGTTTCGAGGAGCGCGAGAAGCTGATGGTGTTCTATGAACGCGCGAGCGGCAGCCGCATGCATGCGGCCTATGTGCGCCCCGGCGGCGTGCATCAGGACCTGCCGCCCCAGCTAATCGACGACATCTACGCCTTCTGCGATCCGTTCCTGACGGTCTGCGACGACATCGAGACCCTGCTCACCGACAACCGCATCTTCAAGCAGCGCAATGTCGATATCGGCGTGGTCAGCCAGGAGGAAGCCTGGGCGCGTGGCTTCACCGGCGTCATGATCCGCTGCACCGGTGCCGCCTGGGATTTGCGCAAGAGCCAGCCCTATGAGTGCTACGACGAGCTGGAATTCGACATCCCCATCGGCAAGAACGGCGACTGTTACGACCGCTATCTGATCCGCATGGAGGAGATGCGCCAGTCCGTCGGCCTCATGAAGCAATGCTGCGAGCGTCTCGCCACCACGCCGGGGCCGGTCACCGTCGACAATCACAAGATGGTGCCGCCGCGCCGGGCCGAGATGAAGGCCTCCATGGAGGCCCTGATCCACCACTTTAAGCTGTACACGGAAGGCTACCACGTCCCATCGGGCGAAGCCTATGCCGCCGTGGAGGCCCCGAAGGGCGAATTCGGCGTCTATCTCGTCGCCGATGGCTCCAACCGGCCCTACCGCTGCAAGATCCGGGCGCCGAGCTTCGTCCATCTCGCGGGACTCGAATTCCTCTGTCGCGGCCACATGCTGGCGGATGTGTCGGCGGTGCTGGGGTCGATCGATATTGTCTTTGGAGAATGTGACCGCTAGCCCGTTGTGCAGTTGCGAAATGGAGCGGAGTCAGTAAGACTCTCCAAGCCCTTACGGAAGTCAGTTAGGAGCAATTCGCGCAAAGTCTGGGCAACACCTCGCGCGAGACTCAAGAAGATAAAGATGAGCGTCCGACGCCTCGCCGCTGAACAGCCAGAAGGCTTTGCCTTCACGCCCGAGAACCTCGATTGGGCCAAGGCTGAAATCAAAAAATACCCGGAAGGCCGCCAGGCTTCCGCCGTGCTCTCGCTGCTGTGGCGGGCGCAAGAGCAGATCGGCGGCTGGATCTCGGAGCCGGCGCTGCGCGCCATCGCCGACATGCTGGGCATGGCCTATATCCGCGTCTACGAGATCGTCACCTTCTACACGATGTTCAATCTCGCGCCGGTGGGCCGCCACTACGTACAAGTCTGCGGCACGACGCCATGCATGTTGCGGGGCTCTGAGGACATCATGGAGGCCTGCCGCAAACATATCGGCGCGAAGGACCAGGTCAGCGAGGACGGCCTGTTCTCCTGGACCGAGGTCGAATGTCTCGGCGCCTGCGTGAACGCGCCCATGGCCCAGATCAACAAGTATTATTACGAAGATCTGACGCCGGAGAATTTCGAGCAGATCCTGGAGCGGCTTCGCAAGGGCGAGCCTGTGGAGCCCGGTCCGCAGAACGGCCGCAAAGCCGCCGCGCCGGCAAGCGGGCCCAACACGCTCACCGATTCCGCGATTTACCACAAAGACACCTCCGGACCCGAGCCTGGCTATGCCGGTCCCGCCCTTGTGGATGCGGAGGCGAAGCGTCCCGGCGCCGCCGCCAATGCCCGTGCGGAAGCGGGTCCGAAGACGCCCGCCAAGAGGAAGACGCCCGCCAAGACCGCGCCATCGAAGACGTCGAGGTCCCGCTGATGCTTGCCGACAAGGACCGCATCTTCACCAATCTCTATGGCCTTCACAGCTGGCGCTTGAAAGCGGCGCGCGCCCGTGGCGCCTGGGACGGCACCAAGGAGATGATCGCGCGTGGACACGACGCCGTCATCGACGAGGTCAAGGCATCGGGTTTGCGCGGCCGCGGCGGCGCCGGCTTCCCGACCGGCCTCAAATGGTCGTTCATGCCGAAGAACGACAGCCGCCCGAGCTATCTCGCCGTCAACGCCGATGAGTCCGAGCCCGGCACCTGCAAGGACCGGGAGATCATGCGCCACGATCCGCATCTGCTGATCGAAGGCGCGCTGCTCGCCGGCTTCGCCATGCGGGCGCATGCCTCATACATCTACATTCGCGGCGAGTTCATCGCCGAGCGCGAGATCCTGCAAGCCGCCGTCGACGAGGCCTACGACGCCAAGCTGATCGGCAAGGACAACGTCAACGGCTGGGACTTCGATCTCTACGTCCATCACGGGGCGGGCGCGTACATCTGCGGCGAGGAGACAGCGCTGCTCGAAAGCCTCGAGGGCAAGAAGGGCCAGCCGCGTCTAAAGCCGCCGTTCCCGGCCAATTGCGGTCTCTATGGCGCGCCGACCACCGTCAACAATGTCGAGACCATTGCCTCGGTGCCCGACATCTTGCGGCGCGGCGCCACCTGGTACGCGGCGCTCGGCCGGCCCAACAACACCGGCACCAAGCTCTATTGCATCTCCGGCCACGTCAACGAGCCCTGCACGGTCGAGGAAGAAA